>Ga0335075_10001452_pt1 | contig 39105 bp, 34 predicted proteins | sample Lox_Sample_24_FD_206723 | JGI IMG/M metagenome (GOLD analysis project Ga0335075, IMG submission 206723) | Soil microbial communities from Loxahatchee National Wildlife Refuge, Florida, United States - Lox_Sample_2.4 | ecosystem: Environmental > Terrestrial > Soil > Wetlands | place: USA... | reverse complement strand
ATGCTGCGGAGCTTCCGATACCGAGAACGATGGGCATGATGACGGTGGTGAAAGCGCTTTTCTTGACTTCGAAGGTCCGCGACTCGGGTGGATCGAGGAATTCCGCGCTCAGTCCAGCCGCGCGAAGCTGTTTGACGAGCAGCACTGACGTCTGGGGGTAGACGCCTAGCCCGTTGACGTGGCGGACGGGCAGCACGACGAGCGGGGTCGCCATCGCTTCCGCGCGGGCGAGTAGGTCGGCGTCGATGTCGGCTGGCTCAGCATGCACGATTGGCTCGGAGGACATGATTCCTATTGTCGGTCAGGCAGAGTGGTAGCGGTACGAGGCGCAGGTCAGGTCTTTGATCACGTTCGCGCTAGCTGGCAATTGCCTCGATGCCGGGACGGAAGAGAACTCGCCTGTCCACCTGGGCGGCAAGGAGCTTGGGCCTCAAGCCATGAGCGGATACCCGTCGGGCGGTCATGACAGATGATGACACCAGCAACCCCGCGGCCTTGCTCCCGGCCACCACGACCTCGGCTGACAGTTCGGGGCACCTCCGCGGAGCCCAGGACGTCCATCCTCCGCTTCCGCAAACGGCTAAAGGGGTTGCGGGGATGGGCATCACGTCCCGCTTATGCTCTGGCTGTGCAGCCGCGGGCGCCGGCAATGTTGACGCCGTGTACTGCGGGGCCGCCTGCCATGGCCATGCTTACCGGGCACGCTCGCGGACGCGTCTGCTGCGGGCCGGGATCACGCTGCGGCGGGCTGCTTCCAGGCGATGGTGACCGTGGCCGGGTCGAACGGGCGGCGTGCGCCCCGTCCCGGCGAGTGCAGCGTGATGTTCATCAGCGTCTTGATCACCGCACGCTTGCGGCTGATGTCCAGGCCGGTCCACATGGCGGCGGCGTTCTCGGCAGCCACCAGCGGGGCAAGCACGTTCTCCCGCGACGCGTGATCCAGCTCAGCGCCGATCTCCTCCAGCCGGGCATTCCCCTTCTCAGTGGCCTTCAGCATCTGGGCACGGCTGATCCGGCCCAATGCGCAGTCCCCGGCCAGCTCCTCCAGGTTCGTGCGGATCGCTGCTGCTTCTTCCCGCAGCGCCGCCACGTCCACCCCGGCTTCCTCGGCCGTCACCAGGTCGGCGGCATCAGCACGGGACAGCCTCGCGATGGCCAGCTTCTCGATGAACTCCTCCACCGGTTCGGCCTGCCGGGCCACGTGCCCGCCGGTCCAGTCGCGGTTGCGGGTGGCGGGGGTGCACCGGTAGATCCGGTAGGTCCGGTGGTTGGGCATCCCGGTGACCACGTTCCCGCACGGGCACAACGCCATCCCCCCGAGCAGGGTGCGGACCCCGCGCGGCGGCTTGCGGGCCGGGTCTTCCAGGATGCCCCGCACCGCCCGCCAGGTCTCCTCGCTCACCAGCGGCTCCCAGGTCCCGCGGCCGACGACCTCCCCATGGTAGGCCGACAACCCCGCGATCCGCGGGTTCAGCAGAATCGTCCGGATGCTGGCCCGGTCCCACGTCGCGGTGCCGCGCTGGGCCTGCTGCGGCGGGACCAGCCCGGCGGCGGTCCACTCCCGCAGCACGCCGCTGATCGTCCCCCCGCCCAGCACCGCCGCGCACGCCTCCGCCACCGCCGGACCCTCGGCCGGGTGCGCGGTCACGTGGTCCTCCTGGTAGCCGAACGGGCGCGGGCAGCCGGTGAACCGCTTGCCGTTGATCGCCGCCTGCTCGTTGGCCAGCTTCTGCCGCTCGGCCTTGCGCTCGGCCTCGGCCTTGGCCACCGCGATCAGGATGCGGGCCGCGAGCCGCCCGGAGTCGGTGCCCAGGTCGATGGTGCCCTCCACCTCGGCGAACCGCACCCCGGCCTTGTCGAACCGGGGGATCAGGTACTCCAGGTCCAGCGGCTCGCGGATGAACCGGTCCCACTTGAAGACCAGCACCGCGTCCACCGCGCCCGCATCCACCAGCCGCATCGCCTCTTCATACCCGGGCCGGTACTTGCCCGGCTTGGTCGGGTCCTTGCGGGTCACCCCGATGTCGTTATCGCTCAGCCGGTAGACCACCGTCCAGCCGCGCTCGCGGGCCTTCTGCTCCAGCCTGGCCGTCTGGTTAGCCACGCCGTGCTCGTCGTGGTCTTTGTCCATGCTGATCCGGACGTAGATCAGGCACCGTATACATCCATCTGCCGGTTTGACGGCATTGATCGCCACATGTGTTATTATACGGACTAAGAGTGTTCGTGTTCCCGCCATCATCACGCCAAGCACGCGCCGGGCTGGAAGCTCGATCAGCCGGAGCCGGGCGACATGCGCTGGCGCCCCCCGAACGGGCGCATCTACACCACCAGGCCCACCAGGTACGACGAATGAGGGACGCTCGCGTGCGCGGCCGGAGCGGCTAACCGCGCCGGTAGAAGGGATCGGTATTCCCGGCCACCCAGTTGTCAAGCAGGTCGGGTTCGGCCTCGCCCGGGAAGGTGACGTCGACCGGGAACGGCACTTGATGACCGATCGCGGCCACGGCGCGCTCGATCGTCTCCACGACCGCCTCGTGGGCGGGTTCGCTGGCCGGATCATCGAGCGTGACCGAGATGACCAGGCCCTCGCCCCGGCCAGGGACGGAAAGCCACGCGCGTGACGCCTGCCGCACGGCCGGCAGTCGGCGTAGGCCGCCGCGCACCTCGCGGAGCAGCGCCTCCGGTTCGGCGGGCGGGTGTCCCACCTGGACGGGGGCTCCGCTGGGGTGAGCCTGGGCGGTGGCCAGGTACGCGACGCCCTCCGGGTAGATGGGCACGCTGGCCTCGGCGCCCGGGTTGAGCGCGATGCCGAGTCCGGCCGGCAGCCGCCGCGCGAGCGCCGCGGCGGGCACGACGATATGCGGCGGCCCCCAGGCATCGCCCAGCCGCTGCGCCGAGGTGAAGACGGGGACGAATTCGGCACCCAGGTAAGTGACCGTGGGGAGCACGACGGCCGAGCCGTCGATCACCGGCCGCTGGCCGTCGGCCAGCGGGACCCACAGCCTGCCGCGACTAAGTTCGTCAAGCAGGTCGTCCATCCGGTCGGCGTCCTTGATCACCGCGGCGAGGGCCTGTTCGACCGTATCGCAGGTGGAGTACGCTCCATCGGGTTCGCCTGGTCCCCTGCCCCATGCCATCGCTCCAGGGCGCAGGTAGGTGCCGCCGTGCGCTATGGCCTGAGCGGAAACAGCGCTAGCGGACGAGGCCGGATCGATCGGGAGCATGGTGTCTTCCTCAGTGGTTCGTTGTACGCATAGTAAACACGAAGAGGCAGTGCGTAGTGAAGGACATAGCCGCGAGTGGCGGAAGATGGCTCGACGTGGCGCCTGGCCGCTTCCCCGGCTGGATCGCCTCGTTCGCCGAGCGGCACGGCGTGCCCGAGTCCGGTGTCCCGCTGACCGCCGTTGTGTCTCCGACAGGCGAGAGCGCGACCTTCGCCGCACCGGACGGAGCGATCGCGGAATGTCATCCGCCCTTCCCGCCGGTACGGGCAGCCGCCGGGCTCGCTGGTCACCCCGCGGAGTACGCGGACGCGCTGGCGGCGCACGCGCTCGCGCCGCGGACCGTGGGAGTGCTGCTTGTCCGGCTGGGCGGTTACGCGGCCGGGATCTTCACCGGATCGCCGCCGGTCCTGGCGGCGTCGAAGACCGGCTCCCGGCTGGTGCACGGCCGCAGCGCGGCCGGCGGATGGTCACAGCACCGCTTCGCCCGGCGGAGGGAGAAGCAGGCAGCGGAAGCGCTCCAGGCGGCTGCCAGCGCCGCGGCCGAGGTGTTCGGGCGCTTGGGAGGCAGCCCCCTCGACGCGGTGGTGCTGGGCGGGGACAAGCGCACGGTGGCCGGGCTGCGGGACGAGCCGCGGCTGGCGCCCTACCTGGACCTGGCCGTCGAGCGGTTCCTCACCGTCCCCGACCCCAGGCTGGCGGTGCTCAAGGACACGCCGCGGCTCTTCCTCGCCGTGCGGATAAGGCTTACGGAGCCGGCGAGCTGATCGGGTATCCTGGCAGGCATGCTGCCACTCACACTCACGGTGTGACGGTCGGCCGCCCGCCCGAGCGCCCGTATCGACAAACCGTCATATCTCTTATCGGTGGAGTGGTGTAACCGTGATCGTTGCCAGTGGCATAGAGCTGCGCGCCGGTGCCCGGCTGCTGGTGGCTGATGCCTCCTTCCAGGTCGCCGAGGGTGACCGAGTTGGCCTCGTCGGCCGGAACGGCGCGGGCAAGACCACGCTGGCCAAGGTGCTTTCCGGCAACGCGCAGCCCGCGGCGGGTACGGTCCGGCGGACCGGCGCCGTCGGGTACCTACCGCAGGACCCGCGCACCGGAGACCTGGACGTGCTCGCGCTGGACCGGGTGCTGTCCGCCCGCGGCCTAGACGAGCTGCGCAATCAGATGCGGGCCGCCGAGGCGCAGATGTCGGATGACGATCCCGATGTCGCGGACCGGGCGATCCGCCGGTACGGCAGCCTGTCCGACCGGCTGGCGGTGCTTGGCGGGTACGCGGCAGAAGCCCAGGCCGCCAGCCTCGCCGCGAGCCTCGGGCTGCCCGACCGGGTACTGCACCAGCCGTTGCGCACGCTGTCCGGGGGACAGCGCAGGCGGGTGGAGCTGGCGCGGATATTGTTCGGGGACTCGCAGACGCTGCTGCTCGACGAGCCGACGAACCACCTGGACGCGGACTCGATCGCGTGGCTGCGCGATCATCTCAAGAACTACCGCGGCGGCCTGGTAGTGATCAGCCACGACGTCGAGCTGCTCGGCGATGTCGTGAACAAGGTGTTCTACCTGGACGCGAACCGGTCCGTCCTCGACGTCTACAACGTCGGCTGGAAGGCCTACCTGGCCCAGCGCGAGGCGGACGAGCGCAGGCGCCGCCGTGAGCGGGCGAACGCCGAGCGGCAGGCCACCGCGCTGCAGGAGCAGGCCGACAAGATGCGGGCCAAGGCGACCAAGGCGAGGGCCGCGCAGAACATGCAGCGCCGCGCCGAACGACTGCTCGCCGGGGTAGAAGGCGAGCGCGCCGCCGACCGGGTGGCAAAGCTCCGCTTCCCGGTTCCGGCGCCGTGCGGCCGGACTCCGCTGTCGGCGGCCGGGCTGTCCAAGTCCTACGGCTCGCTCGAGGTCTTCACCGACGTAAGCGTGGCGGTGGACCGGGGAAGCCGGGTCGTGGTGCTCGGCCTTAACGGCGCCGGCAAGACAACACTGCTGCGTATCCTGGCCGGAGTGGAAAGTCCGGACACCGGAAAAGTGACACCCGGCCATGGCCTGCGACTCGGGTATTACGCGCAAGAACACGAAACCCTGGATACCGAGCGCACCGTGCTTGAGAACATGCGCACGGCCGCACCGGATCTGATGGATCCGCAGCAGCGCCGCGTTCTCGGCTCATTCCTGTTCTCCGGTGATGACGTGGATAAACCCGTGGGCGTCCTTTCCGGTGGCGAGAAGACCCGGCTCGCGCTGGCGCTTCTCGTCGTGTCCGGCGCGAACGTGCTGTTGCTCGACGAGCCGACAAACAACCTGGATCCGGCCAGCCGGGAAGAGATCCTGGCCGCGCTGCGCAGATATCAGGGTGCCATTGTTCTTGTTACTCATGATGAGGGAGCGGTCGACGCGCTTTCCCCGGAACGGGTTATCGTCCTTCCCGAGGGAACCGAAGACGCGTGGAGCGACGATTTCACCGATCTTGTCGCGCTTGCCTGACCAGATCGGGTGGCCAAGCACGCGCTTTTGCGTGATCATTGCGAGAGGGGGGGTGTTACGCAATGAGTGCTCCACCTCACGGGAGGTACACGTGGCCGAGACCCTCAGGAAGGGAACCCGGGTAACCGGAGCGGACCGCAGCAAACTGGCGACTGACCTGAAGAAACGATATGACTCAGGGGAGTCCATCCGGGCGCTCGCGCTCGCGACGGGCAGGTCGTACGGATTTGTCCACCGGATCCTGACGGAAACGGGCGTAAAGCTGCGCGGGCGTGGCGGTGCTACCCGGGGAAAGGTGATGGCGGGCCGATAGCGCCGCTTTTCGCTCCGGGCTGACAGCGGGATAAATCGCAGCGGGAACGATGCCAGCCCGGGGTAGGTTAAGAGGATCATGCACGGTCGCGGACATCCCATGATGATGCGCGGGTTCCGCATGGACCCGTCCGTCACCAAGCAGAAGCTCAAGCCAGGCATCGTCAGGAGGATCGCGCGGTACGCGCGGCCCTACCGCTGGCAACTGGCCGCATTCCTCTTCGCGACATCGCTGGACGCCGCCATCACGGTGGTCAACCCGCTGCTGCTGCGGGCGATCATCGACAACGGCATCATCAAGCGCGACGACACCATCGTGATCGTCCTCGCCTCCGTCGTCGCCGGGGTCGCGATCTTCGACGCGTTCCTGGGGTTCGTGAACCGGTGGTTCTCCGCCCGGCTCGGCGAGGGCATCATCTACGACCTGCGCACCCAGGTGTTCGGCCACGTGCAGCGGCAGCCGATCGCGTTCTTCACCAGGGCGCAGACCGGCTCGCTGGTGAGCCGCCTCGACGCCGACGTGATGGGCGCGCAGCAGGCGATCGTGGGCACGCTGTCCAGCGTCGTGTCCAACGTCCTGTCGCTGATCATCATCCTGGTCACGCTGTTCTACCTGTCGTGGCTGGTCACCGTCATCTCGCTGGTGATGATCCCGCTGTTCATCCTGCCCGCCCGCCTGGTCGGCCGCCGCATGCAACGGCTGACCAGGGAGTCCATGATGCTGGACGCCGAGATGGGCTCGATGATGAACGAGCGGTTCAATGTGGCCGGAGCCATGCTGGTGAAGCTGTTCGGCCGCCCCCGCGAGGAATCCAAGGTCTACGCCAGCAAGGTGGCCAAGATCCGGGACATCGGCGTGACCCAGGCGATGTACGGCCAGGTGTTCTTCGTCGCGATCACGCTGCTGGCCGCGCTGATCACCGCGGTCGTCTACGGCGTCGGCGGCAGCATGGTGATCGACGGCGCGCTCCAGATCGGCACGCTCGTCGCGCTGGCCCAGTTGCTGACCCGCGTGTACGGCCCGATCGGGTCGCTGTCTAACGTGCAGGTTCAGGTGATGACCGCGCTGGTCAGCTTCGACCGGGTCTTCGAGGTGCTCGACCTGGAGCCGCTGATTCAGGAGAAGCCGGACGCGGTCGTCCTGCCCCGCCACGCGGCGGGCTCCGACGAGGCCCCGGAGATCACCTTCGACCAGGTCTCCTTCAGGTACCCGACCGCCGCCGAGGTGTCGCTCGCCTCCCTGGAGTCCATCGCGCTGAAGACACCCGAGCGCACCGACGCCCCCGCCGGCGTGCTGCATGACGTGTCGTTCACCGCGCCGTCCGGCGAGGTCACCGCCCTCGTCGGCCCGTCCGGCGCCGGCAAGACCACCATTACCCAGCTGGTGGCCCGGATGTACGACCCGAACGACGGCGCCGTCCGGATCGGCGGCCTCGACATCCGCGACGTCACGCTGGAATCCCTGCATGACGTCGTCGGCGTCGTCACCCAGGACGCGCACCTCTTCCACGACACGGTGCGGACGAACCTGCTGTACGCGCGCCCGTCCGCGACCGAGGCGGAACTGGTCGAGGCGTGCCAGGCGGCGCAGATCTGGGACCTGATCAGCGTGCTGCCCGACGGCCTTGACACGATCGTCGGGGACCGGGGCTACCGGCTGTCCGGCGGCGAGAAGCAGCGCGTCGCGCTGGCCAGGCTGCTGCTGAAGGCACCGTCGATCGTCGTACTCGACGAGGCGACCGCGCACCTGGACTCGGAGTCGGAGGCAGCGGTGCAGGAAGCGCTCAGGACGGCGCTTGACGGGCGCACGTCCCTGGTGATCGCCCACCGGCTGTCCACGGTCCGCGAGGCCAGCCAGATCCTGGTCATCGACGACGGGCGGGTCGTCGAAGCCGGCCGCCATGAGGACCTGCTGGCTTCGGGCGGGCTCTATGCGGAGCTGTACCGCACCCAGTTCGCCGGGCAGGAAAGGCCCGCCGTCGCGCCCTAGGCCGTATCGCGCCCTTAGGCGTAGCCGAGCCGGCGCAGTTCCTCGCCGGCGATCTTCTCGATGTCCGCTACCTGGCTGAGCGTCAGCGAGCGCCGCCAGGCGGCGGTCTCGCCGCGGGAGCGCTTGTTGCCCGGGGCGACGGGCGCGGCGATCGTGGTACCGGTGAACGCCGACAGGGCCACGGCGGTGTCGCGGGGATTGCGCACCATATCCTCGTAACGCAGGGTTTTGAGTTGTTCACCGGGGAGGGTCCGCCGCAGCCGCGCGGCTAGCCTGACGGCCCACCGCCAGCGCAGCGCGCACTGGGCCGCGGGGGACAGGCCGCTCCAGGCGAGGCGGTCCGCCTCGTCCTCGATGCCGTAGAACGGGTTGGGGAACTCGGTGTCGACATTGGCCACGCCCGGCCGCAGCCACGACATCGCGAAGGGGTCTGCCAGCATCGCGGCGATCGCGTCCCGGCCGTCGCGGATCACCTGCACGATGCGGGCGTCGGGAAAGGCCTCGACCAGCGCCTCCGCGCAGTAGGTGAGGTCCGGGCTCGCGTCGCCGAACCTGGCCAGGCCGCGCTGCTCCACGCAGGGGCCGACCTCGGCGGAGCCAAGGCCGGCCGCGGAACGGCACTGCGCCGTGCACTCCAGGCAACTGGTCGGGTTGACCTGCCAGCCCTGGGCGAAGGCGTCACGCATCACGGTGGCGGCCGCCTCGCCGCGGCCGCTGTACAGCGACGGCCTGCGGGCGAACGCGTAGACAGCCTGCAGCACGCTGCGGGAGCCGATCGTGACGTGGAACCCCGGTGATATCTTCAGCGCTCGGCCGACCGCTTCCGCGCCGGAGTTGGGCGCGCCGATCACGAAGACCGGTTGGGTGACCTTGCGGGCGTTGACGATGAGGATGTAGCGCGAAGGCATAAAGGCGTTTGTCTTTCTGTCTCCCCAGTACCGTACTAGCTGCGCTTACCGGATAAGCTATATCCATGCGAGTACTACGGCGTGTCGTTGTTCCGGCGGTTGCCGTATGCCTGCTCAGCGTAACCGGATGCTCGCAATTCGATAAGTCGCTGGGCCAGACGCAGGCGCTGGTCTCATTCCAGAGCGGCACGTCGGTGGCGGTCCGGCTGCACGTCCGCGCCGCGTGCGCGAAGCTTCCGAACGTGAGCGCGGTTCCGCTGCCGTCCGGGATCCCGCTGCAGTCGTCCCTCAGCCAGGTGGAGTACCAGATTAGTAACGCCTCGGACACCGATGAGGCGCGCCTCGAGGAATGCCTGGCCAAGTTCCCGTCGGTCGCGGGCATGAGCCTGCAGGACAGCACCGACATGGGCTCCTAGCCCGGCTCCGGCCACCCCGCCGCCCGGTGCCTCCATGATCGCGAAGAGATTTTTCCTGAAGTAAATTTTTCATCGTATAGGTACATCAAACCTTCATCAGGAAAAAAGTTTTCGTAAATAATCCGCCGCGCTGCTGGGGCAGACCCGACGTGATGGACAGCGGCCGGAGGTGGGACGGCTGTCATCCGGACGGGCGACGCTGTCATCCAGCCGAGGCGACAGCCCGGGCTGCCCGCTCCGCCAGCCACGTTGCCAACTACGTTACAAGTTTAACCGGGAGGTTTCCTACTTTGTCGGTAGGGTGTATGGTAGGTGCTACCTACTAAACCGATAGAGAATGGGAACTTATAGGCATGCGAAGGCTCTTGGCTGGCGCGGCTGCTGTGGGCAGCGCCGTTCTCATCGCCGGCTGCTCCTCGGGAAGCTCAAGCAGCTCGGGCGCTACCTCTGGGACCGTCACCAATACCGGTTCGGTCACCGTCCGGCTTGGATACCTGGCTAACATCACGCACGCGCCCGCGCTGATCGCGGTGAAGAACGGTTACTTCACCAAGGCCCTTGGCTCCGCGGGAAAGCTGCAGACATCCGTGTTCACCAGCGGCACCCAGGAGACCACCGCGATCCTGTCCGGCCAGCTCGACGCCGCCTACGTCGGCCCGAACCCGGCGATCAACGCCTGGCAGAAGTCCGGCGGCACCGCCATCAAGATCATCTCCGGCGCGGCGACCGGTGGCGCGTCGATCGTCGTGAAGCCGTCCATCAGCTCCGCCGCCCAGCTGAAGGGCAAGACGATGGCGTCGCCGTCGCTGGGCAACACGCAGGACGTGGCGCTGCGGTCCTGGCTGAAGCAGAACGGCATGACCACAAGCACGCTGGGCGGCGGCGACGTCTCCATCAGGCCGACCTCAACGAACTCCGACGCCGTGCTCGAGTTCGAGTCAGGCCAGATCGCGGGCGCGTCCGAGCCGTCGCCGTACGACGTGGAGATGGTCAAGGACGGCGGCAAGGTGCTGTATTCGGAGCCGGGAGTGACGACGGTGCTGATGGTCACCCAATCGTTCCTTTCCGCGCACCCGGCCATCGTGGATGACCTGCTGAAGGCGCAGATCGAGGCCAACGACTTCATCAAGAACAACCCGGCTCAGGCCGCCGCGGACGCGAACGCCGAGCTCGCCGCCTATACCGGCAAGCCGCTCAAGTCGAGCGTGCTGACCCCGGCCTTCAGCGAGATCACGTTCACCGACGACCCGGACGCGGCGTCGCTGACCGCCGACGCCCAGCAGGCGGTCAGCGTCGGGCTGCTCAAGCCGGTTAACCTGAACGGCATCTTCGACCTCGGCCCGCTCAACGCGCTGCTCAAGGCCGACGGCGAACCACAGGTGAGTTCGTAGCCATGAGCAGCGCCGCGGTGACGGAGGCGCCGGCCAGGGTCACGCTGGCCGGGGTCTCCAAGACGTACGGGCGCGGCCCCGCCGCCGTCCGGGCCCTGGACCAGGTGTCGCTGAACGCCGCGCCGGGTGAGTTCACCTGCCTGATCGGCGCGTCCGGCTGCGGCAAGTCGACGCTGCTTTCGCTGGTGGCCGAGCTGGAGCAGCCAACGGCCGGCCAGGTGTCCGTCAGCGGCCGGGTCGCGCTGATGTTCCAGGAGGCGGCGCTGTTCCCCTGGCTGACCGCGTTCGGCAACGTGGAACTCACGCTGCGGGCCCGCGGCGTCGCCCGCGCCGAGCGCAAGAAGCGGGCTGCTGAGCTGCTGGAGGCCGTCCACCTCGGCGGGTTCGGCGGCAAGCGGCCGCACGAGCTGTCCGGCGGCATGCGCCAGCGGGTGGCGCTGGCCCGGGCGCTGGCCCAGGACGCGGACGTGCTGCTGATGGACGAGCCGTTCGGCGCGCTGGATGCGATGACCCGCGACCTGCTCCACGACGAGCTGGACCGGGTCTGCGCGGGCCGCAACCTGACCGTGCTCTTCGTCACGCACAACGTGCGCGAGGCGGTCCGCCTGGGGGACCGCGTGGTGGTGCTCAGCAGCCGCCCGGGCCGGGTCATCGAGGAGTTCCCTGTGGCCATCGAGCGCCCGCGGCGGATCGACTCCGCCCCGGTCGCCGAGCTCGCCGGGACGATCACCGACCGGCTGCGCGAGGAGGTGAGCCGCCATGGCAAGTAGCGATGACCGCGGGGTTTCGATAGTCCGCGCCAGCCTCGGAGGGCCAGTGGCAATGCCCGAGCTGGCCGGGCTTGACGCGCTTGACCTCGCGGTAGCGGGGCCTGGCCTGACCGGGCGGTTCGCGGCGCGTGCCTGGCGCGCGGTCTGGCCGAAGCTCGCCGCCATCGCGCTGGTGCTTGTCATCTGGGAGCTGCTCTACCTGGCGCACTGGAAGCCGCACATCTTCCCTGGGCCGGTGACCACGCTGGCCAACCTGGGGGACCAGGCGCGGACGGGGCTGTTGTGGAAGGCGATCGGCATCACGCTCATGCGCGCGGTCACCGGCTACGCGATCGCCCTGGTGATCGGCACGGTCGTCGGCGCGCTCGTGTCGCGGATCGCCCCGTTGCGCGCCGCGGTCGGATCGGTCATCACCGGCATGCAGACGATGCCGTCGGTGGTGTGGGTTCCGTTCGCGATCATCCTGTACGGGCTGAACACATCGGCGATCCTGTTCGTGGTCGTGATGGCGGCCGCGCCTTCGGTCGCCAACGGCCTCATCGCGGGCGTCGACTACACGCCGCCCCAGCTGGTCAAGGCGGCCAGGCTGATGGGGCTGCGCAGGCTCGCGCTGTACCGGCACCTGTTCCTGCCCGCCTCGCTGCCCACGTTCGTCACCGGCCTGAAGCAGGCCTGGGCGTTCGCGTGGCACGGACTGCTGGTGGGCGAACTGGTCGTGCTCGTCGCGAACGAACCGTCGCTCGGCGTGCTGCTGAACGCTGACCAGTCTCAGTCGGACATGCCGAGCACGATCGCGATCATGATCGTGATCCTGATCCTCGGCATCGCGGTGGACGCCTTGTTCGGCATGGCGAACAAGTCCATCCGCCGCCGCTGGGGGCTGACCTAGCCCGGACAGGGAGAAAATCTTACGGTTTGCCGGCGTGTCGCCCGGGTAGTTCGGCGTTCCTGAAGCGGACAGGTATAGCTTTGTCCCGCTGTTGGACCGTATAGGGGGATTACTCGGATGGAACACCTGGATGCCGAACGGGAAGGCGCCGACCTGAATCGCGCGCTCGCGCAGGCCATCCGCCAGCTGATCGCGCAGTCTCGCGACACGTCCGACGCGGCGGCCCCCGCGGCATAGCACCCGTCCGTCACAGCCTTCCGTGACGAGGTGTTTCACCCGCGGGCGGTGATGTCCTCGGCCGCATCGCAGGCGGTGGTGACCGGATCGGTCGTCGTGCCGGGCCGCTCGTCGCGGATCGAGCCGGCCCGGATGCGGACCACCTCCGCGCGCGCCCAGGCGGCTTCCTTCCGCGCCCGGTCGGCCTCGGCCCAGGCGTCGGCTTCGGCCTGCCGGGCTTCTTCCAGGGCCTGTCGCAGCGCCTGGATCTCCGCTGTCAGCGCCTGCACCTGACTCCGGGCCCGCTCGGCATGGCCGGTGACCTGCTTGCGGGCGGCGCGGATGAGGACCGCGACCTGGCGGATCAGGGCGTCAAGGGCGGCGAGCGGGTCGTCGGACTCCGCGGACGCGGACCTGGGCGCCTGAATGCGGGCGTCGTTGTGATAGCGGCGAGCGCATTCGCTGCTGCAGAACTGCCGGGTCCGGCCGCGAGCCCGGCCGCTGACGGGAAGGGGGTTCCCGCAGCCGGGCCGCTTGCAGCTGGCCGGGCGCGTATCCGGCGGTCGCTCCTCAGGGTCTTCGGCGGGATTCTGGCTGGTCATTACATACCCTTCGCGGGGGCAGGCATGTTTTTATTTTCATTTCTGATCATGATCAGAAATGAAAATAAAATCAACATCGTCACGACTTGTGGTCGTTTCTCATATATATCGGATTCTGGCCGAGGTGAGTCGCTAGCATGCATGTTAGTACCCCGTACGACACATTATGGAGCACGGATGGCCTCCCGTAACTTCCGTGTGGCGTCCCTTGCCGCCACGGCGATCGTTTTCCTTGCTGCCGGGTGCAGTGCCGGAAGCGGCAATGCACCCGCTACCTCCGCTGGCGCCCTCGAGGAACCCGATATCACGATCGCGGCGGTGCCGTCGGTTGATTTGGCGGGTGTCTATATAGCTGAGGATGACGGATTCTTCGCGCGGCAAGGGCTGCACGTAAAGCTCGTCACGATAGCGGCGAGCAAGGCGATAATCGCGGACCAGATAGCGGGGAAGGTCGATCTGTGCGCGGGGGCGTACATGCCTTACATCGCGGCGCAGGCGGCAGGCGCCCGGTTCCGCATTCTCGCCGAGGGCTCCATCATGACGCCGGACACGCGCGTGCTGCTCACGCCGCCGGACTCGCACGTGACCAGCATCGTCGACCTGGTGGGCAAGAAGATCGGGATGAATGCCACCAACAGCATTGGCACGCTGCTGGTCAGCGCGATGCTCCAGCAGAACGGCATCTCGCCGAAGAGCGTGGACTTCGTCACCGATCCGAAGGGTTTCCCGACGATGGCCAAGCAGCTTTCCGCGGGCGCCTGGGACGCGGCGTTCTTCGGTGAACCCTACTCGACCCAGGCGCAAGAGGAATACGGCGATGTGGCGCTCACTGACCTCGACGCGGGCGCGGCCACCAACCTGCCTATCTCGGGCTATATCGCGACTCAGGCATGGGTGAAAAAGAATCCGAGAACGGCGGCTGCCTTCGTGCGGGCTATCGAAGCCGCGCAGTTGCTCGCCGACACGGATCGCGGTGCCGTCGAGGCGGCCATGTCGGTCTCTGATCACCTGCCGAGGGAGGTGACCGACGTGATGGCGGTGCCCGACTTCCCGACCGGCCCGGTGGACGCGACGAGTATCCAGCGGGAAGCCCTGGACATGGTGCAATTTGGCATGGTCAAGCCCCAGTTCGACGCCGCGGTACGGCGGGGAACCGTGGTCGAATCGATGATTAGTCCCGGCTAGAACATACCGGAGAAAATTCAGATTTCGCATTCGAATGCCGTGCAGGACGAGCCAGAACGGGTAAAGTAGTTCATTTGACAACCATGGATAAAGGCAATATATGTGTGCAGGACGTATCCGCCCCCGCTGCACTGGAACACCACATGCCCCTTCCGCACCTCGTCCTCGACAAGGTTTCCGTCGAATTGGGCGGAGTTCGCATCCTGCATGAAGTAAGCCTGACTGTTTCCGAAAGAGAGTTCGTCTGCGTGATCGGGACGTCCGGCGGTGGCAAGACGACGCTGCTGCGGACGATCGCCGGTCTGCTGCCTACGGTGTCGGGCACGGTATCGCTGGCCGGATTTCCGGTAACCGGGCCTTCGCCGCGCACGGCGATGGTATTCCAGAACTTCGGCCTCTTCCCGTGGAAGACGGTGCGCTCGAACGTCGCCTACGGCCTGCGGGCCCAGGGGCGGCCGGTAGATCCCGCGCGCGTGCAGAGCCTGCTTGAAGCACAGAATCTGGGCAGTGTCGCCGGTTATTACCCGGCGCAGTTGTCCGGAGGAATGAAGCAGCGTGTCGGCATCGCCCGGGCGCTTGCCGCCGAGCCGGAAATGCTGCTTCTCGACGAGCCGTTCAGCTCGGTCGACGCGATAACGCGCGAGTCGCTGCAGAACGAGGTGCTGCAGCTCTGGGAAACCGATGAGCGTATGACCGCGCTGCTCGTCACGCACGATATTGACGAGGCCATCCTGATGGCGGACCGGGTGATCGTCGTATCGGGACCACCAGGGCATATCACCTTCGAATTGCCGATCGACCTGCCGCGGCCGAGGACCAGCCAGGAAGTCCGGTCCCACGAGGATTTCTCGAAGATGCGCAAGCTGCTGTGGGACGCGCTGAACAGCCGTGCCGAGCGACTGCCGGAGCCGACATGACCGCCGCGACACCGCCGGCCGCCACGGCCGCCGGGCCGGCCCCGAGGACCCGGCGGATCCGGACGCGCCGCCTGTCTCCGGCCGGGCGCTGGACGCTGCGGTTCACGTCGGTCGCGGTGCTGCTTGCCGCCTGGCAGTTCTTCGGCGACAGGACCAGCCGCAGCCGCCTCCTGCTGTCGGATCCGGCCGCCATCGCCGCGGCGTTCGTGGACATGATCAAGGACGGCACCCTGCCGCACGCGCTGGCCTCCAGCATGGAGGTGCTCGGCATCGGCTTCGCGCTTGGTGCCGCCGCCGGGATCGTCCTCGGCCTCGCCGCCGGGCGCAGCGAGGCATTCGCCGCACTGCTCGAACTCCCGGTCAACGCGCTGTACGCGACGCCGATAGTCGCGCTCATCCCGCTGCTCGTGCTGTGGTTTGGCCTTGGGGTAACGACGAAGACCGTCGCGGTCTTCCTTTTCGTCGTCTTCCCCGTGCTGATCAACACGACGCGCGGAGTGCGCGAAGTCGATCCCGGCCTGATCGAGGTCGCCCGCAGCTTCTGTTCGAGCGAACGGAGAATGTGGCTAGACCTGATCCTGCCCTCGGCTTTGCCCTACATCGTGACCGGACTGAGACTAGCCATCGGGCGCGCCCTGATCGGGGTTATCGTCGCGGAATTCTACACATCGCTGTCCGGTCTCGGCGATCTGATTACTACCAACGAGAATAACTTCCAGACCGCGCGCATGTTCGTCCCTGTCGTCGTCGTCGCGGTTATCGGGATCGTGCTGACCGCACTACTCGAATGGGCCGAGCGAAGGCTCGCCCAGTGGCGCAAGGAAGCATCCTAATAGAGGAGATGAAGGATAAAATGCGGCGAGCCCCCATGCCCGTCTGGGCGGTCGGCTTGGCTGTCACAGCCATAGCAGTTTCCGCTTGCAGCAGCGCAAGCAGTTCATCATCGGCGTCTGCCGCCGCCAGCACGGACGGCGCGCTGACCAGTATCACCATCGGCCTGCCCAATTCATCGCCTAGTTTCGCGAATTCCGACGTGGCGGTTGCCCAGGCGGAAGGCTATTTCCGCAAGGAAGGGCTGTCGGTGACGGTGGACAACCTGAGTTCCGGCGTCCCGGTGGTGCAGGGCGTGGTCGGCGGTTCCCTCGATATCGGCGCGAGCAGCATCGAGCCGGTTGTGAACGCCGCGTCCCAGGGCGCGGCGATCCAGATCATCGGCTCCTACGCGAACAAGCTGACGGTCGACCTGGTGACGCAGAAAAGCATTACCACGGCCGCCCAGCTGCGCGGCAAGCGGCTGGGGATCCAGGCGGTCGGCGCGTTCCGCGAGGTGATGACCAGGATAGTGATCGAGGGCGCGGGCCTGACGACGTCCGACGTGACCTACGTCCCGAGCTCGTCGTCGGCCTACATCAGCGAACTGCTCGCGGGCGAGATCCAGTCCGGGGTACTGCAGGAGGAGCAGGCCCTGAAGGCGCTGAAGAAGGACAGCAGCCTGCACGTGATCGTGAACTACGACAAGGCGTTCCCCAACTACTTCTACGGCACGTACGTGGTGAACAAGTCCTGGCTCGCGGCCAACCAGGCCACGGCGGAGAAGTTCCTGACCGCGATCACGCTGGCGCACCGTTTCATGTACTCCAACGAGGCCGCCACGGTAGCGATCGTCGCGAAGAACACCGGCTATACGACGGCGACGATCAAGAAGGCCTACCAGGTGCTGCTCACGCAGGAGGGCGTGTTCCCGCAGAACAGCGGCCTGTCCGCGGCGCGCATCAACGACACGATCGCCACGATGAAGCAGTACAAGATCCTCACCGGCACCGCGCCGTCGGAGTCCTCGCTCGTGAACACGGGGCCGATCGACTCGGTGCTCGGCAAGCTCGGGACGCTTAGCGGCAACCCGCTCAGCGATGACTAACCCGCCGGATACGATGCGCGCGGCCGTGCTGTTCGGCCCCGGGGACATCCGGGTGGCCGACCGCCCGGTACCGGTCCCGGGGCCGGACGAGGTGCTTGTCCGGGTGGCGATGTGCGGCACCTGCGGGACCGACCTGAAGATATTCGACGGGCACTTCCCGCTGACGCCGCCGTTCGGCCAGTTCACGCCCGGCCACGAGTGGACCGGCACGGTCGCGGCCACCGGAGGCCAGGTGGACGAGTTCGCCGCGGGCGACCGGGTGTGCATCGAGGCGCACCGCGGCTGCGGTCGCTGCGACAACTGCCTGGTCGGCCGGTACACGGCCTGCCTCAACTACGGCGATCTGGCCAAGGGACACCGGGCGACAGGCATGACGGCCAACGGCGGCTTCGCCGAGTACGCGGTGCACCATGTCAGCGCGCTGTACCCGCTGCCGCCGCAGCTGTCGTTCGAGGACGCCGTCCTGATCACCACCGCGGGCACCGGCCTGTACGGGATCGACGTCGCCGGCGGCTACGTCGCCGGGCTCGACGTGGTGGTGGTCGGTCCCGGCCCGGTCGGGCTCACCACGGTGCAGGTGCTCAAGGCGCTCGGCGCGGCCCGGGTGATCCTCGTCGGCACCCGGCCGGCCCGGCTCGAGCTGGGCAAGCGGCTCGGCGCCGACCACGTTGTCAGCGCCCGTGAGACCGACCCAGCGGAAGCGGTCCTCGACCTCACCGCCGGCCACGGCGCCGACATGACGATCGAGTGCTCCGGCGCCGCCGAGGCGCCGCAGTTGTGCGCCGAGATCACCAAGCGGGGCGGCAAGATCGTCGTGGTCGCGTTCTACCCGGACAAGGTCACGTTCGATCTCAGCGCGGTGGTCCGCAAGAACATCACGATCCACACCTCGCGAGGTGAGGGTGGCAACAACGTGAAGCGCGCGGTCGCCCTCGCCGCGCTGGGCAAGCTGAACGGCGCGGAGATGGTGACGCACCGGTTCGGCCTGGAGGAGATCGCCACCGCGTTCCGCGTGCTGCGGGAGCGGGACGGCGACCCGGTCAAGGTGGTGGTCGTGCCGTAGGCTCGGCTGATGCGCGGATCGCTGCTTGTCGCGGGTACCACGTCGGACGCGGGAAAGTCCGTGCTGACCGCCGGGATCTGCCGGTGGCTGGCGCGGCGCGGCGTGCGGGTCGCGCCGTTCAAGGCGCAGAACATGTCGAACAACTCGATGGTCACGCCCGACGGCGCCGAGATCGGCCGGGCCCAGGCCATGCAGGCCGCGGCGGCCGGCGTTCCCGCGGAAGCGGCGATGAACCCGGTGCTGCTCAAGCCCGGCGGCGACATGCGCAGCCACCTCGTCGTCATGGGCCAGCCGGCCGGCGAGGCCGACGCGGCCGGATACTGGACGACCGGCCGGGACCGGCTGCGCGCCACGGTACTCGGCGCCTACGACGACCTCCGCTCCCGGTTCGACGTCGTGGTGTGCGAGGGCGCCGGATCACCGGCCGAGATCAACCTGCGCCGTGGTGACCTGGTGAACATGGGACTGGCCCGGGCGAGGGACCTGCCGGTGATCGTGGTCGGGGACATCGACAGGGGCGGGGTCTTCGCCGCGCTGTACGGAACGCTGGCGCTGCTCGACGCGGCGGACCAGGCGCACGTCGGCGGATTCGTGATCAACAAGTTCCGCGGCGACCGCGGCCTGCTCGCCCCCGGTCTTGAGCGGCTGACCGAGCTCACCGGCCGCCCGGTGCTCGGCGTGCTGCCGTACCTGCACGGGATCTGGCTGGACGCCGAGGACGCCGTGGCGGTCGAACGCCCCAAGCGCGCCGACACCGGTCTGGCGGAGATGCTGCGGGTCGCGGTGATCCGGCTGCCGCGGGTTTCCAACTTCACCGACGTGGACGCGCTGGCGCTCGAGCCCGGCGTCGCGGTCCGGTTCGTCACCACGCCCGCCGAGGCGGCCGACGCGGACCTCATCGTCGTACCGGGCACCCGGGCGACGGTCGACGACCTCGCCTGGCTGCGCGGCCAGGGCCTGGACACCGTCCTGACCAGCCGTGCCGCGGCGAACCGGCCGGTCCTCGGCCTCTGCGGCGGCTACCAGATGCTCGGCGACGTCATCGAAGACGGCGTGGAGAGCGGTACCCAAGAGGCCAAAGGCCTGGGACTGCTCCCGGTGGCGACCCGATTCCGCGCGGCCAAGACGCTCGGCCGGCCGTCAGGCTACGCCGACGGCGTCCCGGTGACCGGCTACGAGATCCATCACGGCACCGTTGAGGCGCGCGGCGGCGATCCCTGGTTCACCAGCGAGCCCGGCGGCGGCGCGGCGCTTGACGGCTGCCGCCTTGGCCCGGTCAGCGGCACCCTCTGGCACGGCGTGTTCGAGAACGACGAGTTCCGCCGGCGCTACCTGGCTCACGTCGCCCGGCTGGCCGGCCGGGACTTCATCCCGGTGCCGGACACGTCGTTCGCGGCCGCCAGGCAGCGGGTGTTCGACACGCTCGCCGACGCCGTTGACTCCTACCTTGACACCGCCGCCCTGCTTGGCCTCATCACCCGCGGTCCCGCGCAGGACTTCTAGGCTACGGAACGGGCGGTGGCTTCGCGGCCTTGGCCTAACCGTCGCCGAGTACCTGGCGCATCTGGGCGAGGTGCCTGGCCACGCCGTCCCGCTGCGCGGTCAGCTCCTCGACCTCGCGCCGCACGCCCGCGCTGAGCCGTTCGGCGTCCGCCTTCGCCTCGGCGAGCAGCTGGCCGGCCTGAGTCCTTGACTCGCTGATGATCTGGTCGGCCCGCTCCTGCGCGTCGCTGATCAGCCGCCGTGCCTGCTGGCCGGCTTCCTGGATGGCCTGGTCCGCCTGGGCGGTCACCCGCGCGGCCGCCGCGGCGGCCCGTTCCTCCGCGGCGGCGGCGCGCCGTTCCGCGCCGGCCGTCAGCTCCCGCGCTTCGGCCTCCGCGGTGGCGAGCCGCCTGGACGCCTCCCGCTCGGCCTCCTCATGGCGCGCGGTGAGCTGGACCTCCAGGTCGGCTTCCGCCCGTGTCCGCAGCAGCTGGCTCTCCTCCAGGTTCCGCTGCGCCTGGGCGCGCATGTCATCGGCCTGGCGCCTGGCCGCGGTCAGGATCTCGTCCCGTTCCCGTTTCGCCGCGGCCCTCAGCTCGGCCGCCTCGCGCTCGGCCGCCGGGCGCATCGCCACCACGTTGGCCATGTCACGGTCGAGGGTGGCGCGCTTGCCGGAAATGTCCGCGTCGGCCGCGGCGCGCAGCGCCGCTACCTCGCGCTCGGCCGCCGAGACCAGCTCGTCGGCCTTCTCCATGGACGCGGTGCGCGTCGAGTCGGCCTCGCGCTCGGCTGTCCGCCGCATGTCGTCGGCCTCCAGCCTGACGTGCGCGCGCAGCTTAGCCGCCTCGTCCTCGGCGGCCGCGCGCACCTCGGCGGCGTACTGTTCTGCGGCGGCCCTGATCTCGGTGGCCTCGGACACGGTGGCCTGGACCAGCCCGGCGACCTGCTCGTGAGCCGCCTGGAGCAACTGTTCGACGCGCGTGACGAAGCCGTTGCCCTGCTGTGCGTTGAAGTCGGGTTGCATTCCGCTCCATCTCCGGTAGGTATTCGGCCGCGCGTGCAGAGTTACCACAGCCGCGCGGTGGCGCGGCGGGCACCTTCGGCGAGCGCCTCGAACTTGGCCCACACGATCTTCGGGTGGATCTCCGGAGTGTAGGTGGCCTGGGAGGAGAAGCCGCAGTCGGCGCTCGCCACCACGTTCTGTTTGCCGACAAGCTCGGCGAAGCGGACGATGCGGTCGGCGATCGTATCCGGATGCTCGACGATGGGAGTGGCGTGGCTGATCACGCCGGGCAGCAGCACCACCTCCGGCGGCAGTTTGACTTTTTCGAACACGTGATAGCAGTGCTCGTGGCGTGGGTTGGCGGCCTCGAAGGAGAACGCCCCGGCCTCGATTTCCAGCAGCGTCTCGACCAGGTCGGAGAATTCCGCATCGTGCACGCGCGGGCCCTCGTTGATGCCGTAGCAGGTGTGCAGCCGCACCCGGTCGCGGGGGATGCCGTCAAGCGCCCGGTTGATCGCGTCCACGTACAGCATCGCGTCCTCCAGCCTCTCCGCGACCGATCCGCCGCCGTAGCTGAACTCCTCGGTGAGGAAGGGGTCGTCGATCTGCAGCGTGAAGCCGGCGTCGATGATGGCCTGGTACTCGATGTGCAGCGCGTCGGCGACGGCGTCCAGGTAGTCCTCTTCTGACCGGTAGTACTCGTTCTCGCCCACCCCGCTGGGCGCGACCGCGCAGACGAAGGCCTGATCCGGGCCCGCGTCCCCGGCCGCCGCGCGCAGCGCGGCCAGGTCCTGGTCGGCCGCCTCCTTGCCGATGTAGCTCACCGGGCCGGTGCAGGCGAGGGCCGCGGCGGGGACCGCCATCCCGCCGGTCATCGCGCGCTTGAAATACTGCTCGTAGTACTCGGGGAACTCCTCGGTCTCGGCGCGGAACTTGTCCATGGTGCCGCGGCCGGGGCGCTGCTCGAACCCGCTCAGCCGCTGCTTGATGTACGCGAAGAACCCGGTCTTGCCCTGTTCCCCGTCGTTGATCACGTCAAGCCCGGCGGCGCGCTGGCTGGCCACCACGTCCGCGACGGCCCGGCACTGCGCGTCCGCGAGCTCGGCCGGATCGGCCAGCCGGCCTTCGGCCGCTGCCCTCATCAGGTCGAGCAAGGCCGGCGGCCGGGCGAGGCTGCCGACGTGTGTCGTGTAGATGCGGTCAGTACTGCGTTGCATGGCTCTGCCTCCGATCGGTGCCTGGGGTGCCCCTGGGGAGACTGTCCTTGCCGTTCCGGGACCAATATTTCACGTCGAGGCGGGAAACGGCGGCTCACCGAGCACGGGTCGGATGATTTCGCCGGCGACTCGGCTACCAGGCCGCCGACAGTCCGGTCGAACCTGGTTGATGCGGGTGTGAAATATGACAAGGCGTTCCGTTTCGGGGCATGAGTGACGGAAATTAATTTCTGTTCCTGTTGTGAAAATAAACCGACACATTAGGTCAACTCAGCGCCCGATGCGTTACCTGACAGCAACTGTCTCGCAATCCAGGTCATTCACGATGGGCGCAACATAGCTGGCCAGCATTGCCTCGGAGGCGCGACTAATGACACGAGTTAGACCTATCCGCCGTATAGGCGTGATCGTATTCACCGTGGCCTGCGCCATCGGCGTGGCGGCCTGCGGCAGCAGCGGCAGTTCGAGCAGCCCTAGCGCGTCGGCAACGGCGGGCACCGTCAAAAGCGGCGGCACGCTGACCTACGCGCTGGACGAGGACGTCGCTGGCTTCAACGTGAACCAGGCGGACGACAACGAGTTCGTGCTCCAGGAGATCCTGGACAACGTCTGGCCGTCCGTCTTCGTGTCGACGCCAAGCCTCAAGCCCACACTCAACACGAACTACGTGACCAGCGCCACGGTCACCAAGACCAGCCCGCAGACGATCGTGTACCAGATCAACCCGAAGGCGACCTGGTCCGACGGCACCCCGATCAGCGCATCCGACTTCATCTACAACTGGCAGGCACAGAGCGGCAACCCGAAGTACAAGGACAAGGGCGGTGCGGCGTTCCTGCCGGCCGGCACCGCGGGGTACAGCCAGATCAAGTCCGTCACCGGGTCCAATGGCGGCAAGACGGTCACGGTGGTGTTCTCCTCGCCGTTCGGTGACTGGCAGTCGCTGTTCACCGACCTGATGCCGGCGCACATCGCCGAGAAGGTCGGGTTCAACAACGGATTCCAGAACTTCGGGTCCGCGGAGAAGGTCTCGGGCGGCCCGTACGAGATGCAGAGCTACACGGCGGGCCAGGACCTCGTCGAGGTGCCGAACCCCACGTGGTGGGGCGCGAAGCCGAAGCTGAGCAAGATCGTCTTCCGCTTCATCCTTGACGACAACAGCATCCCGCCGGCCATGGCGAACGGCGAGGTCAACATGGCGAACCCGGCGCTCGCCTCGCTGTCGTTCAAGGACGCGGTGGACGCCCTCCCGAACACCACCACCGACGTGACCGCGGGCCTTGAGTTCCAGCACATCGACTTCAACGAGGCCAACCCGTACCTGGCCAAGCTGGACGTCAGGGACGCGATCGCGGCCGGGACCAACCGGGAGCAGATGATCCAGCGGATCGTCGCCCCGCTCACCACGTCGATCCAGCCGCTGGAGAACCGCATCTGGATGCCCATCCAGCCGCAGTACACCAACACCAGCGGCAGCTACGGGGACTTCGACGTGGCGAAGGCCAAGTCGCTGCTGCAGGCGGCCGGGATGACGATGGGGTCCGACGGCTACTTCCACCCGAACTTCGGGCCGGAGAAGGGCCAGGACTTCACGCTCTCGATCTCGACCACGTCCGGCGTGCCGGTGCGGTCGCAGATCGAGCAGCTTTTCCAGGCCGACATGAAGGCGATCGGCGTCAAGATCACCATCCAGAACTACAACGCCAACACGCTGTTCGGCACCGTCGGCCCGAAGGGCGAGTTCGACCTCATCGAGTTCGCCTGGGTGCAGACCCCGTATGCCTCGGGCAACGAGTCCATCTACTGCTCCTACACGAACGCCAGCCTCTGCGGGGACAACTGGGATCACTACTCCGACCCCAAGGTGGACTCGCTGTTCGACCAGGCTCTGTCCACGATCAACCCGACCACGGCGGCGAGCCTGTACAACCAGGTCGACGCGCAGCTGTGGAAGGACATGGTGACGCTGCCGCTGTTCGAGCAGCCGCAGCTCGTCAGCTGGTCCTCGACCTACGGCAACGTCGTCCCCAACCCCAGCAACTTCGGCGTCACGTGGAACGCCTACGCCTGGGGGCTGAAGGAGTAATGGACTTCAACGTAACCGGTCGTGGCCGCCGCACGGGCGGTGGCCATGACCAGTTACCTCATCCGCCGTGTGCTTGCCGGTCTGCTGACCCTGCTTGTCGCGAGCTTCCTGCTCTTCCTCCTTGTCGCCATATCCGGTAACCCGCTCGCGAACCTGCTGGCGAACCCGCACATCTCGCCCGCGACGATCGCGGCGGCCAGGAAGGAACTCGGGCTGAACCAGCCGCTGCTGCTGCGCTACTGGACCTGGCTGATCCACATGCTGCAGGGCAACTTCGGCATCAGCACCACCGGCCAGCCGGTCGGCTCCGAACTCGGCAGCCGCCTACTCGTCACGTTGCAGCTGGTCCTGCCAACGGTCATCCTGTCGGCGCTTATCGCGATCCTCATCGGGGTGGTCACCGCTGTACGGCAGTACAGCGTCCTCGACCACGCGATGACCGCGGTGGCGTACCTGTTCTACTCGACCCCGGTCTTCGTGGTCGCGATCATGCTCAAGGACTTCCTCGCCGTCGACGTGAACAACGCGGTCGGGCACACGATCCTGTACACGATCGGGCAGAACAACCCCGGCACCACCGGCGCGTGGAGCATCTTCGTCGACGCGGTTCAGCACACGGTGCTGCCGGTGGTGGCGCTTGTGCTGATCACCTACGCCGGGTGGAGCCGGTACCAGCGGGCGACCATGCTCGACGTGCTTAACGCCGACTATATCCGGCTCGCGCGCGCCAAGGGACTGAGCAGGCGCCGGGTGCTGTACGTGCACGCGCTGCGCAACGCGCTCATCCCGGTCGTCACGGTGATGGCGCTTGACTTCGCCACCATCCTCGGCGGCACGGTGGTCACCGAGACGGTCTTCGGCTGGACCGGCATGGGCAACTTCCTGCTCGAGTACGGGCTGGAAGGCCCCGTGACCCCGGACGTGAACGTGGTCATGGCCTGGATGATGGTCGTCGCCACGGCCGTGATCGTCTTCAACATCATCGCGGACCTGCTGTACGCGGTGCTCGACCCGAGGATCCGCCTTGCCTGAGCCAGAGTCATTCGAGGACGCATCGGCGCCTGGCGCGCAGGCGGAGGTCATTCCGATCGTTGCTGGCCGCCTGGTCGTGCCGCTCGTCGAGGGACCCGTCACCGCCAGCCGCGGGCAGCTGCGGATGGCGGCGGAGCGATTCTTCCACCACAGGATGGCGCTGACCGGTCTCGCCGTGTTCGTGCTGCTGCTGCTGTGGTCCACGATCGGACCGGTGTTCTGGAAGTACAGCTACGCGACGATCACCAACCAGTTCGGGACCGGGCCGTCGGCGCAGCACCCGTTCGGCACGGACACGATAGGGCACGACATGTTCGCCCAGGTCATGCAGGGCACGCAGACCTCGCTTGAGACCGCGCTGCTTGTCGCCGCGATCTCCACCGTGATCGGCACGCTGATCGGCGCGGTGGCGGGCTATTACGGCGGGTTCTGGGACCAGGCCCTGATGCGGTTCACCGACGTGGTGCTCATCATCCCGCTGCTCGCGATCCTGGCCGTGCTCTCCAACCGGTTCAGCAAGCAGGCCGACAGCTCGCTGTTCGTTGGGCTGCTGCTCGCCATCCTGTTCTGGACCTACCTCGCCCGGCTGATCCGCGGCGCGTTCCTGTCGCTGCGGGAACGCGAGTTCATCGAGGCGGAGCACGCGATCGGCGCCTCCACCTGGCGGATCGTGCTGCGCCACATGATCCCCAACGCGGCCGGCGTGATCGTCGTGAACGCGACCCTCACGGTCGCCCTCGCGATCCTGACCGAGGCCGCGCTGTCCTACCTCGGTCTCGGCGTGCAGCCGCCGCAGGTCGACCTGGGCACGCTGATCGCCAGCGGCGAGGGCGACGCCTATGCCCTGCCATGGCTGTTCTACTTCCCCGCGGTGTTCCTGATCGTGGCCGTCCTGTCGGTGAACTTCATCGGCGACGGCCTGCGGGACGCCCTCGACCCGACACAGCGGGAGCACTAGGTTGACTACGGAGTCCACGGCCGGTCCCTCGGCCCTGCTGGCCGTGTCCGGCCTGTCCGTGACGTTCCCCACTAGGGACGGCGACGTCCGTGCGGTGCGCGACCTGAGCCTGACGCTCGACCGCGGCGAGACCATCGGCATCGTGGGGGAGTCGGGGTCAGGCAAGTCCACCGTGGCGCTCGCCATGCTCGGCCTGCTGCCCCGCGGCGCCCGTGTCACGGGCTCGGTGTGCTGCCAGGGCCAGGAGCTCATCGGGATGCCAGAAGCCAAGTTGGCCAGGCTGCGCAGCAGCACGATCGCCTACATCCCGCAGGACCCGCTGACATCGCTCAACCCCGCGTTCCCGGTCGGCTGGCAGGTGGCGGAGACGATCTGGACGCGCGGCCGGCTGCCGAAGGAGGACGCGCACCGGCGCGCGGTCGAGCTGCTCGACCTGGTCGGGATACCGAACGCCGCCCGCCGCGCGGATGACTACCCGCACGAGTTCTCCGGCGGCATGCGGCAGCGGGTCGTGATCGCGATCGCGATGGCCAACGACCCGGACGTGATGATCGCCGACGAGCCGACGACCGCGCTCGACGTGACCATCCAGGCGCAGGTGCTCGACGCGCTGAAGGCCGCCCGCGACCGGATCGGTGCGTCGCTGGTGCTGATCACCCACGACCTGGGCGTGGTCGCCGGGATGGCGGACCGGGTCATGGTCATGTACGCGGGAAAGGCGGTCGAGTCCGCGTCGGCCGACACGATCTTCTACGACAGCAAGATGCCCTACACGCTCGGCCTGCTTGGCTCGCTGCCGCGGACGGACGCGGCCGCGGGCGGGCCGCTGCGGCCGATCCCCGGCAGCCCGCCGTCGCTGATCAGCCTGCCGTCGGGATGCCCGTTCTCCCCCCGCTGCCCGGCGGTGGTGCAGGAGTGCGTGGACGCCGAGCCCGCGCTGCGGCAGGTCGGGACGGGGCACGAGGCGGCTTGCCACCGGTCAGAGTCGCTGCCAGGGGGCGGTGCGGCGCTGTTCGCGCCGACCTGGACCGACACCGAGGACGCCGACGCCAAGCAGGGCACGCTGCCCGAGGCTGGCACCGGCGCGGCCCTCGCCTCCTTCGACGGCTCCGGTGCCGATGGCGGCGCCAGGGACGGCGCGCTTGTCCAGGTCCGCGACCTGGTCAAGCACTTCCCGGTCCGGGGCGGCAGGATCATCAGGCACCAGGTGGCTGAGGCGCACGCGGTATGCGGCGTCTCCTTCGACCTCACCGAGCGCGAGACGCTTGGCCTCGTCGGCGAGTCGGGCTGCGGCAAGTCGACCACCGCGCGGGTGGTGCTGCAGTTGCTGCCCGCGACCTCCGGCTCGGTCCGGTACGACGGCACCGAGCTCAACGGCAAGAGCAGGAAGGAGATGCGGCCCTACCGGAGCAGCCTGCAGGTCGTGTTCCAGGACCCGTTCGCCTCGCTTGACCCGCGGATGCCGGTCGGGGACATCGTGGGCGAGCCGCTCAAGGTCCACGGCCGCTGGGACGGCAACCGCGGCCGGGCGCGCGTGGACGAGCTGTTCGAGATGGTCGGGCTGAACCCCGAGCACCGCAACAGGTACCCGCATGAGTTCTCCGGCGGCCAGCGGCAGCGGGTCGGCATCGCCCGCGCGCTCGCCCTCGGCCCCCGGGTCCTCGTCCTCGACGAGCCGGTGTCCGCGCTCGACGTCTCCATCCAGGCGGGCATCGTCAACCTGCTTGAGGAGCTGCAGGACCGGCTCGGACTTGCGTACCTGTTCATCGCCCACGACCTTTCCGTGGTGCGCCACATCTCGGACCGGGTCGCGGTGATGTACCTGGGCAAGATCGTGGAGGTGGGAACCGGGGACCAGGTATACGACTCCCCGGCGCACCCGTATACCCAGGCGCTGCTGTCCGCGGTCCCGGTGCCCGACCCGCACGTCGAGCGGCAGCGGCAGCGGATCCTGCTCAGCGGCGACGTGCCGAGCGCGATCGCGCCGCCGTCTGGCTGCCGGTTCCGCACCCGGTGCTGGAAGGCACAGGACGTCTGCGCGACCGAGGAGCCCGAGCTCATCGAGCGCGGCCAGGGCCACCCGGTCGCCTGCCACTTCGCGGAGGTACGCGAGTTATCTACCAATGAGTAACTTGCGCCGTTAGGCTAGGGTCCGTGGACGCTGACGTGATCGTCGTCGGAGCCGGGCTGGCCGGCCTGGCGGCCGCGGCGGAGGCAGCCGAGGCGGGGCGGCGGGTGCTGCTGCTTGACCAGGAGCCGGAGCAGTCGCTTGGCGGCCAGGCCTGGTGGTCGTTCGGCGGCCTTTTCTTCGTCGGCTCGCCCGAGCAGCGGCGGCTGCGGATCTCCGACTCCGTGGAGCTGGCCTGGCAGGACTGGCTGGGCACCGCCGGGTTCGACCGGGAGGAAGACGAGATGCCGCGGGCGTGGGCGCGAGCCTACGTGGAGTTCGCCGCCACCGAGAAGCGGGCCTGGCTGCGGCAGATGGGCCACCGGATCGTGCCCGTGGTCGGGTGGGCCGAACGCGGCGGCTACCTCGCCACCGGCCACGGCAACTCCGTACCCCGGTTCCACATCACCTGGGGCACCGGGCACGGCGTGGTCGAGCCGTTCGAGCGCCGGGTGCGCGCGGCGGCCGAACGGGGACGGCTTGAGTTCCGGTTCCGGCACCGGGTCGACGCGCTCACCGTGACCGGCGGGGTGGTGGACGGCGTCGCGGGCGCCGTCCTCGAGCCAAGCGACGTGCCGCGCGGGAAGCCCACATCGCGGATAACAGCAAGAAGCTTTGAGCTGCACGCGCAGGCGGTGATCGTCGCCTCCGGCGGGATCGGCGGCGACCACGACCTGGTGCGCAAGGCCTGGCCTGCCCGGCTTGGCACGCCGCCCGCACACATGCTGTCCGGCGTCCCCGCGCACGTCGACGGCCGGATGATCGGCATCGCCGAGGCGGCAGGCGGCCGCGTGATCAACCGCGACCGGATGTGGCATTACGTGGAGGGCATCACCAACTGGGGTCCGATCTGGCCGCTGCACGGCATCCGGATCCTGCCCGGGCCGTCGTCGCTGTGGCTGGACGCCACCGGGCGGCGGCTGCCCGGCCCGCTGTATCCCGGCTTCGATACCCTCGGCACGCTGGCGTACCTGCGGCACACCGGGTACGACCACAGCTGGTTCCTGCTCACCCGGAAGATCATCGCCCGCGAGTTCGCGCTGTCCGGGTCGGAGCAGAATCCGGATATCACCGGCCGGGACCGCCGCGCGATGCTCACCAGCCGCTTCGGCGGCCAGGTGCCCGCCCCGGTGCGGGCCTTCCTCGACCGTGGCGAGGACTTCGTCACCGCGCCCACGCTGCGCGAGCTCGTCGACGGGATGAACAAGGTCACCGGAGGCGAGCCGATGCTCGACCCGGACGCCGTCCGGGAAGAAGTAGTGGCGCGCGACGCGGAAACCGCGAATCCGTTCGGGAAAGACGGGCAGCTGACGGCGGTGCGGGGCGCGCGGGCGTACCTGGGCGATCGCCTCGTCCGCGTCGCCCGGCCGCACCGGCTGCTCGATCCCGCGGCCGGGCCGCTGATCGCCGTCCGGCTGCACGTGATCACCCGCAAGACCCTCGGCGGCCTGCACACCGACCTGTCGGCCCGCGTGCTCGGTGAGTCGGGGGCGCCGGTGCCGGGGCTGTACGCGGCGGGGGAGGCGGCCGGGTTCGGCGGCGGCGGAATGCACGGTTACCGGTCCCTGGAAGGCACCTTCCTCGGCGGCTGCCTGTTCTCCGGCCGCACCGCCGGCCGCGCGGCGGCCGCCACGGCCGGCTGATATCCGGTTCCAGCGGTTACCCAGCGTGTTCGCCTGGGGGTGTGTGGCATCGACCAAGCAGCTTATCCCGGCAACCCGGCTCGCGCCACCGTGTGGTACGGCGGGAAAGCCCGTGCGGGCCTCCCGTGCCGGGGAGGCGCGCCAGCCGCAGCCGACGAATTTTTGCCTGAAGCCAACGGCGCCGGCCGTAGATCCTGCGATGCATGTGCCTGTGGACGGCAATTCTGTTGGCTGGCGGGGCAGATGTTACGTTGGTTTATCTATTTGCTACTTGTCGTGAAACATGCCCGTAGTACGGGATCCACGCCGTAGGTCTCCGCGATGTAGATTGATGACAAGTTGTGACTTCATTATGGGGAGAATGCGATCCGGGTAAGTCTAGGCTGCGGTGTTACCTACCAGCCGGTTCGCCGGAACCGGCGTACTCATTTGCTTGAAGGGCGACAACCGATGACTCCAGTACCAACCCGCGGGCGGCGCATCCTGTGTCAGGCCGCCGCTGTCTCGCCCCGCGGTAACCGAGAGTCCATGAAGGACGGAGGCGGCCGATGAAGTTCGGGAAAGCGCGCTTCGGCGGGATGATCCTCGCCGTTGCCGGGGTCACGGCGCTCGCCGCCTGCAGCAGCAGCGGCAGCAGTGGCGGTGGCAGCACCAACGGCAGCGCGATCACGCTGCCGGGCGGCTACGGGTCGGTCCCCGCCGCGGCGACCGGAGCGGAGAAGGCGGGCACGATCACCTGGGCCCTGCAGCCCGGCACGTCGCCGAACTGGATCTTCCCGGTCATACCCTCGGCCGATAACTCGGTGTTCAACGCGGAGTCGTTCGGCTGGGACATGTGGGTCCCGCTGTACTGGACGCAGAACGGCGTGACGCCGGAGATGGTCCCGTCGATGAGCCCGGCCGACACGCCCGTGTACTCCAACGGCGACAAGACCGTCTCGATCACGATGAAATCCTGGAAGTGGTCGGACGGCACGCCGGTCACGGCCAAGGACCTGGAGTTCGACATCGACCTGATCAAGGCCGGCGTGAAGGAGTCGCCATCGAACTGGGCCTCGTACACGCCCGGCTACTTCCCTGACAACGTGGTCAGCATGTCCACGCCGGACGCCTCGACGCTCGTGCTGAACCTCAAGAGCGCGGTGAACCCGAGCTGGTTCACCGAGGACATCCTGTCCTACGCGGGACCGGTCGGGCCGCTGCCCGCCCAGGCGTGGTCCAAGGACTCGGCCAACGGCCCGATCCTCGACTTCACCAACCCGGCCAACGCGACGAAGATCTTCAACTTCCTCACCGCCGCGAGCAAGTCGGTGAGCACCTACGCCACCAACCCGCTGTGGCAGGTGGTGGACGGGCCGTACAAGCTCTCGGCGTACAACGCAACCACGGGCGCGTTCACCCTGGTGCCGAACACCAGTTACAGCGGCCCGCACGCCAAGGTTGAGTCCAACTTCCAGGGCGTGCCGTTCACCTCGAACACCGCGGAGCTCAACGCGCTCAAGACCGGCAGCGTGGACGTCGGCTACGTCGACTACACCGCGGTGCCGCAGATCCCGTCGATCAAGCGCGTCGGCTACAACGTCTTCGGCATGCCCGACTACGGCAGCAACTTCGTCGCGTACAACTTCAAGGACGCGACCGGCCACTTCGACGCGATCGCCAACCAGCTTTACTTCCGGCAGGCGATGGCGCACCTCGAGGACGAGCAGGGGTACATCAACGCGTTCATGCACGGTGCCGGCGACCCCGCGTACGGCCCGATCCCGGCCTACCCGCAGAGCCCGTACCTGCCGGCGGACGCGGCGACCAACCCGTACCCGTTCAGCGTGTCGGACGCGGTGAGCCTGCTCAAGGCGAACGGCTGGACGGTGACGCCGGGCGGAACCGACACCTGCACGAAGCCGGGCACCGGCGCGGGCGAGTGCGGCGCGGGAATCCCGGCGGGCACCAAGCTGGCGTTCAACCTGATCTACAGCACGAGCCCGTCGCTGCTCGGCCAGCAGGTCACCGACCTGGCGTCCGAGGCCAAGCAGGCGGGCGTCGAGATCACGCTGCAGAGCAGCAACTTCAACTACATGATCACCAACTACCTCGACCCGGCCGCGCCCGCGAACGAGAACAAGTGGGCGATGGAGGACTTCGGCGGCGAGACCGACAACCCGTACCCCACCCAGTTCAACTTCCTGAACACTGGCGGGGCCACCCAGATCGGGGATTACAGCAACTCGACGGCGAACGGCCTGATGACCGCGTCGATCTCGAGCGGCAACCCGAGCGCGGTCAAGAACGAGGCGGCATTCCTCACCATGAACCAGCCGCTGCTGTTCCAGCCGACCCCGGACTACATCTGGGCCTGGAAGACCGATATCTCGGGCGAGCCCTCCTCGTTCGAGAACCTCACCCAGTACTACGCGACGCCGGAGTTCTGGTACTTCACCAAGTAACGAGGCCGGCGCAGGAAACGCTGGATCGCCCTGGTCCCCGGCAACGGCCGGGGGCCAGGGCGACGGGCCGCAAAGGGAGGCTTTAAGCGCGGTGATCGCCTACATCATCCGCAGGATAGGGACGTCCGTAATCGTGGTGATCGGCGTGTCGATCGTCATCTTCGTCCTGCTGCACGAGATCTACCCGTCTCCGGCCAGGGACGTGCTCGGCCTGAAGGCGACCCTGGCTCAGGTCAACGCCTGGAACAAGGCGAACGGGTACGACGCCCCGGTCATCGTGCAGTACCTGCGTTACGTCGGGCATTTGCTGCAGGGCAACCTGGGCTACTCGTACGCGGAGAACCAGTCCGTGGCGGCGCTGTTCCAGGAGCGGGTGGCGCGCAGCGCCTACCTGTCCGGCATGTCACTGCTGCTCGCGATCGTGATCGCCATCCCGCTCGGCATCTACCAGGCGGTGAGGCGGAACTCGGTCGGCGACAACGTGGCGACCAGCCTGGCCTTCGTGACCTACTCGATGCCGGTGTTCTTCCTCGGCCTGATCCTCATCCAGGTGTTCGCGCTGTCCTGGCCGGTCCTCGGGTTCGAGGCGAGCCAGTCCACCTCGGTGCTGACCGTGATGGGCGACTGGCACGACATGCTCCTGCCGATTCTCACGCTGGCGTTGATCACCGTCGCCAGCTTCTCCCGGTACATGCGCTCGTCCGCCATGGACGTGCTTGCCCAGGACTACATCAAGGTGGCGCGGGCCAAGGGGCTGCCGGAACGGCTGGTGCTGCTGCGCCACCTGCTGCGCAATGCCTGCCTGCCGATCATCACGCTGATCGGGCTGTCGATCCCGAACTTGCTTGCCGGAAACCTCATCACCGAGTCACTCTTTAACTACCAGGGTCTCGGCCTGCTTTTCTTCAACAGCCTGTCGAAGGCGGACTACCCGACGCTGCTCGCGTACACGCTGATCGGCGCGGTATTCGTCGTCATCGGGAACTTCGTCGCGGACCTGGCGCTGAGCGCTGCTGATCCCCGTATCCGGCTGGTCTGACAGGCTGGCAGGAAGGAGCACTCATGGCATTGGCACCGCTGCAGCCGGTCGGGCTGCCACCCGTCATCGCCGAGGGCGGCGAGGTCGGCCCGGTACAGAGCGGCTGGCGGCTGGCGCTGCGCGAATTCGCCAGCAACAAGCTGGCGGTAGCCGGGTTCGCCATCCTGGTTTTCTTCATCCTCTTCTGCTTCGTGGGTCCGCTCGTTTACCACACGAACCAGTACACCGCCAACCTGACCCAGGCGACCCTGCCGCCCGGCGCGGGCCACCCGCTCGGCACCGACGACAGCGGGTTCGACGAGCTCGGCCGGATCATGCTCGGCGGCCAGGCCTCGCTGGAGATCGGCTTCTTCGCCGCGTTCATCGCGATCGTCGTGGGCGCGATCTGGGGCGCCGTCTCCGGCCTGCTCGGCGGGGCCGTCGACGCGGTCATGATGCGGATCGTGGACGTCTTCCTGTCGATCCCGTTCCTGTTCGTGGTGCTGATCCTGGCCGTCCGCTACGGCGCGAGCGTGCTGTCCCTGTCGCTGGTGATCGGCGGCTTCTCGTGGCTGTTCCCGGCACGCCTGGTCCGCGGCGAGGTGCTCACCGTTCGCGTCAGGGACTTCGTCGCCGCCGCCCGGGTCGCGGGCTCCACCCGGGCCCGGCTGATCGGCAGGCACCTGATCCCCAACGCCATGGGGACGGTCATCGTGAACGTGACGTTCCAGGTCGCCGACGCGATCCTCACCGTGGCCGCGGTCGGCTTCCTGGGATTCGGCCTGCATTACCCGAACGTAGACTGGGGCGACATGCTCTCCACCGGTGTGCAGTACCAGCAGGACGGATACTGGTGGCTGATCTACCCGGTCGGAGCGTGCATCGTGCTGACCGTCATGGCCCTCAACTTCATCGGTGACGCGCTCCGTGACTCGCTGGACGTCCGGCTGAGACGACGGTAGCCCGGCACCGTCGATGAACAACCGCAAGGCGAACGAGAGGTAACCCCCGGCATGGCCCCCGTCCTCGAGATCCAGGACCTGTCCACCCACATCAAGCTCACCCATTCCGTGGTGCAGGCTGTCGGCAACATCGACCTGCATGTGGAGGCCGGCGAGACGCTCGGCATCGTGGGCGAGTCCGGATGCGGTAAGTCCATGACCGGCCTGTCGGTCATGAGATTGCTGCCACCCGGCGGATCGATCGTGGGCGGCTCGATCAAGCTGAACGGCCGGGAGCTCGTCGGCCTCAGCGAGGAAGATCTGCGCAAGATCCGCGGCAACGAGGTGGCGATGGTCTTCCAGGACCCCCTCACCTCGCTCGACCCGACCAAGACCATCGGCTACCAGGTGGCCGAGCCGGTGCGGCTGCACCGCGGCGCGTCCAGGGCCGAGGCGCTTGACCGGGCCGTCGAGGTGCTGTCGCTGGTCGGCCTGCCCCGGCCGAAGGAACGGCTGAACGACTTCCCGCACCAGCTTTCCGGCGGGCTGCGGCAGCGGGTGATGATCGCGATGGCCCTCGCCTGCGACCCGAAGCTGCTGATCGCCGACGAGCCGACGACCGCGCTCGACGTCACCATCCAGGCGCAGATCCTGACGCTGCTTGAGGACCTGAAAGAGCGCCTCGGCATGGCGATGATCCTGATCACGCACGACATGGGCGTGATCGCCGGGCACGCGGACCGGGTCAACGTGATGTACGCGGGCCGGATCGTGGAGGCCGCCGACGTCCGCGAGCTGTTCCGGAGCATGCACCATCCGTATACGCAGGCGCTGCTTGCCTCCATCCCGCGGCTGAGCCAGGACAGCACCAAGGCGCTGCACGCCATCTCCGGACTGCCGCCGGACCTGTCGGAACCGCCGGCCGGCTGCCGGTTCGCCCCGCGCTGCTCGCGAGCCACCGACAAGTGCCGCGCCGAAGAGCCGCCGCTGGCCGGCCAGACCCCCGGCCACCTGTTCTCCTGCTGGCACCCGGTGGACGGCCCGCTCGTCCTCACCACGATCGGGACCGGCGGCCCGTCCGCGACGGACACCGGCCTGCCGACGGGCGTGACCGAGGCCGAGGCCGAAGCCGGAGAGCAGGTCGCCGACGTGGCGATCCCGGAGATCGCCACCTCTCCCGAGGTGGTCGCTGTCACCGCCGACGCGGCTGAGCCCGGCGCGACGGCCGTCGGCATCGTGGCGGAAGAGCGGCGCCCGGGCGCCGAAGCCGGTAATGGCGTCGGCGGCCCGCTGCTCGAGATCCACGACCTGGTGAAGGAGTTCCCGGTCACCTCGGGCCTGGTCCTGCAGCGCAAGGTGGGCAGCGTCAAGGCGGTGTCCGGCGTCTCGTTCTCCGTCCCCGCCGGGCAGACGCTTGGCCTGGTCGGCGAGTCCGGCTGCGGGAAGACCACGGTCGGCAAGATGATCGTGGCGCTGGAGCGGCCTGACTCAGGCGTGGTCTCGCTGGGCGGGAAGGACATCTCCCGCCTGCACGGCAACGAGCTGCGCAGGACACGCCGGGACCTGCAGCTGATGTTCCAGGACCCGTATTCCTCGCTCGATCCCCGGATGCGGGTCGGATCCATCATCCGCGAGCCACTGGCGATCCAGGGCATTGGCAACCGGAGGTCCCAGGACGACCGGATGTTCGAGCTGCTCGCCGAGGTGGGCCTGCCGCGCAACGCGGTGGAGCGCTACCCGCACGAGTTCTCCGGCGGCCAGCGGCAGCGTATCGGGCTGGCCCGTGCGCTCACCCTGAACCCGAAGGTCATCGTGGCGGACGAGCCGGTCTCGGCGCTTGACGTCTCGATCCGCGCCCAGGTGCTGAACCTGATGAAGCGGCTGCAGGCCGCGCACGAGCTCACCTATGTGGTCATCTCCCACGACATGGCCGTGGTGAAGTACCTGGCCGATCGCATCGGCGTCATGTATCTGGGCAAGCTCGTCGAGCTCGGGTCAAGCGCCGACATCTACGAACGGGCGGCGCATCCGTACACCGCCGGGCTGATCGCCACCATCCCGGTCCCCGACCCGGAGGAGAGCAGGCACGAAGCCGCCATCAAGGGCGAGCTGCCCAGCCCGGTGAACCCGCCGTCAGGCTGCCGGTTCCGCACCCGGTGCCCGTTCGCCCAGGAGATCTGCGCGGCCGAGGAGCCTGGGCTGCGTTCCTTCGGCCCCGGCCACATCGCGGCCTGCCACTTCCCGCTGCAGACCCCGGAGCCGGCAGCGGACACCACCCTCGCCGCGTCGACCACGCACCCCTGATCCGGAGGTCTCCCGAAGAGCAGGCGGTGGGAAGCGTCACGGCCAACGAGGCGGTGACATCCCGCATGGAATCGCTGGCAGCGCACGCCTTCCTCCTCGGCGGCTTCACCGCCTTCTGCCAGGTCGGCCGGCTCCACCGCCTCGTCCTGGCCTGGCGGGTCTTCGGCCGCGACCGGGTGGACGGCGAGATCCGCCGCATCCGCTCGGTGCTCGCCGGGAGGACCTGGGAACCGGGCTGTTCGACCGGATCCGCAGCGAGCGGCTCCTTCCCGGCCTGCGGCTGAACACTCTGCACGCGATGCAGCGAGCCGTGGCGCACCTGGGCTTCTGCGGCCCGCTCGCTCCCCGTGCCGGCCCCCGCCCGGAGCGGGCAACCGGCGGCCCGGCCGAATGGGCGCAGTGGGTCGAGCGGTGGCATGCCACCTCCACGCTCACGCCCGGGGTCCGCGGCAGTATCCGGGCCACGCTGCTCAAGGCCGGGCGCTGGCTGGAGGCCGAGCATCCCGAGGCAGCCAGCCCCGCCGCGTGGACACGGCAGACCTGCGCCGCCTGAGTCGCCGCAGTGGACAGGATGAACGTCGGCGACTACGCGCAGCGCACCGCCGCCCACGGCGACCGGATCGGCAAGCCGCTGCAGGCAGCTGCGAAGGCAGCCCAGCTCTCGGCGGTGCGGACATTCTTCCGCGACTGCCAGGAGTGGGAATGGCTGCCCCGCCGCTTCGACCCGCAGCGGGCGCTCGGCACCCCGCGCAGCATCGCTGCCCTGCTCGGCCCGAACCCCCGGGTGATCGCCGATGAGATCTGGGCCAAGCTGCTGTGGCCGGCCTGAACCTCCAGGTCGCCGACCTGCCCGACGCCCAGGCCGGGCACTTCTACCCGTTCGAGCTGGTCCGCGCGATCACGCTGACCTGGCTGTTCTCCGGGCAGCGCAGCGACGAGATCACCCGGCTGCGGGTCGGCTGCATCCGCTGGCAGCACGAGGGCGCCCGGATCACCGGGGACTCATCGCAGGTCCTGGCCCGCGACGCCATCTGCCTGCTCGACGTCCCAGCGCACAAGACTGGCACCTCGTTCACCAAGCCGGTCGACCCAGTCCTCGGCCAGGCCATCGAGGCGTGGCAGGCCGCCCGCCCCAGCCAGCCGCCGCTCACCGACCGGCGCACCGGCCAGCGGGCAGACCTGCTGTTCGCCTTCCGCGCCCGCCGCATCTCCACCCCCTACATCAACAGCACCGTCATCCCGATGCTCTGCCGCAAAGCCGGAGTCCCGGACGCCGACGTGCGCGGCGCCATCACAGCCACCGGCACGGTCCACCATCGCCAGCCAGCTCTACAACGCCAAGGAGCCGATGACGCTGTTCGAGCTGCAAGCCTGGCTCGGCCACCGCTCACCGCAATCGACACAGTTCTACGCCAAGATCAGCCCCCAGACGCTCACCCGGGCATACACCGACGCCGGGTACTTCTCCCGCAACGTCCGGGCCATCGAAGTCCTCATCGACCGCCACGCCGTCACCTCCGGAGCCGCTGCCATCGGCCAGCCATGGCAGCACTACGACCTCGGGCACGGGTACTGCACCTACACCTTCTTCGAGCAGTGCCCGCACCGGATGGCCTGCGCTCGCTGCGACTTCTATATCCCGAAGGACTCCACCGCCGCCCAGCTGCTAGAAGCCAAGGCCAACCTCCAGAAGATGACCGCCACGATCCCGCTCACCGACGACGAGCGAGCCGCCGTCGACGACGGCCAGGCCGCGATCGACCACCTCCTGGCCAAGCTTGCAGACACGCCCACCCCGGCCGGGCCGACACCACGCCAGCTCGCCGCACCCAGCACGACCAGGATGCTCCCCGTCATCGCCGCCCGCCACGGCGAAATTCCAGCAAAAACGGACAAATAGATTCCACAGAAAGATCAAGACGGCCAAACGCCAGATGTACGACCGAGCCGCTTCCCGCTGCTCCGCCGGCGCGTCATGATGCACCCGGCAATCGGTACACGTCCGCAGCCCCCAGGCAGCCGAACTGGCCGCCCGCTGCCGCGAGGCCGCTGCCACCGTCCGGGCCGGGAGCGACCTCGACGTCATCGAGATCACCGAGATGGACAGCGCCGAGGTGGGGAGGCTGGCCGCCGCCCACGGCATCGTCCTGTCCGAGCTCATCCCCATCCGGGCCTCGCTGGCGCAGGCTTCCACTTTCTGGACTGACAGATTCCGCGGGGTGCCTCCCGCGCTTGAGCGCCGGGGCCCGGAGCGACCCGACGAGAGTGGTTTCGCTTTCTCCGGGATGGAGATCCTAAGACAAAGCTCCAACAGGCCCATCTGGCGGCGCTGGACGGATTCCCTATCAAGCCTGTCGCCGATCGTTGCTCGTGTGCCCGTCATCGTCTGGGGGCTAACCGGTGATCGAAGAGGTCAGGCGGGATAAGTTCATGTCGCGCTGGCATGAGCAACGCTCGCGCATTGATCGTCTCACGACCCGTGAGTATGAGGTATTGATGCGGCTGGTGGAAGGCCGTGACAATACCCA
>Ga0335075_10001451_pt1 | contig 39119 bp, 40 predicted proteins | sample Lox_Sample_24_FD_206723 | JGI IMG/M metagenome (GOLD analysis project Ga0335075, IMG submission 206723) | Soil microbial communities from Loxahatchee National Wildlife Refuge, Florida, United States - Lox_Sample_2.4 | ecosystem: Environmental > Terrestrial > Soil > Wetlands | place: USA... | reverse complement strand
TGGAAGTTCACCAAAGACGATCTGAACGCCCTACTCGAGCGCATCGCCGCCCACGAAGACGCCGCCCTCACGCCCGCCGCATAACGGCCCCTGCGAATACGTCACCGAAATTCCGTGCCAGACCACTAAGCGTCGACTCTTGACGCGTCGCCTCACTCGAAATCCCTTCAGCCCCACGTCGTGAGCATCGAGGGCCAGGGCTAAGCGGCGGCTTGGCGAATTGGGTGAGGGATTTCCCTACTTTATGAAGACATCCTCAGTGGAGTCATCGACGGCACGACGTCCTCAGAGGCATTGGCGCCCAACGGCATTCGTGTGGCTCCCGACATTGCCGCTGACGGAGGCATGAAGAAGACCGGACAAGTTCGACCGCGACGCCTCAGGAGCTGGGCAAGCCAAACCAGCCGCCCGCTGCAGTCGATCAGCGGGCGGCTGGAAGGTTCTACTGGCCCGGAGGAAGCTCCTGCCAGCCGTCCGCGGACGAATATGTCCAGCCGCACGGCACATATTCTGTGTGCAGCCAGCCTTCCGGCGTCGGCTCCCAGCACATCGGGGTGTCCGGGCCGGGTTCCGGCGGGCCAGGGTCCGCAGCAGCGACGGCGGAACCGCTGCACAGCAGCGCAGCCCCGATGCCTGCGACGATCATTGACTTCATCTTCATGCATACGATTCTTTTAGGGTGCGCGTTGTTCGTCAAATTGAAACGGCAAATTTGTCCGGCTGGACGACGATGCTGAGCCGCGCGACGGCGATAACCAGCGTCGATAGTGCGCCCGTTTGGCCGACGTGCCCGCTCGCCGCTCAGTCCCCGAGACATGATGGTCGGATGACCACTGAGATCCGCGTTCTCGACGCTGAGGACGACCTCGTCGCTGCGGCCAACCTGTTTCGCACCGCAATGGTCGGTTTCCCACCACTGCCGAACCTGGCGTCCGGCCAGATCACCACGCTGCTCGAGCCCGGTCGCACGATCGGCGCGTTCGTCGACGGTCAACTCGTCGGCACCGCTGATGCGGTGAGCAGTGGACTGACGCTGCCCGGCGGCGCGGTGGTGGGCCACGCCGCCGTGACGCACATCGGGGTGCTGCCGTCGTTCACCCGCCAGGGAATTGCCACCGAGCTGATCCAGCATCAGTTGCGCGACATGGTCGCACGGGGCGAGGTGGTGGCGACATTGCGGGCTTCGGAGGCGACGATCTACGAGCGATACAGCTACGGCGTTGCGAGTTCAACGCAAACGGTGGAGGTTGCGACGGCACGCGCGACACTCCGTCCCGACGTCGGGACCGGCGGTCCGGTGCGGTTGATCGACGCGGCGCAAGCCTGGGAGGCGCTGCCCCGGATCTACGCCGAGAATCGTTCGTCGCGGCCGGGAACCATCGACCGCCCTGACGTGTGGTGGCAGGGCCTGCGGCTGCGCACCGAATCCGCCTCGGGGGCTTCGTATGTCGCGGTGCATGGCAAGCCGGGATCCGAATCGGGCTTCGCCCGCTACCGCCCCATCAACACCGAGACATGGTTCGTCAGCGACCAGCGCACCATCGTGGTGGAGGATTTCTTCGCACCCAGCACGGAGGCCTATCTTGGGCTGCTGCGCTTTCTACTCGGGCTGGATCTCATTGACCGGGTGATGTTCTGGATGCTGCCGGTCGATGATCCGCTGCCCTGGCTGCTTGTCGATCGACGGGCCGCCCGGATTACCGCCGTGCACGACGAGACATGGCTCCGCATCATTGACGTGCAGCAGGCACTCTCGGCGCGCCGCTACGAGGGTGACGGCGTCGTCACCATCGCTGTCCATGATTCTCTGTTGCAGAGGAATTCCGCTACCTTCACCATCGCGCATAGCGGCGCGGAGCCGGCGGACCGCCGTCCGGAGTTGCACGTCGGCATCGAGGGGCTGGCCGCGGTTCTGCTTGGTGGTACGACCTGGCGCCGTCTCGCTGCCGGCGGCCTGGTGCAGGTCGAGGACCCGGCGGCGCTTGACATTGCCGATCAGCTGTTCACGGTGCGCGACGCGCCATACGCGGGCTTCTATTTCTAGTCGGTCGTCGCATCGATACCGAGTAGTTCCGCTAATTGAGCCGCTGAATAACGGTTCGGTCCAACCCCGTTGCGGACGGCTGAGCGCGCCGCACATGCCAACGCGGCATTGACGGGCGCCGCGATGCCGTGCTGATGTGCTAGCCGAACAATCTCGCCGTTGAAGAACTCGGTCTCCACATTGCCGGTGTTGCGGCTCAACGACTGCCAGGTGGAGTTACTCGGTCCGGTATTTCGTCCCGGCACCGGGCGCGGCATCGGCCCGTCTGCCCGCGCCGCGGTAGATATCTCGAACGAGACGAATTCGATTCCCGCGTAACGTAATACATATTCGCCTTCGGCACGCAACGCAGCCACCACCGGGGTAAGGTCCGCCCCGTCGGCGGACAGCGCGCCCGCGGCGTTGGCCAGGTTGCTCAACAGCTTGTTGTACTTCCACGGCGCGACGTCGTCGACAACGCGCATCTGAATGCCCGCGGCGGTCCACGTCGCGGCCAGCCCTTTCAAAAGTCTAGCGTCGGCGGGCGTGCGTAGCGACGCGGGCCACCGCCCGATGTGGAACTGGCCGACCACCGGCCACGACCGCACGATCACCTCACCGGGTTCGAGGTGGACTGCAGGCAACCAGACACAGACACCGAAGACCCGGCGGAAATAGCGCAGCGCTTTCTCCTCGGCGGCAACGCCATTGAGAGCGGTCAGCACCGGCAGCAGATCGCCTGCCGTCCCGAGCACACCGTCCGGGCCGTGAACCGGCTGATCCACCCACTGCTGCAGCGCCACGTCGAGCTGCTGAGTCTTGGTGGCGAAGACCAGCACGTCGTCAGGGGTCAACCGCAGATGTTCGGCGCCCGACACAGCCGTGACAGGCGTGTGGAAGGTGCCGTCGGGCGTCCTTAGCGTCAACCCTGCGGCCGCCAGGGTCTCGGCGTGGCGACCCCGGGCGACCAATACCGCAGGGATACCGGCCTGCGTCAGCACTGCACCCACAGTTCCGCCGATAGCACCCGCACCGATGATCACATACCGGCGGTTGTCATCGAGGTCGGACGAGTGCTCTTCCAATGTCATTGGGCGAGGTTACTTCTGCGAACCGAAGGTGGTTCACACCAGCGTGCCAACTCCACCGCCGCTGATTTGGTGATGCCGGCCAGGCCTGCGGACTAGGATTGCCTCTCGTGCTGATCAGTTTGATTGCGGGCCTGTCCAACAAGTCGCCTCTCGACAGCTGTATCCGTGAGCTCACCCAAGCGCGTGACGATGGCTTCGCGCGGGTCTGGATGACGCAGATGCCCTACGACGTCGATCTGCTCACCGTACTGGCCGCCGCGATGCACGAGGTGAGCGACATCAAAGTCGGCAGCGGGGTCGTGCCGATCCAGAACCAGCACCCGATGCTGATGGCGCAACGGGCGCTGACGCTCAATCAGATCGCCGGCGGACGGTTCACCCTCGGAGTCGGCGTCACCCACCGCGCCGTGACCGAGGGAATGTGGGGAATCTCCTGGGACCGGTCGGTGCGACGGCTCAGCGAGTACCTTGATGGCCTGCTTCCACTGCTTGCCGGAGAACCGGTCAATGCCACCGGCGAGATGCTGACAACCCGAGGCGCACTACAGATTTCCGGCGCGCCAACGCCCGAGGTCTACGTCGCGGCATTGGGTCCGCAGATGCTTCGGCTGGCCGGCCGGCGCACCGCCGGAACCATCACCTGGATGACCGGTCCGAAGACGCTCAAGGAGCATATCGGGCCCACCCTGCGCGCCGCCGCCGGCGAGGCCGGGCGCCCCGAAGGATCTGTCAGCGTGGCCGCCGCTCTGCCCGTCGCCGTCACCGATGACGCGGCCGGTGCGCGCTCGCTGGCGGCCAAGGAGTTCGCCATGTACGGCCAGTTGCCCTCCTACCGGGCGATGCTGGATCGCGAGGGCTATGCCGGGCCGGAAGACGCCGCGCTGATCGGCGACGAGGCCACAGTGCGTGACAGGCTCGACGAGGTCCGCGCCGCGAGTGTCGACGAGTTCGTCGCGATTCCGTTCGACCCGTCACCCGAAGGCCGGGACCGGACCCGGGCGTTCCTGCGCAGCTCGCTGTAGATCAAACCCTGGCCAAGGATTCGGCTCTCCTTCTCGGCTCGACCGGCTGAGGCCATGGCGACGGCTTGGGCCGCTGCCGGACGATCTGCGGCCACCAGAACCACTTGCCCAGCAGCGCGGCAATCGACGGCGTCATCAGCGACCGGACAATGAGCGTGTCGAACAGCAGGCCAAGACCGATGGTGGTGCCGACCTGACCGATCACCGTCAACTGACTGACCGCCATCGACATCATCGTGAACGCGAATACCAGTCCCGCTGAGGTGACGACCGATCCGGTGCCGCCCATCGACCGGATGATCCCGGTATTCAAACCGGCGTAGATCTCCTCCTTGAACCGCGACACCAACAGCAGGTTGTAGTCGGCGCCGACCGCCAGCAGGATGATGACCGACATCGCCAGCACCATCCAGTGCAGTTCGATGCCGATGAGATGCTGCCAGATGAGCACCGATAGCCCGAACGACGCACCCAGCGACAGCACCACGGTGCCCACGATCACCGCGGACGCAACGACACTTCGCGTGATGATCAGCATGATGATGAAAATTAGGCACAGCGAAGCGATTCCGGCGATCAGCAAGTCGTAGTTGCTGCCGTCGTGCATGTCCTTGAAGGTGGCTGCGGTGCCGCCGAGGTAGATCTTCGAGCCCTCCAGCGGCGTCCCCTTCAGTGCTTCCGCCGCTGCCTTCTTGATCGCATCGATATGTGAAATTCCTTCCGCCGTCATCGGATCGCCTTGGTGGCTGATGATGAAGCGAACGGCATGCCCGTCAGGTGAGAGGAAGTTCTTCATGCCCCGCTTGAACTCGGCGTTGTTGAAGGTCTCCGGAGGCAGGTAGAACGAGTCGTCGTTTTTGGACTCGTCGAACGCCTTGCCCATGGCACTTGAGTTTTTCTGCGCCTCCGTCTGCTGATCCTGCAGACCCTTTTGGGTTGAGTACATGGTCAGCATCGTGGTCTTCATGCTTTTCATGTTCGCGATCATCTCGGGCATCAACGCGGTCAGCTGCGGCATCAAAGTGTCGAGGTGATCCATGATCGGTAGCAGGCTCTGGATGTCGTCGGTCATCGTGTCGATGCCGTCCAGCCCGTCAAACACCGAGCGGAGACTCCAGCACACCGGGATATCAAAGCAGTGCTTCTCCCAGTAGAAGTAGCTGCGGATAGGCCGGAAGAAGTCCTCGAAATCGGCCATGTGATCGCGTAATTCGGCGACGTCGATGGTCATGGAATGCATCTTTTGCACCATGGCGTGCATGTCGTCGGACATCTGCTGGGTCAGACTCTGCATCTTCACCATGCTGTCGATCGTGGTCTGCATCTCGTCGGCCTGCTTGAGCATGTCGGCCATCTGATCTTGCTGGTACTTCTGGTTCATCTGCTGGGTGACGCCCTGCATGCTGATCTGAAATGGGATCGAGGTGTGCTCGATCGGCGTGCCCTGGGGCCGCGTGATGGCCTGCACGCGACCGATCCCGGGCACTCGGAAGATCGCCTTGGCGATCTTGTCGATGACCAGGAAATCCGCGGAGTTGCGCAGATCGTGGTCACTTTCGATCATCAACAGCTCGGGATTCATCCGCGCCTGGGAGAAATGCCGATCGGCTGCGGCGTAGCCGGCATTTGCCGGCAGATCGGCGGGCAAGTACTTGCGGTCGTTGTAGTTGGTTTTGTAACCGGGCAGGGCGAGCAGGCCGACAAGGGCCGCCCCGATCGTCATGATCAAAACGGGGCCGGGCCATCGCACGACGACGGCGCCGATCTTGCGCCAGCCGCGGATGCGCTGCGTTCGCTGGGGTTCGAGAGTCTGGCGGAATCGTGTTGCCACCGAGATGACCGCCGGGCCGAGCGTCAATGCCGCCGCGACCACGACCACCATGCCGATGGCCAACGGGATACCCAGCGTTTGGAAATAAGGCAGGTTGGTGAAATGCAGGCAGAACGTCGCCCCGGCGATGGTCATGCCCGACCCGAGCACCACATGTGCGGTGCCGCCAAACATGTTGTAGTAGGCGTCTTCTCGGGACTCCCCTGCGCCGCGGGCTTCCTGATACCGGCCGATCAGAAAGATCGCATAGTCGGTCGCGGCCGCGATCGCCAACGTGACCAACAGGTTTGTCGCGAATGTGGAGAGTCCGATGATCTTGTGATAGCCCAGGAAGGCGACCATTCCGCGGGCGGCGGCCAGCTCGAGCACCACCATCGCCAACGTCAGCAGCACCGTGACGATCGATCGGTAGACCAATAGCAGCATCGCAATGATGACCAAGAACGTGACGGTGGTGATTACTTGCAGGCTGCGGTCACCCGCGATGTGCTGATCCGCCGACAACGCGGCGGGCCCGGTCACGAAGGCCTTGACTCCCGTGGGTGCCGGCACGCTTTTGACGACGTTCTGCACCGCCTCGACTGACTCGTTGGCCAGCGCCTCGCCCTGGTTACCGGCAAGATAGACCTGCACGTAGGCGGCCTTGCCGTCGTTGCTTTGGGCACCCGCGCCGGTCAGCGGGTCGCTCCATAGATCCTGAACATGCTCAACGTGTTTGGTGTCGGCGTCGAGCTTTTTGACGATCTGGTCGTAGTACGCGTGCGCCTCATTGCCCAGCGGCTTTTGGCCCTCCAGAACAATCATGACCGAGCTGTTGGACTTGTACTCGCCGAAGACCTCGCCGACGTGTCTGGTCGCGATCACCGACTGCGCGTCGTCGGGACTCATCGACACCGAGCGCATCTGCCCGACAACGTCGAGCTGCGGGACAACGGTGTTCAGCACCACGATGATCGCGATCCAGCCGAGGATGATGGGTAGGGCGAACATGCGGATGAAACGCGGAATCGCCGGCCGCGCCGAATGTCTGGGTGCGACCGGGATGGCGTCGGTTCGGGGGTCGTCGTCGAAGTGGGTCGTGCTCATGCTGATTTCACCAAGCAGAAGGTCAGGGCGTGCACGCCGTTGGATGTTTTCTCGGCCTTGACTTCGTTATCGATGGTGATGCGGCAACCCAGGTAATCACCATCGCTTTGCGCCGATACATTGGGAAACACCGAAGGGGCCGTCGTGCTGAGGACCAACGTCCAGGGCAGCGGCGCGCCGTCTACTCGCTGCGGCTCGGCACTGAGATCCAAATAGTTCACGTTGGCGCGCTGCGCGGAGCCGAAGATCTCGTACTTGACGACCTTGGGCTTGAACGGCTTGGAATCGTCCACCCGTGCGCTGGTCACAGGGGCGGCGTTCTCGGCTCCGAAGAACGACTTCACCCGCGCCACGGTGAACCCGCCGACCACCACGACCGCCACGATCAGCAGCGGCAGCCATGCGTTGCGGACAACCTTTGATAACTGCACCTAGATGCCTTCTCTCAGCGAGAAACATTGCACCACAACGAATTTAGACGGTTGCAGCGACTGACACGGCTGGCCGCGCGTTGTCGAGCACCGTCGTAAGGCCATACTACATGATGTGCATATTTTGCAGAATGTGCAACTTTCCCAGTCGGTGTTTCACATCACGTCGTGAAGATGCTGTTGACCAACGCCGCGGCGCGCTCGACGTAAGGCATCGGTGTGTCGTCCGCATCCTTGGGCTTACCGTTGGTCCAGCTCTCGATGCCCGAACGAATGGCCGTCAGGGCCAGCGCAGAAATCAATACAGCCATCTCGTTGTCAGGCCGCATTTTCTGGCGGCGGACCACGATATCGGTCAAGTGATTTTGAAACCGCTCTAAATCGGCGAGGAACGCGGACAACACGGCTGGGCTTGTCTTGGCAAGTTCCAGCATGGTTTCTGCCTGTTCGCGGGCCGGGGGCATGTCGCGAAGATGGTGCGCCGCCAGCGTGATCAGCTCTGCCAACACAACCGAATACGAGGCCGGTCCGGCGTCGACGAATTCGGCGACCAGTTCGGGCGGTATGTCCGACGGGCCGTAGGCGATCGCCGACTCTTTGTTCGGGAAGTAGTTGAAGAACGTGCGTGATGAAATCCCGGCCCGGGCGCAGATCTCGTCGACCGTCACCTTGTCGAAGCCGCGTTCACGCGCCAGCCGCACCGCGGCGTCGCGGATGTCCGCGCTGGTCTGCCGGCGGCGTCGCTCGCGCAGACCCATGTGAATGCCCACACGCCCATCGTTGCACGTACTGCAAACATTGCAGCCAAATGGTGCGTTTACGCTACGCGGGCGGTTGGATCGGCGATCACCGAGTATTCGGTGGCGTCACCGGAGATCACCCGGCTGCGTTCACCATGCACGCTCACCGGGATGTCGCCGGCCAGCGTGATCCGGTGCATCCGGCGGGGCTGGCTTCCGTAATCGGAAACGGCGTAGTGCTGGGTTGCGCGGTTGTCCCACATCGCGACGTCGCCGAGTTCCCAGTTCCACCGAATCGTGTTCTCCAGCCGGGTAATCCGGTCTTGGAAGATCCGGAACAAGGCTTGCGACTCGCTGCTGTTCACCCCCAGAATGCGCTTGACGAAGTTACCTAGCAGCAGTGCTCGCTCGCCGGTCTCGGGATGCACCCGCACCACCGGGTGATGCGTTTCGAAATGAGCCGAACTGAATTCTGCAGCGAACCTGGCCACTGCCTCGGGATTGGCCGGTAGCGCAGCCAATTTGGCAGGGTCGATATCTGCTTGGGCATAGTCGAACGCGTTGTTGTGCATGGCCCAGAGGCCGTCCGCGAGTTGTTGTAGAGGCTCGGGCAATTGCTGATAGGCGGCGACCGTCGAGGCCCAGGTGGTGGTGCCGCCGTAGCTGGGCAGCTCCACAGCGCGCAGGATCGAGGCTTTGGGGATGCGGTCGACGAAGGTGACGTCGGTGTGCCATCGGTTGGCGCCGCCACCCCCGAAAGATTCCAGACGCATGACCCGGCTGCCTTCGAACTTCAAGGTGGGATGTGGAGTCGTCGGGACACCGAGGCTCTCCGCGAACGCGAAGTGTGATTCGTCGTCGAGGTGGTGCTGGCCACGGAAGAACAGCACCTTGTGCTGCGCCAGCGTCTGATTGATCGCCGTCGCGGTTTCGGCATCGAGTTCACCGAGTCGCACCCCGTCGACACGCGCACCGATGTTCTCGCTCAGCTTCACTACATGGAGATCGCTGCTCATGTCCGTCCCTTCAAGTCGTGCACAGTGTAGGCGACTGTCTACACGGTGGATCATCCGTTACTGTACACACATGGCTACATCGGAGGCAACGATTTCAGCGGTCGCGGACGCCGCGAAACCGCTTGGCAAAGAGGAGGTCGTCGCCGCCGTGCTGGCCGCGGCCAGCCGACTGTTCGCGGAGAAGGGCCCAGCCGCAACGTCGATTCGTGAGGTCGCGGCGCGCGCCGGGGTGAACCACGGTCTGTTGCATCGCCATTTCGGGAGCAAACGCCAGCTACTCGCGGCGACACTGCAATACCTCGCCGATTCCGCAGCGACGCTGCGCGAGTCTGGCGCGTCGGCGGCGCAACTCGAGGCCGCACACGAACTTCAGGCGCGCGTCATGGTCCGCTCGATGCTCGACGGATTTCCCATCGAAGAACTCCAGCAGCGCTTCCCCGGAATGGAGCGGTTCCTAGAGCAAGTCCGGGCCGGCCACACCGACGAGCGCCAGGCGCGATTGTTGGCCGCCCACGCGATGGCCCTGCAATTCGGGTGGGGCCTGATGGCCCCCACCCTGCGGGTCGCGTTCGGCCTGAACAACCTCAGCGACGCCGAGATCAGAGCGGCGGTAGCGGAGCAAGCCGCGAAAATCGTCGCGCCGCAATAGCTTAAGTCGCGTGGTCCATCCGACGTGGGTCCTTGGCTTCGACTGCGAACTCTTCCAAGTCCGACGGCACGAAGTGCGTGAACAGCCCGGTGACGTGCAGGACCCGGTCAAGCAAAGCCGGTCGGTGGTCGAGATGAAGCTCGACGCCGGCCTGTGAGCTGCGGCGGTGCAGGAGAAGCAGGCCGGACAGGGCTGCTGAGTCGAGAAACGTCAGGTCGCTGAAGTCGAGATGCAGGGTCACCAGGTCGGCCTGTTGGGCCAGTAGCTGCGACGCGGTGTTGACGAAGTCATCGATGGTCAAGTAGTCGAGATCGCCGACGGCCCGCAAGGAGGCCGATCGTGCGGTCGTGGTGACAGTCAGCGAGAGATTCATGTCGGCGGTGTGGGGTCGGTCGCCGGGCTGGTCGCCACGGCGAGGGCGGTCTGTGCTGCACGTAGCAGACGCTGGCTGCGGGGAAATTCCTGAAGCTGTGTACCCCAAAGTTCGATCGCCGGAAACAACGAAGTTCCCGGTACGCCGCGAGCGGCGAGGATATCCGCTGTCCAGGTGATAAAGCCGGTGAACAAATCGTCGTCGTCGGTGTAGAGGCCGGCGACCAGAAAGTCGACGATGTGGGCGATGTCCTCGGCCGTGTGCTGACGCTGTTGCTCCGTGTAAGCGATCGATATTCAGCGACGCCATCAACACCGACGACGCCTCCAGCAAAAACTCCGCGCGTTCCTGTTCGCGCGCCAGGGCATGCTGGGCCTCACGCAGCACTTGGCCTGAGTCCTCAACCAGCGACCACGCCACCTCTCCGTCAGGCAGCATCGCCGGGTGCGCGTCAAACTTTCGCCCGGCCAGGGTGCCGGACACGGATGACGACGCGAGGTCGTCGGGGGCCGCCACCGGTTGCACGAGGCGATCGTGGGCCTGCGAGAGCCACCGCGCGGCCTCCTCGAGGCGAATGCCCGGTATCGCCGTGGGCATCAGGGATTCCGCTGACGCACTTACCGCGCGGACCACGCCTGATTGATCAACGACCATCGTGGGGCAAGGAACATATGTCCAGAGCGATTCAAGGTCGGTCTCGACCCAAAAGAGACCCCTTAGTGCATAGCGATTGGCTTGAATCGTCGCGTTTGCTTAACGAACCCTCTCGCAGTCTAAGCACACCGATCGTCGATGTGGAAGGTCGGCTTTAAAGCCAATTCGGCGAACGTGCAGAATCCGGTTGTTAGACCGGCAATCTCGATCGGTCGGGCGACCCGCATGTGCGGAGTCTGTTCTCGCTGGTCTGCGACCGCTACGGTCATTAACACACGTGACGGAGGTTTCTATGGCCGAGCAGATCCCATTGGTCGATTATCTGGTGCTCGACGACGGCGATCCGCACTTGATCGCGCAGGAATGCAAAGCCTGCGGCGCCCGCTTCTTCGACCGGCGCAACGCGTGCGCGGGCTGCTTTGGCACGGAGTTCACGACGGTCCCGGTGGCAACCGAGGGCACGGTGCGGGCGTTCACCATCGTCACCTTCGCTGCACCGGGCATCCCCACCCCGTTCGTGGCGTCCGTGGTGGACTGCGACGGCACCCAGGTGCGGGCCAACCTGATCAACGTCGAACCCGATCCCGAACACGTCCGCGACGGGATGAAAGTGCGACTCGCTACCTACCCGATGGGGACCGACTCAGCGGGCACCGAGGCGGTCGGCTTCGGCTTCGAACCCGCCGAATAACCAAAGGAGCAGCCATGAGCGCCAGCAACGAAATTTGGATCCTGGGAATCCGGATGACCAAATTCGGCAAGCATCCCGATCTCGACACTGTTGATCTGGCAGCCGAGGCCGCGACAGGCGCGCTGGCCGACGCCGGAGTGACCATGGCCGACATCGGGGTGATCGCGGCCGGAAACCTGATGGCCGCCAATGCCGGAATCGGGCAGCAGCTGCAAAAGCAGATCGGGCAGACCGGCATCCCGGTGTACAACGTGGCCAACGCCTGCGCGACCGGGGCCACCGCGCTGCGAACCGCGATCATGGCCGTCAAGGCCGGTGAAGTGAAGTACGGACTGGCGGTCGGCGTCGAAAAGCTCTCCGGCGCAGGGCTGCTGGGCGCGGGCGGGGCGAAGAAGGCCGACGCCGACATCTGGGCGCCGAAGGGCCGCTACGGCGCGGTCGCACCGGTCGACGGACGGATCGGCACCGAGGCCATGCCCGGCGTCTTCGCCCAGATCGGCACCGAGTACGGCCACAGGTACGGCGGCACGAGCTTCGAGTTGTTCGCCAAGATCAGCGAGAAAAACCACGCGCACTCGACGCTGAACCCGCTGGCCGCCTACCAGAAGAAGTTCACCCTCAAGCAGATCATGAACGACGTCATGATCGCCTACCCCAACACTCGGCCGATGTGCTCGGCCAACTGCGATGGCGCCGCCGCAGCCGTCGTCTGCAACGGCGAGACGTTGAAGTCGCTGTCGGCCGAACAGCGGAGGCGCGCGGTGAAGGTGTCCGCGTCGGTGCTGACCACCGACCCCTACGAGGACGGCTGCCAGGTCTTACCGAACGTCAACACGCTGACCCGCAATGCCGCCGCGACCGCCTACGAGCAGGCCGGTGTCGGGCCCAGCGACCTCGACCTTGTCGAGCTGCACGACTGCTTCGCCACCGCCGAGCTGGTGCACTACGACAACCTGATGTTGTGCGAAAAGGGCGGCGCCGCAGACTTTTTCAACACAGGCGCGACGTGGCGTGACGGCTCGACCCCGGTGAACGTTTCGGGTGGGCTGCAGTCCAAGGGGCATCCCATCGCGGCGACCGGTATCGCCAACATCTGGGAGATCTGCCACCACCTTCGCGGCGAAGCCGGCGACCGCCAGATAGAAAACGCCAAAGTCGGGCTGGCCCATGTGATCGGTCTGGGCTCCGCCTGCGGCGTCCACATCCTGGAAAAGTCAGCGGCCTAGATCGCGGCAGCACACCTAGAGCGGCGCCACGTGATTCGCCCATGGCAGCGCCTGCTCGAGCTGCGCGGCAAGCGCAAGGAGCCGCTGTTCACCCTTGAGCGGCGCGACGAACTGCACACCGAGCGGCAGTCCGTCGGCGGTCCAATGCAGGGGCAGCGAAATCGCCGGGCGCCCGGTCAGATTCGCTAGCTGTGTATACGGCACCCAGCCGAGGTTCTTGTCCACCATGTCGTCGACGATCCCAGTGGCACGCAGGAAGCGGGCAGTGCCGGTCTTGATCAGCGCGTCAGCGGCGTACCGCAGCGCGACCGGTAGCTCGAATTCCCCGACCTTCGGCGGCGGGGTGGCCAGCGTCGGCGTCAACAACAGGTCGTAAGACTCGAAGAACTTGGTCAGCCGGCGGGTGTAGTCGTGGCGCCGCTGGACAGCGTCCAAATAGTCGACGCTCCGAGTCGCCCGACCGAGCGCCGCCATGATCAGCGTGTCGCGTTCGAAGGAATCGTTGCGCGCACCGGTCAGGCGTTTCGCCTCGGCGACCTGGTAGGCGATGTAGACGAACCAGGTGAGCAGGAAGTCGCGGGCCAGCGCGGCGTCGTCGTAGGGTGCCTGCGGCAGCTCGTCGACGTGATGGCCCAGATCGGTGAGCGCGCGCACGGCCGTCTCGACGGCGGCGAACGCTTCGGGGTGCGGCGTCGGGGTGATCGCCGACGGTACCCGCACGCCGATCCGCAGCTTCCCGGGATCCGATCCCACGCACGAAGCAAACGACGAGGTAGGCCTACCCGGCACGAACGGGCCGAAATCCTCACCGCCGCTGATGATGTCGAGCATCGCGGCGGTGTCGCGTACCGTCCGCGACACGACGCCCTGCACGGCAGCACCATGCATCATCTCGCCGACCGCGGGACCCATGGGTGTCAGGCCGCGGCCTGGTTTCAGGCCGACCAGTCCGCAACAGGCCGCCGGAATGCGCGTCGACCCGCCTCCGTCGTTCGCACCTGCACACGGCACGATCCCGGCCGCGACCGCCGCCGCCGATCCACCCGACGACCCGCCCGGCGTTCGCTGCAGATCCCATGGATTGCGGGCCGGACCCCAAGCAACCGACTCGGAGATCGCCTTCGCGCCGAACTCCGGAAGATTGGTCTTGCCGAAAATGACCAGCCCGGCGTCGATCCAACGCGCAACCACCGTCGCGTGTTCGGCGACCGGCAACGACTTCAAGGCGCGTGACCCCTGCGAGGACGGCAATCCCGCGTAGTCCTGCGCAATGTCTTTGATCAGGAAGGGAACACCGGCGACCGGGCCGCGCAGGTCGCTCGACGGCGAGGCGGGAACGTCGCGCACGATCGCGTTGATTCGGGGGTTCACCGCGGCCGCCCGCCCCTGCGCCAGGGCGAGCAGCTCCGCCGCAGTCACTTCTTTGTCGGCGACCAGCTGCGCCAGGCCGGTGGCGTCGTATGCCCGATATTCCTCGAAGTTCATCGCCTAACCCTAAGTTGCGCGGGCACGGCCGTTACTGCAGCAGAAAGTCGGCGACGATAGCGGCCATGTCGTCGACCGCATTGCGCGGTATCACCTCGAATCCGTGCGTGCTCAGGGTGGGCAGGCAGAGCAGCCCCGCGCGCGGCGTCAGCCCGCTGGCCTTGGAATGCGACGCGTCGGACATGAATGCACCCAGAGTCGCCGCCTGGGGCGCCAGCCCGCGCGCGGTGGCGATCTGCATCAGCCGGTCGGCGACATCCTTGTCGTACGCGCAGAGGGCGTCGCTGTAGCCGACGATGGGGCCACCGGTGACGGTGGTCGCGTACTCCCGCTCGGTAGGCCCGACGTCCAGGGCCAGCGTGAGAGTGCCGGGCAAGCTGGCGCTTGCATAAGAGCCGCCGATCCCGCCGACCTCTTCGTTGGTGGTGAACGCCAGGTAGACGTCGTCGGCGGGTCGTTGCCCGCGCTCATGCAGTAATCGGGCCGCGCGCAACAGGGCGGTCACCGCGGCGCGGTCGTCGAGGAAGTAGGCGCCGACATAATTTCCGAACTCGACCAGATCTCTCTTACTGCGGTCGACGCATACCCGGGTACCGGCGTGCACGCCCGCGGCGGCAAGGTCTTCGGGCGTCCGGCCAGTGAAGACGTACACGTGCTGCCAGTCCAGCGCGCGGTCGCCCTGATCGGGTTTCGTTTCCCAGATCCGCGGACTCTCCTGGGTGGTGTGCTCGGAGCCGAGCGTGAGCACCGCGGTAAGCGTCTGGTGTTCGCCGAGCACCGCGACAGGACCGAGCCCGAAGTTGCCCGGATACATGATTCCGAGCTGAGTCAGGTGCAGCGTGCCGTCGTGTTCGACGCGCTTGACCAGCATCGTCAGTTCGTCCATGTGCGCCATGACCCGGGTCCCTGCACTGGGCCCGCACGTCAAGCGGTGACGGTGATTGTGGGCCGTGGCCTCGTCTCCGGCGCCGCGCGTGGCGCCGATGTAGCCGATCAGGTTGCCGGCGTCATCGGTCCACATGTCATCGACGAAGGGCTGCAGCTCGCGGGCACACACCTCCCGCACCGCCTCTTCTTGTCCGCACGGCCCGTAGGTCCACAGGAGTTCTTGTAATAGGCCGTCGGTGGAGTCATCGTTGCGCCGTTGCGACATCGGAACCCTTTCCCTCACCGACAACCGTATCCACGACAGACCCGACGCAAACCGCGGCGGTTTGCGAGGCTGTTCCAAGTGGTAGCCGCAAGGGGTACGGCTGCGCGATGCTATGGGGACACGGCCCGATAAGGAAACGGAAGAAGGACTGCAGTGAACGACGAGCAACGCAATGTGATGGCATCAGGGCGTGGCTTTATCGCTGCGTTGGATCAAAGCGGTGGAAGCACTCCCAAAGCGTTGAAGCTGTACGGGATTTCGGAGGACGCATACCACAACGACGATCAGATGTTCGATCTCATCCACCAGATGCGTGAACGCCTGATGTCCAGCCCGAGCTTCACCGGCGACAAGATTTTGGCAACCATTCTTTTTGAGCAGACGATGGACCGCGCCATCAACGGCGAGGACACCGCGGCGTTTTTGTGGAAGCAGAAGCACATTGTGCCGTTTGTGAAGGTTGATCAGGGACTCGCCGACGCTGAAAACGGTGTGCAGCTGATGAAGCCGATGACAAAACTTGACTCCTTGCTGGAGCGGGCCGTCAACAAGGGCATTTTCGGTACCAAGATGCGCTCGTTCATCCAGGAGCCGAACGAGGACGGGATCCACGCCATCGTGGACCAACAGTTCGACTGCGCGCACAAAATCGCGGAGCGCGGGCTCATGCCGATCATCGAGCCCGAAGTGAGCATCAAAAGCCCCGACAAGCCCCGAGCGGACCGGCTGCTGGTGGAAAAGCTGAAGAGCAAGCTCGACGAGTTGCCCGACGACGGGCAGGTCATGCTCAAGCTGACCCTGCCCGACGAGAACGACCTGTATTCACCGCTGATCGAGCATCCCCGCGTGCTGCGCGTGGTCGCCTTGTCCGGCGGCTACACCCTCGCCGAAAGCTGTACGATCCTGGCTGAGTGTCACCACCTCATCGCGAGCTTCTCCCGCGCATTGACCGAGGGGCTGACGATCGACCAGAGCGACGCGGAGTTCGACGAAAAGCTCAAAGAGAATATCGACGAGATTTACACCGCCTCGCTGACGTGAGCGCGCAGCCCGCAGATCCCGATGCCGACGGCCAGGCGTGGGCGCTCCGCCAACAAGATGCTTTCCCCGAGTGGGTGATTCGTTACGGCGGAGGCGACCCGGGACGGTGGGACTTCGGACTCGACTCGCTGAATGTGTTGACCTACATAATTTTTGACCAGTTTCCGACCCAGGAGGCGATCGACCACCCGGGGAACGCCGCGTTCAGCGAACCCGCCGCCTGGTACCTCGGCGAGATCGTGCGCCGCAGCGACCCTAAAAAGCTGCGCTGGGCACGACGCGATTACGGTCCCTACGCCGGGCGCTACGTCGTTGAGCCGACAGCCAAATCTCGAAAGGAGCTGCCCGAAGATACACAGGGACATCTGCGCGCGGTGCCGTACTTCGGCGAACCGATGTGGTTGCGCGAGCGCTACCTCGACTACATTGCGCCGTTGTGGGAGAAAGCTTGGCCGCCGTGGATCTTCTCAAACGAGACCGGCAGGTGGTCATGGGATGAGGCCGGGCAGCGGTGGTTCTCCCAGCTCGATCAGTGGCTCGACGGCATTGCCGATCTGCTGCGCCTGTTGGCCGCGCAGCTGCCTGACATCGCGCTGGACTACTCGACGGCCTCGCTGGAGGCCGTCGAGAACTTCACTGTCCATGAGCTCGCAGCGACTCAAGACCTGATGTTGCGTGCTGCCGTCACCGCCTATGTGGGCGAGTGTCTGCTGCGTACCGGCGGCGAGCAATGGATTTGGGACGAAAATCCCGCCCGTCTCACCAACGGGTTCCCGGTCGTGTCACGAAGTGTCACGCGAGTGTCGCCGACCCATCTGATCGAGTACGCCTGGGCCCGCCGGGATGGACAGACCTTCGCTCGCATCCACCGAGCCTGGATCGCCGGGACCGAGGAGCGACGCAGCCGCGGACCCGAGCATGAGCTGCGACGCCGGCCGACCCCAGGACTGGACGTCATGCCGGAACCGCGGCCGATCCTGACATGGGTTGCCCACGCAGCGGCAAAATTTCCGGATTGGGTGGCCCGTTACGGCGCCGGGTGTCGATGGGATTTCTCCGCCGAATCCATGAACGACCTCGCCCGCGTCGTGCTCGACCACTGTCTCGCCGGCACCTCTCTGCTCGACGCACCGGATGGCGATGCCTTCATCAGTGGTGTGGTGTGGTATTTCGGCGAAACCCTGCACCGCGCCAAGCCGTCGCACTGGCGGTACAGCGGCAGCCGCGCCGCCAGGACCGGCCGCGGCTGGGACGGGCCGGAAGTCATTACCAACGATGAGGTTTTCCGGCGGTACGGGCTGTCGGTATTTCTGATGCAGGAACTCGACAGTGTGATACGACGTAAGGCGATCTGGGATGGCCGTGAGTCGGCGGAACCCGATCCCACATGGCTGCGCGACGAGTACGAACGCTGGGTTACCGCATCGATCCGCGAACGCATTGAGGACTCACAAAAGCGCCGCGAGCAAGCCAAACGCCGTGCAAGCAGCAAGCGATCCGATGAAGAAACGCTGGCGCGGCGGCTGGCTGCGCGTGCGGAAGACTTCCCGCGCTGGGTCGAGCAGTTTGGTTCCGGGGCACAGTGGGACTTCAGCATCGAGAGCCTCGACGAGTTGGAGGCGCTGATCCGGCACGTCGCACCGGGCCCGGAAGAGCTGCTCGAAGACAAGGCCAACGCCGACTTCCTCGAAGGCGCCGCCTGGTACTTCGGCGAAGTGCTGCGCCGTTCTGATCCCGACAACTCCGGCTGGAAATATGAGCGGCACTATCATCCCGAACCTTATGTTGCCGGGTCGCCCACAACCGAAGCCGCCGAGCACCTGGCCACGGTGTACACGGCGGACGGCGGGGTCCTCCGTCGTCATTACGAACTGAGGCGAAGGCTCGAGGAGCGCCGCGCGCAACGGGATCAACAGATGTAGGGAATTTCCCCGTAATTACCAGCGCAGCATGGGAAGCGGACGCCGGGGATGCCGGACGGCGTAGCCGGTCAGGCCTTTGGCAAGGAATGCGTGGAAGCCGCTGTACGGCAACTGAGCGACGACGGCTTGCACCTGCGAGCGTCTGATCTGGCCGGCGATGAACCCCCGGCTGACGTCAACAAGGTCGGCTCTGCGAAACGTGTCTGTGACGCGACCCTCTGATGGCCGCAGCCGGTGGTGTTCGGTAATCAGCATTCGCACCTGGTCCACATCGGCGATCCCGAATTCGTCGGCGTGCGATGCCGCGAGGTCGGCCGACGCGCTGAGGTAGTCGAAGGTGCCAGCGGTCCAGATGCCGAGATCGTGTGCAGCCCACGCTAGTGCGGCCGCATCTGGGATCTGGGCGCCCACCAGTAGCTGGTGGTAGGTGATGCAACGGTAGACGTGGTTGCGATAGGTCAGCAACTGCTGCCCCAGCTCGTCGCGATACCGCTGCAGCACGGCGTCGACGATCGGATGTTCGGTAACGGCTTTCACCTGTCGGCGGTTCATGACACATGGTCCGTTCTGCCCAGCGCATACTTTGGCGCTAGCGTAGAGCCCAGTTGGACGACGGAGCGAAGGAGCGGTGCAATGGAATCGGCCTTGTTCGGTTTACTTACCGTAGTCTCCCTTGCACTGGCGTTAGTATTCGCCGTTTTTGCCGCTGTATACGTGCGCAGGCTAGAGGACCGACCGACTAATGCGATAGGCGACGAAATAGGTAGCGCCAAGGCAATTACGCGTAAAGTTCGCAAGGGCGAACCGCTGTCGCCGGATGAGTTGGACTATGCGAAGCAAATCATTGGTGCGCGCAGCTCGTTGATGACGTTCTGCATACCCGCCACTTTGTTCATGGCTGGATGCTTTTATGTGTTCGGCAGTCTTTACCACTTACATGGAGCAACGCCCTCCGAGCGGACGTTTCTTGGGGTGTTCCCCATGCTGGCCTCGATGAACTTCACGACTCAGATTCTCCGCAGCATAAGGTTGAAAAGGCGCCTGCGGAAAGCCTATTGACGCAACAACAGGAATGTCGTGGATGGTCGATTCCGGCGAGTTGGACCTTGTCTCGCACGTCCTGCCGACAGCACCGGCAAGTGATAACGTCCGCCACACCTGGTGTTCGCGGCGCTGCCCAAGGCTGGTACTGTTTTGACGGTTATATCTCAATCTGATTGATATAGCACCGGGTCTTGCCGGCCTTTGGCGACAGCCGGGGATGAGGCCCGAGACCGGATTCCGGAAAGGTGATCGAGTGAGCCCTCGTTCAGTCGGCAGGACTGTCTTGGCGCGAGTCTGGATGCCTCTGGTTGCCGTCGTTGCGGTCGGCGTGGGCGCCGTGGCCATGTGGAAGGTGCACCAGTTCTCTGAACCCCCGCCTGTCGTCACCGTCAACGAACCGGCAGCGCCGCCGGAGTTCAGTATCAAACGGCTCACGTTTGAGTTGTTCGGCTCCGTCGGGCAAGGAGGGATGCTCGTCTGGGTGGACATCGACGGGCATCCGCATCAGGTTAATCTCACGACCTTGCCGTGGTCGCACACGGAGTCGACCACGCTCACCGTGGTGTCCGGCAGCATCTCGGCGCAGGTTCATGGGGGACAAGTCGGCTGCAGGCTGCGGGTGAATGGCGTTGTCCGCGCTGAACAGTCCGATACCCATCAGGATGCACACGTCTTTTGCCTGGTGAAATCCGCATGAGCGAATATCGGGTGGAGCCTCCGGCGAAACGACCCTTCGTCCCCAGAATGGTCCGCATCTTCGCGATACCGATCATCGCCTTCTGGGCCCTTCTTGCCGTGTCGACGAACACCTTCATGCCGCAGGTAGAGAGGGTCGCAGAAGAACTCGCGGGGCCGGTGGTCCCGCACTACGCGCCGTCACAACGGGCGCTGCTGGCCATCGGTGCGAAATTCCAGGAGTCCAATTCGACCAGCTTGGCCATGGTCGTGCTGGAAGCCAACCGGCCGCTGGGCGACGCGGACCATGTGTACTACGACCATTTGATGATCCGGCTGCTGCAGGACACCAAGCATGTGCAGTCCGCCATCGATCTGTGGGGGAAGCCGATCACCGCGGCGGGGGCGCAGAGCCTCGACGGCAAGTGCACGTACGTGCTGTTGCGTCTCGCCGGCGATATCGGCCAGATGCAAGCGAACGAATCCGTTAGTGCCGTTCGGGATATCGTCGCCAAGGACACGCCGCCGCCGGGGCTCAAGGTCTACGTCAGCGGCGCGGCCCCGCTCGCCAAGGACACGGTGGCTATCGCGAATAACAGCTTGAACAACATCACGATCGTGACCATCTTCCTCATCACCGGGATGTTGCTGCTGGTATACCGCTCCATCGTCACCCTGTTTGTGCCCTTGGCCGGAGTTCTGTTCGAGCTGCTGGTCGCGAAGGGGGTTATCGCAACCCTCGGGCATCTCGGGTACATAGAGCTCTCGTCATTCGCGGTGAACATCGTCGTCGCGCTGACCCTGGGAGCGGGAACGGATTACGGCATCTTCTTGATGGGCCGCTATCACGAGGCGCGACACGACGGCGAAAGCAGGGAGGAGGCGTTTTACACCGCATATAAGAGTGTCACGCCGGTCATCCTTGGCTCGGGGCTGACGATCGCAGGGGCGTGTTACTGCTTGACTTTCGCGCGACTCAACTACTTCCACACCATGGGGCCGGCCGTCGCTATCTCCATGCTGTTTACCATCGCGGCAGCGCTGACGCTCGGCCCGGCTTTCTTGACCGTCGGCAGCCTTTTCGGGCTCTTCGACCCGAAAAGCAAGGCCAAGGCACATCTGTATCGGCGGATCGGGACGAGCGTGGTGCGGTGGCCGGTGCCGATCCTTGCGGCCAGTTCCGCAGCCGTCATGCTCGGCGCGATCTTCGTGCCTACGTACCGGCAGAACTACGACGACCGTGAGTATCAACCGACCAGTGGCTCCGCCAATCAGGGTTTCGCGGCGGCGGATCGGCACTTCCCGAAGAGCAAGCTGTTCTCCGAGATGCTGATGATCGAGTCGGATCACGACTTGCGAAACTCGGCTGACTTCATCTCGCTGGACCGGGCGGCCAAGGCTCTGGAACGCCTTCCCGGGGTCGCGATGGTGCAAAGCATCACCAGGCCCATGGGCCGAGCGTTGGAACATGCCACTATTCCGTACTTGTTCACCACGCAAGGCAGCGGGAACGGTCAACAGCTCCCGTTCAACATGCAGCAGAACGCTAATACCATCGAGCAGGCACAGATCACCACCCACACCGTCGCGGTCTTGCGGAAAGAGATCACCTTTTTCCAAAAGATGTCAGATGAGCTGCACCAGACAGTACTGACCGTTGAGGACCTGACAAAGATCACCCAGGAGATGAATGAAGAAGTCTCAAACGTCGACGATTTCTTCCGCCCGCTCAAGAGTTATTTCTATTGGGAGAAGCACTGTTTCGACATACCGATTTGTTGGGCCTTTAGGTCGCTATGGGACACGATCGACCACATCGATCACTTGGCCGAGGACATCAACAACGCCAGAATCTCCCTCGAGGAGATAGACAAGGTTCTGCCGCAAATCATCACACAGCTGAAACTCACGGCAGACGACTCGGAGTCTTTGGCGTCTCTTTTAACCAACACCTACGGTTCCTCGTCTCTGCAGTCCACACAGACCGACCAGACATTCTTCGACCAGGTCAATGTGGGGCTCGACTTCGACCAGTCCCGCAGCGATGACTTCTTCTACATCCCGCATGAGGGTTTCGACAACGAAGACGTCAAGACGGGCATGAAGCTCCTGATGTCGCCGGACGGAAAGGCTGCTCGGTTCATCATCACCCACGAGGGGGACGCCAATGGCCCAGCCGGCGTCCAGCACGTCGAACAGTTCCCCACAGCGATAACCACGGCGCTGAAAGAGACCTCGCTGGCCGGCGCGAAAGTTTATATCGGCGGCTCGGGATCGACCAACAAGGACATCAAGCAATACGCCGCGTCCGATCTGCTTATCGTGGCGATTGCTGCCTTCGTGCTGATCTTCTTGATCATGTTGTTCCTGACCAGGAGCCTGATGGCCGCCCTGGTCATCCCCCTCACCGTGGCGTTCTCCTACGCCGGAGCGTTCGGGCTCTCCATCCTCGTCTGGCAACACCTCATCGGCCTGCCCTTGTACTGGTTGATCTTGCCGCTGACGTTCATCATCCTGGTGGCGGTGGGTTCGGACTACAACCTGCTGTTGATCCTCCGTGTCAAAGAGGAACTGCACGCCGGAATTCACACCGGCCTCATCCGCGCGCTCGGAAGTACGGGTGGTGTGGTGACCTCGGCGGGTTTGGTGTTCGCGTTCACCATGCTCGCGATGCTAAGTAGCGACCTCAGAACCGTCGGTCAAGTGGGTTCCACGGTATGCATCGGCCTGCTGCTCGACACGCTGATCGTGCGTTCGTTCGTCGTGCCATGCATCCTGCGAATCCTCGGGCCGTGGTTCTGGTGGCCGACACTGGTGCGCACCCGGCCGCTCCCGCAGCGATAACGTCAAGCGCGGAAGCAGCCTTCGAAATGACCGTTCTCGATCCCGACGGTCTGCATGAACGAGTGCGCAACGATCGGACCGACCATCCGAAATCCTTTTTGCTGCAGCGCTAGAGCTAGCTCACGCGACTCCGGGCTAGTCATCCTGCCGTCAGCCCAACTGTGCAGTCGGTAGCGCTGACGCGGTTGATGCTGCCAAGCAAGTTGCGACAGCGAGACTTTCGACAGCAAGCGAGCGTTGTGCAACGTAGCTTCGATCTTTCGCCGATTACGGATGATCGAGGTATCGGCCATCAGCCGTTCGACATCAGCGGAGTTCATTGCGGCGACGGCCTCGGGGTTGAATGCGTGAAATGCAGTGCGGAAGTTGGCGCGCTTGTCGAAGACGGTCACCCACGACAGGCCGTTTTCGAAATAGGTCAGCACAAGCTCTTCGAACAGTGCGGTCTCGTCGTGGATCGGCTTACCCCATTCGTCATCGTGATAGGCGGTCAAATCGCGGCCCGTCTCGGTGGCCCAACGGCAACGCGTGACACCGTCGGCGGCAGTCACCACGGTGGCCAGCTGCCGCGGCACACCGACACCGGCCATCGCCTTCATGCCATCACCTGTCCGAAGGCACCTCAGCGAATCCCGGCTCACCGCCGTCGACAACGGAATTGAACCGGATCCGGGTTTCAAGTCGCTCGTTGATCTCTTGGATCACGCTCCCGGGAAGCGCGGTGACATCGAAGTTCTCCCTGATACGCGACGGCGTGACCGACCCGGTGAGAACTGCGGTGCCACGTTGGATCCCCCACGCCAGCAGCACTTGCGCCGGGGTCTTTCCGAAGCGCTCAGCGATCGAGACGATGAGCGGGTCGTCGAGCAGTCGCGGTTCCAGCGCGTGGCCCAACGACGCGAACGCCAACAAGATGATCCCGTGTGTCTTGCACAATTTATAGAGTTCCCATTGTGGATGATAAGGGTGCGACTCAACCTCCACGACCGCTGGCTTGATCCGTGCGGTGTCGATGATCTCTCGGGCGCGTTCGGCATCGATGTCCGAGAGGCCTATCGCTCGTGAAAGACCTTCGTCGACAAGGGCTTCCATCGCGACCCACGTTTCCTCTAACGTGACCCCCTCGTCATAAATGACAGCTCCATGCGGATGGCGCGGATCCTGATCATCACCGGGTTGGAACGCGAACGGGGTGTGCACCAGGTACAGATCGGCAGCATCGAGCCCGAGCCTGTACAGGCTCGCCTTCAGCGCGGGTTTGACACGTTCAGGTCGATGGTTGTTGTTCCAGAGCTTTGTGGTCACGAACAGGTCCTCGCGGCGTACGGTCCCGTCAGCGAACAACTCTTTGAGCGCCGCGCCGACTTCGGCTTCGTTGCGGTACCGCTCGGCGGCGTCGAGATGGCGGAACCCTACCTCGACCGCCGTCTTGACGGCACTGTGTGTCTTCGAACGATCCGACAGTGACGTCCCGAACCCGAGTGCAGGGAGTTCACTGACGCCGTTGTTCAGGACAAACTTGTGCTGATTCAGATTTTCATTTGTTGCCATGGCTTTTCGCCTCATTCATTCATAGGGCCGCCGCATAGAAGGAATCGGCGGGTATCGACGCGACCCCCAGTTCGGCTGCGACGGCATCGACGGCGCCCCGGCCGATGTCGAGGTGCACCCGACCGTCGGAGGTGTAGTACGGATGGATGTAACGCTCGTAGTAACGCTGCACCTCTTGCTTTGTCATCCGGTCGAGAAACGACGCGATGTATTTCACAGCCAGATCGGGGTTGTCCGCCATGGTTTTCAGGGCGCGCTGGTTGGCCCGAACCAGTGCCTGCACCGCTGGGCTGTCGATCGGATTGTGGGTGGTGTCCACCGCGATTCCTACAGTGGGGATCTGAAAGTGATCACCCACCCAAGCCAGTACGTGAAACCCTTCTTCCGCGGCGACCTGTTCGGGCCCAATGGTGCTGCCGACGTATGCGGCGTCGACAGAGCCGTCGCGCAGACGCCGCAAGTCCATCTGGTAGTCACCGGGATGCCGCACCACGCATTGCACGTCGCGATCCGGGTCCAATCCGTGCTTGCGCAGCACTATGCGTGCAAAGCACCCCGGCGGGTTATCTGGCGCGTGTACGGCGAGCCGGCGCCCGCGAAGCTCGGCCATCGACGTCACGTTGGCGTTGCCGAGGAACCAGAACAATGGCCGGTCGGTGTTCATGCTCAGCACGGTCCATTCGAAGCCGTCGGTCAGCCGCGATAACACCGCGCGGCCGAGCCCGATGGTCGCGCACCTACGTACACGCGTGATGTCCCAACGGGTTCCATCCCGCAACGCGACGTGCACGCCCTCGTCTTCGAAGTAGCCCTCCTGATCGGCCACGTAGGCGATCAACTCCTCGTGGATACCGCGGCCCACATAGGCCAGGTCGATCGTGTGCATACGCGGAGTCCTTCCTTCGGTTTGCGACCCACCGCAGTCAATCCATCGTCAGGCCGCCGTCGAGCGGGAAATAATGGCCGGTGGTGAAACCGGAATCCTCACTCGCCAAGAAAGCCAGGGTCTTGGCTATTTCCTCGGGCTTGACGAGTCGTCCCATCGGTGCGGCCGCACCGAGTGCATGCAACTGCTCCGTTGTCAGCTTCTGGTTCATCGACGTACCCTGCACCGTTGCCGGCGCGACCAGGTTGGCGGTGATTCCGTGCGGCGCCAACTCGAGCGCGATGTAGCGGACAAACTGATTCATCGCCGCCTTGGAGACGCCGAGGTTGATCATGCCGTTGCGCGGATGGCGCGACGGCTCGGCGGTGAGATAGAGCAGACGGCCGTAGCCGCGGGAAGTCATCGCCGGCACAACCGCTTTGGTGAGCAGGAATGCGGCATGCAGCTCTCGGTCCAGCTTGCCGCCGAGCTGCTCCCAGGTCAGATCGGCGAACGACGTGATGTCGTAGGGAATCAACGCGTTGTGCACGAGCACGTCGACCGGGCCCCAGCGCTGTTCGGTTTCGCCGAACATCGCAGCGACGTCGTCGCCGACCGTCACGTCGGCCCGGATCGCCAGCGCTTGGCCGCCGGCCGCGGCGATGTCCGCGACAACCTCGTCAGCCTCCGTGGCGCTCGACCGGTAGTTGACGACTACCCGAAATCCGTCTTCGGCAAGAACCCGTGCGGTGGCAGCACCGATCCCCCGGCTGGCTCCAGTGATCAACGCGACTCGTGACATCATGGTCAGCCTCCGTGCGAAGGGCAGGGCTCGTTGAACAGGTGCTTAACACTCGCGGATCGGGCGGTACCTTCGCGCCGGGGAAACTCCCTGGCCCCGGCGGCGGGCGCTCCCCTGCAGCATTTCAAGATCGTACGGCGAGACGGGTCGCCGGTACAGAGGTCGAGCACGATATTTACACCTGCTTACCTGCGGCTTCACGTTGCGCGCTGTTGGGTGGGCAGCCCGCGACTCTGCTGCCGTGATTGCCTCTTGGAATCTCTGCCGATGTGTGGCTGGATTAGCGCTGAGACGTCATTTGCCGTCCATCGTGACGACCCCGCGACCACCAGATTGGTGATGATCAGATGACCACCAGCGATGCCTTTCGCCATTCACGAATTCCACTTGTCAACGGGCAGGGTTCGATGCCCGCTGTCGGGTTTGGCACGCTCATTCCAGATCTCGCGAAAACCAAGGACGCCACGAAGACCGCACTGGAAGTCGGTTTCCGGCATTTCGATTGCGCAGAGCGCTACCGCAATGAAGAAGCGGTGGGCGAGGCGATGCGCGAGATATTCGAGGCCGGTACGGTTCGGCGGGACGAGGTGTTCGTCACCACGAAGCTGTGGAACACCAACCATCGGCCGGAGCGCGTCAGGCCTGCCTTCGAGGCTAGTTTGAGGCGCCTTCAAATCGACTATGCCGACTGCTATCTGATCCACACGCCCTATGCATTCCGCCCCGGAGACGACCAAGATCCGCGGGATGAGAGCGGTCAGGTTGTCTACGACGACGGAGTGACGTTAGCGGAAACGTGGGCCGCCATGGAGACCCTGGTCGACGACGGCCGTTGCGGGGCGATCGGCCTGTCGGACATCACCTTGGAGAAGGTGCAAGAGATTGTTGCGATTGCGCGCATCAAGCCGGCTGTCGTGCAAGTCGAATCGCACCCCTACCTTCCTGAATGGGAGCTGCTCTCGTTCTGTCAGGAGCACGGGATCGTCCTGCTGGCGTTCGCGCCACTCGGACACGCTTCGACACCAAACGTCTTGGAGGATCCCGTGATTACAGCTATCGCGGCGCGCTTGGACATGACACCCGCTCAAGTTGCCCTCTCCTGGGGGGTGCAACGCGGCACCGCTTTGCTGACCACGTCGACCAAAGCTGCGCGCATCCACGAGAACTTCGAGATTTCACCGCTGCCGGAAGACGCCATGTCGGAAATACGGAACAACATCACCACAAACATCAGATTCAACACAGTGGTACACAGCGGCGTGCCCGGATTCATTCCTCGGACCGTCACAGGTCAATGACGACGGGTTCGGCAGGTTGTGTGCAGCACAGCAGGACGTTGCCCGGCGCCGGCGGTTCGAGAGGTTCGAGGGTGTAGTTCACGGTTCCAGATATCAGTGCCGTCTCGCAGTTGTGGCACACACCGGTGCGGCACGCCCACTGCGCCGGAACGTCGCACGCCTCGGCGAACTCGAGCAGGCTGCTGGCGGGCGGGCCGAACGGCGCCGCTATGCCGCTGCGGGCGAACTGCACCTGTGGGCCCGGCCCGGGCGGACCCGCCGGTCGATGCGGCGGGACTACTGTCGTGGCGATGCCGGGTGTGAGTGCGGTTGTGGCGCCGAATGTTTCGGTGTGAATCTGCGTGTAGTTGAAGCCCAGCTCCATGAGTCCCGCACTGACGTCGTCCATGAAGCTTTTCGGTCCGCAGAGATAGACATCGCTGGTGCGCGGCAGCCCGAGCTCGGCGATGGACGCTGCGGACAGGCGGCCGCGCTCCGTGCCAGCCGGGAACTCGTCGGTGGGATCGGGTCGACTGAAGAAGACGCGAACGTGGGTGTTGTTGAGCTGGTTGAGTAGTTCCCGGCTTTCTTCCGCGAACGGACGGTGGGACTGGTCCCGCGCTGCATGCAACCACCAGACCTGCCGGGGCGAATCGATGGCGGCCAATGTGTGCAGCATGGACAATACCGGTGTGACTCCGACGCCCGCCGACATCAGGATGACCGGCGACTCGGCCTCGGTGAGGAAGAACGTGCCGCGTGGTGCGGCGGCCTCAAGCATATCGCCCGTCTGCACGTGGGAGTGGATGTATCTGCTTACTGTGCCGTGTGTTTCGCGTTTGACGCTGATCCGGTAATTGCCGGCTCCGGCCCAGTTGGACAACGAGTAGTTCCTGATCAATGCCTGGTGGGTGTGCTCTGGCGAGAGGCGCACGGCGATGGATTGGCCGGGCCGCCATGCCGGTAGCGGTATGCCGTCGGGATCGGCCAAGGTGATCGAGCGAACGGTGCGGCTTTCGTCGTGAATTGCCGTCACTTGCAGGCGGCGGAACCCGGCCCATGCCGGCGGGGGGCTACTGGCCGCGGCCGTCAGGCCGGTGTTGCCCGCCGATGTCGCTGTGATGTCCGACTGGTTGAGCAGATTCTGCAGGGATCCTTTCCAGCCCGCGCTCAACGCGGGGATACGAAGGGCGCGCTCCAGGGCATCGCGTGGATGGCCGGGAAGGTACAGCAGCGCATCGATCTCGGCGACGCTGACCTGCTCGGGCCCTGACCCGATTTTGACGATGTCTTGTCCGGCTTCGATCTGGCCTTCGGTGATGACCCGGAAATAGAAGCCCGGCCGGCGGTGGGATACCAGCAGCGCGGCCATCTGCGGTTCGCCTAGCCGCAAGCCAACCCGGTAGCAGGTGACCCGCGGTTGGGTGACCTCGAAAACGGCCTGCCCGATCCGGTATCGGTCGCCGATGCAAACCTCGTCATCGGGTAGGCCCTCGACGGTGAAGTTCTCGCCGAAATGGCCGGGTTGCAGGTCGTCGCGGTGCAGTGTGTCCGACCAATACCGGTAGGAGTCAAGCTGATACACCAGCACCGCGCGGCTTTCTCCACCGTGCCCGCCCAGGTCGCCCTGGCCGTCGCCGTCCACGTTGAGCCGACGAACCATGCGCGGGCCCGTCACCGGCTGCTTCCAGACGCCGGTGTAGACCGTGCGACCTTTCCACGCGACGTTCTTCGGCAGGCCGACGTTCACCGATACCAAGGTGGCCATGGCCCCGACCCTTCATGCGCGCTCGACAATCAATTGTCGGCGACGCGTCAAGAGCGGTCCATGAGACCGGGACTGCCTCTAGGTAGCCGTTGACACGGCGCCTTAACGAACCTCCCTGATAACTCTGCATGGATTTCCGACTGCAACCACACGCCCCGGTACATCCTTGGTGACGACGCTGCCGGCACCGATGATCGCGTTGTCCCCTACGGTCACCCCGGGACACAGGATCGCTCCCGCGCCAATCCAGGAGTTGTCGCCAATCGTGATGGGAGAAGCGGCCTCCCATCCCGCCCGCCTCGCCTCGTGGTCGTCGACCGGATGCCACGCGGTGACCAGCTGCACGCGCGGTCCGATCGAGACGTAGTCACCGATCGTGATAGCTGCGCAATCCAGCATGATCGCGTCGTAGTTGACGAAGGTGTTCGCACCGATCGTGATGTTGGTCCCGTAATCGCACTGGAATCGCGGCAATATCACCGAATTCGAGCCCACCGATCCGAGTAGCTCATCCAGCAGCTGTCGTCGCGTATCGTCGTCGTCTGCCCGCGTCGCGTTGAACGCGTCCAGCACGCGCTGGCATGCCCGCCGGTCCGCGACCAGGTCACCGTCGTCGGCTTTGTAGAACGCCCCGCTGAGCATTAGCTCACGCTGACTATTCATCATCAGTTCTGTCTGGCGACCAGCTCGGTGACAAATCGGTCGATGAAATCGCCCAACGGCTTGCTGCTGGCTGACCGAATGACGAACTTGGTCAAGCCGGCGTCCAGGTAAGCGTCGAGTTGGCGATGTAGCTGATCCCAGCTCGTTGCGATCAGCTCACCGGGATCCACGTCGGGGCGACGCCGGCGCACGGCGGCAGCCACTTCCACCGGCAACTCACCGTCGGCGACGGCCAGCGAGATCCCGAAATGGTCCGGTTCGATCTGCCGATTTGCTTGCGCCGCAGCATGTTCGATCGCTTCGCGACCTCGCCGCGCCTCAGCAGGCGTAAGGAAGCTGCCTAGCCAGCCGTCGGCCAGCGCGCCGATGCGCCGAAATGCCGCGGGCGCCGAGCCGCCCAGCCAAATGTCGAGTGGAGGTGTCGGTCGGGGTGCGACCGCCGTCTGGCTAACGGTGAAATACCGACCGGAGTAGCTCGGGGAATCCTCGACCAGCGCCGCGCGCAACAACTGTAGCGACTCGTCGAACACCGCCGCGCGCGCTCCGTCGGGAACAACGAAAAGTTCGCGTTCGGCCGCAATTGCCGAACGCAGCCCGAAGACAGGCAGAACTCGCTTGGGCGCGAGGGCCGCGAGCGACGCCAGTTGTTTTGCCACCAGCACCGGATGACGCCCCGGCAGCACCGCTACCGAAGTGCCCACCTTCAATCGCGTCGTCCGGGCCAGTGCGTAGGCCATTCCCACCATGGGATCCACCGCCGGGGAGTAGACGAGCTCCGATAGCCACAACGAGTCCACCCCGCCGTTTTCGAGGTGATCGACAATCTCGGCGAGCTGTCCTGGATCGGTATTCGCACCCAGGCCGACCCCGAAGCGAATCTTCACAAGCGTCTCCCTCCGCCTTTTCGCGCGTATGTATCGCAACACAGTCGCGCCGCTATTTCTGCCCGCAGCATGGTCCGCGAAGACGGCCCCGAAGCAGCAGCTTTCCGATGCTGACGACCGCCCCGATTGTTCCCCCGACATAGGCTCGGACCACCTGCGTGTTGGATGGGCCCTCTTGGTGGGGTAGCGCCGCCAACCACGTCGCTGCGTCTTGTCGTTGCCTATCGGCGTAGACCCGCATCGGACATGGCATCCACGCTGCGATGCCTCCTGCCGGTTCCCGAATCCAGTTGATGTCACTGACGAGTGCGCAACCGTCGAGCAACAGGAGATAGCGAACGCCCAACTTGGAGTCCGCCCAAGCGCCCCTGGTGTGAGGCAGGTGAAGCCTGGACCGAACTGATAGAGCAGCGCAGCCGCCGGCCCTCTCGTCGCACCCGATCGACCAGCGGCGCGAAGACTTTTGCGTAGTCATCGGCGGTCACCACGTCTCTCGCTTCGAGAGCGTGCACTCCGTCTGGAACCTCGAGCAGTTCTTCAAGCACACTTCTCCTGCCGAATTTCGCTTCAGACTGATGTATCTCTGTTACCCGACCGTGGCCGATGCGTACTCATTTTTCAGCTAGGTTTACGACTCGGTTGACATATCGCCTTCCTGCGTCGGGCGCGGCAAAAGGAATTGTGCGCGGGATTCGGCGGTGGCGGCATTGGAACCTATGACGAAGCAAGAGGCATTGATGGATTTTGAGGGCGGACATACCCGGAACCTCCTGAGATTGGCGCGGCGGGCACTGGACGACGGCAGCGTCGAGAAAGGATCGCTTTGCACGGCCGCGATCAGGGTCATCGACAATCCACCTCGGGACGGGATCCTGCGCAGCCTCGCCGACCACGTGTGTCAGGCCGTTTTTGACTGGGCTTGCTTCGACGGCTCCCGGGCGCGACTCGAGGGTGTCGTCGAAAGCTACCGGAGTGCCGCAAACGCCCTCCAAGTCGACGAACACCTGAACAGGCTACGACACTAGCGTCTTCGATTTCCCGGCCGACCGGGATCATTTTGTCGTACGGCTCAATAGGATTGGGCGCATGCGGCTTGCAAGGATCACACGGCGTAGAGCGCTCACCGTATTCGCTTTAACGACAGTCGCGCTGGCTGGAATTCCTGTGGCGCCACCCGCGCACGCGGCCGATGCGAATTACCAGTTGGTCCAGGAGCCCGATGCCGGATATGCGCCCATTGTCGGTTTGATCAACGGGGCGACCCATTCCATCCGTATCACGATGTACGAACTCACGGATCCCGCCGCGATCAGCGCGCTCATTGACGCGCACAACCGTGGGGTGGACACCAAGGTCATCCTCGATTTCGCGTTTCACGGCCGTGCGACCAACGCAGCTGCCTTCGAACAACTTAGTGACGCGGGCGTGGGCGTGAAGTGGGCGCCCAACGGCGTGATCTATCACCAGAAGACGATCGCCGTCGATGACGTCACTGCGGCAGTCGGCACCGGAAACCTCACGCCGCAGTACTATTCGACCAGCCGTGACGCCTGGGTGCTCGACACTAATCCCACCGACGTGGCGGCGATCGCCGCGACGTTCGACACCGACTACAGCTCGGCACCGTCCGGGCGGCCACCGGCGGCCACCCCGGCACCCAATCTCATTTGGTCGCCGATGGCGCGCGCCAGCTTCTTGCAGCACATCGACCAGGCTGCCCACAGCATCGACGTCACCAGCGAGGAACTCAAAGATCGCGCGGTGCTCGCCGCCTTGGACAAGGCTGCTCGCCGCGGTGTGCAATGCCGCATCGTCTTGACGGACAATCCGGCGTGGAGCCGAGGTGTGGCCGAAGTGTCAGATGCCGGTTGCTCGGTGCACATGTTCCCGGACACTGAATCGGGGCTTTACATTCATGAGAAGGTCCTGCTCACCGACAACACGTCGCTTATCATCGGCAGCCAAAACCTCTCCACCACAAGCCTTGTCGAGAACCGCGAACTATCCCTGGCGCTGGACACCGCTATCGCACCCGAGCTTATCGCCGCCGTGGAATCCACCTTCGACGCCGACTACGCCGCGGCGCCCGCGCGTTAGCCGCGTTATCCGGGCGGAAGTGGCCGCTTCAGGGTACAGACCACGGCCCACTCGAAAAGACGGTCCCCGACCTGGTCATATTCCTTGAAGTGGTGGACGATCTGGGTTCGTTGGACCGCAGAGTTCACTATCTCCCACCCCTGCGCCCCGTAGGCGTTCGTCAGTCGGCTGACCTCGTCGATCACCGTTTGGAGGGATTCGTGTGTCTCGTAGATGAAGGTGGTCTCCCACCGCTGCGGCTGCCACTTGCCGTCTGCCGCCAGGCTTCCAGCAGTCCCGGACGAAGGTTCGCTCATGCGTCGGCATCCTAGGTTGCGGAGCCACCCGAGAGATGAATGGAACTTGACCGCCGCTTTACAACTAATCGCCGCCGCCGGCACGGCGTTCGCCTTTCAGGAACACATGTTCAGCGCCAGGAACGACTGCAGCAGCAGGCCATCGACCAAGTCAACCTTGGTATTCAGTACGGCGCAGGCAACCGCCGCCACCAGGTCCGCGTCCGTAAGCATCCGGCCTGCGGCGCATGTTCAGGACTTTGCGTGAAAATAACCCCTATGGCCCCGGATCAACTGTTCGTCATGATCGGCCAGAACCGTCAAGCGGCCTTCCAACAAGCCAAAGCCGACCACGACTTTGAAGCTCAGGAGCTCGAGCTCAAAACCAACACGGAGCTGACTCGTCAAATCCACGTCCTCACCGAGGAATTGCACAGGCGCTTCATCGGTGGGCCCGCCTGAGCACTACCGCCCGCGGGCGTCAGGATGCAGCGGATAGCCGCGTGCTCCAAAGCTATTCAAAGTAGGCGAAGCTACATGTGGGCCGCGGTTCGCTTTTGAGCGCCAGCAGTTTGCCGTCCATGATGATGGTGCAGGTGAGTGGGGCATCGCCTCCGTCGGCTGTCACCGACGACTCGATCTCGTTGTACACGGGATACTGCTTCTCCCAAGGCAGCGTCACATCCGTCTCGGTTTGCTCTGGGCCACCATTGATCTGGTATTTGATGGTCACCGGACTGGCGTCACCGCGCACCTGCATGGTCGCGGTGCCGACGGGCGGCCCGGTGGGCGCGGCCGCGGGAGTTTTCGACGACGTCGGAGCGCGCGTGGAGGCAGACGGGGCCTGCGCGGTGCTCGACGCCGCGGATGAATGCGCCGCTACCGGTTTGCCCGCCGTCGTGGTGCATCCGGTTGCCGGGAGTGCGACGACAACCACCGCCAGCACGACACCGACGACAGAACGATTTGCCATTCTCGGAGCCTACGTCGGCCGAACTGAGGTTCATTGTGAAATCGCGCCGCATGGCCGGTGCCGCGTTCAGGCTTGGCAGGCGGATGGGAGATGCTTGACGCATGGAGCAATACAGCCGCAATGACTTGACCTTCGATGTCCGTGATGCCGGGCCGCCCGACGGGCCTGTCGTGGTGTTGCTGCACGGCTTCCCGCAACACGACGACAGCTGGGACGCCGTCATCGACCGGCTCACCGCTGCGGGCTACCGCTGCCTGGCACCCAACCAGCGGGGCTATTCGCCGGGCGCCCGACCATCGCGCCGCCGGGACTACCGCATCCCCGAGCTCGTCGCCGATCTCGGTGCACTGATCGACGCCAGCGGCGCGCGACGGGTGCACCTCGTCGGACACGACTGGGGCGCCGCGGTCGCGTGGGCCGCCGCGGCCGAAATGCCCGAGCGGCTGGCAACCGTGTCACCGATATCGGTGCCGCATCCCGCCGCGTTCCTCAAGTCGTTCGCCACCAGCCGCCAGGGCCTGGCGTCCTGGTACATGTTTTTCTTTCAGCTGCCGCGGATACCGGAATGGCTGCTAATGCGCCGCGACGGTGTTATGGCCTCGGAATCGCTGCGGCGGGGCGGGCAATTAGCCGCAGCAGCCGACCGCGATGTAGCGGCCATGCGTGAGCCTGGCGCCATGACGGCGGCGATCAACTGGTACCGCGCAATGCCGATGTCCAATCCGCGTGCGATCAACCAAAAGGTCTCTGTGCCAACGCTGTACGTGTGGAGCGACAAGGATATTGCGTTGCTGCCCAAGGCAGCTCACGACACTGCCCGGTACGTCAGCGGGGAATACCGGTTCGAGATCTTGCCCGGTGTCTCGCACTGGATACCCGACGAACAACCCGACAAGCTAGCCGACCTGCTGCTCGACTGGTTCGCCGCTCACCGAACTGACTGACCGAGCCGAGATCGGCTCTCGCTCAGAGCCGTTTCGATCTCCGACCAGGTTTGTTTGACGATCTGCGACGCCGGTTGCAGATCGATAATCCGCGATGACACCTGACCGGTGTTGGCGACGCTGGCTTCCATGTCACCGTCGAAGTACAGATCGGTGATCCGGCCGAGCAGCTTTACCTCGGGATCCGCTTCCGCGGCGCGAGCCGCCAGACCGGTTCGCAGCACCCGCATCGTCGGGTTGCCGGGAAGGTTCAGCATCACCGTTCCGTCGTCGCCGGCCGCCATGATCGCGTTTTTGAAGTTGGCGTGCACGCGTGCCTCCTGGCTGGCGAGCATCCGGGTGCCCATCTGCACACCCTCGGCACCGAGAACGACGGCGGCCGCGGCGGACCGGGCGTCACAGATCCCTCCCGCCGCGATGATCGGAAGATCGACGCGGTCGGCGACCAGCGGAAGCAAGACCAACGTCGACGCACCGAGGGCCGACTTGAACCCGCCGCCTTCCACACCCTCGACCACAAGCGCGTCGACGCCGGCGTCCACGGCCTTCATCGCGCCCTTCAGCGATCCGATGACGTGGACGACCGTCATGCCTGCGGCATGCAGCCGCGCCGTGAACAGGGCCGGATCACCGGCGGAGGTGAATACGTGGCGAACCTGGGCGGCGACGAGCTCGTCGACTATCGACGGGTCACGCTTCCAGCCCTGGATCATCAGATTGGCCGCGACCGGACGGTCGGTCAGCTCGCGCACCCTGCGCAGGTCAGTCCGACCCTCGGGCGTCAGGGTCTCGATCATGCCCATGCCGCCGCCCTCGGAGACGGCGGCGGCCAGTTCGGCCCGGGCGATATACGTCATCGGCGCCTGGACGACGGGGTACTCGACGCCGAGGAGCGATTGGATGCGGTTGGTCACGCCCTGATTCTCTGCTACGCGGGCCGCCATACTAATTTCTCTCAGGTGAAGTTCTCAGCTGTTGGAGCAGTCGCACGGTGGGTCGTTCCCGTCCTCACGGTTGCGGCCGTTGCCGGCGTCACTTCGTCGGTCGTCCCGGCGGTGCGCCTCGTCGATGCGGCCAACCCGTTAGCCGGGCATGCCTTCTTTGTCGATCCCGGGTCGGCAGCCATGGCCGCCGCGCATAACGCCAATCCACCGAGCGCCGAACTGGACGCGATCGCCAACACGCCGCAGGCATTCTGGGTCGACCCGGCGGTTTCTGCCGCTCGGGTCGCCAAATATGTCGGCGCCGCGCAGGCCGCAGGCGGCATGCCGGTGCTGGCGCTTTATGCAATTCCGCATCGCGACTGCGGGAGCTTCGCGGCGGGCGGATTCTCGACTGCCGCCGACTACCGCCAGTGGATCGACGGCGTCGCAGCCGCCGTCGGGGCCTCGCCGGCGGCTGTCATCGTCGAACCCGATGCACTCGACATGGCCGACTGCCTGTCGTCGGCCCAACGCGACGAACGCTTCGGTCTGATCCGCTACGCCGTGGACACGCTGACCCGTAATCCGGCCGCCGCGGTGTACATCGACGGCGGGCACTCACGCTGGTTGCCCGCCGCGGAAATCGCCAACAGGCTCAACCAGGTCGGTGTTGACCACGCCCGGGGCTTCAGCCTCAACACCTCGAATTTCTTCTCCACCGACGAGGAAATCGGTTACGGCGAAGCGGTTTCAGGGCTCACAAATGGTGCGCACTACGTCGTCGACACCTCGCGCAACGGCGCCGGGCCAGCACCCGACGCCCCGCTGAACTGGTGCAACCCCGGCGGCCGGGCGCTCGGCGCCGCGCCCACGACAGCTACTGCCGGGGCGCATGCCGACGCCTACCTGTGGATCAAGCGACCAGGTGATTCCGACGGATCATGCGGGCGCGGCGATCCAGGGCCGGGTCACTTCGTGAACCAGTACGCGATTGACCTGGCCCGCGCCGCTCACCACTAGTTCGCGCGCTAGTGTCTTTCGGTCGGCCTCAACGAACGAGCCGATAGAAAAGTTGAGCTAACTCATGCCCGCAGCAACAGAAGCGTCACCGATCGAATCGCGAGTCGGCCACTACTACCAGATGGACGGCACCTACCTGGTCGGCCGCGAGAAGGTACGCGAATACGCCCGCGCCGTGCAGGACTATCACCCCGCTCACTGGGATGTCGCCGCCGCTGCGGAGCTGGGCTACTCCGGCCTGGTGGCGCCACTGACGTTCACGTCGGTCCCGGGCATGACCTGCAACCGCCGGATGTTCGAGTCGGTGGTCGTCGGTTACGACACCTACCTACAGACCGAAGAAGTCTTCGAGCAACACCGCCCGATCGTGGCCGGCGACGAACTACACATCGACGTCGAACTGTCGTCGGTGCGCAGGACCGCCGGCCGCGATTTCATCACCGTCACCAATACCTTCACCGACACTGCCGGCGAGCGGGTGCACACCCTGCACACCACCGTCGTCGGCGTCACCGCCGAGGACGTCGATCCGGCGATCAAATCGGCCGTGCCGAACATCATGATGCACGACGTGGACATCCTCGCTGTCGGCGAATCCGATGGCGCGTATCAGAAGACGCTGCGCCCCGAAGGCGGGGTTCGGATTGCCAAGCAAGGCACGACCCGCACGCCGGGGACGCCGTCTTTCGACGACGTGCACGTCGGCGACGAGCTACCGGTGCACCACACCCGGCTGTCCCGCGGCGACCTGGTGAACTATGCCGGCGTGGCCGGCGACGCCAACCCGATTCACTGGGACGAGGACATCGCCAAGCTGGCCGGGCTGCCCGACGTGATCGCTCACGGGATGCTCACCATGGGTTTGGGGGCCGGATTCGCCTCCGCATGGTCGGGCGACCCCGGTTCGGTTACCCGTTACGCGGTGCGACTGTCCCAGCCCGCGATCGTGTCGGCCGCCGAGGGTGCTGACATCGAGTTAAGCGGCCGGATCAAATCGCTGGACCCAGCGACCCGCAGCGGTGTCGTCATCGTCGCCGCAAAGTCCGGTGGCCAAAAGATCTTCGGAATGGCGACATTAAACGTCCGCTTCCGCTGATCTGGCGACCCTGGCGAGGAGCGCGGGTGGGTCGACGCAGGCTGGCACTGATCGCCCTCAGCGCGCTGATCGTCATCGTCGGCGGATGGATGTTGGCGCGCACCCACGCTTTCGACCCCGCGCCGACGACCGCCGGTGGCGTCAGCGCGCCGACGTGCCCGATGGCCACCCTGCCGCCCGAGGCGGCCGACACCGTCAAGCGCATCCACGCAGGCGGCCCCTTCCCATTTCCGCGCACTGACGGTGCGGTGTTCGCCAACCGCGAGGGTCATCTGCCCAAGCAGCGCAGGGGGTACTACCACGAGTACACCGTGATCACCCCACATGCCCGAGACCGGTCGATGAGGCGCATCATCACCGGCGGAACACCATTGGCCGATCCGACTCAATACTTCTACACCGGCGACCACTACGACTCGTTCTGTCTGGTTACCGACGTGGGGAGGCAGCGATGACGCGTGAGCCACGCGAAGACCCACCCGTCGTTTTCCGTATCGATGGCCGAAAGATCAAGTCGGCCAACGACTTCTATCGCGAGATCGGCTCTTCCGTCAACGGGCCCGGCGGCTACTTCGGACATAATCTCGACGCACTGGCTGACTGTCTGAGGGGCGGATTCGGCACTCCCGAACAACGGCCTTACGAATTCGAATGGCTACATAGCGCGCTATCGCGGCGCTACCTCAATGCGGTACGCGTCGGGCAGCAGACACTGTTCGATGCGATACGAGACGTCTTCAGCGATGCCGGGGTAACGCTGAAACTCCAGTGATGCCTTCACGGCGCCATCCGAAATTCCGACGGCTACCACATCGGCATCTCCCAGAAGCAGCGGAACGTCTCGTTCGATGACTAAACCGAAGTTACGGCAGTTTAGATTGGGGAATTCCCGGGTTGATCTGGGGATTTGTCGGGTTTGGTGGGATTTGTTTTGGCTACGCGGCGATGGTGAGGGGGATGGTGGTGTCGATGAGGTCGAAGGCG
>Ga0335075_10001450_pt1 | contig 39120 bp, 38 predicted proteins | sample Lox_Sample_24_FD_206723 | JGI IMG/M metagenome (GOLD analysis project Ga0335075, IMG submission 206723) | Soil microbial communities from Loxahatchee National Wildlife Refuge, Florida, United States - Lox_Sample_2.4 | ecosystem: Environmental > Terrestrial > Soil > Wetlands | place: USA... | reverse complement strand
ATTTCGACGCCGCCAGTCTGGATAAAGCGGAGGCCGAGGCCGGGACCAAAGGTCCGATCGACGTGCCGGTGAAGGTGACGTCGACGCCCGTTCGCGCGGCCGCGACACCGTCCACGCAGACCGCACAAGCCACATACGCAGCGCCCGCGATCCACGCTCCCCCCGCAACGCGGGCTGCGGCGACAACTCACGCGGCGTCGGCTTCGTCCGCCGCTTCCGCCGCTTCCGCCCCTGTCACCGCCACCGTACCGCCTCTGCCGCCGCTGTTCGACCCGCAACCGGAAGTTCCGGCGGACGCGATGGGCAAAGAGCTGCAGAGCCTGCGGCGTATGCTGGAGACGCAACTCGCGCAGCTCGCCTGGAACGACCGCACGCGCCGCGCGCCGGTGCACACCGAGCTGCTGCGCGAGATGACCGAGATCGGCGTTGCTCAGGAGCTCGCCGACCACATCGTGAGCCAGCTCGATGAGCGCATCGATCTCGCGCAGGGGCGTCGGTTCGCGATCGCGGGCCTGTCGCAATATCTGCTGGTGACCGGCGACCGCTGGCTGGAGTCCGGCGGCCGCGTCGCCTTCGTCGGCGCCACCGGCGTCGGCAAGACCACGATGCTCGCAAAGCTGGCGGTGCGTTGGATCCTGCGGCACGGCCCGAAGGAGCTCGCGCTGGTTTCCTGCGACACGGTGCGCATCGGCGCGCAGGATCAGATGCAGGCGCTGGGCCAGCTCCTCGGAGTGCCGGTGCACGTGCCGGAGCGTTTCGAGGCGCTGCCCGACCTGCTCACACGGCTCGAGCGCTATCGTCTGGTGCTGATCGACACGCCGGGGTCGAGCCTGCGCGATCCGCAGCTCAGCCCGCGTCTGATGACGCTCGCCAACTGCTCATCGAAACTGGAGACCGCTCTGGTGCTCGCGGCGTGCAGCCAGGCGGGCGTGATCGAGGAAGCGGTGCAACGCTTCCGGGCCGCCAACCCGGGCTCGTGCCTGCTCACCAAGCTCGATGAGGCGGCGAGCCTCGGCGGTGCTCTCTCGGTCCTCATCCGCGCGCGCCTGCCGCTCTCCTACACGAGCGACGGGCAGCGCGTGCCCGAGGACCTGCGGCCGGCGCGGTCGCTCGAGCTCGTTTCCCATGCGGTGCGGCTCGCCAAGGCAACCGGTGCGGCCGCGGACGAAGACCTGTTGCGACGACGATTTGGAAGATTCTCACATGCGACGACCTGAGCTCAGTCTCATCAACAACTCCAATCTCGAGTCCCTCGGGCAGCCGGTACAGGTGATCGCCGTCACCGGCGGCAAGGGGGGCGTCGGCAAGACGAGCGTGTCGGTGAACCTCGCCACCGCGCTCGCGGCCGCGAGCCGGCGGGTGGTGCTGCTCGACGGCGACCTGGGCCTCGCCAACGCCGACGTGTTCCTGGGCCTCTCGCCCCGTTACACGCTCGCCCACGTGATCTCCGGCGAGCGCACCCTGGACGAGGTGATCATCGAGGCGCCGCAGGGCTTCCACGTGGTGCCCGCGGCATCGGGCGCGGCCGATCTCGCCAGCATGGGCGCCGCCGAGCACCTCGGCCTGGTACGCGCCTTCAGCGAGCTCGCGGCGCGCCTGGACGTACTCATCGTCGACACGGCTGCGGGAATCGCTCCAGGTGTGCTGCAGTTCTCACAAGCATCGCAACACGTTCTGGTCGTCATCTGCGACGAGCCGGCTTCGCTAACCGACGCCTACGCTCTCGTCAAGGTCCTGAGTCGCAATCACGGAGTCAGCCGCTTCCGCGTGCTCGCCAATCGGATTCGCGCGCCCGGCGGCGGCGCCGAGCTTTTCCGGCGCTTCGAGCGCGTCACGGCGCGGTTCCTCGACGTTGTGCTCGAATTCGCCGGCGAGATTCCCGAGGATGAGTACCTGCGCCGCTCGGTGTGCGAGCAGCGTCCGGTGCTCCAGGGCTATCCGGCAAGCCCCGCGGCGCGCGCGTTCAAGAAACTAGCGGCCGCGGCCGATACATGGCCAGTGCCGCCCGGTCCCCGCGGGAATATCGAGTTCTTCGTGGAGCGGCTGGTGAAACGGAACCCGGTACGGCTGGAAGTGGTGCCATGAACGCGGCCAGCGCATACGGCGCGTGCCGCGCGACGGATGAAGCGAGCGAGCTGGTGACGCGCCACGCAGAGCTCGTCAAGCGGATCGCCTACCATCTGGTCGGGAGGCTGCCGCCTTCCGTGGAAGTGGATGACCTGATGCAGGCGGGGATGCTGGGGCTGCTGGAGGCGGCATCGAACTACGCGCCGAATCGCGGTGCGAGCTTCGAGACCTACGCCGGCATCCGCATCCGCGGCGCGATGATCGATGCCCTGCGCAAGCTCGACTGGGCGCCGCGCTCGGTGCATCGCAAGGCACGCGCCGTGGCCGCGGTGGTGCAGGAGATCGAGCGGCGCACGGGACGCGACGCACGCGATACGGAGATCGCCGAGCGGCTCGGAGTGCCGCTCGAGGAGTATCACTCCATCGTGCAGGATGCGGCGAGCTGTCGGCTGGCGGCGCTCGACGATACGACGGCGGCGGCCGCCGAGGGCGGCGACGATCCGTTCCGCGAGACGGCGGATGAAGGATTCCGCGAGGCACTGGCGCAGGCGATCGAGGGACTGCCCGAGCGGGAAAAGCTGGTGATGTCGCTCTACTACAGCGAGGGACTGAATCTCAAGGAGATAGGCGCGGTACTGAAGGTGACCGAATCGCGCGCCTGTCAGCTCCACGGGCAGGCGCTCGTGCGGCTCAAGGCGCGGCTGGCGGATTGGCGCGACGGTGCGGCCGGCGCGAGTGCAACGAGGCGAGGCAGGCAGTGAGCAAAGATCTTAAATTCCTGGTGGTCGACGATTTCTCGACCATGCGGCGCATCATCAAGAACCTGCTGCACGATCTGGGCTACCCCAACGTATCCGAGGCGGACGACGGCAAGACGGCGTTGCCCATGCTGCAGGCGGGCGGCTTCGATTTCCTCATCACCGACTGGAACATGCCGGGTATGCCCGGTCTCGAGCTCATCAAGGCCGTGCGCGCCGATGCCAAGCTCGCCAAGATGCCCGTCCTCATGCTGACCGCGGAAGCCAAGCGCGAGCAGATCATCGAGGCGGCGCAGGCGGGCGTGAACGGCTACGTGATCAAGCCCTTCACCGCCGAGACACTGAAAGAGAAGCTCGACAAGATCCTTGGCGGCGGAAAGTGAGCCTGTCATGTCGAACTTCCAAGTACTGAAGCTGGAATACACCGCTTGCGTCGAGGCCTTGTCGGAGGCGCTTCGCACGGGTGACGAGTCGGCGTTCTTCACCGCCGTCGATCACATCGTGCGCATGCGCGAGCCGGCGACGCTCACCGAGATCCGCAAGCTGACCGGCGATCTGCAGAAGGCGCTCGAGCGCTTCAGTATCGAATCGCGTCTCGCCGACATCGCGGAGAACGAGATTCCGGACGCGAAGACCCGGCTCGCGCACGTCATCAAGATGACCGACGATGCGGCGCACCGCACGCTCGACCTCGTCGAGAAGTCGGGGCCGCTGGCCGAGCGCACTGCGCGCGAGGCGGGCGCCCTCATCGACTCGCTGAAGACGTACCGCGAACGGCCCATGAGCGGCAGCGGGTTCGAGAGCACCGTACGCTCCATCGACGCGTTCCTGCCCGTGGTCCGCGCGGTCGAAGCCTTCCTGCCCGCCGCGCGTACCGATTCGGAGCACATCCGCAAGAACCTCGCGGACGTGCTGCTCGCGCAGGGTTACCAGGATCTGACGGGCCAGATCATCCGCAGCGTCATCAAGCTCGTCATAGAGCTCGAGGAGACCCTCGCCAGCCTCACCAAACTGTCAGGAGACGTCGTCGAGCACACCACGCTCGGCGACAACCCGGACGCGGGCCACGGGCCCGTCGTGCCGGGCGTCACGCGCGGGGAAGTCGCCTCAGGCCAGACAGACGTCGATGAGCTGCTCTCGGGCCTCGGCATGTAAGGGGCGGCGATGGATATCCTGAGCATCATCGGACTGGTGCTCGCCGCCAATGCCGTCCTGCTCGGCGCCGTGCTGCGCGGCGCCGGCCTCATGGCGCTCATCTCCATGGAAGCGTTCATGGTGGTGGGTGTCGGCACCATCGCGGCCACGTGCATCCAGACGCCGCTGCACGTCATGAAGCACGCTCTCAGGATCTTTCCCTGGATCATCCGCCCGCCGTCGCGCGACGGCACCCAGATCATCACCAAGATCGTCGACTGGAGCAACACCGCGCGCAAACAGGGACTGCTCGGGCTCGAGCCGCTGATCGCGCGCGAGTCCGACGCGTTCGTGCAGAAGGCGCTGCAGCTCGTGGTCGACGGCAGCGAGCCCGAGGCCATCAGCAGCGCCATGTATGTGGAGCTCAGCATGCGTGAGCACGCCGACATCACCGCCGCGAAGATGTTCGAAGGCGCAGGCATCTACTCGCCGACCCTGGGCATCATCGGCGCCGTGCTGGGCCTGATGGCCGTGCTGCAGAATCTCACCGACCCCGCCAAGCTCGGCGCCGGCATCGCCTCGGCGTTCACCGCCACGATCTACGGCATCAGCCTCGCCAACCTCTTCTTCCTGCCGGTGGCCGCCAAGCTCAAAGGCATCATTCATCGCCAGACGCAGGTCCGCGAGATGATCATCGACGGGATGATGTGCATCGCCCAGGGCGAGAACCCGCGGGCGATCGAGGCGAAGCTCCAAGGGTACCTGCACTAGGAGTCGTCATGCGCCGCAGAATGAAACGACGCGAGGAAGAGCACGAGAACCACGAGCGCTGGGCGATACCGTATGGCGACCTGCTGACGCTGCTGCTCGCCTTCTTCGTGGTCATGTACTCGATCTCCTCGGTGAACGCAGGCAAGTACCGCGTCCTCTCCGATTCGCTCTACGCCGCGTTCCGCGGCGAGCCGCGCACGCTCGAGCCGATCGAAGTCGGCCACAAGCGCGTCGGCTCCGGCGCCGACATCCGCGTGAGCCTGGTGCAGCAGGCGATGCTGAAGGGTCAGCCCCGCTCGCTGCTCGCGCCCGTGCCGCTCGCGCTCTCCACCCCGATGCCGACCGCGCCCTATCACGACATCTCGCCGCCGCCCGGCGACGAGAACGGTGTCAAGTCCGCGACCGGAGAATCGCATCCCACCGATACCGCGCAGGCCGCGCAGGCCGCTCAGGCCGCGGCCGCCGCGATCATGCTGACCAAGGTGGCGGACGACGTCGTCAAGGCGATGTCGGGGCTGGTGAAGAAGAACCTGGTGGTCGTACGGCGCAAGTCGTCCTGGATCGAGGTCGAGATCCGCACCGACATCCTCTTCCCGAGCGGCAGCGCCGTGCTCGCGCCGAGCGCGGTCGATATCATCCGCCGCCTCGCGGCCGTGCTCGCGCGCTTCCCCAACCCCATCCGCGTCGAGGGGTTTACCGATAACGTCCCGATCCGCACCGCCCTCTTCTACTCCAACTGGGAGCTCTCGGCCGCGCGTGCGGCGAACGTCGTGCACGTGCTCTCCGACCGCGGGGTCGGGCGCGAGCGCCTGGCCGTGGTCGGCTTCGGCGAGGAGCACCCGGTGGCGAGCAACACCACGGCGCAGGGACGCAACGCCAATCGGCGTGTGACGGTCGTCATACTTTCGACTGCGCCGGGCACCTCCCCCGATCCGACCTGGCTGCCCAACAACAACTCGGCGGCCGACAACGGCACGGGCGCTGCCGGCGCGACGCCTGTTGCCGCGACGCCTGTTGCCGCGACGCCTGTTGCCGCGACGCCTGTTGCCGCGACGCCTGTTGAGTCCGTGGCCGCCGGCGCGCCTCCCGGTGCAGCTCGTGCTGGCACAGATCCTGCACGATAACTCCTGACGCGCGCCACCTCGCGCCGGTTTTCCGACACGGGCGACGCGTCATGTGACTTGCATCACAGGAGCCCTCGCGCATGACTCTGCCATCCGCCGATTTCCTGCTCATCGCGGGACGCGCGGTGTTTCTCGTCTTCTCGTTCTTCGTCGCGGCGATCAGCTTCACCGCCTGGAGGCGCAGCGCGCGGCGGCAGACCGCCGAGGTGCTTGCGCAGACTCAGCTCGTCATCCAGCGGCTGGCGGAGCTCGAGGCGAGCGTACAGGCGACCCAGTCCGCGATCACCGAGCTCGGCGAGCGCCTGGACCGCCCTGCCGCGCCCGCCCCCTCCCAGACGCCCTCGCCGGGCTACCAGATCGCGATCCGGCTGGCGCGCGGCGGCGCCAGCCGCGAGGAGCTGATGTCCGGCTGCGGGCTGACGCTCGCGGAGGCGGAGCTGATCAGGCGGCTGCACGGGCCCCGCACTGCGGAACTGCGTCAAGTTTCATAGGGGTCAACTCAAGAGCCGCGTCACATGGGCCGATACCGGCGCTGTACCGGCAGTCATGTCCCGAACCCCCGCGCGCGCCGAACACATTATGAAAACTCGCAAGCAGAAGACTCCGGTGAGCAAGCGCGCCACCCGCCGGCCTCCGAAGCGCGGCGTGGCGCCGCGCCGGCCGGCAACCGCCCGCGGCAAGGCCGCATCCGCAGCATCCGCCAGCAGCCGATCCCACGACGACGGCTCGCTGACGCTGGCCGCCGAGTGCACGGTCGCCGAAGCGGAATCGCTCAAAGCGCAGCTGGTGCGCCGGCTGGACGAGGCGGGGCCGGTCACCGTGGATGTCAGCGCCGTGCAGCGCATCGACACCGCGGGCCTGCAGCTCCTGGCCGCGTTCGTGCGCGATCGCCGCACCGCGGGCCGCGCGGTGCAATGGCGCGGCCGGGCCGCGGCACTGGACTCGGCGGCGGGACTTCTCGGTCTCCGTGACATGCTCGAGCTTTCCGGCGAGGTCAGCCGATGACGGTCGATCTGACACAATTCCATGACGCTTTCTTCGAAGAGAGCTTCGAAGCCCTCGATGCCATGGAGGCCGCCCTCCTCAAGCTCGACGTCGGCTCGCCGGAACCGGAGCTCATCAACACCATCTTCCGCGTGGCGCACTCGATCAAGGGAGGCAGCGCGACGTTCGGCTTCTCCGAGATCGCATCCTTCACCCACAGTCTCGAGACGCTGCTCGATGAGCTGCGCAGCGGCACGATGCCGGTGAGTGTGGCGCTGTCGGACCTGCTGCTGAAGTCGGTGGATGTCCTGCGCGCGATGCTGCGCGCGGTGCAGGCGAAACAGCCCATCGACGCGCAGCGCGTCTCGGATCTGCAGTTCGACCTGGAAGTCGCCATCGCGAAGAAGAGTGAGCCGGCGCCGATCGTGGCCGCGCGGACTGCGGCCGCGCCGCTGGCGGTCGCCGCGGCCCCCGTGGCGCAGATGGAATCCCCGGCTCCGCGCTCGCCCCGCTGGCGCATCCAATTTCACCCCTACCGCGAGCTGCTGGCCCGCGGCAACGACCCGCTGCGCATGCTGCGCGAGCTCGCCGCGCTCGGCGAGCTCGAGGTGCGCGTCGACTCGCAAATGCTGCCGCCGCTCGCCGAGGTCAATCATCAGGACTGTTATCTCGCCTGGTCCCTCGAGCTGCCGGGAGAAGTGGCCGAGGAAGCGATCAGACAGGTATTCGACTGGGCCGAGGGCGACTGCGAGCTGACGATCGAGCACCTCACCGGCGACCCCGGCAATCTCAGCGTGAGCGCCACCGAGGATCTGCTCGCCGGCGTCGCGGCCGAGCCGCCGGCATCCGCGCCCGCCGGCGCGATGGCGATGTCCGCACAGCAGGCGCCGGCTGCCGCAGCGCCGCCGCCTCCCGCGGCGCCGGCAGCTTCCCTCGCCCGTCCGGACGCCGGGGCAAAGCCGGAAGGCTCCGTCAGCGGACTCGGCGACTCGGGCTCGATCCGGGTGAGCGTCGAGAAGATCGACGAGCTCATGAACACCGTCGGCGAGCTGGTCATCACTCAGGCGATGCTGAGCCAGCTGGGGTCGCACTTCGACGGCCCGGAAGCCGAGAAGCTGCGCGCCGGCCTCGGCCAGCTCGAGCGCAACATGCGCGAGCTGCAGGAGAGCGTCATGCGCGTGCGCATGCTGCCCATCAGCTTCGTTTTCAGCCGCTTCCCGCGCATGGTGCGGGATCTGGCGCAACGTCTCGGCAAGCAGATCGAGCTCAAGCTCACCGGCGAGCAGACCGAGCTCGACAAGACCGTGCTCGAGAAGATCGGCGATCCGCTGGTGCATCTCGTGCGCAACAGCATCGACCATGGCATCGAGTCGCCCGAAGCGCGGATCGCGGCGGGCAAGCCCGCCGAGGGCACCGTGCACCTCGACGCCTGCCACCGCGGCGGCAACATCGCCGTCGAGGTGAGCGACGATGGCGGCGGCCTCGACAAGGAGCGCATTCTCGCCAAGGGCCGTGCCCGCGGTCTCGTCGGCCCCAACGATTCACTGACCGACGCGGAAATCTATGACCTGATTTTCGTCCCCGGCTTCTCCACCGCGGAAAAGACCACGGATCTGTCCGGCCGCGGCGTGGGAATGGATGTCGTGCGCCGCAACGTGAAGGAGCTCGGCGGCAAGATCGAGCTGCGCAGCGAGCCCGGGCGCGGCTCGCGATTCACCATCACCCTGCCGCTGACGCTCGCCATCGTGGACGGTCAGTCCGTCGCGGTGGGCACCGAAACCTACATCGTGCCGCTCATCTCCATCGTGGAATCGATGCAGCTCAAGGCGAGCGGCGTGACGCGCCTCTCCGGCCACAGCGAGGTGCTGTCCTTCCGCGGGGATTACCTGCCGATCATCCGCCTGCACGAACTCTTCGGCGTCGAGCCGCGCTCGCGCGCGCTGCACGAGGGACTGGTGGTCGTCGCCGAGGGCGACGGGCGGCGCGTCGGTCTTTTCGTCGACGATCTGCTCGGGCAGCAGCAGGTGGTCATCAAATCTCTGGAAGCCAACTACGGCCACATCGAGGGCGTCTCGGGCGCGACGATCCTCGGCGATGGCTCGGTGGCGCTCATTCTCGATGTGCCGGGGCTCATCCGCGCGGCGTCCATGCGGGCGGCGGCATGAGGCTCACAGCAGTGAAGACGAGGCATCACAACCATGTCCAGTAATGCGCAACCGGGCTCCGGCAGCGGATCCCATCAGGTCCTGACCTTCGTGCTCGGCAACGAGACCTACGGAGTCGACATCCTGCGCGTGCAGGAGATCCGGGGCTGGTCCGCGGTGACCAAGATCCCGCATGCTCCCGCGCACGTGCTCGGCGTCCTGAATCTGCGCGGCTCGATCGTGCCCATCGTCGATCTGCGCATGCGCTTCGCTCTCGAGCGGGCCGAATACACGACCGTGACGGTCATCATCGTCATGTCGGTCAACACTCCGGCCGGCCGGCGCGACTTCGGAGTGGTGGTCGACGGTGTCTCGGACGTGGTGGATGTCAACTCCGCCGAAGTGAAACCCGCCCCCGAGCTCGGCTCGCGCTCCGCCACCGATTACATCCGCGGCCTCGTGTCCGTCGCCGAGCGCATGGTGGTGCTGCTCGACATCGACCGGCTGATCGGCAGGGATCTCGCGCTTTCCACCGGTGTCGACGCCGAAGAGGCGCTCGCCGCCAGCGCGGCCTGATTGGAGAAAGAACTCAAATGAGTGTTACCAGAAATATCGTCGAGGAAACCCGCGAGATCATCAATGCGGCCTTGCAGGGCGACCTCACGCGGCGGATCGACAACCGGCTCGACAGCCCGGAGCTGCGTGCCATGGCGGAAGGCATCAATTCGCTCCTGGAGAGCATGGGCGGCATCGTCCGCGGCATCAAATCGACCGCCGCCGAGGTGAACCGCTCCGCCGAGGAGATCTCCATCGGCAACAGCAACCTTTCGCGGCGCACCGAAGAGCAGTCCGCTTCGCTCGAGGAGACCGCATCCTCGATGGAAGAGATGACGACGACGGTCAAGCAGAACGCCGACAACGCCGCGCAGGCGAGCCAGCTGGCCCTCGCGGCCCGCGATCAGGCCGAGCGCGGCGGCGTCGTGGTGAATCAGGCCGTGGCGGCCATGTCGGACATCAAGCAGTCGTCGAAGAAGATCGCCGACATCATCGGCGTCATCGACGAGATCGCCTTCCAGACCAACCTGCTGGCGCTGAACGCGGCCGTCGAAGCGGCGCGCGCGGGCGAGCAGGGCCGCGGCTTCGCGGTGGTGGCGAGCGAGGTCCGCAGCCTCGCGGGCCGCTCCGCCACGGCGGCCAAGGAGATCAAGGGTCTCATCCAGGACTCGGTACGCAAGGTCGAGGATGGCTCCTCGCGGGTCACCCAGTCCGGCCACACGCTCGAGGAGATCGTGGCGTCGGTGAAGAAGGTCTCCGACATCGTCGCCGAGATCGCTGCCGCCTCGCGCGAGCAGTCAGCCGGCATCGAGCAGGTCAATCGCGCCGTCATGCAAATGGACCAGCTCACCCAGCAGAACGCCGCGCTGGTGGAGGAAGCGACCGCGGCGGCACAGAACATGGCCGGCCAGGCCCGCGAGCTCACCGACAACATGAGCCGCTATCGCGTGGCGAATGACATGGCTCATACCCATCGCGCCGCAGCCGGCGGGTTCGGCGCCCCCCGAGCCTCCACCGTAGGAGCTGTGCGCACCGCGCGCAGCGCCTGAGCACTCAAATGACCACCATGGCGCTCAACCGTCTGAATCTCTGGCAGAAGCTGGGAGCTCTCGTCCTGGCGCAGCTCGTGCCGGCGATCCTGGTCGGGTTCTTCTATTTCACCGCCATGGGAGGCGCGCTGAGCCAGGCTGCCAGCGAGCTACAGGGAATCCAGTTCCTGCAGGTCATCAACAAGGTCCAGTCGGCCGTGAAGACCCACGGGGCCCGCGCATTCGTGTTCGCAACCGGAGATGCGACGCGACGCGCGGCCGTGGTCGAAATGCAGCAGGAAGTCGCAGGATCGATGAAGCAACTCGGCGACATCAGCGACCGGCTGGGAGAAGCCTACGGAGTCAAGGACGATGTCGCCACACTGCAGTCGCAGTGGAGCACGGAGGCCGCGGCCGCTCTGACGCAGTCGGGTTCCCAGATCGCCGACGCGCACGACGCGCTGGTCGAGCGTCTGAATGAGCTCACGGCCACCGTCGCTGCCGGCTCGAGAGCCGCGTCCGACCCCGATCAGACGACCCGTACCCTGATCGAGATCGGCTCGCAGTTCGCCCCGGCGGCGCTGGCTCAAGCGGATGCCATGCGCCGTTACGCGGTCGATGCCGCCTCCAAGAGCTATCTCGGCGGCGACGACCAGATGGGCATTGCGATCTACCGCAGCCGGGTGCAATCGCGCCTGGAGCAGATCCGGGCGGGGCTGGCGCAGCTGCCGGCGGATGTCCGTGCGCCGCTGCAGAGCGATTTCGACAGCGCGGAGCAGCTCTTCGGCCAGTTCGGCGGCGTGGTCGATTCGCAGATCGTCAACGCCTCCAGCATCAAGACGAGCGCCGGCACGGTCTATGACGCCGGCATACCGGCGAGCCACGCCCTGCAGAAGCTTGCCGCTGACAGCCTGAAGGCCGCGGCCGCCGCGATTGCCGCGCACCAATCCTCCGTCGCCACGCACCGCAATCTCACCGCCCTGCTCGCCCTCCTCGCGCTCGGCGGCGCATTGACCATTGGATGGCTGGTGAGACTCTCGCTCGCCCGTCCGCTGGCGCGCGCCACCGAGGTCTTCGAGCACATCTCCCAGGGTCGTTACGACAATGAGATGGACACGCGCCGGGACGATGAGGCCGGGCAGGTGCTGCAGGCGCTTGCCACGATGCAGGGCAAGCTGCATGCGCAGATCGAGGCCGACCGCGCCGTGGCGGCGGAGAACTCACGCATCCGCCATGCGCTCGACAAGGCCTCCACCTGCGTGGTGCTGGCCGACCCCGAGCACCGGATCATCTATCTCAACCATGCCGCCCAGGCCACCTTCGAGCGCCATGCGGCGGAGATCCGCAGCTCGCTCGCGGCCTTCGACGCGGCCAAACTCCGCGGCTCGAGCCTCGGGGCGCTGGCGACCGACCCCGCCGGCGAGCGGCGGATTCTCGATGCGCTCACCACCGAGCGGGTGGAGGAGCGCACGCTCGGCGGGCTTTGCTTCCGCACCGTGACCAACCGGGTGATCGGGGAGCGCGGCGAGCGGCTGGGCACGGTGATGGAATGGACCGAGCGTACCCAGGAGGTGCGTGTGGAGCAGGAGCTGCAGGGCGTGCTCGGCGCGGTGAACGGCGGCGATCTCAGCCGGCGCATCGATCTCGCCCACAAATCGGGCTTCTTCCAGGCGCTCGGCGCGGGCGTCAACCGGCTGACGGACAGCCTGGTCGAGATCGTCTCGCGCGTGAAGAGCGCCGGCCGCGAGATCGCGCTCGGCGCCGAGGAGATCACCGCGGGTAACTCCAACCTGTCGCTGCGCACGGAGGAACAGGCCTCCTCCCTCGAGGAGACCGCCTCCTCCATGGAGGAGATGACCACGACGGTCAAGCAGAACGCCGACAACGCGGCGCAGGCGAATCAGCTCGCGGTCGCGGCGCGCGATCAGGCCGAGCAGGGCGGCGCCGTGGTCGGCAAGGCCGTGGACGCCATGTCCGGCATCAACGAGTCGGCCAAGAAGATCGCCGACATCATCGGCGTCATCGACGAGATCGCCTTCCAGACCAACCTGCTCGCGCTCAACGCCGCGGTCGAGGCCGCGCGCGCCGGTGAGCAGGGCCGCGGCTTCGCCGTCGTGGCGAGCGAGGTACGCCACCTCGCCGGCCGGTCCGCGACCGCCGCGAAGGAGATCAAGAGCCTGATCCAGGACAGCGTCAGAAAGGTCGAGGACGGCTCGGGCCTGGTGACCCAGTCGGGCCGCACGCTCGGTGAGATCGTTACTTCGGTGAAGAAGGTCTCCGATATCGTGGCCGAGATCGCCGCCGCTTCGCGCGAGCAGTCCTCCGGCATCGAGCAGGTCAACCGCGCCGTCGTGCAGATGGACGAGCTCACCCAGCAGAACGCGGCGCTCGTGGAAGAGGCCACCGCCGCCTCGCAGTCCATGACCGGACAGGTGCGCGAGCTCAACGACCTGCTGGGCCGCTATGACGTCGGCCACAGCGAGGCCCTCGCGCTCAGCGAGCGCGCGCCCACGCCGGCACAGGCACCGGCCGCCGGCAATGCTCGTGAGTCCGCGCCGGAATCGGCGCGATCGGAATCCCGCCGCGCCGCCGGCGCCGGCGGCGAGTGGATCGAGGTTTAGGGGTAATTCCATGCAACTTCTCAACCGTTTGAAACTCTGGCAGAAGCTCGCGCTGCTCGTCGCCGCGATGGCGGTGCCGACGGCCTTGCTCGGAGTCTTCTACCTGAGCGCGTCCAACGGCGAAGTCCGGCAGGCTCGCAACGAGCTCGCGGGTGCCGGTTATGCGCATAACGTCGGCGCGGTGCTGGCGAACGTCGCCAATCACCGCAGCCTGCTCTTCGCGGTGCTCACCGGCGACACGTCCCGCCGCGACGAGCTCACGGAGTCGGAAGCCACGATCGATCGGGTCATCGCCGACATCGACGCGGAAGACGGCGCGGTCGAGGACCGGCTCGGCGTCGCCAACGACTGGCAGACCATCAAGAGCGACTGGCAGCAGTTGAAGTCCGACGAGGCGAAGCTGTCCGCCGATGACGCGGTCGCCCGCCACGACGCCCTCATCGCCGCGGTCGTGAAGCTCAACAACCTGGTGGTCGCCCGCTCGGCGCTCAACGTCGACCCGTCGCCGCAGACCGCCGCGCTCATTCAGATCGCCACCCGCGACGTTCCGGGGGCACTCATCGCCTCGGGCAACGTCCAGTGGTTCGCCACGCGCGCCAGCATCAAGGGCTACCTCGGCGGCGACGACCAGATGGCGCTGCACCTCTATCACGACGAGGTGGTGTCCGACTTCGCCGCTGCCGCCCGCGATCTGAACGGCGCGCCGGCCGGCGCCCGCTCGAAGATCGTACCCGCTCTGCAGGCGGCACAGGGCGCGTTCGACAACTCCTACGGGATCGTCGAGTCGCGCATCATCAATGCGCAGAAGATGACCATCACGACGGCGGAGCTCTTCGCCGACTCGCGCTCCATCAGCTCAGCCCTGCAGAGCCTGTCGGACCTGGGCTATTCGACGATGAACGCCGCCGTGCAGCAGCGGCTGTCGCAGGTGACGACCTGGCGCAATCTCACCGTCGGCATCACGATCCTCGCTCTCGCCGTGGCGCTCGGTCTCTCCTGGCTGATCACCCGCTCGCTCGCCGCGCCGCTGGCGCAGGCGATCGAGGTCTTCGGACGGATCGCAGCGGGCAAGTACGACAACGCCATCGACCTCAGCGGCACGGACGAGGCCGGCCTCGTGCTGCGCGCCCTGGACGACATGCAGGGCAAGCTGCGCACGCAGATCGAGAACGAGCGGCTGGTCGCGGCGGAGAACGCCCGCGTCCGCCAGGCGCTCGACAAGGTTTCGACCTCCGTCGTGCTGGCCGACGCGCAGCACCGGATCATCTATCTCAACGATACGGCCAACGTCACCTTCACGCGCAGTCAATATGAGATCCGCCAGAGCCTGCCGGCGTTCGAGGCGCAGAAGCTGCGCGGCTCGAGCCTCGAGGCGCTGTCGACCGATCCGGCGCGCGAGCGGCGCGAACTCGACAGCCTGTCCGGCTCGCATGCCAGCGAGCGCGAGCTCGGCGCCTGCACGTTCCGCACGGTCACCAACCCGGTGCTCGATGAGAGCGGCGCGCGCATCGGCACGGTGGTCGAATGGACCGACCGCACGCAGGAAGTCGCCGTCGAGAAGGAGATGCAGGGCATGCTCGCCGCGGTGGTGGCGGGTGACCTCGGCAGCCGCATCGATCTATCCGGCAAGAGCGGCTTCTTCGAGGCCATGAGCCGGGGCGTCAACCAGCTCGCCGACAACATGGCCGAGGTGGTTTCCAGGGTGAAGCGGGTCGCCGCCGAGGTCCACCGCGGCGCCGACGAGATCTCCGCCGGCAATGCCAACCTGTCGCAGCGCACCGAGGAGCAATCGTCGTCGCTGGAGGAGACCGCTTCCTCCATGGAGGAGATGACCACCACGGTCAAGCAGAACGCCGACAACGCGGCCCAGGCCAACCAGCTCGCCCTCGCCGCGCGCGATCAGGCCGAGAAGGGCGGCACGGTCGTGAGCCAGGCGGTCTCCGCCATGTCGGGCATCAACGAGGCGTCGAAGAAGATCGCCGACATCATCGGCGTCATCGACGACATCGCGTTCCAGACCAACCTGCTGGCGCTGAATGCGGCCGTCGAGGCGGCTCGGGCCGGCGAGCAGGGCCGCGGCTTCGCAGTCGTGGCGAGCGAGGTTCGCAGCCTCGCGGGCCGCTCCGCCACCGCGGCCAAGGAGATCAAGGAGCTGATCCAGGACTCGGTACGCAAGGTCGAGGATGGCTCGGTGCTCGTCACCCAGTCCGGGCAGACGCTCGAGAAGATCGTGGCTTCGGTGAAGAAGGTCTCCGACATCGTCGCCGAGATCGCCGCAGCCTCGCGCGAGCAGTCCTCCGGCATCGAGCAGGTCAATCGCGCCGTCATGCAGATGGACGAGCTCACTCAGCAGAACGCCGCGCTCGTGGAGGAAGCCACCGCGGCTTCGCAGGCGATGGCCGAGCAGGTGCGCGGACTCAACGAGATGCTGGCGCGCTTCCAGGTCGGAATGGCGGACATCGCCTCCCCGGTGGCACCGGTGGCGGCAGCGCCGAAGGCTCATGCAGCCAAACCGGCGGCGGCCGCGGCGGCCTCGCCGCGCGTCGAGCGCCGCAGTGCAAACCGGCCCTGGGCCGCACGCGGTGGTGCGGCGAAGGCCGCCAAGCAGAAACCGAGCGCCGAGCCAGTGCGCACGGTCGCAGTACCTCCCGCCGCCGCTGCGCGCGGCAACGGCGCGGTCGGCTCGGGCGATGCCGGCGATTCCGAGTGGCAGGAGTTTTGAGGTCATGTCAACAGTCAATTCAACGAGCGGAGCGCCGTAATGGCCCGGATACTTGCAGTAGATGACTCGGCGGCGATGCGCCAGATGGTGGGCATCACCCTCACGGGCGCGGGCCACGACGTGCAGCAGGCCGCCGATGGCGCCGAGGCGCTGGAGATCGCGGAGAAGAACAAGTTCGACCTCGTGATCACCGACGTCAACATGCCGAAAATGGACGGCATCACGCTGGTGCGCGAGCTGCGCAGCCGCGCCAGCTACCGGTATGTGCCGCTGCTGGTGCTCACCACCGAGGCGACACTCGAGCGCAAGCAGCAGGGCAAGGCCGCCGGCGCGACCGGCTGGCTGGTCAAGCCCTTCAACCCCGAGCGCCTGCTGGCCACCATCGCCAAGGTGCTCGGCTGACTTTCCGATTCTTTATGTCGAAATGAGGAACCAACCCATGAAGTCCCCGAAGCGAATCCTTGCGCTGGCCGTTCTGTCGGCCGCCTGCACCGTGAGCCTGCAGGCCCACGCCGACCAGTGCAGGCTGCCGCCCGCGCCGAGCAAGATTCCCGACGGCAGCACGGCCAGCCAGCAGGAGATGATCACGGCCATGGAAACCATCAAGCAATACAACAACGACGTGCAGACGTATCTGAAGTGCCTGGACTTCGAGGCGCGGCAGAACCAGCTGAGCCCGAGCGATCAGACCAGCCTGCACAACGCCGCGGTCGATCAGCTCAGTCATGTTGCGGACCAGTTCAACGAGCAGGTACGCACGTTCAAGTCGAAGCACGGCTGAGGCACAAGTGTCGCTGCCGGCACGGGGCTCGCGATCCGCGAGCCCCGGTAACTCCGCGTACGATCTGGCGTGCGCGGCCGCCACCGCCGCGGCGCTGATCGAGCTCGCCCTCAGCGAGTCGACACGGCCCGTGACGGAGCTCGGCGAGGCGCTGTCGCGTGTCAGCGCGGCGGCGGCGACTGGCGCCGCGCCGGCCGCGCGCGACCTCGAAACCTGCGTCGAATGCCTGCAATTCCACGACCGGCTGGTGCAGCAGCTCTCACAGGTGCGCGATCTTCTGGCCGCGGTCGCCGCGACCGGGTCCGCCGACACCACGCCCGGCGGACGGCAGAGCTGGCCGGTACTGATGGAGAATCTGCGCGCGCGCTTCACCTCCGAGTCGCACCGCATCCTCTTCAACCTGCTGATGCCGGATTCGGACGGTCACAGTCACGTTCCTTCCCTCCACGCCAGCGAAGGCAGCGTGGAGCTATTCTGACTACTCCCGTGAGCCCCACCTCCGCGCGAGACTCGACGACCTCCATACGCCTGCGGGAGTTCGCCTTTGGCGAGGAGGACTTCCAGGCGCTGCGGCTGCTCGTCAAGTCGGTGACTGGCATCCACCTCTCGGACCAGAAGCGTGAGCTCGTTTATGGACGGCTGACCCGGCGCCTGCGCGCCTTGCAGCTGCGCACCTTCGCCGAGTATCGCGAGCGGCTGAATGGGGACACCCAGGAGCTCGCCGAGCTCTGCAATGCGATCACGACCAATCTCACGTCGTTCTTTCGCGAGCCGCACCATTTTCAGTATCTGCGCGAGCACGTGCTCGGGCCATTCGCCGCCGACGCTCGAAGTGGACGCAGACTTCGCATCTGGTCCGCGGGATGCTCGACGGGCGAGGAGCCCTACTCGATCGCCATGACGGTCCTCGAGACGCTGCCCGACCCTGGCCGCTGGGACGTGCGCATCCTTGCGACGGATCTCGACTCCGACGTGCTCGCGCGCGCGCGCCGCGGCATCTATCCTCCAGAGCGGATGAGCAATGTCTCCCCGGAGCGGCTGCAGCGATTCTTCGTGGAACGCCAGGAAGCCGGGGCGGTCAGCTGGCAGATCGCGCCCGAAGTCGCGGCGCTCATCACCTTCAAGCAGCTCAATCTCATCCACTCCCTGCCGATGAAAGGGCCCTTGGACGCGATTTTTTGCCGGAACGTGGTGATTTATTTCGACAAGGACACGCAGCGGGAGCTCTTCGCGCGCATCGCACGGCTGCAGCGGCCCGGCGACCTCCTCTTCCTCGGCCACTCCGAGAGCCTCTTCAAGGTCTGCGACAGCTATGCCCTCATCGGCAAGACCATCTACAGGCGCGTCTGACGCCGAGCCGTCGCCGGGCGCAGGTGCGGCCGCGGGTGCCCCCGAGCCGCCGCCGCCGGTGCGCGGGTTCGAGCATTTCCAGCGCTTCTGGGACCGCGAGAACGGCCGCTGGACGGTGAAGATCCTGCCAGGCGAGTACTACGTCAGCCGCGCGGACGAGGCGATCTCGACCGTGCTCGGCTCGTGCGTGTCGGCCTGCGTGCGCGACCCGACGCGCGGCCTGGGCGGTATGAACCACTTCATGCTGCCCGAGGATGCCGCGGTCGGCCCGAACGACTGGCTCGATCCGGCCGTCGGCCTCGCCACCCGCTACGGCTCGTACGCGATGGAAAGCCTGATCAACGATCTGCTCAAGCTGGGCGCCGCGCGCGAGCGACTCGAGATCAAGCTCTTCGGCGGCGGGCGTATCCTCGCCGCCATGACGGATGTCGGCGGACGCAACATCCAGTTCATCCGCAACTACATGACACTGGAAGGCTATCGGGTCGCCGCGGAGGATCTGGGCGGCACACAGCCGCGCAAGGTCGTCTATTTCCCGATCAGCGGCCGCGCGCGCCTGCGCAAGCTCCGTCCGGTCGAGAACCGGATCATCAGCCACCACGAGCAGCTCTACCTCGCCAGCCTCGGCAAGCAGACCGACGGCGGCGACGTCGAGCTCTTCGAATAAGAGATACGAGCATGATTCCCACCGCGCAATCCAAGCCCACGCCCGCGGCGAAGCGGCCGATCCGCGTGCTCATCGTGGACGACTCCGCGCTGGTGCGCAGCCTCCTCACCGACATCCTCAAGGCCGCCCCGGGGATCGAGGTGGTCGGCGTTGCGGCCGATGCGCATGCGGCCCGTGAGAAGATCAAGCAGTTGAATCCCGATGTTCTCACGCTGGACGTCGAGATGCCGAAGATGGACGGCATCACCTTCCTGCGCAATCTGATGCGGCTGCGGCCGATGCCGGTCGTCATGGTCTCCTCGCTCACCGAGCGCGGCGCCGACGTGACGCTCGATGCGCTGGCGCTCGGTGCGGTGGATTATCTCTCCAAGCCGAAGATCGACCTCGCGGCGACGCTGAAGGATTACGCCGAGGAGCTCATCGAGAAGATCCGGATCGCCGCCCGCGCCAGCGTGCGCGCACTCGATCCGCGGCAGCCCGCGGCGCGTGCTCCGGGCGTCATCGGGCCCGCCCATACCGCCGATGCGGTGATTCCCAAGGCACCGCCGCGCAACCGGCCGCTGCGCACCACCGATCGGGTGATCGCGATCGGCGCCTCCACCGGCGGCACCGAGGCAATCAAGGAAGTGCTGATGCACCTGCCCCCGGACTGTCCGGGCGTGGTCATCGCGCAGCACATCCCCAAGGCGTTCAGCGCGCCGTTCGCGCGGCGCATGAACGACTGTTGTACGGTGTCGGTATGCGAGGCGCAGGACGGTCAGCACGTGCTCGCGGGTCACGCCTACATTGCGCCCGGCGACCGTCACCTGATGCTGGTGCGTGACGGCGCCCGCTATGTCTGCCGGCTGGATGACGGAGTTCCCGTCAACAGGCACAAGCCTTCGGTCGATGTCCTGTTCCGCTCGGTGGCGCAGCACGCCGGCCGCAACGCGATCGGCGTGCTGCTGACGGGCATGGGCAAGGACGGCGCGCGCGGCCTCAAGGAGATGCTGGACTCCGGCAGCCGCACCATAGCGCAGGATGAAGCCACCAGCGTCGTCTGGGGCATGCCCGGCGAGGCAGTCGCGCTGGGCGCGGCCGAGCACGTCGTGGCCCTGGAAAGTGTCGCCGGCAAGGTTCTCGCGCTGGCGGAGGCGATGGACATCACACGGGAAGCGAAAGCACTCAGCGACGCCGACGATCCGTGAACCAATTTGACGACACAGGTCTCAATTCCCGGCAGGATGAGCCGATACCACAGGATGAGGGCGAAATGATGCAAAGGTCCGTTGCAGAGAATTCCCAGGTCGGCGATCCGGAGGCCTTTGCTTTCGTGCAGGCGCTGGCGGCCGAATTGTCCAAGGGCAAGGTGGACCTGCCGAGCTTTCCGGACATCGCGCTGCGCGTGCGCCAGGTGCTCGCCGACGAGGAAGTCTCGCAGGACAAGGTCGTGCGCGTAGTGGGCTCGGAGCCCGCTCTCGCCGCCCGCCTGATGCAGATCGCCAATTCCGCGGCCATCAATTTCACCGGCAAGCCGATCACGGAGCTGCGCACGGCCATTGCGCGCATGGGCTTCAACATGGTGCGCAGCGCCGCCATCGCATTCGCGATGTCGCAGCTGAAGAAGGTTGATTCGCTGAAGGGCCTGGAGCAGCCGCTCGATGAGCTCTGGCACCGCAGCGCGGCGGTGGCTGCGATGTCGCACGCCGTGGCGCGCCGCTTCAGCCGAGTGAACCCCGACACCGCGATGCTCGCCGGACTGCTGCACGGCATCGGCAAGCTCTACATCCTCACACGCTCGAACAGGCACCCGGGGCTCTTCGCCAACCAGGCTGCTTACAGCGCGATCGTGCGCGACTGGCATGCGCCCGTCGCCCGGGCGTTGCTGGAGAACTGGGACATGGCCGAGGAGATCATCACGGCCGTGAGCGAGTACGAGGACTTCGGGCGCGAGCACGATGGGCCTCCGGACCTCACGGATGCCCTCACCGTCGGACACCTGCTCACGGCCTTCAAGGAGCATCCCGAGACCCTGGAGTTGAACATGCACGATGTCGCCGCCTGCAAGCGGCTGAACATCGACCGCGCGAGCTACGAGAAACTGATCGACGAGTCGGAGACCGAGATCGAGGCCCTGCGCCACGCGCTCGGCGTCTGAGAACGCCCCCGACCGTCGCGAGCCGTCATGCACGCCCAACGATCTTCCACTCCTCCCGGCGCCAATCCCCCTGAGAACGGCGCCGGGCAAGACGTCGCATTCACCTTCGTGCAAGCGCTGGCCGCCGAGCTCTCGGGCGGCAAGGTGGAGTTGCCCGGATTCCCGCACATCGTCATGCGCGTGCAACGCGTACTGAGCGACGACAAAACGGACGCCAACCGTATCGTGCGCGTCCTCGGCAGCGAGCCAGTGCTCGCTACGCAATTGATTCGGATGGCCAACTCCGCGGCTCTTAACCCCGGAGGAATGGCCGTCACCGACCTACGCGCGGCTGTGACACGCGTCGGTGTGGATGCGGTCCGCACGGCCACGATGGCTTTCGCCATGCGCCAGTTGCGCGAAGCGCCAACGCTGCGCGGCCTGGAGATGCAGCTCGGCGTCCTCTGGCGCCGCAGCGTACAGGTTGCAAGTCTCTGTTTCGTCATCGCGCGGCGCTTCACCAGCGTCAGCGCGGACACCGCGCTGCTCGCCGGCCTGCTCCAGGGCATCGGCCGTCTATACATCCTCACGCGCGCCAGCCGCCATCGCTCGCTTTTCTGTGATGCGGCGGCTTACCAGGCGATCGAGCACGATTGGCATCTCAGCATCGCCGCCGCGCTGCTCGAGAACTGGGGCATCGCCGACGAGATCGTGCAGGCCGTGCACGAGTCGGAGAATCTCGAGCGCGAGTCGCGCGGCACGCCGTGCCTCACGGACGTTCTGGTCGTGGGGACGCTGCTGGCGGAGGTCAATGGCGAGCCGAGCGCCCTCGCCGCCCAGGTGGAATGTGCGAAGCCCCTGCAGCGCCTGCGGCTCGATCAGCAGGCTTGCGAGAGGTTCCTCGTGGAGTCGGCGCACGAGGTCAACGCCCTGCGCGACGCGCTGGGGTGAGAGCGGTCGAACGCCCGCGCGGGATAGCGCGGGCTGGGTGCCCCGCCGCCATGGACGGCGAGTAGTACGATCCTACGCCGCGCCGATTACGCGACCACGGCCGCCAGGACGCACATGGCCCCGCGGACCGTAAGTATCGGACCGCGTCGTCCGTCCGGTAAGCGCCCCGAGCATGCCTTCAACACGCTTCAGCCGCGCAGAGACGACGATACCGTTGCGATCGTTGAGATCGCGGCAGCGCACCGCGCGCTCGGCGCAATCGCGCAGCAGCGGCAGCAGCGTGCCCTTGCCATCGCACCACGCCATCAGACCTTCCAGACCGGCGCGATCAGCCGAGAAGCCATGCATCGCGCAGAGCGAGCGGCGCTGTTCCTCGATGCCGGCGAGCGCCGCCACGCGCTCCTGTCGCGCGCGAGTCGTCGCTTCCAGCGTCTGGATATCGGAGGACTCCAGAACCCCGGCCTCACGCCGCAGAAGGTCCTCGAGCTCGGTAAGCAGAGAAGCTTCCTCGCGCAGCAGCTGCGCCAGGTGCTCGCCGCAGACGCCAGGATCCACGGATCAGTCTTCCGCGAACGGCCCGAGCGCCTGCTCGAGCTGGATGAGCTGGTCGGCGACCTGCTGCGGCTGCACGGTGTAGGTGCCCTGCTCGATGGCCGTGCGAAACTGCGTCACGCGGGACTCATCCACCGCCGGCAGGCTCAGCACCGCCTGCTCGAGAGAGGCAAGCTGCGAAGCCGAGTCGGTGATGTGGACATCGCCCGTGCCCGAAGATGAGGCGGCCGCCGGCGCGGACGAGCCGCCGGTCACCGCGTCACGATTTTTGCTCGCGGCACTGCCCGCCCCTATCGGGGCAGTCGTGCTGCCAGTCAAGCCGCTGATTTTGTTAGACATCTCGGAACACCTCGAGGTCCGTCAGCTGCTGTATCGGCTGCCGGGGGAATTTCTTTAGGGTGTGACGTCGACCACACGTTCGCTCTCCACGATGCCCTGGACCACCCTGGAAGAGGTGGCATTCTGCACCCGGATGAGGGCGCCCGAGCCGCCGTTCTGTAAAGCGAGCCCCGTGGCGCGCACTTCGATGCCATCGATGGACGCGACCAGGGTCACCTGCTCGCCCTGGCGCACCAGGAAATCCGGCAGCAGGTCGTCGGAGGTCAGAACCGCACCGGCAGGCAAAGCGTGCCGCAGCGTGGCGCGGGCGAGCTGTGCGGCATGGGTGACATATCCAACCGGCAGTCCGCCGACCAGCCGCGTCTCCGGCTCCACGTCTGACGCGGAGAGACGGGCGCCCTGCACTTCCGGCGTGCGCAGCGCCAGGACGTTGATCCGGGACTGCACGGTGACCGGCACATATATCTTCCACTCCGCGCCCCGGTAGCAGCCGACGGCGATCGACAGTTGCGACTGCATGCGCATACCCGAAAGCAGCGAGGTGTCGAGTCGGCCGTCGCATTGCGCCAGGCGCAGCCGCGGATCGAGCGCGGCGACGGTGATCACGATGCCGCCCTGTCCCTGGGGCATCTGCGAGCGCACGAAGTCCTGCGCCGCGCTGCGGATGGCGGCCAGCGGCTCTGTCGCCGCTCGCGCGGCGCCGGCCCCGAGGCACAATGCCGCGCACAACAGCGCGCCCCCATGGCGGCGCGCGGCGCGGCGACGGATTTTCGACGCGGGCTCATTCATGAGAGAAGTAATGCAAACGCCGCGCCAGCCGTTCGCTGCGCGCGGCTCAAGTCATTATGATACGTGCCGATAGAGAGGCCCGAGGAGCAGTGCCACTGGCCATCCATGGCGGCAGACCCTCCGGCCCGCGCATCCGTGCGCGTGCGCTCGCCGGAGCGAGGACACGTTAAGTGTCCTCGCTGAGAGGCACCGGCCCGCCCAACATGCGGCCGGCCCTTGCCGCCCGCGTGTGATCCAACTCACACTCCCGCATCCCTGTCCGCCCCCGCAGGCCCCGCAGAGGCCGCGGCGGCAAGTTGGCATACGTCTTGCTCGTTGTCCGGCAGGCCCATAGACCGCCGGAATTCCGACATGTTCAACCTCGACTCCTATCTCGGCATCCAGCCCGATGCCCTCGAGGTTTATTCGCAGCGCTCCGAAGTGCTGGCCGCCAACCTCGCCAACGCCGACACCCCGGGCTACCAGGCGCGCGACATCGACTTTCGTGCGGCGCTCGCGGCCGCCGGCCAGGGCCAGGAAGGCTCGGCCTCCTCGGCCGCCGTCTCGGCCGGCGGCGCGCTGCAGCCGCAAACCACGAGCCCCGATGACCTGACCGCCAACACCTCGCCGGGCGGCGTGTCCACCGAGCAATACCTCAAGTATCGCGTGCCGCTCGCCCCGTCTCTCGATGGCAATACCGTCGACTCGCAGATGGAAGAGAGCGCGTTCGCGCAGAACAACGTGCGCTACGAGGCGTCCCTCACCTTTCTCGAGGACCGCTTCAGCGACCTGACCACCGCGATCACCGGCTGACGAGCGGATCACCCATGGCACTGTCCAACATATTCGATATCGCCGGCTCCGGCATGTCCGCCGAGTCGGTCCGGCTCAACACCGTGGCGAGCAACCTGGCGAACGCCGACAGCGTCAGCAGCAGCCCGCAGACCTCGTACAAGGCGCGCTATCCGGTGTTCCAGGCCGTGCAGAACTCGCTCGCCGCCGCCGGCGCTAATGGAATCAACGGCGCCGCGAACGCCTCCGTCATGGTCAAAGGCATCGTCCAGAGCACCACGCCTGGCACGGCCAGCTACGACCCGGGCAACCCGCTGGCCGACTCCAACGGCTACGTCTATTCGTCGAACGTCAACGTGGTGGAGCAGATGGCCGACATGATCTCGGCCTCGCGCTCTTATCAGAACGATGCCGACGTCCTCAATACCTCCAAGCAGCTGATGCTGGACACCCTCAAGCTCGGGCAGAGCTGAGTCACCCGTAACAGAGGATAACCACCCATGTCTTCCGTCGATTCAGTCAGTGCCTACGCCGCCCAGACCGCGGCGGCGGCCGCCGCCGCGAGCACCACCGGGTCCTCGGCCTCGGGAATGGCGATGCCGCAGCTCAGCGAAAGCGACTTCCTGTCGCTCCTGGTCGCGCAGATGCAGGACCAGGATCCCACGCAGCCGACCGACCCGACCCAGTTCGTCAGCCAGCTCGCCAACTTCAGCGAAGTGAGCGGCATGGACAGCATGCAGAGCTCCATGGGCAACCTCGCGAGCTCCATGCTCGCCTCGCAGGTCGCGAGCGGCACCAGCCTCATCGGCCAGCAGATCGTCGCCTCGACATCGACCGCCGCCCTCACCACCGGCGGCACCGTGACGGGCGCCGTGACGGCCCCGGCGAGCGCCACCAGCCTGCAGGTGCAGGTGACGGACTCGAACGGCAATATCGTATCGACATTCAACGTCTCGCCGCCGTCGGGCGGTGGCACGACCACATTTACGTGGAACGGGCTGAATTCCTCGGGCGCCGCGGAGCCCACGGGCGTCTACTCGTTCGCCGTCAAGGCCAACGGTGGCGGCTCGTCGACCTCCCTTCAGCCGATGTTCGCAAGCACGGTCAGCAGCGTGTCCGTCGATCCGAGCACTCAGGCCCTCACGCTCAACACCGACGCCGGCTCAATACCCCTGAGCTCGGTCGTCCAGGTCCAGTAAGGAGACCTCTCCATGTCATTCGATATCGCCCTGTCCGGCGTCGACGCCGCCAATACAGACCTCAACGTCATCTCGAACAATATCGCGAACGTCGACACGACGGGATTCAAAGAATCCAGCACCGAGTTCGCCGACGTCTACGCCCAGACCCAGTCGGGCGTAGCGCAGACGGCAGTGGGCAACGGCGTGCAGGTCGCAGCCGTGGCGCAGCAGTTCGGCCAGGGAAACATCACCACGACGTCGAACAATCTCGACCTCGCCCTGAGCGGCAACGGGTTCTTCGTCCTCAGCAACAACGGCGCCATCTCCTATACCCGCAACGGCTCCTTCCAGGTCAACCAGAACGGCGACTTGGTCGACAGCTCCGGCGACATGGTCCAGGGCTATCTGCCGCTGGCCACCGGCGGCTTCAATACCGGCGAACTCTCCGACATGCAGCTCACCACCGCCGAGAGCTCTCCCCAGGCGACCACGACCGCCGCCATCAACGTCAACCTGCCGTCGAACGCCACGGCACCGGCCGATGCGACCTTCAGTCCGACGGATCCGGCGAGCTATACGAACAGCACCTCGCTCACCGTGTACGACTCCCTCGGCGCGGCGCATACGGCGCAGCTCTACTTCATCAAGGGGGCGACGGCCAATCAGTGGACCACCCAGCTCTATGTCGACGGCACGCCCGTTGGAGCGGCGCCTCAGGCGCTCGACTTCTCGACCTCGGGAGCACTGACCACGCCGGCAAACGGGCAGATCGCCTTCGACGGGTATACGCCCGCGACCGGGGCTGCCGCGATGAACATGACGTTCGATTTCAGCGGCTCGACCCAGTACGGCGACAGCTTCGGCGTCAATTCCATTGACCCAACCGGCTACACGACGGGCAGCCTCACCGGCATCAGTATCAGCTCGACGGGCGTGGTGCAGGCGAACTTCACCAACGGGCAGTCGACGACGCTGGGACAACTGGCGCTCGCCAACTTCGCCAACCCGCAGGGACTGCAGCAGGAAGGCGACACGCAGTGGGTACAGAGCTACGCCTCGGGCGTTCCGGTGAACGGCGTGGCCGGCGGCTCCGGCTTCGGCACCATCCAGTCCGGCGCCCTGGAGGACTCGAATGTCGACATCACCTCGCAGCTGGTCGACATGATCACCGCGCAGCGCGCCTTCCAGTCGAACGCGCAGATGATCTCCACCGAAGACCAGCTGACGCAGGACATCATCAACATCCCGAGCCAGGGCTGATCGCGAGGCGGCAGGCATCTTTGGCCCTGATTGAAGCATAACGATGGACAAGTCCCTCTACGTTGCGATGACCGGTGCCAAGGAGATCCTCCAGGCACAGGGCGTCAACAACTACAATCTGGCCAACGCCAATACCACCGGCTTCAAGGCCGACCTGTCCGCCTTTCAGAGCCAGGCGGTGGCCGGGAGCGGCTATGCATCCCGCGTATACGCGACGGATGCCACGACGGGCTGGGACGGCACAGAGGGATCCATAACCGCGACCGGGCGCTCGCTCGATGTCGCCGTACAGGGGCAGGGTTTCATCGCGGTACAGGGACCCGATGGCCAGGAGGCCTATACGCGCAACGGCGATCTGCAGCTCACCCCCGAAGGGGTGCTGCAGACGAGCACAGGCCAGGCGGTGCTGGGGGATAACGGCCCGATCACCGTGCCGCCCAGCAGCTCGATCAAGATCGCCGATGACGGCACCGTCTCGGTCGTCCCGCTCGGCGCGACGCCGGGCACCGTCGCCTCGGTTGGACGCATCAAGCTGGTCAACCCGCCTGCGGACACTCTGACGCGCGAGTCGGGTGGCCTTTTTCAGCTCACCGCCGGCGGCACGGCCACCGCGGACGCCTCCGTCAAGCTCACCTCGGGCGCGCTCGAATCGAGCAACGTCGACCTGGCGAGCGCGATGGTTAACATGATCGACCTCGCGCGCAATTTCGATCTGCAGGTGAAGGCGATGAAGAGCGCGGACGACAACGCGCAGTCCTCATCGCAACTCCTACAGTCCACCTGAAGAGGAGCCAAGCACCCGTGGATGCAGCACTTTGGGCCGCCAAAACCGGCCTCGACGCACAGCAGACCGAGATGTCGGTCATCTCGAACAATCTCGCCAACGTCAACACCACCGGCTACAAGCAGGACCGCGCGGTTTTCGAGGACCTGCTCTACCAGAACCAGACGCAGGTCGGCGCGGATACCTCCCAGACCACCCAGTCGCCGTCTGGAATGTCCATCGGCACCGGCGTGCAGGTCGTCTCCACCGAGAAGGAATACAGCCAGGGGAGCCTGTCGCAGACCGGCAACCCGCTCGACGTGGCGATCCAGGGCCAGGGCTTCTTCCAGATCCAGATGCCCGACGGCACGCTCGCCTATACCCGCGACGGCACGTTCCAGACCAACGCCCAGGGCCAGCTGGTCAACTCGAGCGGCTACGTGGTGCAGCCCGGCATAACGATTCCGCAGAACGCGCAGAGCGTGACCATCGGTACCGACGGCACCGTCACGGTGCTGCTGCCGGGCCAGTCCAGTCCCACCCAGGTCGGCCAGCTGCAGCTCGCCAACTTCATGAATCCCGCCGGCCTGCAGCCCATCGGCCAGAACCTGCTGGTGCAGTCGGCCTCGAGCGGCTCGCCGCAGACCGGGACCCCCGGCGTGAACGGCCTGGGCAGTGTCACACAGGGCGATCTCGAGAGCTCCAACGTCGACGTGGTCGAAGAGCTCGTCAACATGATTCAGACCCAGCGCGCCTACGAGATGAACTCGAAGGCGATCTCCACCGTGGACCAGATGCTGCAGTATGCAACCGAGAACACATAAGCCTTCCGTGAGCTTCCTGCTGCGCGCGCTGCCTGCGATGGCGCTCGGTCTGCTGGCCGCCTGTGCCGCGCATCCCGACCGCATCCAGAAGCAGGCGTTCAACTTTCCAGAGCCGCCGACGCCGCCGTCGGACGGCGCCATCTTCCACACCGGATACGATGGCGGCCTGTTCGAGAATTCGACGGCCCGAAACATCGGCGACGTCGTGACGGTAGTGCTCGAGGAAGCGACTACCGCGCAGAAGAGCTCGCAGACCGACACGTCGAAGACCACCAAGGACTCCCTGGCGGCTCCCACCATACTCGGCCTGCCCGTGAGCATTCACGGCACCGCGCTCCTGAGCGGCAGCGTCAACAATGCCAACAGCTTCGCTGGCGCGGGCGACAGCAAGCAGAGCGACAGCCTGGCGGGCGACATCTCGGTGACCGTGATCAAGCGGCTCGCGAACGGCAATCTCGTGATCCAGGGCGAGAAGGAGATCGATCTCAACCAGGGCAGCGAGTACGTGAAGCTCGAGGGTGTCATTCGACCGATCGACATCGCTTCCGACAACACCATACCGTCGACGGCGGTAGCAGATGCACGGATAGCCTATGGACAGCACGGCGCGCTCAACGATGCGAACGCCCCGGGCCTGCTCTCGCGATTCTTCAACCTCTCCTGGCTACCCTTCTGAGCGGAACATCGGTGAGCCCATTGAATAGAACCAGCCGTACCCGCCACCCGCGCCGATGGCCGCTGGCGCTCGCCCTGCTCTGTCTGCTCACCGCAGTGGGCACGGCGCACGCCGAGCGTGTCGAGGATCTGGCGAGCGTGGCCGGGGTGCGCAGCAACCAGCTCATCGGCTACGGAATCGTGGTCGGGCTCGACGGCACGGGCGATCAGACCACGCAGACTCCCTTCACGATCCAGAGCATCGAGAACATGCTCGCGAAGTTCGGCGTCACCGTGCCGTCCAACGCCAATCCGATGCTGCAGAACGTGGCCGCCGTGACGGTGCACGCGAGCCTGCCGCCATTTTCGAAGCCGGGTCAGACCATCGACGTCACGGTGTCCTCGATCGGTAACGCCAAGAGCCTCAGGGGCGGCAGCCTCATCATGACACCGCTGCGCGGCGCCGACGGACAGGTGTATGCCATGGCGCAGGGCAGCATCCTGATCAGCGGCTTCGGCGTCGAGGGCAAGGACGGCTCGAGCATCACAGTGAACATTCCGAGCAGCGGCCGCATTCCGAATGGCGCCACGGTCGAGCATGCGGTACCGAACAGCTTCGATGGCACGCCGTACGTGACCCTGAACCTCAATTCACCCGACTTCACCACCGCAGCACGTTTGACCGACGCCATCAACAAGCTGCTCGGCGCAGGAACCGCCGAAGCGCTCGATGCGGTCTCGGTGCGGGTACGGGCTCCGATCGATCCCAGCGAGCGGATCGCGTACGTCTCGACATTGGAGCGTCTGGACGTCGACCCGGCGACCCCGCCGGCGCGCGTCATCATCAATTCCCGCACCGGCACCGTGGTCATCAGCTCGCAGGTCCACGTGATGGCGGCGGCGGTGGCGAGCGGCTCTCTCACGGTCACCATCAGCGAGCGCTCCGATGTGAGCCAGCCGAATGCCTTCAGCAACGGCACGACCGTGGTCACTCCGCGAAGCACGCTCGACGTCAAGCAGGATAAGGCGCACATGTTCGAGTTCCCGGCCGGCGTCAATCTCGATGAGATCGTGCGCGCGGTGAACTCCGTCGGTGCCGCCCCCGGCGACCTCGTGGCGATCCTCGAGGCTCTCAAGGAGGCGGGCGCGCTGCGCGCCCAGCTCATCGTCATATGACCCTCCCGCCCCTCGACTCGAGCAAGCTCGTCGATGCGGGCAACCTCAATGGCCTGCAGCAGGCCGCGGCGGCGCACGATCCGCAGGCGCTGCGCGCGGCCGCGCAGCAGTTCGAGAGCCTCTTCACCAGCATGATGTTGAAGAGCATGCGGCAGGCGAACTTCTCGGATCCGCTGTTCGGCTCCGATCAGGGCGACATGTACCAGGACATGTACGACGATCAGATCGCGTCCGAGATCAGCAAGGGCCGCGGGCTGGGTCTCGCCGACATGCTGGTGCAGCAGCTGCGGCGCAGCGGGCTCCCGGGTACCACACAAGCGAGCACTGCCGGTTCTGCCGGTGACCCCGCCACTACCGGCTCCATCATCTCCACCGGTTCGAACTCCTCTTCCGCCTCCATGACCACGAGCGGGACCGCGAATTCGTCCGGCGCCGGATCGCGCAGCGCCGGCTCGGCGGCGGCGGCCACCGCCGCTACGATTACGGCGCCCTCGGCCACGGCGGTCGGCTCGAATGCGGCTTCCTGCCCCACCACCACCCAGCAGCTGCAGTTCGCCCAGTCGCTCTGGCCGCAGGCGCAGCAGGCTGCCCGGCAGCTCGGCGTCAGCCCCGTGAGCCTCGTTGCGCAGGCCGCCCTGGAGACCGACTGGGGCCGCAGCATGCCGCGCTCGGCCGACGGCTCGACCAGCAACAACCTCTTCGGCATCAAGGCCGGCGCGACCTGGAGCGGCGGCAGCGTCCAGAACGATACGCAGGAATATGACAGTGGCGCGGCGACGACGGTGAAGGCGCAATTCCGCTCCTACGCCTCGTCGAGCGATTGCTTCACGGATTATGTCTCCATGCTGCAGAGCAACCCGCGCTACGCGGCCGCTCTCGGCACGGGCGGCAATACACAGGCGTTCGCGGCCGCCCTGCAGCGCGGCGGCTACGCGACCGATCCGGCCTATGCGAGCAAGGTCGGCGCGGTGGCCAATACGCTCACTCGCGCCCTGACGCAAGCGCGCCAGGTCGCAATCGGCGGCGGCGCCTCGAGCGCCGCCGCCCTCAAGTCGGCGGCCTCCCTGCCGACAACCTCAGGCAGCAATACGCTCTAAGGGTGACGGATGGCCGACCTGCTTTCCACCAGCGTTTCCGGGCTTCTCGCGTTTCAGCAGGCACTGGACGTCACGAGCAACAACATCTCGAACGCCGCTACGCCCGGGTACGACGTCGAGACCGCCAATTTCAGCGAGCAGCAGGGCCAGTCCACGGGGGTCGGCTATGTCGGCGCCGGTGTCGACGTTTCGAGCATCACGCGCGCTTACGACGCCTATCTCGCCGCGCAGGTGAATTCCACGCAATCGAGCTATTCGAGCTCGAACACCCTGGCGACCCAGGCCGGCCAGGTCGACAACATGCTCAGCAGCTCGAGCACGGGACTGACCGCCACGCTGCAGAGCTTCGTGAACGCGTTGCAGACGGTCGCGACCACGCCGAGCTCCACCGCCGCCCGCCAGGCGCTGCTCAGCAACGGCCAGGCGCTCGCCCAGCAGATCCAGACTTACGACTCGCAGCTGTCGCAGTACGGCACTCAACTGGAATCCCAGCTTAGCGGCGACGTCACCCAGGTCAATACCCTGACGAGCGGCATCGCCACACTCAATCAGCAGATCGCCGCGGCCTCCTCCAACGGACAGTCGCCGAACGCGCTGCTCGACCAGCGCGACCAGCTCATCAATCAGCTCAGCCAGTACGTATCGGTGCAGACCGCCTCGCAGGGCAACAATGAGCTCAACGTGTACATCGGCAGCGGGCAGGCACTGGTCGTTGGCGGCGTCGCGCAGCAGCTGACGACGATTCCGAGTGCCTACGATCCGTCCGAGCTCGATATCGGCATCACCAGCGGCAGCGGCAGCACCGCGGACATCACCTCGGAGGTGAGCGGCGGCGAGCTCGGCGGGCTGCTGAGCACTCGCAGTCAGGTGCTCGATCCGGCAATCAACGCCATCGGTCAGATCGCCATCGCGGTCTCCACGATCGTCAACCAGCAGCAGCAGTCCGGCATGGACGCCACCGGCGCCCAGGGCCAGCCCATGTTCAGCGTCGGCGGCGTGCAGGTCGACCCGGATACGAGCAACGCCGGCACGGCGAGCCTCGCAGTCACGCGCGGCAGCCTGAGCGACCTCACCACCGACGACTACAAGCTGCAATACAGCGGCGGCGCCTGGCAGCTCAGCGATGAGACCACGGGACAGCCGGTCGCGCTGAGCGGCAGCGGCACGAGCGCCGACCCGCTCGTCGGCGCAGGGCTTTCCATCGTGGTCAGCGGCACACCGCAGGACGGCGACAGCTACCTGGTCCAGCCCACCGCCAGCGCCGCGTCCGGCTTCTCAATGGTACTGACCAGTCCGTCGCAGATCGCAGCGGCCTCGCTGGTGCAGGCCTCCGCGGGCTCGACGAATACGGGCACGGGCGCCGTGAGCTCCGCAGGCGTAACCGACCCGACCACCTGGACGTCCGGCACGTATACGGTGACCTTTGGAGCCGGCAACCAGTACACGGTCAGCAACGGCGCCACGACCGTTGCGTCCGGCACCTACAGCAGCGGCCAGCCGATCGCCTTCAACGGCATGCAGGTCACCCTGGCGGGTCAGCCGGCGAGCGGCGACACCTTCACCGTGAGTCCGAACAGCGCGACGAACACCGGCGACAACAGCAATCTGTACGCCATGATCAACTCGCTGTCGGCGGCGACGCTCGATGGCGGGACGACTTCCGTCAACTCCGCCGCCAATAATCTCGTCAGCCAGATTGGCGTCGTGACGCAGCAGGCGCAGAACAACGCCACCACCCAGCAGACCGCCAACCAGAACGCCACCACGGCGTTCAACAACGTAAGCGGCGTGAACCTCGACCAGCAGGCCGCGGCTATGCTGCAGTACCAGCAGGCCTACCAGGCGATGGCCCAGGTGATTCAGGTCTCCGGGCAGCTCTTCAACTCCCTCATCAGCGCCATCAATGGCAACGGATGACCGCCGTGAGCCTCAGCAACATCTCGACCCTGACCTTTCAGACCAACGCCAATGATTCGATCGAGGCGCTGGAAACCGCGATTTCGAAGACCCAGACGGAGCTGTCCACGGGCGTCAGCCTGCAGAGCGCCGCCGACAATCCGGCGGCCATGGTGCAGGTCAATCAGCTCAATACGGCGCTGTCCGCCTCGCAGCAGTACGTGACCAACGGCAACCTGGTGAGCTCGAACCTCAAGCTCGAGGAACAGGCGCTCACCAATGCGACCAACGTCCTGCAGAGCGCGCAAAGCCTCGCCGACGAGGCCAACAACTCTTCGCTGTCGAGCTCGCAGCTGCAGGACATCGCCACCCAGCTGACGCAGCAGCTGCAGCAGCTGGTGGGGATAGGCAACAGCACGGACAGCAGCGGCAACTACCTGTTCGGCGGCTATGCGAACACGACACAGCCGTTCGCGCAGGACAGCGGCGGCGTCAGCTACTCCGGGGCGAACGAGACCAGCCAGGTGCAGATCGGCCCCAATCAATCGATTTCCAGCGGCGACACCGGCAACGCGGTATTCATGAACATCGCGGCCGGCAATGGCACCTTCACGACCGCGGCCGGGGCCGCGAATACCGGTACCGCCTCGATCGGGCCCGGCTCGGTGACGAATGCCTCGCAATGGACGGCCGCATCCGGCACCTACACGATCAGCTTCACCAGTCCGACGGCCTACCAGGTCACCGACAGCTCGGGCAACGTAGTGACCCAGGGCACCTATGACAGCACGACCGGCGGCACGGTCTCCTTCAACGGCATCCAGGTCGCGCTGAACGGTGTGCCGGCGACGGGCGATACGTTCACCGTGGCGCCCGCCGGCACCTCCAGCGTCTTTGCCACGATGCAGAGCCTGATCAATACGCTCAATTCCACGAATCTCAACTCGGGTCAGATGACCACGCAGATCTCCCAGGCCATCGAGCAGTTGAGCTCCGCGGTGAATAATATGAACGACGTGCAGGCCTCGGTGGGCGCGCGCCTCAATGCCGTGACCGCCTCCCAGACCAGCGCGCAGTCCGAGCAGACCGACTACCAGACGCAGATCTCGAACCTGTCACAGACCGACTACGCGGCGGCCACCACCCAGTTGAGCAGCGAGGAAGTCGCCCTGCAGGCGGCCGAGGAGTCGTACGCCTCCCTCGCCAAGCTCTCACTGTTCAATTACATCTCCGGCTGAGGCGGATCGCGACTGTGACGCGCTGCACACTTTGGTCAGGCTGCCTCGGGGCGATTCAAGTTCCGCCCGGGCGCACCGATAAGGTGTCAGACCTGAAGCAGGCCGAGGGCCGCTTCGGGTGGCAGCGCGACGGACGGGTGTCCGGCGCCTGAATGACACCTTCAGGAGTCCCCATACCATGTCACTCGTCCTCAATACGAACATTGATTCGCTCATCGCTCAGAACGCTCTGACGACTTCGGGCAATCAGCTACAGACGTCTCTGCAGCAGCTCTCCACGGGTCTGCGCATCAATACCGCGGCGGATGACGCCGCCGGATACGCGATCGTGCAGGGCATGACCTCGCAGATCAACGGTCTGAACCAGGCCTCACAGAACGCGAACGACGGCGTGTCGCTCGCCCAGACCGCCTCGGGCGCGATGCAGGAGGTCACCAATGACCTGCAGTCGATGCGCGATCTCGCGGTGGAGTCGCTGAACGCCTCCAACAGCTCGCAGGACCGCACGGACCTCAACGCGCAGTTCACGCAGTTGATGAACGACATCAACAGCGTCGCCTCGCAGACCCAGTTCAACGGTGTGAACCTGCTCGACGGCAGCTTCCAGGGCGCGACCTTCCAGGTCGGTGCCAATGCCGGCCAGTCGATCACCATCGGCGCGATCTCCAGCGCGAGCGCGAGCTCCATCGGCACCTACTACAACGGCGCCAAGAGCGTTGCGGGCACGGTGACGACCGCCGCTGGCACCACCATCAATACGACCGCCGGTACCGCTGGCGCCTACAATGCCACCAACCTCGCCGCTTCGACCGATCTCGGAACCGCCGTCGCCGGCTCTTCCGTGACGCTGAGCGTGCAGGTGAATGGCACGACCTATGCCAGCAACGCGGTCACCCTGACCGGCACGAAGGCGACGGACCTCAAGAGCATCGCCGCGGCCGTGAACCAGGCCCTGAGCTCCGTGGGCGGTATCGTCGCCACCGTGAACAGCGCCGGCACCGGTATTCAGCTGAGCGGCACCACCCCCGCCGGCGCCGGCGACGTCGTGAACTTCTCGGTCGCGAGCGCCACGGACGCCTCCGGCAACGCGATTGCGTCCGCCACTATCACGGCGAACAGCCCTGCGATCACCACGGACCTGGGCCTCGACAGCTCGGATACCGTCGGCTCGTACACGCCGACCGGTGGTGCCGCGACGACGACCTCCTCCGCCAACTACCTCAGCGGCCTCAACGTGACGACGGTGGACAACTCGAACCTCACGTTGATCTCGATCGACAACGCCCTGCAGCAGCTTGCAACGAGCAGCGCGGATCTCGGTGCGTATCAGAACCGGTTCCAGGCCGCCATCACGGGCCTGAGCACCGATTCGACGAACCTCAGCGCCGCCCAGAGCTCGATTCAGGACACGGACTACGCTGCAGCGACCTCGAACCTGTCGAAGTCACAGATCCTGCAGCAGGCGGGTACTGCGATGGTGGCTCAGGCCAATACCATCCCGCAGAACATCCTCACGCTGCTGCAGAAGCTGTCGTAAGGAGCAAGGCTGAAGACAGGAGACATTAGTCCCTGGCGATCTGCGAGGGTGGGCGCCGCAAGGCCCCACCCTCGATTCGCTTGCAGCGCGAAAGAGTCCAGATGACAACCACCTCCAGCGTCTCGGGCAGCCAGCCGATCGTCTCCATCGCCAGCAGCACCAGCTCCGGCGCCGCGGGGGGATCGGTCATCAACGTCAGCGAGCTGGTCTCCGAGCTCGTGTCGGCTACGCAGTCGCCGCAGGAATCGATCATCTCGAATCAGACGCAGCAGGTCACGGCGCAGATCTCGGCCGTCGGCACCCTGCAGAGCGCGCTCTCGACTTTCCAGTCCTCGCTTTCCGCGCTCGACACTCCGAGCGCGTTCGGCTCCGAGTCCGCCACGAGCAGCGACACGACCGCCTTCACCGCGACGGCCGATTCGGGCGCGGTGCTCGGCAGTTATGCCGTGACCGTGGATCAGCTCGCCCAGGCCCAGCAGCTGGTGTCCAGCCCCTTCACGGGCGGCAGCTCGGCTACCGTCGGCACGGGTACCTTGCAGCTCTCCCTCGGCGGCACGAGCTTCAGTGTCACCATCGATTCCAGCGACGACACGGTCGCCGGCATCGCCGCCGCGATCAACTCGGCCACCGGCAATCCCGGAATCGAGGCCAGCGTGGTCATGGGAACCGACGGCGCGCATCTGGTGCTGACCTCGTCCCTGACAGGGGCGGCCAATACGATCCAGGTGGCCGAGACGGACGGCGGCAATGGGCTCGCGGCAGTCACCTACGGCACCGGCAATACCGGCAATTACACCGAGCCGGTGGGCAGCACCCCACAGGACGCCAAATTCAGCATTGCCGGCGTGGCGTACACCAGCCCCAGCAACACGGTGACGGATGCATTGAGCGGCGTCACGCTCAGCCTCACCGCGCCGACGACATCGGCGGCCACCCTCACGGTGGCCACCAACACCTCGGACATCATCACGAATATCCAGGCCTTCGTCTCGGCTTACAACGCGATGCAGAGCTCGCTCGCCTCGCTCGGCAGCTACGACTCGACCAGCCAGACCGCCGGCCCGATGCTGGGCAATCCGCTGCTGCTCGGTATCCAGAACGAGCTCAAATCGGCGCTCTACAGCATCGTCAACACAGGATCCTCGACCTACAATTCGCTGGCGAGCATTGGCATCACCAGCAACAGCGACGGCTCGCTGAGCGTCAACACGACGACGCTCTCCTCGGCGCTCTCGACCGACTACAGCGCCGTCAGCTCGCTCTTCAGCGGCACGACCGGCATCGCCGTTTCGCTCAACAGCCAGATCACCGCCGACCTCCAGTCCGGCGGCCCGATCTCCAGCACCAGCCAGACGCTGGTGCAGCAGGAAAATGCGCTGACCCAGCAGAGCAATCAGCTGCAGCAGCAGATGAACGCGCTGTCCGCCAGCCTGACGCAACAGTACTCGGCCCTGAACACGCTGTTGTCCTCATTGCAGACGACCTCCTCCTACCTGACACAGGCCTTCAACAGCCTGCCGCAGGTGCAGGGCACGCAGAGCGCCTGAGGCCGTCGCGGCTCAAGTTCCGGCTACCGGAGCCGCTATCTGCGGTATCGGCAAACGACGGAATTGAGCTCGTGAACCCCTACTCGCCGCAGTCGAAGATCGCCGCCTACCGCAGCGTCAGTGCCCACGGGGCCGTGGCTGATAGCCACCCCCACGCGCTGGTCCTGACGCTGTTCGACGCCGCCCTGGAGCGGATGAGCGCGGCGCGCGTCTGCATCGAAGGGGGCGACACCCGCCGCAAGGCCGGGCTGCTGCACAGCGCCGTGATCCTGGTCGCCGAGCTGCGCGGCAGCCTCGACCTGCAGAAGGGCGGACCGCTGGCGCAGAACCTGAGCAATCTGTACGAATACATGACGCGCCGGCTGATGCATGCGAATCTCAACAACGATGCCGCCGCGGTTGCCGAGGTGGCCAGTCTGCTGGGGGAGATCCGTGGCGCCTGGGCGGCGATCGGACCGCAGGTCCGGGAGCAGATTCCTCCGGGTGTGACGTCCGCCGCCTGAGGCGGCCGTGAAGCAGGACACACGCCGCCGGACGGCGGCTGGCTGCGCGTGCCCGCTGGTCAGCGAAATGCGACATATTTCGCTGCGGGAGTGAACTTATCCTGCCAAGGTGGCGTCCATGAGCAGACGCCAGTCGCCCGCCAGGTCGGGGCCACAACCTGTAGTACGGACCCCCCCGGGGGCCCTCCCCCCGGAGACGATCCAGCGAGCGTGGGAAAGCTTCAGTCGCGGCGAGCGCACTCAGGCGGAGTCTCTCTGCCGGTCGATCCTCAAGAAGCAGCCGGACCATGCCGGCGCCCTGGTCCTGCTCGGAATCCTGTTCGCGCAGGAACGGCGCTTCGAGGAGGCGGCGCAACTGCTCGGACTGGCCGCCACGCGGTTGCCGAACGATGCCTCGGTACACAACAACCACGGCAACGTGCTGCGCGAGCTCGGCCGGCATGTGACCGCCCTCACCGCTTACGAGCGGGCCCTCGCCCTCCAGCCCGACTTCGCTGACGCTCACTATAACCGCGCCCTGGTGCTGCAGGATCTGCGGCGCTTCGAGGACGCGATCGCAGGCTACGATCGAACGATCGCATTCAAGCCCGGCTATGCCGCGGCGCACACCAACCGCGGCGCCGCCCTGCAGGAGATCGGCCGCTACGAGGAGGCGGTGGCGAGCTTCGATCGCGCGATCGCGGTGAAGCCCGACGACGCATTGGCGTACAACAATCGCGGCGTGGCACTGGCGAAACTGAAGCGCCTGGAGCCGGCGCTGGCAAGCTACGAGCGCGCAATCGCCCTGCAACCGAATTTCGCCGATGCGCACAACAACCGGGGCGCGGCGCTGCGCGAGCTGCAGCGTCCGCAGGAGGCGGCCGCGAGCTTCCAGCGAGCCATCGCCGCCAATCCCGACCATGCCGAGGCGCACAACAACCTCGGCGTGATGCTGCGCGAGATCGACCGCCAGGAGGAGTCACTCGCCTGTTTCGAGCGCGCGATCGCCCTCAAGCCGGATTATGCCGAGGCCCACAACAACCGCGCGGTCGCGCTGCGCTGCATGCGGCGCCTGGACGAGGCGCTTGCCAGCCTGGAGCTGGCGCTGTCCGCCCATCCCGAATATCCGGAAGCGCTGCTCAACCGCGGCGCCACGCTCTACGACCTCGGCCAGGTCCACGAGGCGCTGGCGGACTATGAGCGCGCGCTGGCGCTGAAATCCGACTACGCCGACGCATACC
>Ga0335075_10001449_pt1 | contig 39131 bp, 29 predicted proteins | sample Lox_Sample_24_FD_206723 | JGI IMG/M metagenome (GOLD analysis project Ga0335075, IMG submission 206723) | Soil microbial communities from Loxahatchee National Wildlife Refuge, Florida, United States - Lox_Sample_2.4 | ecosystem: Environmental > Terrestrial > Soil > Wetlands | place: USA... | reverse complement strand
CGCTGCATTATCGCTATCGCCTCGCCCCCGGGGCGGCGATCCCCGACCATAATCCGCTGAACCCGAAATACCGCTTGTTCATCGAGGGGTGGAAGCGACTGCCCTTGCCGGTCGCAAACCTGGTCGGCCCGCACATCGTCCGGGGGCTGGGATGAACCCTGACCTCATCGGCGATCCCGCCGGCTGGCGGCAGCGCCGCTTGCTGCACGACATGTTGGCCGATCCCGCCTGCTCCCCCGCCGGGCAGACCGCATGAGCACCCCCACCCTGCTGACGCGCGACATCGCCACCGCATGGCGCAGCCAACGCGGCGTCGCGATGACGCTCGGCGTTGGCGTGATCGCGCTCGGCATATTGTTCCATGAGGAAGTCGCCGCCGCCATCCGTACCTGGATGGACTCCACCGCCTATAACCATTGCTTTCTGATAATTCCGATTGCCGCCTACCTGGTATGGGACCGGCGCGCCACGCTGCGCGGCTTTTCCGCGCAACCGGTGATATGGCCCGCGCTAGCTGGGATTCCGATCGCGCTCGCGTGGCTGCTGGCCGAGCGGCTCGGTATCATGGAAGGTCGCCAACTCATGGCGATGAGCTTCCTCGAGTTGCTGGCTCTGGTCGTGCTGGGATGGACGCTGTGGTGGCAGGTTGCCGGGCCACTGCTGTACTTGTACTTCCTCGTGCCATTCGGCGATTTCCTTACGCCCAAGCTGCAGGACATCACGACGGGGTTCGTGCAGCACGGCCTCAATCTGTTGCAGATCCCCAACTACATCACGGGCTACACGATCGAGATTCCGGAGGGCACGTTCTACATTGCCGAAGCCTGCGCCGGCCTGCGCTTCCTGATCGCGTCCATCGCGTTCGGCGTGCTGTACGCCTTGCTGATGTATCGCAGCCCACTGCGCCGCGTGGCCTTCATCGCGGCCTCGATGGTCGTGCCGATTATCGCCAATGGCATGCGCGCCGTGGGAATTATTGCGCTCGGCCACGTGCTGGGCAGCGCGAAAGCCGCCGCAACCGACCACGTGCTGTACGGCTGGATATTCTTCTCCCTGGTCATTCTGCTGCTGATCGCTCTTGGCCTGCCGTTCCGAGAGGACATCGCACGCGAGGGCGCCGCTGCCGCGACGCCACGGCGCGCAACCATGCCCCCCATGGATCATTGGCGCGGCGCGTTGATCGCCGGCATCGTGGTGGTACTGCTCGCGGCGGCCGGCCCCGCCGTCGCCATGCAACTCGACAGCCTTGGGAAGCATGTCGCTGGTTCGATCCAGCCCTTGAATTTTGGTCCAGGCTGCACCGATCTTGCCGCCGACGTGCCCGCACCGCCGGATACACCTGGTCACCTCGCATCGCAGCGCATTGTGTGCGGTGGCTTGACGCTTGACGTGCACGTCGACGTGTTCGGCAAGCACAGTACGTCAGCGCCGGTTCTGGCCGCGCAGCGCCGGCTTACCGACATTCCGAACACCACGCATGACGATAATTTTGAAACCGAGACGGTGACGCTGCCGGTCACCTCCGGGCCCGCCAACCTATGGCGGCTGGTTCGCACCACGGCGCCGGGTCCCATGGTTGCCGTCGCCATTTGGGTGAACGGCAAGCCGGCCGGGACCGGGCTGCGCATGCGCGCTCATATGGCATGGCAAAGTCTGATGGGTGCAGCCGTCGCACCTGTCGTGGTCGCTGTACGCCCGGTGTTGCAGCAGTACTGGCTGCCGCTGCCCGTGGCCCGCACGGTCGAGACCAGGCTGGCCAGCGTGGTCTCGCAGGCTGATCTCACCGGGCAGATCGTGCACGTTGCGGGCGGGCACGTTGCAGGGGGGCTTGCGGCTGGACCGCAGCAGCGTTAGGTTCCGGCCATGGCACTGCTACGACCCGTCGCTCGATTTTGGTACCGCTGGTACAAACCGGCGGCCTAGGATCGTGCACCCGTAGCAAGTTCCCCGAAGCCGCCCTGCCAAGGCGGCTTTCGTTTTTCCACACGCGATCAGTACGCCAAGGCAGAGCGGCCTCCCAACCCGAAGGAGGTCCACATGCCCGCATCCAGCTTCGATTTCGACGTGATCACCGGCCCCTCGACACCGCGTCCGGCGCCGCAGCCCCAGCCGCAGTCGCCGCCGGCCGGCGCAAAGCCCGCGCCGTCGCGAACGCGGTGACGTGTCATGAACTGGACCCCCCAGACCTGGCGCGGCAAGCCGATCCGTCAGGCTCCGCCTTATCCTGATTCAACGGCACTGGCAGCGGCGGAAGCCGAGTTGGGTGCGATGCCGCCGTTGATCTTCGCCGGCGAGGCCCGTGCCCTGCATGCCGAACTGGCTCGCGCCGCCGCGGGTGAAGCCTTCCTGTTGCTGGGCGGCGATTGCGCCGAATCCTTCGCCGAGTTCCACGCCAATGCGGTGCGCGACACGTTGAAGGTGCTGCTGCAAATGGCCGTGGTGCTGAGCTACGCCGCCGGCGCGCCGGTCGTGAAGGTCGGGCGCATGGCGGGTCAGTTCGCCAAGCCGCGTTCCTCGCCGACGGAATGTATTGGCGGCACGACGCTGCCCTCCTATTTCGGCGACGCGATCAACGGTTCGGACTTCACGGCAGCGTCCCGCACGCCGGACCCGACACGCATGTTGCGCGGCTATTCACAGGCGGCGGTCACGCTGAACCTGCTGCGCGCGTTTACCCAGGGCGGGTTCGCCGACCTGCATCGCGTGCAGCAGTGGAACCAGGATTTTGTCGCTGCCTCGCCGCAGGGGGAGCGCTATGCCGCGCTGGCGGCGCGCATTCAGGAATCGCTCGGCTTCATGAGCGCCTGCGGCATCGATCCCGCCCGTACGCCGCAACTGCGGACGACGGCGGTCTATACCGCGCATGACGCGCTGCTGCTGCCCTATGAAGAAGCGCTGACCCGGCAGGACAGCCTGACCGGCGATTGGTACGCATGCTCTGCGCATCTGCTGTGGCTGGGCGACCGCACGCGCCAGCCGGACCACGCGCATGCCGCGTTCGCGGCGGGCGTGGCGAATCCGCTGGGCATGAAGTGCGGCCCGGGCGTCACTCCGGACGAGCTGCTGCGGGTGCTGGACGTACTGAACCCGGACAACTCATCTGGCCGGGTAACGCTGATCACCCGCATGGGCGCCGAGGCGTTGGGAGTTCAGTTGCCGGCGCTGATACGCGCGGTGCAACGCGAAGGCCGCAGCGTGGTGTGGTGCTGCGATCCGATGCACGGCAATACGGTGACTTTGGCGAATGGCCGCAAGACGCGCCTGTTCGATCGCATCCTCGAGGAAGTGCGTGTGTACTTCGCGGTGCACCAGGCGGAAGGCACCTGGCCTGGCGGGCTGCATGTCGAAATGACCGGCAAAGACGTGACCGAATGCCTGGGCGGTGGCCAGCGGATCGAGGAAGACGATCTCGAACGCTGCTACCAGACGCAATGCGATCCCAGGCTGAACGGCACACAGGCGCTGGAGTTGGCGTTCCTCGTGGCCGACTTGCTGCCATGAGTCACTATGTCATGGCGAGGAGCGAAGCGACGAAGCAACCTCGTTCGGGGCAGCCTGCGGTCGATCCGCGTGCCCGCCTGAACGAGGTTGCTTCGTCGCTTTGCTCCTCGCAATGACATGGTGCGCGGGAGATCGGGTCGGCACACTGCCCATCCTCTCCCCTACCCGCCAGAGCCAGCGTATACTCCTCGGTATCCACCCGCAGGGAGCAGTCGGCCCATGAAACTCATGTGGTTCCATCTGATGCCGTACACCGAGCTGCCGGATGACTTCAAGCAGAAGCATCCGTCGGTCTGGGTCGACATCCACTCCTCCCTGTTCGATCCCCGCCGCGCCCACCACATGTACAACGACTTCATGGACGAGCTCGAATACGCCGCCGATTGCGGCTACGACGCGATTTGCGTCAACGAGCACCATTCCAACGGCTACGGCCTGATGCCGTCGCCGAACCTGATCGCCACGTCGCTGGCACGCCGCACCACGGACGTGTCGATCTGCGTGATGGGCAATTCGATCGCGTTGTACAATCCGCCGACCCGCGTGGCAGAAGAATTCGCGATGATCGACTGCATTTCCGGCGGCCGGCTGATTGCCGGCTTCCCGGTGGGTACGCCGATGGATGACTGCTTCGCCTACGGTCAGAATCCCAGCCAGTTGCGCGAACGCTATTACGAAGCGCATGACCTGATCATGAAGGCTTGGCAGGAATCCGACACGTTCGCGTTCAACGGCCGCTACAACCAGCAGCGCTACGTCAACATCTGGCCGCGTCCCGTGCAGAAGCCACATCCGCCGATCTGGATTCCCGGCGGCGGTTCCATCGAGACATGGCAGTGGTGCGCGCAGATGGATTACGTGTACTGCTACCTGTCCTATTTCGGTCACAAGGTCGGCAAGGCGACGATGGACGGGTTCTGGGCGGAAATGGACCGCCTGGGCAAGGATCGCAATCCTTATCGCGCCGGCTTCGCGCAGACCGTCGCAGTGGCGGAAAGCCGCGACCAGGCAATGGAAATCTACACCCCCGCCGCGGAGTATTTCTTCGGCCGCTGCCTGCATTTCGACCCGCGATTCGCTGCTCCGCCTGGCTACGCCACCGAAGCGACGATACGTCATGGCATGACCAGCCAGGTCAGTGCCGCGGCGGCGCGCGGCGTGGCCCGTCCGACGGAGATGAAGGATCTGGTCGATGCCGGCTATCTGGTGATCGGCACGCCGTCACAGGTCACCGATCAGTTCATCGAACTCGCCGAGAACCTGCATGTCGGCAACCTGATGCTGCTGTTGCAGTTCGGCAATATGAACAAGGAGCTGACCCGCTACAATACGCGATTGTTCGCCGAGCAGGTTATGCCGGTTCTGAAACAACATTTCAGCGCGTGGGACCATCGCTGGTGGCCGCAACCGATGTTGGCCGCGGAACGTGCGGCGGTGCCCGGGTACCAGCCTGGTCTGCGGGCGGCGGAGTAGGGTCATGGCGGTGCCTGCGCAAGTTGCCAGCGATCGGCCTTCCTTGACGCCGGGGACGGAACCGCTGGCGTACGACACGGCACCGATCGGTGAGACTGTCGGGCCGATCGGCTACACGGTTCCTCTCGATTACAATCGCCGGCGGCTGGCCTCCTACGGAATTTCGGAAAACGCCTTTTTGCCAGGCAGCACCTGGGCCGAACCGAGCCTGCTCTGTGGCCAGCATTCCTGGGTGATGCGGCAGCGGTTTTCCTGGGGCGGCAGCGTGCATGCCAAGTGCGACATCGCGCTGCTGAAGCCGGTCGCGTTGGGCGCGCGGATCCATGTGACCTGCCGCCTGTCCGGCAAGTATGAACGGCGCGGCGGGCGCTACGTCGTGTTCACGCTCGAGACGCACGACGACGCCGGCGATCTCGTCTGCCAGGTCGACAACGCCATGCTGTTGAACTTCCGCGAGGTGGCCGCGGCACGGCGCGCGGCGCGTGGCGAAAGCGTTGCTCCGGCGAACGCGCCGTCGCGCGGGACCGACATCCCGGAGGCCGCTAGCGACACCCCGCAATTGCAGCTTTCGTTCGGTGCCAAGACGCTGGGGCGCGACGACATTCTCGGCTTCTTCGCAGCGGAGGAAGCAGTCTATGGCCCGCATCCCAGCCTGCATAACCGGCAGGATATCGCGCAGGCCGCCGGCCTGCCCGACATCATTGCGCCGGGTCGATACTCGATCGGCCTGATGAACTGCATGTTCGCGCGGATATACGGCGAGGCGTGGCTGTCCGGCGCTCGCTATTCCGTGACGTTTTTGCAGAACCTGCTGTCCGGGCTGCGCTTGCACGCGCGGGCGAAGGTTGGGGAAGACGGTGCGGCGCGGAACTTCGAAATCGTCAGTCTGGACGAGACGACAGGCCGGCTGGTGTTGTCGGGGACAGCAGCGCTGAAGGCAGACTAGTCCCCGCTGTTAGAGAAGTGCGAGTCACGGAGCCCCGATGTCATTGCGAGAAGCGAAGCGACGAGGCAATCTTGTTCGAGGGAGCTTCCAAACCACCCGTGCATCCACACGACCGGGATTGCTTCGTCGCTTCGCTTCTCGCAATGACACGTGGTCGGCATGCGTTCGAGCGCGGGCTCGACCGGCCTGAACGAGCATGGCGCGCCGAAATACGCGCCGCGCAGCGTCAATAAGGCGCAGTTCAGCATCCCGTTCACCACGGCTCTGGCGATTATGAAGAGCGCCGTGCTTCCGGACACGCTGACCAATGCCACGCTTTCGGATCCGGGCATACTCGCGCTGTCCCGCAAGGTCATTCTGAATGTCACGGCGTCAAAGAACGAGCAAGCGAAACGGGAAGGCTACGTGCCGGCGGATATCGATATCCATACGGTTGATGGCAGCGTGTTCAGCGGCTGCGAGCGGTACGTGAAAGGTCATCCGGCCCACCCCATGACGATGGCAGAGGTCGTGGAGAAATTCCACCGCTGTGCGGCACTTTCGGCCTTGCCGCTGCCGGGTGAGGTGCTGCAAGCGTTTTGTGCAGACGTCGCCAATCTTGAGGCACTGGAGGATGTGCGTGCGATGCCGCGCTATCTCTCGGCCCCACTTGTCACTGCGGGGAGCAAAGTGACGAGGCAATCTTCTCCCTGACGAGCCGCCGGGGCCTACCTCGCGGGGGATTGCTTCGTCGTTACGTCTCTCGCAATGACAGCGGCGTACAACTACTCGATCGGCACGAAAATCGAGTGCCGCATCTGGTTGTTGACCGATTTCGACAGATGACCCTTGCCGGTGGTGTCCTCGACCAGGATCACCTCGCCGGCGCCGATCACCCGCGCTTCGCCGTCACTGGCGGTAAGCTGCACGCCGGCATCCAGGTTGATGATGTATTGCCGACGCGGCGCCGGATGCCACGGCCGGTCATGCTCTGCCTGGGTCTGGCGGAAGATGATGCCGGTGGCGGGCAAGCGCGCCGAGAGTTTCCCCGCCTCATTCTCCTCAACCCATTCGACATCGATATCGCGCCAATGGGACTCGCCGTTGGCGTCGCAGTAGAGGTTGTGGATGTGCAGTGACATCGGGCCGCCCTTATGCTGCTGTTACTTGTTCTTCCAGTCCGGCTTGCGCTTCTCGGCAAACGCGCGCGGACCTTCGATATAGTCCTGGCTTTCCACGTTCTCCTGCTGCGCCGGAAACACGGTGCGCATCGCTTGCTCCAGCGATGGCATGTCCAGCCCGCGATAGACCGCCTGTTTCGAAGCCTGCACCGCCTTGGGGGAACATTCCAGGATCATGGCAGCCCAGCGCTTCGCCGCGTCCAGCGCCTGGCCCTGCGGCACGACTTCGGTGACGAACCCCATCTCGTAGCCTTCGCGCGCGGTCACGCGGCGGCCCGTCAGGATCATGCCCATCGCCTGCTTGCGCGGGATCATGCGCGGCAGCCGGTGCACGCCGCCGCCACCCGCAATCAGGCCCACGCGCGGCTCGGGCAGGGCGAACAGGGCATTCTCGGCGGCGATGATGATGTCGCAGGCGAGCGCGGTCTCGAAGCCGCCGCCCATTGCCCAGCCGTTCACTGCGGCGATCAGCGGCTTGTCGAGATTGAAGCGGTGCGTGATGCCAGCGAAACCATTCGGTCCGTTGGGCCGCCGGCGCCCGGCGGCCTGCACCTTCAAATCGTTGCCGGCCGAGAACGCACGCTCCCCCGCACCGGTGATGATGCCGACCCATAAATCGTCGTCGGCCGCGAATTCGTCCCAAACGGCGGCGAGTTCGTCGTTCGCGTCGGCATGGAGCGCGTTCAGCACTCCCGGCCGGTTCAGTGTGACCATGCGGACATGGCCTTCGTCTTGCACAATGCAATACTGCCCGGTCATGAGTTTATGCCGAATGGCAGGAGGCCGTAAAAGCGCCAGCCGCTACGCACGATCCGCCGATGGTCCTGTCGCATCGCGTTTCCCCCCGCTCCACCCGGCAGGTATGGTAACCCCACGGCGTGTCGCGGCAAGGGCGACATGCCGCACGTCCTTCCGGGGGGAGACCGAACCATGCCAGGTGTCATCGTGCTCGATCATCCGCTGGTGCAGCACAAGCTGACCCTGCTTCGTCGCAAGGACACCAGCACCGCCGCGTTCCGTCAGCTCGCCCGCGAGCTCAGCATGCTGATGGCGTATGAACTGACGCGCGGCTTGCCGCTGCATACCGTAACGATCGAAACGCCCCTGGAAACCACCGAAGCGCCGTTGCTCGCCGGCAAGAAGCTGTGCCTGGTATCGATATTGCGCGCCGGCAACGGCATGCTGGATGGCATGCTGGACCTGCTGCCATCGGCGCGTGTTGGCCATATCGGATTGTATCGCGATCCGGCCACGCTGCAGCCCGTGCAGTACTACCTCAAGATGCCCGAAGACGTGGCCGAGCGGTTCTGCATCGTGCTGGACCCCATGCTGGCGACCGGCGGTTCCATTGCCGCCGCGATATCGCGTTTGAAGCAGGCGGACGTGATGCAACTCTGCGTGGCGTGCTTGCTCGCCGCCCCCGAAGGTGTGGCGCACCTGAGCGAGGCGCACCCCGATGTGCCGATCTACGCCGCCGGGCTGGATCGGGAACTGGATTCGCACGGTTATATCCGGCCCGGTCTGGGCGATGCCGGCGATCGGCTGTACGGCACGAAGTAGCGGGGACGTGCACCGCAGCGCCGGTTGGTGCAGAATGCGATTCGGCCGCAGCCGATGGGAGGAGTTTGCGCCATGCTGACGCCACAACAGGTGAAGCAGTTCCAGCACGAGGGTTGGCTGTTCCTGCCGGAGACGTTCATGGACGAGGAAGTCGCCGTGCTGCGCGATGAGGCGGAGCGCATCTATCGCCAGGACCGCCCGGAGATCTGGCGCGAGAGATCCGGTGCGCCGCGCATCGCCTTCGCCGCTCACGTTTATAACGAGGCGTTCGGATTGCTCGGTCGCCATCCGCGCATGATCCACCCGGTCGAGCAATTGTTCGGCGAGCATGTCTACATGCACCAGTACAAGATCAACGCGAAGGCATCTTTCACGGGGGATGTCTGGCAATGGCACCAGGATTACGGCACCTGGGCCCGCGACGATGGCATGCCGGAGCCGCGCGCGATGAACATCGCAGTGTTCCTGGACGAAGTGATGCCGATCAACGGCCCGCTGATGCTGGTCCCGCGCAGCCACACGCACGGCGTGCTGACGGCGGAGCACGATACGACCACCACATCCTACCCGCTGTGGACGCTGGATGAGGAAACGGTGACGCAGCTTGTACGCAAGGGCGGCATCGTTGCGCCGACCGGGCGTCCGGGCGGACTGTTGTTGTTCCACGGCAACCTGGTTCACGGCTCGGCGCCAAACATCACGCCGTATCCTCGCAAGATCGTGTACCTGACGCTGAACGCGGTCTCCAACTATATCCGCACGCCGACCCGGCCGGAGTGGATCGCACATCGCGACTTCACGCCGATCGAGCCGGTGGATGACGATGCGCTGCTGGCTTACGCGCGGCGGTATCGGGCGGCGGCGGAGTAGGGGCCACATGATAGTGACCGCGGCGATGGCCGCAGGCCGTAGAAGCCGTTCAGGCCGTCGCCACAGGCACACCCAGCGCGCGGGCATTGGATAGCATTTGCAAATCGAACGTCGCCAACGTGGCTCCAACGCGTTGTGCAATGGCGATTTGGATGGCATCCGCCGTGCGCAGCGGCAAATCGAGGCGCCGCATGAAGGCCGTTGCCATGGCGATGTCGGCTGTCGCGCATTCAACCCGAGTTACTTCGCCCGCGGCCCACACGTCGAGAGCAGATAGCGCATCCCTGGCTTCCGTCTCCGTCAGCGTCTTGGTGCGCAGCCGACGCGAGATCACCGATACGAATTCTGCCGAGGCAAAGTCGCTCAGCAGGGGTACTGGCCGAATCGAGGTGACAAATACCTCTGCCCGCGCGTTGAAGACATCGTCGATAAGCAATGCAACAAGAACACTGGCATCAAGGTAGGCGATCAAGTCGCTCTACCTCTTCGTCGCGCATACGGCTTACTTCAGCGCCTGCATCCAAGGGCGGCGTGATCTTGCCCACACGATGAGCTCTGAACCATTCCACATCGGCTTCGGTCATCGGCCGGCCGGTCTTTTGAACCGGGCGCAATTCCACCACCGGATTGCCGTGACGGGTGATCACCACATGCTCTCCCTGCAATGCCTGGTCGATCAGGCGCGGCAGGTTGTTCTTTGCTTCGGCGACGCTGTATGTGGTCATGGCAGGATTATAGCTATAGAATAGCCATTGTCGAGCGCCTATACCCGGGCAGCGTATCTTCGCATGTCCGCCCGGCGGTGGCATGCTGACGGACCGGCAAGGGGAGTAGGGCATCGGTGACATCGGCCAACGTCAGCCTCGACGACAAATACGCACTGGAAAAAGGCCGGGTGTATCTCACCGGCATCCAGGCGCTGGTGAGGCTGCCGCTGATGCAGCAGGCGCGTGATCGCGCCGCCGGATTGAACACCGGCGGCTTCATCTCCGGTTATCGCGGCTCGCCACTGGGCGGCTACGACACCGCGCTGCACGGCGCGCGTGCCTTCCTGGAAAAGCACAACATCCGCTTCAATCCCGGATTGAATGAGGACATGGCCGCCACGTCCCTCTGGGGCAGCCAGCAGGTGGGATTGTTCGATGGCGCCACCGTGGATGGCGTGTTCGGCATCTGGTACGGCAAGGGGCCCGGCGTCGATCGTTGCGGCGACGTGTTCAAGCACGCCAACGCCGCGGGCACGTCGCGCCATGGCGGCGTACTGGCGATCATGGGCGACGACCATGGTGCCAACTCCTCCACGCTCGCGCATCAAAGCGAGCAGATCATGGCCGCTGCGATGCTGCCGATTTTGAATCCGGCGACGTTGCAGGATTATCTCGATTTCGGCTTGTTCGGGTTTGCGTTATCGCGATTCTCCGGCTGCTGGGTTGGGTTCAAGGCGGTCGGCCAGACGGTGGAAACGTCCGGTTCCGTCGCGGTCGATAATGCGCGGCCGGAAATCGTGATCCCCACTGATTTCGACATGCCGGAAGGCGGGCTGAACATCCGCCGCCCCGATCCGCCGCTGGAGCAGGAGAAGCGGCTGCACGGGGCGAAGATGGCGGCGGTGGCGGCGTTCGCGCGCGCCAATGCACTGGATCGCATCACGATCGAGCCGCGCGAGCCGCGGCTTGGGATCGCCGCGGCGGGCAAGTCGTATCTCGATGTCTGCGAGGCTTTGGATGAGCTGGGGCTGACCGATGATGACGCGGCGGCGTTGGGCATTCGGCTGTACAAGATCGGATTGGTGTGGCCGCTGGAACAGCAAGGTGCACGCCGATTCGCCGGGGGTCTGACCGAGTTGCTGGTGGTGGAAGAGAAGCGCGGCTTTATCGAGGACCAGTTCGCGAAGGTCTTGTTCAATCTGCCTGATCGGCCCCGGCTGATCGGCAAGCAGGACGAAGACGGCAACGCGCTGCTGCCAAGCGAAGGCGAGCAATCGCCGATTCTCATCGCCCGTGTGATTGCCGAGCGGCTGCTGCGCCTTGGCACGGCCATGCCGGCGTTGGAACAACGCATTGCTCGCCTTCGCGAGTTGGAAGCGCGCGCCGCGAAGCTGCCGCCGCTGATCACCCGCGGCGCCTATTTCTGCTCCGGCTGCCCGCACAACACATCCACCAACGTGCCGGACGGCAGCCGCGCGCTGGCGGGGATCGGCTGCCACTCGCTCACGATCTTCATGCCGGAACGCCGCACGCATCTGTGGAGCCATATGGGCGGCGAGGGGGCGGCCTGGATCGGCCAGGCATCGTTCACCAGCGAAAATCACGTATTCCAGAACATCGGCGACGGCACCTATTCGCACAGCGGCCTGCTGGCGATCCGCGCCGCCGCCGCATCCGGCGTCAACATCACCTACAAGATCCTGTTCAATGACGCTGTCGCAATGACTGGCGGCCAGCCTGTGGAAGGCGGCCTGAACGTGCCGCAAATCGCGCGGCAGGTCGCCGCCGAAGGCGCGCGCAAGATCGTCGTGGTGTCGGACGAGCCCGACAAATACGCGCCCGACGCCGGCTTCCCGCCGGGCATCGATATCCGCCACCGCGATCAGCTCGACGCCGTGCAGCGCGAGCTGCGCGACACGCCCGGCCTGACCATCCTGATCTACGACCAGACCTGCGCCGCGGAGAAGCGCCGGCGCCGCAAGCGTGGCACGTTCCCCGATCCGCAGAAGCGCGTCTTCATCAATGAGGCGGTGTGCGAAGGCTGCGGCGATTGTTCCACGCAGTCGAATTGCGTTTCGGTGCAGCCGGTGGAAACGGCGCTCGGCCGCAAGCGGCGCATCGATCAGTCAGCCTGCAACAAGGATTTTTCCTGCCTGAAAGGTTTCTGCCCGAGCTTCGTCACTATCCATGGCGGCGCGCTGCGCAAGGCAAAGCCGCCGGTGCGCGCCAAGGATTTCGATCCCGCAGAAGGTTTGGCCGCACCGAAGCTGCTGCCGATCGAACGGCCGTACGGCATCCTGGTCACCGGCATCGGCGGCACCGGCGTGATCACTATCGGTGCATTGCTCGGCATGGCGGCGCATCTGGAAGGCAAGGGCTGCACGGTGCTGGATTCCACCGGCCTGTCGCAGAAGAACGGCGCGGTGATGAGCCACGTGCGCATCGCCGCGACGCCCGAGGAAATCCACGCCGCCCGCATCGTTCCGGGTGCGGCGCGGCTGGTGCTGGCCTGCGATATGGTAGTGGCTGCCGGCGCCGAGGCCTTCGCCGCGATGGAGCAGGGCGTCACGCACGCGGTGGTCAACAGCAGCGTGACGCCGACGGCGAGTTTCGTCAGCAACAACGAGATCGACTTCCAGGAAGCCGCCATGCAGCGCCGTATCCGCGACGCGGTGGGCGCGGATCATATCGATTTCGTTGCGGCCACCACCTTGGCAACGGCCTTGCTTGGCGATTCGATCGCTACCAACCTGTTCATGCTGGGCTACGCGTTCCAGAAGGGACTGATCCCGCTCGGCCTGGACGCGATCATGCAGGCAATCGCGCTGAACGGCGTGGCGGTGGCGAAGAACCAGGAGACCTTCGCCTGGGGCCGTCGCGCCGCCGTCGATCCGGCCTTCGTGGATGACGCCGTGCGTCCGGTGCTGCGCGCCTCGCCCGCGCCGATCGAAGATCTCGGCGCACTGGTTGAACAACGAGCGCGGCTGCTGACGGACTACCAGGACGCGGCCTACGCGGCGCGATATCGCGCGGTCGTGCAATCGGTGGCGGTAACCGAAAGCGGGCGCCTGAAGGGCATGACCGGCCTGGCCGAAGCCGTTGCGCGCACGCTGTATCGCCTGATGGCCTACAAGGACGAATACGAAGTCGCCCGTCTCTATGCGGATCCGTCGTTCCGCCGCAGCCTGGAAGCGCAGTTCGAGGGTAAGTACCGCATCGAGTTCAACCTCGCCCCGCCGTTGTTTGCGAAGCGCGATCCGGCCACCGGGCGATTGCTCAAACAAACCTACGGACCGCGCATGCTGCCCGTGTTCCGGCTGTTGGCGAGGTTCAAGCGTTTGCGCGGCACGATGCTCGATCCGTTCGGCCACACCGCCGAGCGCCGCATGGAGCGGCGGCTGATCAGCGAATACGAATCACTGGTGCGCACGATCGTCGCTAACGTGACGCCGGAGACCCATGCGCTGGCGATCGAGCTAGCCGGCGCTGCCGAACGCATCCGCGGCTACGGCCACATCAAGCAGCAGAGCGTCGCGCAGGTGAAGGCAACCGAGGCGCGCTTGTTGGCGCGCTTTCAAAACCCGGAACGCGTGCTGGCGGCTGCCGAATAACCTCTCCCGCGCGCGCTATTCGCGCGCGCGGGAGAGGTCGAGGCGCGTTAGCGCCGAGGGTGAGGGTGATCGGGAGGGTACAAAGCTTATCTCGTGCCGGCCCGATCATCCTCACCCTACCCTCTCCCGCTTCGTGGGAGAGGATTACCCGCGCCCTACCCCCTCTCGCGAGACATAATCTCCGCAATCCGCTTGTTGGTGTCGTTGATATCTGGCAACCGTTCGCCCTTGGTAATCCGCGCCAGCGTGGTTTGCTCCGCCTTTTGCATCGCCACCGCGCGATCCGCCGCTTCCGCGACCTCGTGCGGCTTCATCACTAGTACGCCGTTCTCGTCGGCCAGGATCGCGTCCCCGGGCTCCACCGCGACGCCACCGCAGGATACGGCGATACAGAACTCGCCATGCTGGAACAAGCGTTTGCCGGTGACTGTGGACAGGCCGCGCGACCATACCGGCATGCCGTACTCGCGGATTTCCTGCACGTCCGTAGCGGGTCCATCAATGATGATGCCGACGCAGCCGGCTTCTCGGGCAGCAAACGCAACGCCGCCGCCGCAGGCTGCGTGGCGCGTGTCGCCGGCGCGGTCCAGCACCAGCACGTCGCCGGGACGCAACTTGCCCAGCGCGTAATGCACGATGACGGTGTCGGCACCGTAGCAGCGCACCGTCACGGCGGTACCGGCGATGCGCCGGTAGCCGGGCAGCAGCGCACGGATGCCCGGATCCATGAAGCCGACATTGCGGAAATGGCCGATCGTTGCCGGTTCCGCCTCCCGTAGCCTGTCGAGCAAGGCGGGGTCGATCGACTTGGGCAGGTCGTTCAGCACGAACATGGCGCAATCTCCTGGTCTGGCTGGAGCGATTGATCGTCCGCGCGGTGGCGCGAGTCCAGCTTGGGTCGGTTGATCGAGATCAAAGCAAATAGCGTCGCGGCTGATAGGATTTCAGGTCCGAGACGGTTGGAGGCAGTCATGACAGTCGCCCTGCACATTGCATTCCGCAACATGGACGCTTCGGAAACGGCCGAGGCTCTAGTGCGCCAGCGTGTTGCGGAGCTGGAGCAGGTTGCTGATCGCATGAGCGCATGCCGGGTGGTGCTGGATTGCGAGCATCGGCAGAATCACGTGGGGCGGCTGTACCGGGCGCATATTGATCTGACGGTGCCGGGCGGTACGGTGATGGTGAACCGGGATCCGGGCAGCAACCACGTGCACGACGATCTGCAGGTTGCGATCCGCGATGCATTCGAGACGGCGGAGAGGAAGATCCGAGCCTTGAAAACCTCTCCCGCAAGGCGAGCGAGGTCGGTGCGCGACACGGGGTGAGGGCGGTCGGGTCGGCGGGCAGGATTGCTTTGTACCGACCCGATCACCCTCACCCTCGGCGCTTTGCGCCTCGCCTTGATCCGCTTCGCGGCTCAAGCCCGCGTTGCGGGAGAGGTTAGTCAGCTTGGCAGCAAACTCGATCCCATCAGGAACGAATCCACCGCGCGCGCGCATTGCCGTCCTTCGCGGATCGCCCACACCACCAGCGATTGCCCGCGCCGCATGTCGCCGGCGGCAAACACTTTTTCCATCGATGTCCGATAATCCGCGGCATTCGCCGCCACATTGCCGCGGCCGTCGAGCTCAAGCCCCGATTGTTCCAGCATCCCAGGCCGCTGCGGCCCCAGGAAGCCCATCGCCAGCAAGACCAGGTCCGCCTTCAGCCGGAAATCACCGCCTGGAACGTCGCGCATCTGCACGCGGCCGTCATCGCCCTTGACCCATTCGACGCGCGCGCCTTCCAGCGCCTCGACCCTGCCGTTATTGGCCGCGAAACGCCTGGTCACCACCGACCAGTCGCGCTCCGCCCCTTCCTCATGCGCGTGTGACGTTCGCAGCTTCAGCGGCCAGTCGGGCCAGGTCAGTTCTTTGTTCTCGCGTTCCGGCGGCTTGGGCAGGATCTCTAGCTGTACCACGGAAGCGGCACCCTGGCGGAACGCCGTGCCAATGCAGTCGGAACCCGTATCGCCGCCGCCGATCACCACCACGTGCTTGCCTGCGGCGGTAATGCTGCCGTTCGGCGCGGCATGCGCTTCAGGATCGCCGGCGCCGCGCTTGTTCTGTTGCACCAGGTAGTCCATCGCGAAATGCACGCCGTCGAGTTCGCGCCCGGGCACTGGCAGGTCGCGCGGCCACTCCGCACCGCCGGCCAGCACCACCGCATCGTGATCGTCCAGCAACGAATCCACCGTGATCGCGCCGGCGCCGATTTCGACATTGGTGCGGAACGTGACGCCTTCCGCCTCCATCTGCGAGATGCGGCGGTCGATCAGGTGCTTTTCCATCTTGAAGTCGGGAATGCCATAGCGCAGCAGGCCGCCGATGCGGTTGTTCTTCTCGAACACCGTCACGTCGTGCCCGGCACGCGCAAGCTGCTGCGCACAGGCCAGCCCCGCGGGACCGGATCCCACCACGGCGACGCGCTTGCCGGTGGCGCGCGCCGGCGGCAGCGGCGCAATCCAACCCTCCGCCCAGCCACGGTCGACGATGCTGCACTCGATGGTTTTGATCGTCACCGGATTGTCGTCGATGTTGAGCGTACAGGCGGCCTCGCAGGGCGCGGGACAGATGCGGCCGGTGAACTCGGGGAAATTGTTGGTGGAGTGCAGCACTGTCAGGGCCTGCCGCCACTGGTCGCGATAGACCAGGTTGTTCCAGTCCGGGATCATGTTGTTGACCGGGCAGCCCTGGTGACAGAACGGGATGCCGCAATCCATGCAGCGCGCGGCCTGGCGAGACACTTGTTCCGCCGGCATCGGCTTGACGAATTCCTTCCAATGACGGCGGCGGAGATCGGGCTTGTCATAGCCGCGGTCCTGGCGTTCGATTTCCAGAAATCCGGTCGGGTTGGCCATTCCTGCAATTTTCCCTTCACGTCATGGCCGGGCCTGACCCGCCCATGACGGTGAACATGTCGCGCCGCGCGGCCGTTTCGTTAGTCCGCCGCCACGGTTTTCGCGGTTTCCTGCTCCGCCCGCAGATCGAGCAATGCACGGCGGAAATCGCGGGGCACCACCTTCACGAAGCGGGCCAGCGCATTCTCCCAATCATCCAGCAGTTCGCGCGCCCGCTCACTCCCCGTGTACAGCAAGTGACGCTCGATCAGGATTCGCAGGCGCTCGGCGTCGTAGCGCAGCGGATCGCCCATGCCGCTGTCCTCCACGCTCACCGCGCGCTGGCGCGGCCGATTGCTTGGGTCAGCGATCCCCAGTTCCGGCGGCGCGATCGGTTCCAGGTCGACACCCGCAAGATTGCACAGCGACTTGAACCGAGCCTGCTCGTCATAGACATACGCGATGCCGCCCGACATGCCCGCGGCAAAGTTGCGTCCCGTGGCGCCGAGCACCACGACAACGCCGCCGGTCATGTACTCGCAGCCATGGTCGCCGCAGCCTTCCACCACTGCAACCGCGCCGGAGTTGCGCACGGCAAACCGCTCACCGGCGACGCCGTTGAAATACGCTTCGCCGGCGATGGCGCCATACAGCACGGTGTTGCCGATGATGATGTTTTCCAGAGGATCGCGATTCGCTTCCGGCGGCTGGCGCACCACCACCCGGCCACCGGACAGTCCCTTGCCCACATAGTCGTTGGCGTCGCCCGTCAGGTTCAGCGTGATGCCATGTGCGAGGAACGTGCCGAAGCTGCCACCCGCCGTGCCGCGCAGGTTGATGGCGATGGTATCGTCCGGCAGCCCGGTATGGCCGTAGCGCTTCGCCACTTCGCCCGACAGCATGGTGCCCACGGTACGGTTGACATTGCGGATCTCATGTTCGATCCGCACCGGCTCGCCACGTTCCAATGCCGGCTTGGCCAGGGCTATGAAGATGTTGTCCAACGCGCGATCCAGGTGATGGTCCTGTCTTTCGCGGTTATGGATCGCCACCTCCGGCTTCGGCGCCACCTGGTACAGGATCTTCGACAGGTCGACGCCCTTCGCCTTCCAATGCTCAACCGCAGGCTGTGCATCCAGCCGGTCCACGCGCCCCACCATTTCGGCGAAGCTGCGGAAACCAAGCTGCGCCATCAGCTCGCGCACTTCCTCCGCGATATAGAAGAAGAAGTTGATGACATGCTCCGGCGTGCCGGTGAACTTGGCGCGCAGCACCGGGTCCTGCGTCGCGATCCCGACAGGGCAGGTGTTCAAGTGGCACTTGCGCATCATGATGCAGCCGGCGGCGATCAGCGGTGCGGTCGAGAAGCCGAACTCATCGGCCCCCAGCAACGCGCCGATCACCACGTCGCGCCCGGTGCGCAGCCCGCCATCCACCTGCACCGCAATGCGCCCGCGCAGCCCGTTCAGCACCAGAGTCTGCTGCGTCTCCGCCAGACCGATCTCCCACGGTGAACCCGCATGGGTCAGCGAGGTGAGCGGCGACGCGCCGGTGCCGCCTTCGAACCCGGAGATTGTCACATGGTCGGCGCGCGCTTTGGACACGCCGGCCGCCACGGTGCCCACGCCGACTTCGGATACCAGCTTCACCGATACCCGCGCCTTCGGGTTGGCGTTCTTCAGGTCATGGATAAGCTGCGCCAGATCCTCGATCGAATAGATGTCGTGATGCGGCGGCGGTGAAATCAGCCCGACACCCGGCGTGGAGTAGCGGACGCGGGCGATGTTCTTGTCCACCTTGCGGCCGGGCAACTGGCCGCCTTCGCCGGGCTTGGCGCCCTGCGCCATCTTGATCTGCAGATCGTCGGCATTCACCAGGTATTCGGCAGTCACGCCGAACCGCCCCGAAGCCACCTGCTTGATCGCCGAACGCATGGAATCGCCGTTCGGCAGCGTCTTGTAGCGATCGGATTCCTCGCCACCCTCGCCGGTATTGGACTTGCCGCCGATGCGGTTCATCGCGATCGCCAGCGTGGTATGCGCCTCGCGTGAGATCGAGCCGAAGCTCATTGCGCCGGTGGCGAACCGCTTCACGATGCTGGACGCGGGCTCGACTTCCTCGATCGGCACCGGCGCTTCCGCGGGATGCAACTGCATCAGGCCGCGAATGGTCAGGTGGCGAACGCTCTGGTCGTTGATGACCTTGGTGTACTCGCGGAAGGTGGCAAAACTGTTGCCGCGCACCGCGTGCTGCAGCTTGCCCACGGTGTCCGGTGTCCAGGCATGCGCCTCGCCGCGCAGGCGGAAAGCATAGTCGCCACCGACATCCAGCATGTCCTGAAAAATTGGATTGCTGTCATAGGCGTTCTTGTGGCGCTGCACCGTCTCCTGCGCGATCTGCAGGAAGCCGACGCCCTCGATCGTCGTGGCGGTGCGGGTGAAGCATTGCTCCACCAGTTCGGATGACAGGCCAACCGCATCGAAAATCTGTGCACCGCAATAGGACTGGTAGGTGGAGATCCCCATCTTGGAGATCACCTTCAGAATCCCCTTGCCGATCGCCTTGATGTAATTCTTCTGGACTTCGTACGCCTTCAGCGGCAGTCCGTTCTGCACCCGGATTTGCTCCAGCGTATCGAACGCCAGGTACGGATTGATCGCCTCGGCGCCATAGCCGGCGAGCACGCAGAAATGGTGCACCTCGCGGGGCTCGCCACTTTCCACCACCAGGCCGACCTGGTCGCGCAGGCCCTGGCGGATCAAGTGGTGATGCACCGCGCCGGTGGCGAGCAATGCCGGCACCGGGATGCGATGCGGCCCGACGCCACGGTCCGACAGGATCAGGATGTTGTGATCGGCGAGCACGGCATCCGTTGCTTCGCGGCAGATGCGTTCCACCGCTCGCTGCATGCCCTCGGCGCCGTCGGTCGCCGGCCATGTCGTATCGATGGTCGCTGCCTTGAACGCGCCAACCTCCAGGCTGTCGATCGACTTGATCTTGTCCAGGTCGGCATTGGTCAGGATCGGCTGCGACACTTCCAGCCGATAGTGGTTGCCGGCGTGATGTCCGAGCAAGTTGGGACGCGGACCGATGATGGACACGAGAGACATCACCAGCTCCTCGCGGATCGGATCGATCGGCGGGTTGGTGACCTGCGCGAAATTCTGCTTGAAGTAATTGTACAGCAGCTTCGGCTTGTCGGAGAGCACGGCGATCGGCGTGTCGGTGCCCATGGAACCGACCGGATCGTCGCCCTCCTTCGCCATTGGCTCCAGGAAGAACTGGATGTCCTCCTGCGTGTAGCCGAACGCCTGCTGGTGGTGCAGCAGCGTCTCGACATCGTTGGGGCGCGGCAGACCGCCGCGATCGCCGGCATCGGGCAGTTCCTCCAGCCGGAACTGCGTTTCCTTCAGCCAGTCGGCATAGGGATGGGCCGAAGCGAGCTTGGCCTTGACCTCGTCGTCGGCGATGATGCGGCCTTCTTCCAGGTCGATCAGCAGCATCTTGCCGGGCTGCAGCCGCCATTTATGAACGATGCGCTCTTCCGGCACCGGCAGTACGCCCGCCTCGGACGCCATGATCACATGGTCGTCGTCGGTGACGACGTAACGCGCGGGGCGCAGGCCATTGCGGTCGAGGGTGGCGCCGATCTGGCGCCCATCGGTGAAGGCGATGGCGGCGGGTCCGTCCCAGGGTTCCATCAGCGCCGCGTAATATTCGTAGAATGCCTTGCGGTCGCCATCCATCAGCGGATTGCCGGCCCATGCCTCCGGGATCAGCATCATCATCGCATGGGCGAGCGAATAACCGCCGGCGATCAGGATCTCCAGCGCGTTGTCGATGCAGGCGGTATCCGACTGGCCGTGCGGGATCAGCGGCCACATCTTGTCCAGGTCGGCGCCAAGCAAGGCAGATTCCATCGACCGGCGGCGCGCATACATCCAGTTCACGTTGCCGCGAACAGTGTTGATTTCGCCGTTATGCGCCAGGAACCGGTACGGGTGCGCCAGCTTCCAGGACGGGAAGGTGTTGGTGGAGAACCGCTGATGCACCAGCGCCAGGGCTGACTCGGTCAGCGGATTGCGCAGGTCCTCGTAGAAACTCTCCACTTGCGGCGCCAGCAGCAGGCCTTTGTACACGACGGTTCGGGTGGAGAAGGACGGCATGTAAAGATCGCCGAGCCCGGGCAGATGCCGCTTGTCCTCCAGCGTGCGGACGTTGTTCAGAATCTGCTTGCGGATCGCAAGAATCTTCCGTTCGAACGCATCCTGGTCCTTGATGGCGGAGCTGGCGGTGATGATGGCCTGCCGGATCACCGGCATCGTCTCGATCACGCGCTGGCCGAGCCCGGTCTGGTCGGTCGGCACGTCGCGCCAGCCCAGCACCGCCTGGCCTTCGCGGGTGACCACGTCGGAGACCAGCTTCTCGGCGTAGGCGCGGGCCCGCTCGTCCCGCGGCAGGAAGCACATCGCCACGGCATAACGCCCCGGCCGCGGCAGCCGCTTGCCGGCCTTGTCCGCCCAGTCATGCAACAGGCGATCCGGCATCTGGATCAGGCAGCCGGCGCCGTCCCCGACCAGCGGGTCGGCGCCGACGGCGCCGCGATGGTCGAGATTGACCAGGATCTTCAGTCCCTGGCGGATCAGATCGTGCGACTTTCGGCCCTTGATGTTCGCCACAAAACCGACGCCACAGGCGTCATGCTCATTCTGGGGATCGTACAGGCCTTGCTTCGCAACCAGTTCCATATCGTCTCTGTCCCGGGATCGTAGCCGGTGGCGGTGTCTGAGAGCGCAAACGCCCATAATGGCGCGCGGACCCGAACCCTGGCAACCCATGCCGCAGTGCAGCGTAGGGGATACCTGCACGCGGTAGCAAGGCAGGAATCGGCCTCCGAGGCGGGTTTGGCGGCATTTTCCCGCCCCACTTGATCCCGTCCGCCGTATCGGCCTATAAACTGGGCATGTTCTGTGGCCTGCACATCGCCTGCCGCACTGCCCGCGCCGCCGCGCGGTGTTCGGCGCGTCTGCTCGCCAGCTCGATCGCCCTCGGCCTCCTCCTTCGACTTAGCCGCCCCTGAGCGCTGCGCCGGGTCCTTGAACGCCGGCTTCGCTCAGGGGGACCCCTGAGGCTGATGTCGTGCAATCAAATCCGAGGACCCTCACACCATGACCATCACCCATCCCAGCTTCGGCACGCTGGAAGACGATCGCGTTATCATCTTCGACACCACGCTGCGCGACGGCGAGCAATCGCCGGGGTTCTCGATGAACCTCAACGAGAAGATCCGCATGGCGGAGGCGCTGACCGACCTGGGTGTCGATGTCATGGAGGCCGGCTTTCCGATCGCCTCGATCGGCGACTACGAGGCGGTGAAAGCCATCGCCGAATCGATCGGCCAGCGCGACGACTCGCCGGTGATCTGCGGTCTGTCGCGCACCGGACGGGAGGATGTGATGCGTGCCGCCGACGCGGTGCGGCCGGCGAAGCGCAAGCGCATCCACGTGTTCATCGCCACATCGGACCTGCACATGAAATACAAGCTGCGCATGCAGCCGGATGAGGTCGTGGAGGCGAGCATCGCCGCCGTCAGCCTGGCGCGGCAGCATACCGACGACGTGGAATGGTCGGCGGAAGACGGCACCCGCAGCGACCCCGATTTCCTGTGCCGCTGCATCGAGGCTGCGATCAAGTCCGGCGCCACCACGATCAACATCCCCGACACGGTCGGCTATGCGCTGCCCGAGGACATGGCGCGCATCTTCACCATGATCCGCGAGCGCGTGCCGGGCGCGGACAAGGTGGTGCTGTCCACGCACAACCACAACGATTTGGGCCTGGCAGTGGCCAACACCATGGCGGCGGTACGCGCCGGCGTGCGGCAGATCGAATCCACGATCAACGGCATCGGCGAGCGTGCGGGCAACGCGTCGTTGGAAGAGGCGATCATGGCGATCCGTACCCGCCATGATGCGATGCCGTTCAGGAACAATGTCAACACGCAGAACATCCTGCGCACGTCGCGGCTGCTGTCCACGATTACCGGGTTCGACGTGCAGCCGAACAAGGCGATTGTCGGCCGCAACGCCTTTGCGCATGAGGCCGGCATCCACCAGGACGGCGTACTGAAGAATGCCAGCACGTATGAGATCATGACCCCCGAAAGTGTCGGCTGGCAAAAGAACAGTCTGGTGCTGGGGAAGCACTCGGGCCGGGCGGCGTTCCGCGACAAGCTGAACATGCTGGGTTATGGCGAAATCGGCGCGAATCAGCTCAATGATGCGTTCCGCCGGTTCAAGGATTTGGCCGACCGCAAGAAGGTGGTGTTCGACGACGATATCGTGGCGCTGGTCGATGACGAAGTGATGCGCGACCATGAGCGCATTCGGTTCGTGTCGCTGGATCTGCACGCGGGTTCGAAGGCGCCGCCGCGCGCGGAATTGGAACTGGTCGTGGATGGCGTCACAAAGCAGGCTGTCGCCTCGGGCGACGGCCCCGTGGATGCAACCTTCAAGGCGATCCGCGAGATCTACCCGCACGAGGCAAACCTGGTGTTGTTCTCGGTCGGCGCGGTAACCGAGGGAACCGACGCACAGGCCAAGACCACGGTGCGGCTGGAGGAGAACGGCAAGCTGGTCGATGGCCAGGGCGCCGACACCGACACGATCGTCTCGGCGGCGCGCGCCTATGTGCATGCGCTCAACAAGCTTCTGGTGAAGCGCGTGCGGACCGAACCGCAGGCCCTTTCCGCGTAGTTCCAGCGCCCTCCCGCGCGCTGCGCGGGAGAGGCCGGTGCGGTCACGAGCCTGGACGAGGCAGCCGCAAGCGATTAACGCTTGCATTCGTTGCACACGCTGCCATACGAAAGACGTGCGATCGCGTCAGTTTCGACGCCGTTGTGGGCACGACAGGTCTCCGGTTGGGATTTTCATGATTCTTGACGCGCGCGCCGTGCCGTCCGGCACGACCATAGACACGGACGTATGCATCGTCGGTGCTGGAGCAGCCGGGATCACCCTTGCGCGCGAGTTCATGGGCGCTCCGTTCCGGGTGGTTGTCCTCGAAAGCGGCGGTATGGATCTCGATATGCCGACGCAGGAGCTGTACGAGGGCGAGAGCATCGGCGCGCCGTTCGTTCCGTTGACCGCGTCCCGGTTGCGTTATTTCGGTGGCACCACCAACCACTGGGGTGGCTATTGCCTGCCCTTGGATCCGATCGATTTCGAGCCGCGCGACGGTTTCCCCTATCACGGCTGGCCTTTCCCCAAATCGCATCTGGATCCCTGGTATGCCCGCGCGCAGGACGTTTGCCGGCTGGGGCGTTACGACTACCGGATATCGGGCTGGGGCATTCCGGCAAACAAGGTTCCTCCGCCGTTCGGGGGGCCCACTTTTGAGACAAAGCTGCTGCAGGAGAATCCGGTCCGGTTCGGCCCCTTCTATGCGCCCGAATTGCAGCGCGCCCCACGTGTCGTCACATATTTGCACGCAAACGCCTTCCATTTCGATGCCGGTGACACTGACGCCGAAATCAAGGCATTGTCAGTCAAGACGTTATCTGGGGATAGCTTTACCGTTCGAGCCCATATCTACGTCCTTGCAGCCGGCGGGATCGAAAATGCCCGGCTGCTTCTGGCCTCGGGCCGGGAAGGTGGCAACGGCCTTGGCAATGAACATGATCTGGTCGGCCGCTTCTTCATGTTGCATCCAGTCTATACCGTCGGGACCATCGTTCCCGCCAATCCGTATATGAATTTTGATTTCCTGACCAAAGGTCCCTGGGTCCCAGGCAAATTTCGTATCGACCCGTTTATCGGCCTGTCCGCTTCGAGCATGCAGGCCCTTCATCTTCCGAACATCATGATCGACGTCGGGTTCAGGTTCGCACCTGTCGCTGGTGCGGTCGATGCCGTCAAGCGGCTGATGCATGGCGAGGGGCCTGGTGGAAGCACCCTGGCGGATCTGTCCAAGGTGGTCCGAAACTTGGAGGGTGTCACTGATTTTGCAACACGCAAGCTGCTGTTTGGGGAAGGAATACCGGTCGAGGCAATTCGCCTGTGGGGCGCGTCGGAGCAGCAGCCGAATCCGCAAAGTCGGGTGACGCTGGGGTCAAAGCGAGACAGCCTCGGCATGCGTGAGGTTGTCGTTGACTGGCAACTGGTTTCCGAGGATCGAAGCAAGGCGGCCGCTACAATCCGCCTGCTTGGGACCGAGATCGGGCGCACGGGCTTTGGCCGGCTGCGCTCGGAGTTTGGAAAAGACGACGCCTGGCCCGAAGACTTTCGAGGCAACGAACACCAGATGGGTACCACACGCATGCACCGCGATCCGAAGCTGGGCGTGGTCGACGAAAATTGCCGGCTGCACGCCATGTCCAATCTTTACGTCGCTGGCAGTTCCGTATTCCCGACTGGAGGCGCAAGCAATCCGACGCTGACGATCGTCGCTCTGGCCCTTCGCCTGGCCGACCATATCAAGGAGAAGCTTGCATGACGGCGCCGACCATACACCTCCGCCGCGGCGTGTTGACGGCAGCCGTCGCCGGAGGATTGGCCTGGGTCAGCGGGCGCATGTCGTTGTTCGCTGCCCGCGGTGCCAGTGTCCGCGCCCTTTCCGGTTCCGACGCGCTTGCCGATTTGTGTGCGGGGCTGAGCTCTTCGCCAGCGATCGGAGAGGCGTGCTTGCATGCCCTGCCCGGAATCAACTCAAAGGAAACGCTAACGCGGCTGATTCTCAGTGACGTAGCGGCGATTGGCAACACCTTCGCCTCGACGCGTACACTCCCCCACGATGTACGGGAGTGCAGCCGGGATGACTTTCGAAGCGGCAGAATTATTGCAGTCAATGGTTGGATATTTTCGGTGACTGAGGCGCGTCTTTATGCGCTCGCCGGATTATTGACCCGGGCGTGACGTCTACGCCGCAAACGTTTCATTCGCCCCGCGCAAATCATCGCCTTCCACACGCTCTCTACTCCGCGTTGCCGCCGAGCGGCAGCGCCACACCGCCCGGCACCAACCCGGGCGACAGGCCAGGGAACTGATCCAACATCGGCCCTGGTGATTGCTGCCAGCCCCCGCCCAGCGCGTTGTACAGGCTGACCAATGCCTGGAAACGCGCCGTGCGTACCTGCGCCAGCACCGCCTCGTCACTGTACAATGTCGTTTCAGCGGTCAGCACGGTGGTGATGTCCACCGTCCCAACCTCCATCTGCGCCCGCGCAATATCCGCGGCCCGCTGCGCCGTTTCCACCGCCACGCGTTGCAACGCCTCCTGCTCCGTTGTGTACCGCCAGGCGGTCAGCGCGTTGTCCACGTCGGTGAAGGCCTGGATCACCGCCCTGCGATAGTCCGCCAGCAGTTCCGCCCGCCGTCCCTTCGCTTGCTCCAGCTCGCCTCGCAACGTCCCGCCATCGAACAAGGGCTGGGTCAGCCCGGCGGCCGCCGAGGCCAGGAAAGCGCCCGGTCCGAAAAACAACGCGGCGAGCGTATCGTTCTCGAACCCGGCCGAACCTGTGACCGCGATATCCGGAAAGAACGCCGCGCGCGCAACCTTCACGTCGAAATTCGCCGCCAGCAATTGCGCCTCGGCGGCGGCGACGTCCGGGCGGCGTTCCAGCAGCGCGGACGGCAGCCCGGGCGCAACCGCGGGCAGACTGAGCGTGGCCAGCGTATCGGGCTGCACCGTTACGGCCTCGGGCGGACGGCCAATCAGGATGCCCAACGCGATGATCTCTTGCTCCATCTGGCTCCGCAGAATGGGAATGGTGGCGCGCAAGCCGGCCACCAGCGCCAGTTGCTGGGCTTCGTCGAGCGCGGTGCCCGTCCCGGCTTCCAGCCGCCCGCGGATCACCTCCAGCGTTTGCTCCGCGTCGGCCAGGCTGCGTCGCTGCACGGCAAGCTGGTCGGCAAAACCCAGCGCGGCGAACCACGTACTGGCGACGCTGGTCACCACGGTCAGCGCGACGGTCTGCTCGTCGTAGCGGCTGAACACGGCGTTCGCGACGGCGGCCCGGCGCAACGACAGCGTCTTGCCCCAAAAGTCCACGTCGTAGGCAGCGTTGATCCCGGCCGTGTAGTCGTGCAGATCGACGAAGCTGTCCGGGTGGCGACCGGAGATCCCCGCGTTGAAATTGCTCTCCTTTACCCAGGTTGCCCTGCTGCTCGCCGTCACGCCAGGCAGCAGCGCGGCGCCGGCGATGCGCACCTGGGCGTCGGCTTCCCGCACGCGCGCAATGGCGGCCTGCAAGTCGAAATTTGCCGCCTCCGCCTGCGCGATCAGCGAATCCAGTTCGGGGGAATGGAAACCACGCCACCAGTCGGCGGCCGGCCAGATCGCGGCCTTGATCGGGGCGCTGGCACGATAAGCTGCCGGAATTTCGAGCGCCGGCCGGTGGTAGTCGGGGCCCAGGTCGCAACCGGCCAGGGCGACCGCGGCCGCGACACAAAGTACCCTGTTGGCCTGCCGCGAAAACACCACGCCGCGCCTCAATCCCCGTCCGCCTCGTGGCCCAAACCCAGCAGGCGATGGCGAGCGTCCGCGTGGCGTCGGCCTTGCCATCGTGTCTGGAGCCGTCCAATCAACATATAAATGACTGGCGTCGAGTACAGTGTGAGCACCTGCGAGGCCGCGAGTCCGCCGACATTGGCCACCCCCAGCGGCTGACGCAGTTCGAAGCCCGGTCCCGTGCCAAGTGCCAGAGGCAGCGCGCTCAGCATCGCCACCAGCGTGGTCATCAGGATCGGCCGCGCCCGCAGCAAGGCTGCCTGCCGCACGGCATCGCGCGGCGACAGCCCGCCGGAGCGCTGCAGTTCCAGTGCGAAGTCCACCATCATGATCGCGTTCTTCATCACCATGCCCACCAGCAGCACGCAGGCGATCGCAGCAATCAACGTGAACTGGAAATCTCCCACCCGCAGCGCCAACAGCGCACCGAACACCGCCGAGGGCAGCGTCGAAAGAATGGTGAACGGGTGGGCGAAGCTTTCGTATAGCATGCCCAGCACGATATAGACCGCGATCACCGCGCCAACGAATAGCGCGAGTTCGCGGCCGCCGGACTTGCTTGCCTCCAGCGCCTCGCCTTTGAACCCCGCCACGACATCGCCCGGTAAATGCACCGCGCGTTCGGCATCGTGGATTGCGGCGATCGCATCGCCAATTGCCACGCCCGGCTTTGTATCGAACGAGATCGTCGCCGATGGGAACCCGCCCGAATGCACCACCCACATCGGTGCATGAATGCGATACGGCCGCACCGCGGACGCAAGCGGCACCTGGTTCCCTGCGGTCCCCGGCGCATAGATATTGGCGAACGCCGACGGATCGGTCCCTACCGAGGGATCCGCCTCCAGCACCACGCGCGTGTAGTTCGACGGCAGATAGATCGTGGCGATCTGGCGCTGGCCGAACGCGTCATACAAGGTGTTATCGATGCTCGCCGGCGTCATGCCCATCATCGCGGCGCGCGTGCGGTCGATCGTGAGCCCGGCGCCAAGACCGGCGAATTCGAGGTTGGAGATGATATCGGTCAGTTCCGGCAACTTCTCCATGCGCATCCGCATCGCCTGCTCCCAGCGGAATACCTCCGCGGGACTGTCCGCGATCAGCGTGTATTGGTAACGCGACGATGAGGATTGCACGCCCAGATTAAGGTCCTGCAGCGGAATGAAGAAGGTTCGGATGCCGCTCACTTTCGCCAGTTCACGGCGCAGACGTTCGATTACCTTGCCGATCGGCTGCCGCTGCCGGATCGGCTTCAGGCTGACCCACATGTTGCCGACGCTGAGCGTGTTGCCGTTGTCGCCGCCGATATAGGAAATCAGCCTGGCCACCGCGCGGTCGCGCAGTACCGTCTGGGCCACGGTGCGTTGCAGTTGCTCCATCGCGGCAAAGGACACGTTGGAAATCGTGATGGTGCGCACGCGCAGGATGCCGGTATCCTGCGTCGGCATGAAGCCTTTCGGCAGCGACACATAAAGCCCGCCGGACGCGATGACGGTCAGCCCCACCGCTGCCATCACCATCGCAGGATGCCGCAAGGACCAATCGAGGCTGCGGGCATAGGCGGCCATCGCGATGGAGCGCCGCCCCGCGCGGCCGCCCGCCCGCAGCAGCCGGCTGCACAGCATTGGCGTCAGGGTCAGTGACACCAGCGCCGAGAATGCGATCGTCACCGCCAGCGTGACGCCGAACTCGCGCATGTAGCGGCCCACCACATCCGGCATGAACAATACCGGCGTTAGCGCGGCGATCAGCGCTGCGGTAATGGCGACGATGGTGAACCCCATCTGCCGGGCGCTGCCCAGTGCCGCTTCCGGGGCAGATTCCCCCTCATCGAGGCGGCGGGTCACGTTCTCGACCACAATCACCGCATCGTCCACCACGAAGCCGATCGCCACCGCCAATGCCATCAGTGACAGATTGTCCAGCGTGTAATCGAACAATCGCATCGCGACTGCGGCGCCGGCCAATGCCACCGGGATCGCGACCGCCGGGATCAAGGTCGCCCAGATACGGCGCAGGAACAGCAGCACCACCAGCACCACCAGGGCAATCGCGACGCCGATCGTCAGTTGCACGTCGTCGACCGACGCGCGGATCAGGGTGGTGCGGTCATAGACCGGCGTGATCCGGATCGATGGCGGCAGCCAGCGCGACAGGCCGGGCAGCATGGCCTTCACCGAATCGACGGTCTGCACCACGTTCGCATCAAGCTGCTTGAAAACCAATATCACGACGCCAGGATGATTGCCGTACCAGGCCGCCAGCCGTGTGTTGATCACGCTGTCGGTGACCGAGGCGATGTCGCGAAGGTGCACCGGCGCACCGTTGCGCCACGCGACGATCAAATCGCGATAGTCGCGGGCTTTGAACAACTGGCCGTTGGTTTCCAGCGTCCATTCCAGGCCGCCGTCGTCGATCGTCCCCGTGGGCAGGTTCACCGTGGCGGCGCGCACCGCCGTCCGCACCTGCTCCAGCGACACCCCCAGATTCGCCAATTTCTGGGGCGACGTATCGATGCGCACGGCGGGACGATCTGCTCCCGATACGATGACCTGCGCCACGCCGGCCAACTGCGATAGTTTTTCTGCGACCACGCTGTCGGCGGCATCATAGACCTCGCCAGGGTCCAGGACGTCGGAGGTCATGGCCAGCACGATCACCGGGGCGCCGGCAGGGTTGGATTTCCAATACACCGGTGGCTGCGGCAGATCCTTCGGCAGGTTCGGGCCTGCGGCGTTGATGGCAGCCTGCACCGCGTTGGCCGCCGCATCGATGTTCTTGTCCAGATTGAACTCAAGATAAACATAGCAACCGCCGGCGCCGCTCCAGGAGAACATCTCGTCGATCCCGGGAATGGTGCCGAGCTGGCGTTCCAGCGGCTGCGTCAGCGACGAGGCGACGGTGTCGGCGCTGGCGCCCGGCAGATTGCCGTAAACGCCGATGGTCGGGCGATCGACATTTGGCAAGGCGGCGATCGGCAGGTGCGAATACGCGGCCGCACCGAGCATGAGAATACCAAACGAAATAAGCAGAGTGGCGACCGGCCGGCGAACGAAGGGGGCGGAGAGAATCATGCGACAAGGGCGGGCTTGCGCCGCATCACCCAGCGCTGGAGCCGGTCGAAGCCGAGATAAATCACCGGCGTCGTGTAAAGCGTCAGGATCTGCGACAGCAGCAGTCCGCCGACAATCGCGACGCCCATCGGGCGCCGCAGCTCCGATCCGGTGCCATTGCTCAATGCCAGCGGCAAGGCGCCGAGCAATGCCGCCATCGTCGTCATCATGATCGGGCGGAAGCGCAGCCGGCAGGCGTCGCGGATCGCGGCGGCCGGAGTCATGCCCTGGTTGCGCTCGGCGTCGAGCGCGAAGTCCACCATCATGATCGCGTTCTTCTTCACGATGCCGATCAGCAGCACCAGCCCGATCAGCGAGATCAGGTCCAGATCCATGTCGAGCAACATCAGCGCGGCAAAGGCACCGACGCCGGCCGAGGGCAGCGTAGAGAGAATGGTGATCGGATGGATGAAGCTTTCGTACAGCACCCCCAGCACGATGTACACGGTGACGATCGCCGCCAATACCAGCGCCCACTCCTCGGACAGCGACGTGGCGAACTCCGCGGCGGCGCCGACCAGGCTGGTCTCCACGCTCTCGGGCAGGCCGATGCGCCGCTCGGTCCGGTGCAGTGCCGCGACCGCCTGGCCCAGCGACGCGCCTGGCGCAAGATTGAAGGAAATCGTGGTAGCCGGGAACAAGCCCTGGTGGGTGATCGACAGCGGCCCCATGCGTTGCTCGATATGGGCAAACGCCGCCAGCGGAATCGGTGGCGAGCTCTGTTGGAATCCCGTTCCGACCCCGCTCGCGGACTGGCTGTCGAGCGACACCTGCGAACTCGCCGCGGTGACATAGATCTTGTTCAGCACCGATGGATCGGTGCGATAGCGCGGATCGACCTCCAGGATGACATGATATTGCAGCAACGGACCATAGACCGTCGTGATCTGGCGCTGCCCGAACGCGTCGTACAGCGTCTGATCGATGTCGCTCATGGTAACGCCCATCCGCGCCGCCGCCTGGCGATCGACCGAGATCATCATGCGCAGCCCATCATCGAGCTGGTCGCTCGCCACATCCGCGAACACCGCCTGCTGCCGCAGCGCCGCCTCCATCCGATTGCTCCAGAGCCGCAGCTCCTGCGGGTCCAGGTCCTGCATCTGGTACTGATATTGCGTGCGCGACGCGCGTGTCTCGATGGTGAAATCCTGCGCCGGCTGCAGGTGCAGCGAGATGCCATCGATGCCTGCCACATCGCGGCGGAGGCGTTCCATCACCACGCTGGCGGGCGCACGCCCATTCGGCGATCCGATATCGATATACAGCCGCCCACTGTTCAGTGTCGGCGTGGTGGTGCCGGCACCGATGAAGCTCTCCACCGTCTTGACATCCGGATCGCGCTGGATGGCATCGGCGACCTTCTGCTGGCGCTCGGCCATCGCGGCGAAGGAAATTTCCTGCGGCGCATCGGTGGTGCCGATCAGCAGCCCATTATCCTGCACCGGCAGGAATCCCTTGTGGACCGCGATTGCCAGCCATACGGTCGCGGCGAACGTCAGCAGGAACCCGGCCATGGTAAGCCCGCGATGCGCCAGCACCCAATCCAGCCCACGCATGTAGACGTCGCACGTCGCGTTCCAGCCGCGCTCGCTGAGGCGGAACAACACGTTGGGCGGCGGCTCCTGATCATGGGCCGGCAGCAGCCGCGCGCACATCATCGGCGTCAGCGTCAGTGACACGAACCCCGACACCAGCACGGCCAGCGACAGCGTGATGGCGAATTCGCGGAACAAGCGCCCGACGATGCCGCCCATCAGCAACAGCGGAATGAACACCGCCACCAGCGAGACAGTCAGCGACACCACGGTGAAGCCGATTTGCTGCGCGCCTTTCAGCGCCGCGGCCAGTGGCGGTTCGCCTGCCTCGATGTAGCGGACGATGTTCTCGATCATCACGATGGCGTCGTCGACGATGAACCCCGACGCGACCGTCAGCGCCATCAGCGAGAGGTTGTCGAGGCTGAATCCGCACAGCGCCATGGCGCCGAACGTGGCGATCAGCGACACCGGCAGCGTGACGCTGGGAATCGCCGTCGCCCACAGCTTGCGCAGGAACAGGAAGATCACCAGCACAACCAGTGCGACGGCCAGCACCAGCGTGAACTGCACGTCGGCAATGGCGGCGCGGATGGTGATGGTGCGGTCGCTGGCGACGACGATTTTCAACTCGCGGGGCAGCGAGGCGCGCAGCTTCGGCAACAGGGCCTTCACCGCATCCACCACCTCGATGGTGTTGGCACCGGGCTGGCGCTGGACGTCCAGGATCACTGCCGGGCGTCCGTTGAACCAGCCGGCGAGTTCGGCGTCTTCCGGCCCCACCAGCGAACGGCCGATGTCGCGGAAAAGTACGGGGGCGCCGTTGCGATAGGCCACCACGACGTTCCGATAGGCCTCGGCGGCGAACAATTGATCGTTGGCGTCGATCTGAAACGCCTGTCGCGGCCCATCCAGGCTGCCCTTCGGATTGTCGATGGTGGCTGCGGAAATCGCGCGGCGCACATCCTCCGGCGACATTCCCAACCCGGCGAGCTTGGCAGGATTGACCTGCAGCCGCACCGCGCGGGTCTGGCCGCCTTCGACGGTGACCTGGCCAACGCCGGTCACCTGCGACAGTTTCTGCACGATCACCGTCTGGGCGTAGTCGTTCACCACCGGCAGCGGCAGCGTGTCCGACGTAAGCGCCAGGATGATCACCGGCGTGTCGGCAGGGTTCACCTCGCGATACGTCGGCGGGCCCGGCAACAGCGCGATCGGTATCCAGCCCTCGGCGGCGTTTATTTGGGCCTGCACATCCTGCGCTGCCGCATCGATCGGGCGCGACAGATCGAATTGCAGCGTGATCTGGCTGGTGCCGTAGCTGCTGATCGAGCCCATCGACGTGAGCCCGGAGATCTGCCCGAAATAATGCTCCAGCGGCGCTGTGATCGACGTTTCTACGACTTCGGGCGAGGCGCCGGGATACAGCGTGGTGACTTCAATGGTCGGGAAATCCACATTGGGCAGCGCCGCCACCGGCAGCAGCCGGTAACCGAGCAAGCCCAGCAGCATGATGCCCACGATCATCAGCGTCGTTGCGATCGGACGCAGGATGAACGGGCCGGACATGGCTCAGTCGTCGGTTGAAGCGGTGTCGGCCCGGGGCGTGGTGCCTGGCCGCGGCGTACTGCTCTCGCGCGCCACTGCCACCTTGGCGTGCTGGTCGAGGCGAAAATTGCCTTCGGTGACCACTTCGTCGCCACGCCTCAGGCCACGCGCGATCAGCACGCGGCCGTCATCGACCTCGCCGGCGGTGACGCCGCGGGTCACCACGGTGTCGTCCGGACGCAGCAACCAGACGAAATCGCCACGCGGGCCGTGGCGCAGTGCGGCGACCGGCACGGTGACGGCGTCATGCTCGGTCTTCACCACGATCTTGCCGTTGACGAAGTTGCCGGGCCACAGCGTCAGCCTGGTATTGGGAAAGTCCGCCTTCAGCTTGATGGTGCCGGTGGTGGGATCCACGGTGTTGTCCACCATCTCGACGCTACCCCGGTCGAGAAGCGTCTTGTCGTCCTCGGCGTAGACTAGCACGGGGACATGCACCTCACCCGGCTTCAGGCGGCTCTGCGCCACCATGACGGCGGGCAGCGTGAAGATGACCGAGATCGGCCGCAACTGCGTCACCGTGACCAGCGGGTTGGTGTCAGTGGCGTGCACGATGTTGCCGATATCAACCTGGCGGATGCCGACGCGCCCGTCGATCGGCGAGCGGATCGTGGTGTAGTCCACCTGGGTCTGTGCATAGGCAATCTGTGCCGTGTCGTTGGCGATCTGCGCGCGCGCCGCCTCGACCGTGGCGTGCTCGTCGGCGAGTTGCTGCGCGCTGATGAACTTGCGCGGCGCCAGGTCGGCATACCGCGCCAGGTCCTGCAGCGCGCCATCCAGCACCGCTTGGTCTTTCAGCTTTGCCGCCTTGGCTTGCTCCAGCAGTGCCTGGTACGGCCGTGGATCGATGATCAGCAGCGGGTCGCCGATTTTGACGTCCTGGCCCTCGGTGAACAATACCTTGGCGATCTGCCCATCCACCCGGCTTTTGACCTGGACGGTGTTGTAGGCCTGCACCGTGCCGATCCCGGACAGGTAGATCGGCACGTCGCCGGTTTCGGCGGCGGCAACCGTGACCGGCACCGGTGCCAGGGGCGGCGGAGGCGGCGGCGGTGCCGGGGCTGTCACGGACTCGGCCAGGACGCGCCAGGACTGGAGATTCAGCGGTACGAGATTGAACCATGCAGCGGTGACACCGGCGGCCAGCAGCAAGGACAAGCTCAGCGCGATCCGCATGATGGCTCGCTTATCCCGGGGCGAGGGAGCGCGGCACGGTCAGCCGATGTTGGCCCATGGCAAACGTCCCCTTATCCCCGTGATGCAACTGACTACGATGCCGGACCGAAAGCCAACTGTACCGGGTCGTCGACAGAACAGGGAAATTGCGCCGTTTCCGACCTCTGCGGTCACGCTATAGGAATTTATCACGGCGGCAACGGGGGTCCAATGGAATCGTGTTACAGTGCAAGGCGGTGATGCACACAAGTAACGGATTGGCGATTGAGTCGGATCAAAGGGTTAGCGTTGCAGCGGGTAAGAGCGGCCAACTTGGATTCAGCTACAGCATAGCGCCGGGGCGGCCGACGGAAAGGCCTGCATTGGAGATGGCCATTGCCAGGCGAGTCCAGACTTTCCAAGCGTTGGCAGCAGTGGACTGTGGGAAGTCCTGTCGGCCCAGGAACCTGCCGCCACCCTAAAATCTGTTCTCAAATTTGCTGGCCTGTGGCAGCAGTGGGGAAGGTTCCTGCCAACGCGTCCAGACTATACCGGCAGCCTGATCCTGGCACGCAGGCCGCCCAGCGGGCTTTCCTCCAGAACAATCTCGCCGCCATGCGCGCGCACAATATCCCGGGCAATGGTCAACCCCAGGCCTGTTCCGCCTGCCTCGCTGCTTTCGAATGGGCGAAACACACTCTCCCGGCGCTCCGGCGAGATGCCAGGCCCGTCATCGTCGACCGTCACCAGCACGGCGCGTCCCTGCTGCATCGCCGCCAGCGCGATATGCCGCGCATGGCGGCGCGCATTGTCCACCAGGTTGGTGATGGCGCGGCGCACCGCATCCGCCCGCAGCGACAGCGTCAGTGCCGGCGGCGCATCCAGCGACACGTCCGCCCCGGCACGGCGGGCGCTTGCCGCCACTTCTTCCAGCACCGCGCAGATATTGGCCGGCTCGGCTTGCTCGGAACCCTCGCCGCGGGCGAAGGCCAGATAGCCGCCGACCATACGATCCATCTCCTCCACGTCGGCCTGCATCTCCGCCACTTCCTGCTGAGTCTCCTCGCCGGCCGGCAGCATCGCCAGTGCCAGCTTCAGCCGCGTCAGCGGCGTGCGCAGGTCGTGCGATACCCCGGCGAGCAGCTCCGTCCGCTGCACCAGGAACCGGCGGGTGCGTTCCTGCATGCGGTTGAAGGCGGTGGCTGCCTGGCGCACCTCCGTCGCGCCTTCCGGCCGGATCGGGCCAATGTCGCGGCCGCGGCCGAATGCATCGGCCGCCGCCGCCAGACGGCGGATGCCGCGCACCTGGTTGCGCATGAACAAGGCGGCGATCCCGAACACCAGCATTGCCGTGCCTGCGACCCAGGCGACGAAAAGGTAGATCGTGCCGGTATACAGGCGCTTTCGCGGGGCGACGACGGTCAGCACGCCGTCGGGCATTTGCAAATGAATCAGCACCGACCCTGGCGTCGAAGTCCAGTCGGCGACGAAATGCTCGGGGAGGGTCTGCTTCAAAGCGGCATTGAGGTCGTCATCCGCAGGACCCAGGATGTTCACCGGTCTGGTGTGCGGCAGCCTGGCCCCACGGTCCAGCCGGAATTGCAGCTCGAAGCGGCGGCTGGCATCGCGCAGCACCCAGTCGCGGTCGGCATCATCCGGAAATTGGTGCAGCAGGTCCAGGGTATAGGCGATCTCGTCGGTGATGCTCCCGGACAGGCGCCGCGACACCAGGTCCAAATGGCTGCCGTAGAAAATCTGCAACGCGACTGCCTGCAACAGCACCAGCGGCATCAGGATCATCAGCAGGCTGCGCCCGAGCAAGGAACGCGGCAGGATGCGCTTGACGATGCGACCGCCGGGGAAGGGGATGCGGGCGTGCATGGTGCTATGCCCCTGGTTTCAACACATAGCCCCGTCCGCGCACCGTGTGCAGGAACCGAGGTTCGCGGGGGTCCGCTTCCACCTTGCGGCGCAGGCGCGTGATCTGCACGTCGATGGCGCGCTCGCCGGCCTCGTCCATGCCCAGTGTTTCCGCGATCTCCTCGCGCGACAGCGCCTCGTTGGGCTTGGCGGCAAGCACAGCGAGCAATGCGGCCTCGCCGCCGGTCAGCCGCACCGGGCCGTTGGCATCACGCAGTTCGGCGCGCTCGCGATCGAACGTCAGGCCGCCGAGCTGCACTGGCCCTGTGGGTGCCTGGGGCGACGGCGGGGGCGCGCGGCGCAGCATGGCGCGGATGCGCAGAACCAGTTCGCGCGGTTCGAATGGCTTGGGCAGGTAGTCGTCCGCGCCGGCCTCGAACCCGGCGATACGGTCTTCCGGCGCGCCACGTGCGGTCAGCAGCAGGACAGGCAGGTCGTGGCCGAGCGTGCGGCGCAGCGCACTGGTAAGGTCAAGGCCGCTCTCGCCGGGCATCATCACGTCCAGCACCATCAGGTCGGGGTTGATGGCGCGCAGCTTGGCGCGGGCATCGGCAGCGGTGTCGGCAGTGGTGACGCGGAAGCCCTCGCCGGCGAGGTAGCGCTGCAGCAGGCTGCGCAGCCGGGCATCGTCGTCGACCACCAGGATATGGGCGTCTTCCATCAGGTGCCGTCTCCGGCCGTGTCGTCGCTGTGGGTTGCGGCGATATTGCGGCGCGCGTCCGGGTCCATGATGCCCTCCATCACCGCGCGGAAGCCGGCCACTGCCGCTGGTCCGGCGCCGCGCCAGGCGGGGGCGAGGCGCGCCATCTGGTGGTCGAACAGGCGGCGTTCCAGCGCCTGGCCCTTGGCAGTGAGGGTCAGCAGGCGCTGGCGGCGGTCCTCGCGGCCCGGCGCCTGGGCCACATAGCCTTGCTCCACCAGTGCGCCCAACACACGGGCGAGCGACTGCTTGGTGATGCGCAGGATCCCAAGCAGGTCCGACACCGTGATGCCGGGAGTGCGACCGATGAAGTGCAGGGCGCGGTGATGGGCGCGGCCGAAGCCCATTTCCTCCAGGATCACATCTGCCGCGTTGGTGAAGTCGCGGTAGCCGAAGAACAGTAAATCCTGCGCCAGACGGATGTCGGCCTCGCTGGGGAATGCCAGATCAGAAGCCGGTAACGGCTGGCGGGGCTTGCCGCGGCGCGTTTCCGCTACCGCCGGGGTAGCGGCGGGCCGGATTGCGGCGTGGAGCCCCTTGGTTTCGGACATGACAGGCATTCCCTGGGTGGGGGCGAAATTAAGACAGTCTTATTGACGTATTTGGCCGTTCATTATACGGTGCGGGCGTCGGCGATAACAAACTTGCGGAGGATACGCTTATGGAGCTCGTTCCTTTCGACGATCGCGACGGCTGGATCTGGTGGGACGGCAAGCTGGTCCCCTGGCGCGAGGCGAAGCTGCACGTGCTGTCGCATGGGCTGCACTATGCCAGCGCCGTATTCGAAGGCGAACGGGCCTATAACGGCAACATCTTCCGCCTGCGCGACCATACGGACCGGCTGATCAATTCCGGCCGCATCCTGGGCTTCGCGATTCCCTTCACCGCCGACGAGATCGATGCGGCATGCCGGGAGGTGCTGGCCGCCAACGGTCTGACCGACGGATACGTGCGTCCGATCGCCTGGCGCGGATCGGAGATGATGGCGGTGTCGGCGCAGCAGACCAAGATCCACGTGGCGATCGCCGCCTGGCCGTGGCCCAGCTATTTCGGCGCGGAGCGGATGCAGGGCATCCGGCTGGGCATCGCGGAATGGAAGCGTCCATCGCCCGAGACGGCGCCGGTCGCGGCGAAGGCAACGGGGCTGTACATGATCGGCACCATGTCAAAGCATAAGATCGAGGATCAGGGATTCAACGACGCACTGATGCTGGACTGGCGCGGACTTGTGTCGGAGAGCACCGGGGCGAACGTGTTCTTCGTGATGCGCGGCGAGATTCATACGCCGGTGCCGGACTGTTTCCTGGATGGGATCACGCGGCGTTCCGTGATGAGCCTGGCGCGGCGGCGTCAGATGACCGTGGTGGAACGGCCGATCGAACTGGACGAGATCAACGACGCGACCGAGTGCTTCCTGGCCGGCACCGCGGCGGAGGTGACGGCGGTGCGGGAGATCGCCGGACGGGCCTATACGCCGGGGCGGATCACCGAGACGCTGATGAAGGATTATGACGCGCTGGTGGTGCGGTCGCCAGAGGAGGTGGCGCGGGTGGTGGCAGGGTAGGGCGCACGCGCAGCGCCGTGCGGACTTTGGAGAATTGGAACCGACCTGAGCCGGCATACGGTCTGCGCAACCCGGTAGACGGAGCTGCGTGGTTGGTAGTGGCTCAGTTTGGGCGAGGCACCACCGCGCTATTATACCAACCCGCTGAATGACCGACGTACGCGGCCGCGCTCCCCATGTCATTGCGAGGAGCGAAGCGACGAAGCAACCTCGGTCGAGCGGCGCACGATCGTCCGAGCGCCGCTTGACCGAGGTTGCTTGTGCGCCAGGCAAGCTGGCGTGGTCCAGCCGGTGCAAGTCCGGCCCGGGTAAGCCGTAGCGGGC
>Ga0335075_10001448_pt1 | contig 39150 bp, 30 predicted proteins | sample Lox_Sample_24_FD_206723 | JGI IMG/M metagenome (GOLD analysis project Ga0335075, IMG submission 206723) | Soil microbial communities from Loxahatchee National Wildlife Refuge, Florida, United States - Lox_Sample_2.4 | ecosystem: Environmental > Terrestrial > Soil > Wetlands | place: USA... | reverse complement strand
TCCGCGGGTTCGCCTCCTACGTGCTCGGCCGGCTCGACTGAGCGCGTCGTCCCCGTGCCGCGCCGACCACGGCCGCGGCGAGGATCACTTCTTTTGTGACTGCTTCCTGTGCTGCGGCTTCTTCTTGACGCACCTGGCGACGCCCTTGACCTTCTTCTTGACCCGGCCTTTCTTGCACTTGAGCGGCTTCGGCGCCGGCTTGGCCCGCGACGTCGTGTCGGCGGGCGGTGGGGTGGCGGGTGGCGGGGAGCTCGGCGGCGCCTCGCAGGAGCCGACGCAGCTCGGGGCCGTGCCGCCGCCTCCGGTCGAGGCGGGTTCGAAGGTCGCGTTCATCGCCATCTCGCGCGGCGCGTAGGTGACCGCTTTGGCGGTGCCGCCGAGGCCCGGCATCGGCGGTGGTTCGGCGCAGCCGCCTCCCAGGCATCCCGAGGTCCAACCCGTCTGGACGTACCAGACCGGTCGCACGGTGCTGGTGCTCGGATATTCGACCCGCACGCCGAGGTAGCTGCCGACCGGGACAGCGATGTCGCTGGTGAAGGAGTGGAGGACGTTTCGTTCTTCGGGCCCGGTCGGGACGACCGCGGGCAGGGGTTCCTTCGGGCCGATCGCGACCACGGTGAAGTTGCCGCCGCCCGCCGCGGTCAGCGCGTAGAGCTGCGCGGTCGCTTCGGGGCCCACCTGATCGGTGTAGAAGCGCCAGCTCGTGATCGTCCCGGCGCCCGGCGTCGCCAGCACCTGTCCGGCCGGGGCTTCCATGTTGAAGAGCAGCCTGCCGCTCTGGCCCGCGGCGGCCTGGGCGCCGGCGGGGTCCGGGTTCGGTTCTTCCGGGCCGATCGTCTGCCCCGCGAGGGCCGCCGCGGCGCTCACCAGGAGGGTGGCGACGAGGGCGAGAAGGAGGGCGATCAGGCGGCGCACGCGCGGCAGCGTATCCGCTCCCCGCCCCCTTCCCGCCGGGCTTTCCTACTTTTCCGGTCCGTCCTACGTGGTTTCGCGTAGCGGGTCGGGCATCGGGCGGCAAGGCCCTAGCCGCGACCCTGGGCCCGCGTCCGGGCCGCCTTCTTCGCCGAGGCGCTCCGCTTCCGTTCCTGCCTCTTGCGCGTCCGCGCCGCCTTGCGCGCGGCCTCCTTGCGCTTTGCCGGCCCTTTGTTGATCCGGTCCTGCACCTCGGCGGCCGCGCTGGTCAGGTCGGAGATCGCGCGCCTCGCCGCCTTCGGTGCGTTGCGCCTGCCCTCGGCGACGGCCTGGGACACCTTCCTCGCCCGGCTCTTCCTGACCCCCAGGTCGCGTAGGCGCCGGAAAAGCTCCTCGTCTCTCTTCTTGGCCATCGGGTCCCTCCTGGTCACGCAAGGATCGGGTTTCCTCCCGGTTCCCTGCGTGTCGCGAGGTCAAACCGGACGGGTCGGCCGCCGCCGCGCCCTCAGGCCTCCTTCTCGGGCGGCGCCGCCTCGAAGGAGACCAGGTGGACGCGCATCGACCAGGTCTCGGTGCCCTCCTCGCGGGCCTCCAGCCGCTCCCGCGCCCTTCTCTCGATCTCGAGGCACTCGTCGGTGATCAGCGCGAGGCGGTCGTGGAGCTCCTCCAGGGCCTCGCGGTCGAGGCGCCCGGCCAGCCGCACGAGGTGGCGGTCGGGACGGGAGTCGAAGGTGCCCGCCTCGAGCGCCTCCTCCATCTCGATCTCCATCAGCCTGACTATCTCCGCCGATTGCGATTCGCGCTCGGCGCGCTCGATCCGGGCCCACTCCGGCGTCGGGATCACCGGCATGACCGAGAGGTAGAGCGTCTCCCCGTCCTTCGTCTCGCCCGTCGGCTGGAACAGCCCGAGGGCGACGAACTCGGCGACCCGCGCCTCCGCCTCGGCCGCCGGGATCCCGGCCTCCTCGGCGATCTCGGCGACGCTTCTGCCCTTCGTGTGGCCGAGGCTCATCGGCATCTGGCCGCCGGCGATGCCGAGCTCGGTGTTGGCGACGGTGCCGTAGAGGTCGGCCGGCGAGCGCCGGTAGGCGCGCCCCGCCGCCGCCCGCGTCGCCTGCGCGGCGCCGATCAGCGGCGCCAGGGCGATGTAGGTGCAGATCGGCCCCAGGGCCGGGAGGCCCGCCGGCCCGGCCTCCAGGAGGCGGCGGCGCATCAGGGCGAGCAGCCCGCCGAGGGTCGCCTCGACCGCGATGCCGCCCAGCGGCGCCCCCGGCGGCGCGGCGGGCAGCGTCCGCAGCAGCGTGCGCAGCGGCCGCAGCCCGGCGTGGCGCCTGCGCAGGGCCGGACTGCCGCCTTCCTCGCTCGCGACCAGCAGCAGGTGGGCGAGGTTGGGACGGGAGGCCAGCAGGGCGAGGACGGCGCCGATCGCCGCGCGGAGCCCCTCGGCGGGCACCTCGTGGCGGTGGTAGGCCGGCAGCGCCACGGCGAGGAGCTGCGCGCAGCCCGCGTCGATCGCCCCCAGCATCAGGCCCTGGCGATCGGGGAAGTTCGCGTAGAGCGTGCGTCGCGACATCTGCGCCCGCTCGCCGACCTGCTCCATCGTCACCTCGGCGAGGCGCCCGCCGGCGAGGAGCGCCTCGAAGGCCCGCAGGGCCCGTTCGGCGTGGTCGCTGGCTTCTGCTGCCTCCGGGCGCCGCTCGGGCGGGCGGGCCGCCGCCCGCAGGGTCCCGCTCGGCGCCTCGAAGCCCGCCAGGAAGGCGAGGAGCCCCGGGGTCACCTCGGCGAGGCCCGCGTCCTCCCGCATGAGGCTCCGGCGCAGGAGCTCGAGCACGGCCCCGACCGCGGCGCTCGCCATCTCGGCAGGCATCTCGGCGTGCGCGGGCGATCGGGCGAGACGTCCGCGCAGGAGACCCTCGGTCCGGCCGATCGCGTCCTCGAGCAGGGCGGCCGGGCGCTCGCCGGCGACGGCGGCCTCGATCAGGCACATCCGCGCCGCGGGAGCCTGCGCCTCGACCGCCGCCGCGAGGGAGCGCAGGCGCTCCTCGGTTCCCTCCTCCGCCTCGATCGCGGCGCGCAGCTCCGCGAGCGCCGCGCCGAGCAGCCGCTCGAGCGCCGCCACGAAGGCCGCCTCCTTGTCGGGGAAGAGGTCGTAGAAGCTCCTGCCCGACACCCCCGAGATCCGTTCGATGTCCTCCAGGCGGGTGCCCTCGTAGCCGCGCTCGGCGGTGCTCGCGACGATCGCCCCGAAGATCCTCGCCCGCTGGTTCTCCCGCGCCTCCGCCCGGGACTGCGCCCTCCCCGGCCGGAGCCGCTGCTGCCGGAGGGACGCGGAGTCTCCCCAGGGCGTCGCGACCATGGCGCGGAACCTATCCGGCCCGCCGACCGCCGCCCGGTCGGGGCGCAAAGGTGGGCAAAGATGGGTACGGTTCAGTGTCCAAGGACAGGCAGAGGGAAGGGGAAAATCGGCGGCCTAGCGGTTTACCGGAAGCATCTCGACCGATACGATCCATTTTCTCCATATCTCTCACATTGACATGAAAACGTCGGGCTGTCTATCCTGGGGTTGGAAGTCAGGGAATCCTCCGGGGACAAGGGGAGAACGATGGAAGCCGTAGCCGCCGAGCCATGCCCGCCGGGCACAGGGGATCGGAGCGAGGATGGGGATCGGAAGTTCGCGCCGGTCGCGCTGCCGCCGCGCCCCGACCCCGACCCGCTTCTCGACCCGCTCTCGCTCGCCGTCGTGGCCGAGGTCTCCGAGTGCGGCTACGCGGCCGCGAGCCTCGCCGGGGTGCTGCGGCGGGCGGGGGTGACCGCGGCCGAGTTCGAGCTCCGCTTCGACGACCTCGACGACTGCGCCCTCGACACCCTCGAGCGACTGATCGCGGCCTTCGAGCGCCGGGTGGCGCGGGTCTTCAACCGGGGGCCCGACTGGCGCAGCGCCCTCCGTGCCGCCGCCTATGAGTCCGCCGACTGGCTCGAGGAGAACCCGGGGACGGCGCCCTTCGCGATGACCGAGGCCCTGCGGATGGGAAACGAGATCGCGCGGGTGCGCCGCGAAGGGCTCTTCGAGTTCTGCGCCGCGCTGATCGAGTCGGGCCGCGAGGCGGCGCCCGACCCCGGGTCGATCCCTGCGGGTGCCTCCATCCACGCCGCCGGCTCGATCCTGAACCTGCTCACGCACCGGCTGCTCGAAGGCGCCTCGGTCTCCTACCACCAGGGCGCCCGGGAATCGCTCTACGGGGTCATGCGCATTTACCTGGGGCCCGAGGTCGCCGGCGAAGAACTCCGCAGGCCGCTCCCGGCGCGGGCGCCACGGGTGCCGGCAGGACCGCTCGCCGCAGGATGTCGATAGCGGCCGACGCCAGACGGCCGCACCCGCGTGTCCCCGCGCGAGCGGCCGGTGAGCCTGGTCGAATGCACCATTCCCATCGTCCATCGAGGCCCGGCCAGGCTCCTCGAGACGTCGTAGACCAGGGAAGACGACGCGTGGGATCGAAGGGTTTCTCGAGGATGGGTTGTGGACGCGCCTCGGCGCAGGACCGCGTGGGCGGCGGACGGGGCGCGGGCTCGTGAGGCCGGTCGAGATACCGCCCGCGCCGGCCCCCGACCCGTTCACCGATCCGCTCTCGGTGGCGGTCGTCGCCGAGATGCTCGACCGCGGATATGCCGAGACCACCGTGGCCGGCGTGGCCTCCCGCGCGGGGGTCCCGGTGGTGGATTTCCGACGTCGCTTCCGCGACCTCGACCACTGCGCCCTCGACGCCTACGAACGGGGCGCGGCGGACTTCGAGCGGCGGATCGGCGGCGCCTTCAACGACCATCCCGACTGGCAGACGGCATTGCGGGCGGCGGCTTACGAGGCGGTCGACTGGTTGCGGGAGCACGCCCAGATGGCGCGCTTCGGCAACACCGAGCTCCTGCGGATGCGCGACGAGATCGCCAAGGTCCGCAGGGAAGAGGTCTTCCGCTGGTGCACCGAGCTGGTCGAGCGCGGACGCGAGGCGGCGCCGGATCCGGACCGGCTCCCCGAGGGCACGGCGATCGTCGCGGCCGGTTCGTTTCTGCAGCTCTTCGCCGTGCGCCAGCAGCAGGGAGGCGAGCTCGACCTCGAGGCGGCGGTACGCGAAGCGCTCTACGCGGTCGTGCGGACCTATCTCGGGGAGGACGCCGCCCGCGCGGAGCTGTCCCTGACGCGCCCCTGACCGCCGCCGCCGTCGCCTCAGGGGTCGCACCAGGCGGTGCCGGGAGACGGGCAACCAGGGAGAGGAGCCCGCCCCCCGCACCGACGACGCGGCGCTCCCAGGGAAGAGAGGCGCCGGTACTCGCCTCCGATTGTTCAGGGAGTGAGGCGACCGGAACGGGTCCCGGCGCGGGCAATATAGCCGCTTCGAGGTTTGCCGTCTACAAAAGAGAGAGAAAGTCGGTATCTTCGCCGCCATGCGGATCCGGCGGGGGCCGACCCGATCGAGGTGGTTTGCCATGGACGCCACGCGCAGGCGCAGGGTCATGCGATCTCCCCGACCGGCGGACGTGATCGGGGAGAGGGGTCGGTGAGCCCGCGCGGCTTCGCCCCCCGCCCTCGCCGCGCCGCCGGCGGCAACGGCTACCCGCTACCGCCGGCGCTCTCCCGGCTTCCCGCGGGCGCCGCCCGCCTGCCGCGCGAGTTCCTCGCCCAGGATCAGCGCGACCGCATCCTCCTCGCCGCTCTCGAGATCTTCGGCACCAGGGGCTTCGCCGCCGCCACAGTCACCGACCTGAGTCGCGAGGCGGCGGTCTCGCGGGAGACCTTCTACCGCTTCTTCGACGACAAGTCCGAATGCCTCGCCGCGCTGCATGACGAGCTGCTCGTCTGGCTCGCCGAGGAGGTGCGCGAGGCCGCGGCGGCGGCCGAGGGCTGGGCGGCGGCGGTCCTCGCGGTGACCGCCAGGCTCGTCGGCCTGCTCGCCGACGACATCCGGGTCGCCCGCCTCTGCACGATCGAGTACCTGCTCGGCGGGGCGGAGGTGGTCGGGCGCCAGGAGGCGGCGCTCGCCGAGCTCGCCGCGGCGCTCCGCATGGGCCGGGTCGAGATCGAGCACGGGGAGCGGCTGCCCGACTCGCTCGAGCTGCTGCTGCTCGCCGGGGCCGGCTCCCTCGTCGCCCGCTCGCTCGTCCGCGGCGTCGGTCCGGGCCCCGCCGAGCTGGCCGACGAACTGGCCGAACTGATCCTGATCTTCTACCTCGGCAGCGAGCGCGCCCGGGCGATCGTCCGCGGCTGACCCTCTGGGCCGGCCGCGCCCAGGCCCGGCGGCTCAGACCTTCCGCGACTCCTCGCCCGCCCGCCGGCGTCCGAGGAAGGGCGCCAGCACCATTTCGACCAGCTGCGGCGCGGCAGCGGGGAGCTCCTCGCCGTCGCCGACCGCGACGGCGGCGATCAGGACCGAGGAGATCGCGCCCTGCATCGCCTCGGTCTCGAGCGCGGTCGCCGCCTCGCCCCGGCGCGGGGCCGGGTGCCCCTCGGTCAGCTCGCCGACCACCGCTGCCAGGAACCTGCGCCCGCGGGCGGCGAACTCCCCGCCCGCGCCCGGTGGCGCGACCAGGCCGAAGCGGACGAGGTCGGGGTTGGCGGCGAGGAATTCGAGCAGCGTGGCCACCCGCGCCCGCACCGCGGCGGCGAAGCCGCGCGCCCCGTCGCCGGCCTCGGCGAGTGCCCCCAGCAGATGGCCTTCGAAGAGGTCGAAGGACGCCTCGAAGCACTCCTCCTTGGTGCTGAAGTAGCCGTAGAAGGTGCGGCGCGAGACCCCCGCGGCGGCGGCGATCTGGCTCACGCTGGTCTCGCGGAAGCCGTGCGCGGAGACCGCGGCGATCGTGCCCGCGATCAGCCGTTCGCGCTGGTTCCTGGTGACGAACTCGCGCGAGAGGCCGTGGCGGCCGGGTGGCAGGCGCCTCAGTTTGCCGTCATCGTCGGTTCCGCTCTCCCGCCTCGCCACGCGCGCAGGCTACCGGGAATCCGCCGCCCCGGTTCCGATCGTGTTCGCATTGGGCACGCCCCGTCTCAGCCCCGCAGTCCGACCGGCGCCGGGTCCTCGCCCCGGACGGTGTTCGGCGACGGTGCGGGGGCGGGTCTCAGGAGTGCGCGCGGATCGCCTTCTCGGCGCCCGTCGCGCCGAGATAGGGCTCGAGCACCATCCGCGCCATCAGCGGCCAGAGCTCGCCCGGATCCTCGATCCGGCCGGCGGCGAGCCGGCTCTGCAGGAGCCAGGCCAGGCCCGAGACGGTGGCGTCCTCGAAGCTCGCGGGAAGATCCTCGGCGGCACCCGCCTGCGAGCGGCCTTCGCGCAGGAAGGCGGCAAGCGCCTTCAGGGTCGCGTCGTAGCGGCCCAGCGCCCGCTCGCCGCCGGTCTGGGCCTCGAGCAGGACGAGACGCGCCGCCATCGGGCGCCCGGCCGCGTACTCGACCGCCGCCCGCACGCCGCAGGTGGCCGTGGCCGCCCAGTCCGCCTGGGCCGGGACAGCCGCCGCGATCCGCTCGCGGGCCTCGGCCTCGACCAGGTCATAGACCGCGACGAAGCAGTCTTCCTTGCCCTCGAAGTCCTTGTAGAAGCTGCCCATCGAGATCTGGCCGCCGGCGATCAGGTGATCGACGGTCGCGGCCTGGTAGCCGCGCTTGGCGAAGACGTCGACGAGCCGCTCGAGCGCCCGCGCGCGGCGCTCCTCGCCACGCACCTTGCGCGAGAGTTGGCCGCGATCGACGGACTCGCGGGTGAGTGCCGGGGGCATGTCTGCCACGGGAAAGAGCATAGTCCCACCGCGGCGGAAGCGGCTACCGAATACCGACGGTCCCCCTATCGTTTGTAGACAGCCGACCTCACTTGCGCTACAGTTCCCGCGTCCGCCTGGGGGCGGGCAGATGAGCACCCGTAACGGGAAGGCCTCGGACAGGGCCGAAGGTGGGACCTTCGGAAGGGCGAGGCAGGAGGAGAGATTTGATGGATCAGGGCTGGGGCAGCAGGGGCGACGGCATCGTGACCGTCGCCGGTGGCGCGGCGATGCCGGGCCCGGAACTTCATCTGGCGATGCGCAGCGGCCGGCGGGCCGTACCCGCCTTCATCGCGGGCGCCGCGCCGGCCGCGCCCGCATCGGACTTGCGTGGTGTCGACAAAGGAGGCGAGCGGTGAGAGGTCGAGGAAAGATCCTGTTCGGGCTGACGGCGCTGCTGGCGCTGTGTGTCTTCGTGGCGACGGCTTTCGCCGACAGCCCGCCGACGATCACCACCGATCCGGCCACCGCCGTCACCGCGACCACGGCCCAGCTCTCCGGCACGGTCAACCCCGAAGGAGGGCCGTCGGAAACCAACTGGCACTTCGAATACACGACCGAACCGAGCGGCTTCTTCTGGTCGACCGGGCCGAGCGGTGAATTCGCCGGCACCGAAGCCGAAGGCACCGACCCGGTCGACGTCGGCGGGACGATCGAAGGTCTCGAACCGGAAACGAAATACACCTTCCGGCTCGTCGCCCAGAACGAATTCGGCGTCAACTTCGTCCGCACGCCCGAACCATTCCCGACCTTCACCACTCCGGCCGGCACGCCCGAAATCCAGAACGCCGCGGTCGCACCGCTCGCAGACGAAGCGCTCTTCGACGCCGAAGTGAATCCCCTGGGCAAGGCGACCTACCACGTCGAGTACGGCGCCACCACCGCCTACGGTCACGTGACCGCGAGCCGGCAGCTGAAAAAAGGCGCGACCGCCGTGCCGGTCGAAGTCGGGATCTTCGGCCTCTCGCCGAACACCACCTACCACGCCCGCCTGGTGGTCGAAAACGCCGCGGAAACGGTCCGCTCCGGCGATCAGGAATTCACCACGAGGAGCCCTGAAGCCGGTGGGCTGCCCGACGGGCGCGTCTATGAGCAGGTCTCCCCGCAGATCAAGAACGGGAATGATGCCGGCGCGACGTCGCCCTCGACTGCGCCGAAGTACGCCATCGCGACCGCAAACGGCGAAGGCATCCTCTATGGCGTGCGGGGCCCGATGGGCGCCGCACATCGCGGCCTGCAGGACTACGCGATCGGGCACAGGACGGCTGATGGGTGGACTTCCGAACCCGCCACTCCGGCCGGCTCGGCGGAACGCATCTACGCGCTCTCCTACGCGCCCAAAGACCTGCTCCCGTCGGCCGATCTGAGCAGGATCGTGTTCGGGGCCTTCGGCAGCTACGTCCCTGAAAATCCGGAAACTCTCAATACCTCTGCGGGGCTCTACCTGGGCCGGCCGGACGGAGCGATCGAATGGCTTACCCGGCCCCGGATCGCGGATCCGAACCCGGCTCCCGGCGAAATCCCCAACCTGAGCATCATGGAGCCGGCGGGCGCCTCGCCCGATCTCAGCACCGTCTACTTCTGGTCCGGCCCGACGCTTCTTCCCGAAGACGCCGCCCGGAGCGCCCTCTACAACCCGAACGATCCGGAAGGGGCAGGACCATACGGTCTGTACGAATACACCGACGGCGTCCTCAAGGAGGCCGGCACGCTGCCGAACGGTGAAGACAGCGCCGGAGGTGCGGCTCCAGCCGCCCAGGGTGGGTACTTTCGCGTGAGCGGAAACCTGGCGAATCCCAATACCGTCGGCAATCAGGTGTCGCGGGACGGCTCGACGCTCTGGTTCGTCAGTCCAGACCCAGGGCCGCTCAGCGGTGGCGTAAAACAGACGGAGCTCTATGTGCGCCACGGCGGACGCTCCACTCTCGTCTCACACGATCAATCCGGTGCACCGGCACCATCGGGAGTCTCCGGCGTCGAAGGCCGCGCCCCAGGCGCGGACCCGGCCCCCGACATCTACGCCTATGCCTCGCCCGACGGCTCGACCGCGATCTTCAAATCGGTCGATGCCCTGGCTCCGGGCGCGCCGAACGACTCGTCGGTAAAGAGCTACATGTACGACCGTGCCGATGACACCGTCACCTACCTCCCGGGTGTATCGGGCTGGGTCGTTACGTCCTCGGATGACGGTCAAAGATTTCTGTTCGGCGACTCCGACCATATCGCCGTATGGGATCACGGGACGGTTACCCAGATCTCGTCTGTGGGTGGTTCTGAACTCGCGCCTGCCAGGGCGACCGGCGACGGGTCGGTCTTCATCTTCTCTACCCAGGCCCAAATTCCGGGATTCAACAGCGGGAGCATGGTCCAGATCTACCGGTACGAGACGGCAACGCAGAAGACGACTTGTCTGTCGTGCCCTCCCGACGGGGTGACGCCGTCTGGATACGCACATTTCATGAGCTTCTCTGGGGAAGGGCAGGTACTGGGAAACCGAGGGATGACCACCGACGCCAGCCGTGTCTTCTTCGACACCCCGGATCCGCTGGTCGCGCGTGACACCAACGGCAAACGCGACGTCTATGAGTGGGAGGAAGGACACGTCTCGCTGATCTCCACCGGGCGCAGCAAGGAAGACTCGTTCTTCCTCGACAACAGCGCCGACGGAAGAAATGTGTTCTTCGCGACCACCGAAGGCCTCGTCCCAGGCGACACCGACGAAGCCTACGACGTCTATGACGCCCGCGTCGGCGGCGGCTTCGGCAACGGCGAAGAATCCGCGCCGTGCCAGGGAGAAGCCTGCAAGGGGGAACCCGGGTCCCCGCCGACGATCGGCGCCGCCGCGAGCTCCAGGCTCAACGGTTCCGGCAACGTCCGCCCGGCGACCGGCGTCGGCATCAGCGGGATCCAGAAGATCTCCTCGTCTGATCTGGCGAGGCTCGCGAAGGGCGGCAAGGCCCGGCTCCACCTGAAGGTGAGCGGGCCAGGGAACATCAACCTCACCGGCAAGGCCAAGGTCGGGAAGAAGACGCTCCGCGCGGTCTCGGCCTCCTTCAAGGCCAAGAAGGCCGGCAAGGTGGCGATCCCCTTCTCCCTCACCAAGGGCGCCCTCTCGGCACTCGGCCGCCAGGGCCGGCTGCCGGTGTCCCTGACCGTCCGCTTCAAGGGCGCAGGGGCAAAGGTCGTGAAGTTCACCGTGCGAGCCGCCGGCTCGGCCAAGGGGGGTGCGCGATGAGCCGCCTACCCGGACACCTCAGTGAACCGATCTCGGCAGACGACGTGATGGAGGACAGAGTGCTCGCTCCCGACAGTTTCATTCGCAACGCCTCCGGAGCCGCGGCCCCGGGACAGAGGTCCAGCATCGGCAGGGCGGCGACCCTGTCGGTCGGGCTGGCGGCCTTGATCGTCGCCTTCCTCCTGGCGAGCGCGGCATCGAGCCGCGCCGCCGAAGTGACGATCACCCCGGGCAGCTTCGGCACCGCGCTCAGCACCAACCAGGCAGGCGCGCACCCCGACCTGCGCACGACGTTCACCCTCGAAACGCTGCCCAACAACGAACCGCTCGGCGGCACGCCGAAGGATCTCCACGTGGAATTCCCGCCCGGCTTCATCGGCGCGGCGAACGCGACCCCGACCTGTCCGATGGCGCAGGTCCTGAGCTTCTCGAACCCGTGCCCGCTGGGCACGGCGGTCGGTGAATTCAACGCCACGCTCTACTACTTCGGGCTCAAGTTCCCGCTCAGCGGCCTGGTCTACAACGTGGCGCCGGACCCGGGCGAGCCCGCGGCGCTCGGGTTCTTCGCGCTCTATCCGGTGCGGCTCGACACCGGCATCCGCTCCGAAACCGACTACGGCCTGACGACCTCCTCCTTCGACCTCACCGAGGGCGCCTCGCTGATCGGCATCGACATGACCCTCTGGGGCGTGCCTGCCGACCACAACGGTCCCGGCGGAGGAAAATTCGATACCGCCGGGCGCGAATACGGTGGCCCTGGCACCTCACCCCGCCGGGCGTTCTTCACCAACCCGACCCAGTGCGGCGGCGGGTCGCTGACCTCCGGGCTCTCGATGGACACCTGGCAGTCGCCCGGCGTCTTCGCCAGTGCTTCCTATGACATGGGGCCGATCACCGGCTGCAACCGCCTCAGCTTCGCGCCGACGATCGACGTCCGGCCCGACACCAAGGCGGCCGGTGCCCCGGCCGGTCTCTCGGTCGACATCGACGTCCCGCAGAACTCCGATCCGAGCGGCCTCGCCACGCCCGACGTCAAAGGCGTGACGGTCGCGCTGCCCGACGGGATGCAACTGTCGCCGGGGTCCACCGACGGCTCGCTCGGTTGCACCGATGAACAGATCGGGCTCCATACGCCCGGGCCGGCGACCTGCCCGGACGCATCGAAGATCGGCAACGTCGAAATCACGACGCCGCTGCTTGACGACCCGCTCAAGGGCACCGTCTTCCTCGGCTCGCAGGAGTCCTCGGATCCGGCCTCGGGCCAGATGTTCAGGATCTTCTTCCAGGCCGAAGGATCTGGCGTGCGGGTGAAGCTCGAAGGATCAGTGAAGGTGAACCCGGCGAACGGGCAGATCACGACCACGTTCGCCGCCAACCCGCAACTGCCCTTCGAACACCTCGAGTTGAACTTCAACGGTGGCCCGCGGGCGGTCCTGACGACGCCCGATACCTGCGGCACCTACCGGACGCAGACGGAGATCACCTCCTATGCGGGCGGGGCGCCGGTCGACGAAGCCCCGAGCTTCGTGATCGACCAGAACTGCGACCGCTCGGGCTTCACCCCGAGCCTCGAAGCCGGTACCACGAACCCGATCGGGGGCAAGTATTCGCCCTTCACCCTCACCGTGCAGCGCCAGGACGGCCAGCAGAACCTGGCGGCGATCGGCGTGACCCTGCCGAAGGGCCTCCTGGCGAAGCTCGCCGGGGTGCCGCTCTGCGGCGACGGGGAAGCGGCCGCCGGGACCTGCGGCGAAGCCAGCAGGATCGGCTCCGCCACGGTGGCGAGCGGCGAGGGCTCGGCGCCGATCTGGGTCCCCCAGCCCGGCAGGCCGCCGACCGGCGTCTACCTCGCCGGTCCGTATAAGGGGGCTCCCTACAGCATCGTCACCAAGGTGCCGGCGCAGTCGGGGCCCTTCGACCTCGGCACCGTCGTGGTGCGCTCGGCGCTCCAGGTCGACCCGACCACGACGCAGGTGAGCGCGGTGTCGGATCCGTTGCCGCAGATCGTCAGCGGGGTGCCGGTGTACTACCGCACGGTCAATCTCTCGATCGACCGGTCGGACTTCATCGTCAACCCGACCAACTGCGAACCGTCCCAGGTGACCAGCTCGCTTACCTCGGCGGGCGGCTCCAAGGCCACGCCTTCGGACCGCTTCCAGGTCGCCGACTGCGCCGCCCTGGCGTTCGCGCCGAAGCTCGCCCTGGCGTTCAAGGGCGGCATCAGGCGGACCGGCCACCCGGCCCTGACCGCGACGTTGACCCAGCCCGTGGGCGAGAACTCGAACATCGCCGGGACGACGGTGATCCTGCCGAAGTCCTCGTTCATCGACCAGGCCCACGTCAGGGACACCTGCACGAGGGTCCAGTTCAACGAAGGCAAGTGCCCGCAGAGCTCGATCCTCGGCACCGCGACCGCCTGGTCACCGCTGCTCGACAAACCGCTCACCGGCCCGGTCTACTTCCGCTCCAACGGCGGCGAACGCCGGCTGCCCGACATGGTGGCCGACCTGAACGGCCAGATCCACGTGATCCTGGTCGGCTTCATCGACTCCAAGAAGGTGGGCAAGGAAACCTCGCTGGTGAGGACGCGCTTCGCCTCCGTGCCCGACGCGCCGGTGTCGAAATTCGAACTGAGGCTGAAGGGCGGCAAGCGAGGCCTGATCCAGAACTCGGCCGACCTCTGCAAGGTGAAGCCGAAGGCCGAAGTGAAGATGGCCGGCCAGAACGGCAAGACCCATGACTTCACCGCGCCGATCCAGATCAGCTGCGGCGGCAACAAGTCGAAGGGCAAGAAGAGCTCCGCCCACTAGACCGCCCCCAAGCACCGACCACCCCTGCACCCCGGCGGGCCTCGCGGCCCGCCGGGGTCGGTCGGTTCGCGGTCGCACCATAGGTAGGGGGACCGCCCGGCGCCGGGGCACGAGCGAGCCCTCGTCTCGAGGCCGGGCACCTTCCGGCGTCCTCGGCGCCGCCTGCGCGGCCCTCGACCTTCCTCAGGCGTGGGTGGCCTTGCCCGACCGCCGGACCCGCCGGCACAGCCGCGAAGCCTCTCGAAGCTCGCCACCTGGCCGACGCTCCCAGCCCGCTTCCCCGCACAACCGCTCTACCGGCTTCAAGCGAACAATCTCCTTTTTGTAGACGGCATCCCTCAGATACTGCTAAGGTATGCGAAGTCCGTCGGGGGACGGACGGGGAGGCGAGGACCACCTCGGTGGTGCCAAGGGGCTCCCCTTGAATCTCGGCAGGAGGAGAAGACAGGTGAAGACGGCAGGGGCACACGCAGCCATCGGCTGCGACCAGGATCCGACCGCGGGGCGGCTCTCGCCGGTGCGGGCATCCGTGGCGGCGCAGGCCGTCGGTGGGCCGGCCGCCCTCACCTGGGCCGAGGCATCCATGACCCGGCGCCGCGAGGCGGCGAAGGAGGAGGAGCGATGAACCGTCGGTTCGCAGGAGTCTCGTTGGTGATGGCCGTCGGGGTGTGCGCGGCCCTCCTCGCCCTGACGGGGGTCGCCGGGGCGGCAGCGCCTGCCGTGAGCATCGGCACCGCGACCAATCCGACCTACACGACCGTCGAAGTCACCGGTTCCGTCAACCCCAACGGGGGCTTCACCATCTGGAACTTCGAAGTCTCCCAAGACGGCGGCGCGACCTGGACCCCCGCGAGCGGCCAGAACGTGGGCGGCTTCTCCGAAGGCTCGGCTCTCGAACCGCTGTCTGGAACGATCGAAGGCCTTCGTGCGGGAGTCACCTACAAGGTACGGCTCACCGCTAACAATTTCTCCGATCCGGTCGTCTCTTCGGCGGAGCTCGAATTCTCGACCGAAGCGATCCCGGCCCCGAGCGCCAGCATCGACCCGGTGACCGAATTCGCCGCCACCACCGCTCACGTGACCGGCAAGATCACGACCAACGCGCCTGCCGGGAATCCTCCCGCCGCCGACGTCCATTGGTACCTCGAATGCACGCCAGGATGCCCGGGCAACGAAGGGAACGTCCCTGCGGCTACGGGCGAAGAAGACATCGACCTCACCGTCCACGGCCTCCATCCCTCGACCGAATACCAAATCAGCCTGGTCGCGAAAAACGCAGGTGCCCCGGTGAGCGCCGGACCGGTCTCCTTCACGACTGATGACCTGCCGGCGCAGACCGTGACGATCGAACCGGTCACCGTCTTCGACGCGACCACGGCGCACTTCGTCGGTCACATCAACCCGAACAGCCCCGGGACGGGGGACCCCGAAGCTTCGAATGTCCACTGGCACTTCCACTGCGAGCCGATCGCCTGTCCGGCCGCAGAATCAGGTGGAGAAGTCGCGGCGGGGACGAGCTCGGTCGAAGTAGACGCCGACGCAGCTGGACTGGAACCCAATTCGACCTACGAAGTCACCCTGGTGACCAGCAACAACGGAGGTGGCGAAGTAAGCGCAGGGCCGGTCGACTTCACCACGGTCGCCACGTCCCCTTCGGTCGAAACCATCTCGGCCTTTGCGCTAGCCGGCGGGACCCAGGCGCAGATTGGCGGACGCATCAACCCCCACAACTCGCCCACCACCTGGTGGGTCGAATGGGGGACGACCGCGAGCTATGGCAACAGCACGCCGCATTCCGAATCGGCAGGTTCGGGCGGCGCCGAAGAGATCAAGGCCCAGCAGATCGCCGGCTTCGTCCCGGACACCACCTACCACTTCCAGATCGTCGCCGAAAACGCGACGGGCAAAGTCGAAGGTGGGGACATGATCTTCACGACTCCCGAAGTGGCCGGTCCCGAACCGACGGGCAGCGAATGCCCGAACGCCGAATTCCGTACCGGGCCCTCGGCCCAGCTCCCGGAATGCCGGGCATATGAGTTGGTCACCACGCCTGACATGCTTGGTGGATCAGCCGAACCGCCCCATGCCGGGCCGTTCGCCTGGAGTGCGGTCTCGACCGATGGGGAACGAGTGTTGTGGGATACCACCGCAAACCTCCCCGACACCGACGCAACCGGGACCGTCAATACGTTCCTCGCGAGTCGCACGTCCTCAGGATGGGCCTCGACCTTCGTGTCCCCGCCAGGTTCGACGATAAACAAATTTGCATCTCCACCCACCCGGACGCTCTACGTGACGCCGGACCTAAAGAGAATCATCTATGACGCGCCGAGCGCGACGGTCAACCCTGCGACCCAGACGTTCGGCAGGAACCTGCTTCTTCGGGAGCAGGACGGGTCATGGGTCCGGCTGTCCTCTCCATTGCCGGGCAAGCCGGCCTACGCTGGCGGAAGCTTCGTTGGTGCATCGAGCGACGCCTCCACCGTCTACCTGCAGGAATCCGCGGGTGAAGCAGAGGGCATCTATAGGAGAGTGGACGGCGACACGACCCTTATCAGTCTCGACGAAGATGGGAACCCAATCCCGACGTCATCCGAAGGAGTTGTGTCAGGTGTCTCTAGCGATGGCGTCAGGGCTCTACTGCAACCCACCGGCCGAAGAGAACTTCTCCTCTACGATGCGGCCTCGTCCTCGCCTCACCCCCTCAAAATCGCCGGCGACGGTGGCCTTGGTGGTTTCGATTTCCGTGGGTGGTTGAGTGCAGACGGCAACAGGGTTCTGATCCGGACCGCCGAACAACTGACGCCCGACGACATCGACTCCAGCTATGACCTCTACGAATACGACATCGCCTCCAAAACCTATCGGCGCCTGTCGGCGCCTTCCGGGGATCCCGCGAACCCTGGGCCGGGGAACGGCAATGGTGACGCCACTGAAGTGGCAATGTCGGACGACGGAAGCTCCGTCTATTTCGTGTCTCCAGAAAAGCTGGACGGCGACCGGGGTATAACGGGCGAGGAGAACCTGTACCTCTCTCGCGGTGGGACGACCAGCTACATCACGACTCTCGGATCGGCAGACAATCTCTGGGGAAGCCTCAATCCGGCGTCTCCTGGAGTCAACGAACGTGGTCGGACGCTGATTCCCGATGGATCGGGACTCCTCTTCGAGTCGCGCCGACGTATCACTGCTTACGACAACGCTGGCCGGACCGCGATCTATTTCTACGACCAGAAAAGTGGTCAGCTGAGGTGCGTCTCATGTCGGCCCGACGGCCAACCGCCCACCGGAGATTCAGTGCTGAAGTCGCCATCCATCCGAGTCCGAGGGGTGACTCCGGCGAACTCCGATCTTCACGGTGAAGAGTTTTACTTCGAAAGCACTGACCCGATCCTGCCGACCGACCACAATGACATGCCTGATACCTACGAGTTCGATTCCGCGACCGGCGAGACGTTCCTGATCTCCTCCGGCTCCTCTTCGGTTGAATCAACATATCTAGGGAACAGCATCGACGGGCGCGACATCTTCTTCGTCAGCCTCGACAATCTCACTGGCGACGGCAGAAATCGGGGCGCCTTCAAGGTCTTTGATGCACGCTTCCATGGAGGATTTCCCGTGCAGCAAAGCAACCTGGCGCCTTGTGAGGGAGAAGCGTGCCGCCAGGATTCCGGAGCGCAAGCCGTGGGAGGCTCGCCGCCCACTGAAGGGTTTGCTGGCCCAGAAAATCGTGTCGAAACGATCCGCCAGATGAAGGCCGCGCTCAGGGCCTGTGCGAAGAGGAAGACCGGGAAAGCCAGAAGAAAGTGCAAGGCCCACGTCCGGCATCGCTTCGGGGTGCCCGCGACCCCGACCACGGGCGGTCATGAAGGACGCAAGTCCCACAACGGACGCAAGTCCCACAACGGACGCAAGTCCCACAACGGACGCAAGTCCCACAACGGCAAAGGAAATCACTGATGACGCGTACGTCCGAGGTCTCACGTCGGGTCGCCCACTTTTGCGCGGTCGCCGGTGCCATTGCCGCCGTCTTTGCCGTCCTTGCGTCCTCCGCGACCGCTTTCTCCTTTCGGCAGCTTTCGGTCGAATCCAGCTCGCTCCAGGCAGGTGCCCACGCCGACCTACGCACCGTCGTGGAAATGTCGGGCGAAGATCTGGGCGGAGGACTGTTCAGACCCGAAGGCGTTCTCAAGGACCTCGATGTTGCTCTGCCGGCAGGCATCGTCGGCAATCCCGACGCCGTCCCCCAGTGTTCACAGGTCGATTTCGCCGTGCTTAGGTGTCCTCACGACACGCAGGTCGGCGTCGCCAATCTCGGCCTTCTGAGTGTCCTGGGGGAAAGCACGGAAACCTTCTTCCGGATTCCTTTCCGTGTCCCAGTGATGAACCTTGTGCCGCGCGATGATGGAGTCACTGCTGAAATGGGCCTCACCGTCGGTGTATTCGTGCACTTGGTGATCTCTGTCCGCACCGACGGTGACTATGGCCTGACCGTCGAGTCGCGCGGAATCTCTACTCAGTTGCCCGTCATCAGCGTCGACCTGACGACCTGGGGCGTCCCGGGAGATCCGATTCACGACTCTCAGCGGCTCGACATGAATACCCTGGAACCAGTCGGGCCTATCCCGGGGCTCAGGGAAACCCCCTACCTCACTGCGCCCACGAGCTGTCTTAGCCCACGTGAAGTAAGAGCGATGGCCCACTCCTACGAAGAGCCCGACACCAATGTCACCGCTACCGCGGTCATGCCGCAGGTCACCGGTTGCTCCTCTCTGCGTTTTGAACCGACCCTGAAGGCCAAGCCCACCACCGACCGCGCCGACAGCCCCTCGGGTCTCGAAGTCGACCTTGCGATGGCCCAGGACGAAGATCCCCACGGCAGGGCGACCGCGGCCCTGCGCGACGCCCACGTCACGCTCCCGGAAGGCCTGGTGGTCAACCCCTCCTCGGCCAACGGCCTCGAGGCCTGCGCGCCTGAACAGATCGGGATGCTGACCCCCGTCGGGGAACCGAAGGTCCACTTCGACCGCGAATCCCCGACCTGCCCCGCGGCCTCCAGTCTCGGTACGGTCGAAGTGGAAGTGCCCAGCTTCAGCGACCCGCTGAAAGGGACCGTCTACCTGGCGAGCCCTTACCAGAACCCCTTCGGTTCGCTCTTGGCCCTCTATCTGGTGGCCGAAGGCCATGGCCTCGTGATCAAGCTGGCGGGTGAAGTGAAGACGGACCCGAAGACCGGGCGGATCACCACCGTGTTCTCCGAAAACCCCCAGCAGCCGGTCGAGCACCTGCGGCTGGGCCTCTTCTCGGGCTCGGGCGCGCCGCTCCGTACGCCGGCGTCCTGCGGTACCTACTCGACCACCTCGGTGCTGACCCCGTGGTCGGCGCCCGAATCGGGGCCGCCTGCGACCCCGTCGGACACCTACGCGATCGACCGCGGGCCGAACGGCGATTCCTGCAACGCGCCCGCCGTCTCGCCGTCATTCGAAGCGGGGTCCAGCTCGCCGATCGCGGGCGCCAACTCGCCGTTCGTGATCGACCTGAGCAGGCCCGACGGCTCCCAGGAACTCTCCTCGCTGACGGTGAAGCCGCCGGCGGGGCTCCTGGCCCACCTGGCGGGCGTCCCCTACTGCCCCGACTCCGCCCTCGCGGCGGCGGCGGGGAAGAGCGGGGCCGAAGAGCAGGCGAGCCCGAGCTGCCCGGCGGCCTCCCAGGTCGGCACGGTCTCGGTCGCCGCCGGCGCGGGGCCGAAACCGTTCGTCGCCCCCGGCAAGGTCTACCTCGCGGGCCCCTACAAGGGCGCGCCGATCTCCTTGGCCGTGGTCACCCCGGCGGTCGCGGGGCCCTTCGACCTCGGCACCGTGGTCGTCCGCAACGCCTTGTTCGTCGACCCGACGACGACCGAGGTGACGGCGCAGTCGGACCCGATCCCGCAGATCCTCGAGGGCATCCCCCTCGACATCCGCGACATCCAGTTGAAGCTCGACCGGCCGAGCTTCACGGTGAACCCGACCAGCTGCGACCCGACGGCGGTGACGGGGAGCCTCCTCTCCACCGCCGGCCAGAGCGCCTCGCTGAGCAGCCGCTTCCAGGTCGGCGAATGCGGCCGCCTCGGCTTCAGGCCCAAGTTGAAGCTCTCCTTCCGCGGCCAGACCAAGCGGACCGGCAACCCGGCGGTGCGCGCGGTCCTGACCGCGCCCGAAGGGCAGGCCAACATCGCCGCCACCACGGTGCTGCTGCCGAGGTCCTCGTTCATCGACCAGTCGCACGTCAACGGGCCCTGCACCAGGGTCCAGTTCAATGAAGACGCCTGTCCGGCGAGCTCGATCCTCGGCCGCGCGGTCGCCTGGTCGCCGCTGCTGGAAAAGCCGCTGGAAGGACTCGTCTACTTCCGCTCCAACGGCGGTGAACGAAAGCTCCCCGACATCGTCGCCGACCTGCACGGCCAGATCCACGTGACCCTGGTCGGCTTCATCGACTCGGTCAAGGTGGGCAAGGAAGGCTCGCGGGTCAGGACGCGGTTCCTGAACGTCCCCGACGCGCCCGTCTCGCGCTTCGAACTGGCGCTCAAGGGCGGCAGGCGGGGCCTGATCGAAAACTCGCAGAACCTGTGCAAGACGAAGCCGAAGGCGGACGTCTACATGGGCGCCCACAACGGCAAGATCGCCGACTCCAAGGTCCCGATCGCCACGGCGTGCAAGAAGAAGAAGGCCAAGCGCCATGGCCACGGCCACAAGCCGAAGAAGGGCGGGGGCAAGGCCTAGCGGGGCCCGGGCCGGCCGCCGGCCGCCCTGCCTCCCGTGTCGGTAGACCGACAGCGACGCCGGCGCCCGCTCGCGGGCGCGGCGTCGCTCCTCCTCGCGCTGGGCCTGCTCCTGGCGCCGGCCGGGGCCGAGGCCGCCCCGCCGACCGCGCTCGCCGAAGCGGCGGGGGAGGTCGGCTACACGAGCGCCCGCGCCCACGGCCTGATCGACCCCGGCGGCGAGGAAGCCTTCTACCGCTTCGAATACATCGCCGGCCCGGCCTATGACCGGAACGTCTCGGCCGGGATCGACCCCTTCACCGGCGCCACCGCCGACGGCTTCGGCCGCCTCGCGCCCGCGGCGGGCGCGGTGGCGGTCGAAGCAATGCTGGGCGAAGCGGGCGGGATCGAAGCAGGGGTCGAATATCACCTGCGCCTCCTCGCCGAAGGCGCCGAAGGGACCGCGATCGCGACCGCCCCGAGCTTCACCACGCCGCGGCCGCTCGAACCGATCCCCTGCCTCGGCGACAACTGCCAGGTCCTGCCGCCCGAACCGCGCGACCCCGCGCTCTCGACCACGGTCGCGGGCGTCGGCAACCCGAAGGTCCACTACGTCAGGTACGGGTCCGGGCACAAGAAGGCCAAGAAGCACGCCCGCAGGCACAAGCGAAAGAAGGCGAAGAAGGGCGGGCATCGCTCCTCGAAGGGCCGCGCATGAGGCCGGCCACCCTCCTCCTCGTCGCCCTCCTCGCCGTCGCGGGCTGGCTCTCGCTGTCGGCGGGGACGCCGGGCGCCGACGCGGCCGGCATCGGCTTCCTGCCCGGCGAGGCCGGGTTTCGGGTGCGGGCGATCGCCGACGGCGGCGCCACCGCGACCCAGGCGGGCCTCCATCCCTACCAGCTCGACCTGGGCATGGACTTCGGCGGCGGCCTCGACCCGCGCGAAGTCGCGGTCGACCTGCCCCCGGGCCTCCTCCTCGACCCCGCCGCCGTCGGCGCCTGCGGGCGGCGGGAATTCGCCACGCCGCGGAGCTCGCCCTTCGAGGCGAGCCGCTCGGGCGAGAGCTGCCCCGACCTGAGCCAGATCGGCACCGCCGAACTGCGCACCTCCGGCGGCGGCGCGCCGCTCCGCTTTGGCCTCTTCAACCTGGCGCCGGGGCCCGGTGTCGCCGCCGCGATCGGCTTCGCCCCCTACGGCAGGCCCGTCGTCTTCGACATCACCGTGCCCGAAGGGCCCTCGGGGACGCAGGCGCTTCGCCTGCGCACCCGCGAACTGCCGCCGCTCCTTCACGTCACCGGCCTCTCGCTCTCGCTCTGGGGCGCGCCCTGGCGGACCTCCCACGACGGCGAACGGGGTAACTGCCTCGACGAGGCCGAACCGACCTTCCCCTGGGCCAAATGCGAGGTCCAACTCACCCAGGGCCAACGCGAAGTCGCCTACGTCAGCCTGCCCGCGCGCTGCGCGCCGACGCTCCCCTTCACCGCCATGGTGACCGCGTGGCAGGAAAGCGCCTCGGCCGCCGCCCAGGCCCTCAACCGCGACCCCGGCGGCCCGCCGCTGCCCCTGGGCGGCTGCGGCGCGCTCGAACCGCAGGCCACCGTCACCGGCCTGCTGAACGACACCAAGGCCTCCTCGCCGTCGGGCTACCACCTCTCGCTCCTCGGCGAACCGGCGACGCTGACGAACCCGGCCCGGCTCCTCACCCCCTCGGTCCGCCGGCTCACCCTCGCCCTGCCGCCGGGGGTCTCGCTGAACCCTTCGGTAGGCGCCGGCCTCGAAGGCTGCAGTCCGGGCGGGTTCGCCGCCGAGACGGCCGCCTCCGCCGCTGGCGAAGGATGCCCGAACGGCTCGAAGATCGGCGAATTCTCGGCCACCTCGCCGCTCTTCGCGGCGAAGGAACGCTTCGCCGGATCGATCTACCTGGCGACGCCGGGCCAGAACCCGTCGGGCTCGCTGATTGCCTTCTATCTGGTCGCCAAGCTGCCTGCCCGCGGCGTGCAGGTGAAGTTGCCGGGGCGGATCGACGCCGATCCCGTCAGCGGCGACCTCACCGCCGTCGTCGAAGATCTTCCCCAGCTCCCCTACACCGGCCTCGAACTCGACTTCCGCGCCGGCCAGCGGGCCCTGCTGGTCACGCCCGCGAGCTGCGGCCCGGCCACCAGCACGGTGACGATGACGACCTGGGCCGAAGGGACGCGGCCGCTGACCGGCTCCGTCGACTCCCCGATCCAGACCGGGATCGACGGCGGGCCCTGCCCGTCGGGCACGCCGCCGTTTCACCCGGGCGTGGTGGCGGGCGGCTACAACTCGAACGTCGGCTCCTACACGCCCTACTTCGTCCACATCACCCGCCGCGACACCGAATCGGAGCTCACCTCCTACTCGCTCGACCTGCCGAAGGGGATCACCGCGAAGCTCGCCGGCATCCCCTTCTGCCCCGACGCGGCGATCGCCGCCGCCCGCTCGCGCAGCGGCACCGAGGAGGCGGCGAGCCCCTCGTGCCCGGCGGCCAGCCAGGTCGGCCGCACCCTCTCGGGCTACGGGGTCGGCAACGCGCTCACCTACGCGGCGGGGGCGATCTACCTGGCCGGGCCCTACCACGGCGCGCCGCTCTCCCTGGTGACGATCGACCCGGCCACGGTCGGGCCCTTCGACCTCGGCACGATCGTGATCCGCTCGGCCTTCCAGATCGGCCCGCTCACCGCGCAGCTGCGGATCGATCCCGGCGCCTCGGACCCGATCCCCCACATCCTGGGCGGCGTGCCGCTCCACCTGCGCGACGTGCGGATCTACATCGACCGGCCCGAATTCACCCACAACCCGACGAGCTGCGAACCCTCGCGGCTCGAATCGACCCTGACCGGCTCGGGCGCGGACTTCGGCAGCGCCGCCGACGACCAGAGCGCGAGCGCGACGAGCTACTTCCAGCTCCTGAACTGCCTCACCCTCGGCTTCCACCCGAAACTCGGCATCCGCCTGCGCGGTGGCTCGCGCCGCGGCGCCTTCCCCTCGCTGCGGGCGACCTTCGCCTCGCGGGGCGCCCAGGACTCGAACCTGAAGCGCCTCGAGGTGACGATGCCCCACTCCGAGTTCCTCGCCCAGGCCCACATCCGTGCGATCTGCACGCGCCCGCAGTTCGCCGCCGAACGCTGTCCCAAGGGCTCCGCCTATGGGCAGGCGGTCGCCTACACGCCGCTCTTCGACGCGCCGCTCCGCGGCACGGTCTACCTGCGCTCCTCCGACACGACCCTGCCGGACATGGCCGCGACGCTCCGCTCCGGCTCCATCCGCATCGACCTGAGCGGGCGGATCGAACCGGCCAAGGGCGGCATCAGGGTCTTCTTCGACGAACTGCCCGACGCGCCGATCTCGCGCTTCGTGATGACCCTCTTCGGCGGCCGGCGCGGGCTCCTCGTCAACTCCACCGACATCTGCGCCTCGCCGCCCCTGGCGACGGTGCGGGCGCTCGGCCAGAACGACCGCGGCGCCTCGTTCACGAGCCGCCTGCGCGGCGAGTGTGGCGGCAAGCGCCACGCGCACAAGAAACACCACCACCAGAAGAAGAAGCAAAAGCACCACAGGCAGCACCGGGCGACCAGACAGAAGGGATCGAGCTCATGAGATCGCCGGCCCGTCGCGCCAAACTCATCGCGCTCCTGGCGCTCGCCTGCTGCGCGGCCGCCATCCTGCCGGCGGCCGCGGGGGCCGCTCCGGGGGACCCGCTGTTCGTCCTGCGCCCGATGCCGCAACCGGGTGGCCTGCCGCCGCTGATCCCGCCGCCGGCGGCGAAACTCGAAGGCCCCTGCGGCCTGGCGGTCGATGCCTCGGGCGACTTCTACGTCGCCGACTACTACCACCACGCCGTCGATGTCTACACGCCCGATGCCGAATACGTCACCCAGATGGCGGGGGAGGACCCGCTCGACGGGCCCTGCGGCCTCGCCCTCGGGCCGGGCGGCGATCTCTACGTGAACAACTTCCACCGTAACGTCGCCCACTTCGGCCCCAGGTCGGGCTTCGGCGCCGGGACGCTCCTGGCCGGCGTCGGGGTCGACGCCTCCCATCCGACCGGCGTCGCCGTCGACGGCTCGGGGGCCGTCTACGTCGACGAGCGCGACCGGATCGCGACCTTCGACCCCGCCGGGGTCGAAGGCGAGCCGATCGGGGTCAGCGGCATCGCCGACGGCTACGGAGTCGCGGTCTCGGCCTATCCCGCGACGGCGGGCTTCGTCTACGTGCCCGACGCCGCGACGGAGACGGTGAAGGTCTACGACCCTGCCGCGAGCCGCACCGAACCCGTCGCGCAGATCGACGGCTCGGCCACCCCGGCCGGGCGCTTCGTCTCGCTGCGCGACTCCTCGGTGGCGGTCGACGACGTCACCGGCACGGTGTACGTCGTCGACGACCTGACGCCCGAATACAGGGAGGGCCACGAAGGCGTCGTCTACGCCTTCGGCCCCTCCGGCGCCTATCTCGGGCGGCTGAAGTACAGCGTCCAGACGGCCCTCCCCGCGGGTCTCGCCGTCGACAACTCCGCCGGCGCGACCCAGGGGCGCGTCTACGTCACCTCCGGCTACAGCGAACTCGCGGCCGTCTATGCCTACCCGCCGGGATCCGCGGGTGCCGCGGCCATTCCGCTGCCCGCCGCGCCGGGCGTGGCGGGCGTGGCGAGCGCCGCGCCGGCGGCTCCGGCGGCGACCGCGCAGCCCGCGGCGGCCACCGCCGCGGCGCCAGTCTCCTCACCGGCGTCCGCGTCCACGGCCGAACCTGCGATCGGTGCCGCCGCGCCGGCTGCCGCCGCCGCCCGGCACAAGGCACGCCGTCACGCCCGCCGCGCTCACGTCCGGGCCCGCCGTGCACACGCCGGCGGCCACCGGCGTCATCGCCGGGCGCACCACCACTCCGGTCGAGGTCGGCGCCGATGAGGTCGCCGTTCGCACGTACGCTCGTCGCGCTCGCCCTCCTGGCGCTGCTCGCCTCGGCGGCGCTCGCCCACGCCGAGGTGGTGCAGAGCGGCCGGCTGCGGGTCGAGATGCTCGGCCAGATCACGCCGAAGACCCTGCCGCGCGACGGCGCGGCGCCGATCGCGGTCGAGGTCGGTGGGCGGATCGAGACCACCGACGGCAGCCCGCCGCCCCAGCTCCAGGTGCTGACGGTCGAACTGAACCGCGAGGGGAGGATCGACTCGGGCGGCCTGCCGCTCTGCCCGTACGAGGCGCTCGAACCCGCCTCGACCTCCCGCGCGCTCGCGGCCTGCGGCCAGGCGCTGGTGGGGAGGGGGAGCTTCGAGGCGCAGATCGCCCTTCCCGGCCAGCCGAGCTCGACCGCCGAAGGGACGCTCCTCGCCTTCAACGGCCGCCGGGGCGGCAGGCCCGTCCTCTTCGCCCACATCTACTCGCCCCATCCCTTCCCGACGTCCTTCGTCATCGTCTTCTCGATCAAGCGCCTGGCGGCCGGCCGGTTCGGCTACGCCCTCACCGCCCACCTGCCCGCTGCGCTCGGGCGCTGGGGCAGGCTGACCGCGATCGAGCTGCGCCTCGACCGCCGCTACTCCTCGGGGGGCGAACGGCACAGCTACCTGAGCGCCGGGTGTCCGGCGCCGAGCGGCTTCGGCTCGGCGAACTTCCCGCTCGCGCGCACCTCCTTCGGCTTCCCCGGCGGGGTCACCCTGCGCGGGACCCTGACCAGGGTCTGCCACGCCCGCGGCCGCTGATCGCGCCGGCCGTCGACCGCGTCGCCGGCGCCGTTGACGAGTGGCGTGGCGGTAGCGCCGACACCGGCAGCTGAGCGCCCGCCCGTCGTCAACCTGGAGTCGATGTCGGAGCTCGCCTCTAGGTCGCTGCTTCGGTCAGCTCGAGCGGAGCGGCCTCCTCACCTTGGACCGGCGCGTCGTCGAAGGGCTGATGGTCGGCTAGCGCTGCGGCTTCGCCTTCCTGAACCGCAGCGCGGTCGAGATGGTGTGCGACTGGGGGACGCCGCCGACCCGCAGCTTCACCGTCAGCGTCGCCTTTGCGCCCTTCGTGTGGAGCAGTGCTTCGAGGCGCTTCATCGTCGCCTTCGGGACCTTGATCGCGAGCTTGCCCTTGGCGTGGGCGGCGAGCTGGAGCCGCACCTGGGGAAGGGTCAGCGAGACCGATCTGGACTTCGCCTTGCCGTTCGGTCGGGCGAAGGCCTGCCTGCCGAGGACTCCCCAGTAAAGGTTGATGGCGGCGGTGGCCATGATGCTGCAGGGGGCGCTGGAGACGCAGGTGATCGGCATCTCGACCGTCTCGGGGCGGCCGAGCCCGATGTTGAAGGCGACCACGGTCACGGTCGGTACCGATACGGCGTCGGCGGTCGGCGTCTTCCCCGGGGTGGACGGGCCGTGCTGGAGTGGGGGCGATCCGAAGCTCTGGGGACCGCCGCCGCCATCCGCTCCACCGCCGGAGCCGCCGGTTCCGTCTCCGTCTCCGCCGCCACCGTTGCCCGCGCCCCCGGTCGTCGCCTCGTACCGATCTTTCCCGACCCGCCAGGTCACGGTCGCGTCGCCCTGGGGATCGGCGGCGATCGCCAGATATTCGGGCGCGGACGCCGCCGGCTGGCCGGGGAGGAGCGTCCAGGCGTGGCCGTCGAAGGCTCCGGGCGCGCCCTGCCAGGCGTAGACCCGCTGGGTGCCGGTCCCGCACGGCGCCGCTCCCTGGCCTTCGGCGAGCACGTCGGCGACCGTGAAGGTGCTCTGGCTGACCGCGAGCACGGGCGAGCGACTGCCGATCGCGACTTCGTTCTCGGTCGATCCCGCGGCGGCCGCCTGCCAACTCCCGCCCGGCGCCAAGGTGTCGAGGTGGAGGGTGGCGGCGTTGCCGCCGTCGGCGCAGGTGTGCGGACCGGCGTAGTCGCGCCACAGCACGACGACGGTCCCGTCGCCCATCACCCCCGCCTGCAGCGCGCTCGCGTCGAAGCTGCCGGCCGGGGTGGCGATCGTCGTCGCGGCGCCGAAGGAGCCGCCCGGTTGGCGAAGGGAGACTTCGAGGTGGCCGGCGGCCTTGTTCCACCAGACGGCCGCGGCGACGCCCGCGCGGTTGGCGACCACCTGCGGCTCGACTTCGATGTCCGGGCCGACCGCGGACGCCGCGCCGAACGCCCCGGCGGCGCTCGCGCGAGTGGACTGCTGGAGCTGGTAGTAGACCTTGCCGCCGGATTCGGTGGAGGTCGCCCAGGTGAGGACCGCGGCTCCGGAGGGGTCGAGCACCGGGTGCACGACGCTCAGGAAGGTGACGCTCTGGGCCGGGTTGCCGGGGAGCGCGGCGGCCGGGCCGCCGAACGAGGAGCCCGACGACGGGAGTTCGGCGATCTGGAGGTGACCGGCGGCGTCGACCCACTCGGCGAGGCCGGCGCCGCTGCTCGACACCGACACGCCCGCCGGCGGATAGGTCTGGCTCGTCGAGTGCTCGTCGGTGACGGCGAAGGTGGTGGCGGCATCCGCCCGCAGCGCGGTGTGGACGTCATGGGAGGCGTCCATCCCGACCAGGACTTCCGTCCCGTCCGGGCGCGTGGCGGAGAGCGGGAGCAGGAAGGGGAGTTCGAAATCCGATCCGAAGACGCCGCCGGCGGGACGCGAGCGAGCGTGGTAGACGCCGCCCGGCAGGCCCGGATCGGTGTCCAGCTCGGTCAGCGTGCCCTGGTCACCGTAGGAGAGCGCGGCGTTGTCGTTGCCGGTGAAAGCGGGCGGCACCGCGGTCCAGTCGGCGTTCGCCGCGGGCGCCGCGACGAGCAGCGCGGCGAGCGCCGCGGCGAAGGCCGTCGCCCGGATGCGAGAGTTCAAAACACCACCTTGGTCCGGTACGACTTGCAGGCCGCCTGGGTGTGCTTGCCGAGCTTCGGACCGTAGCCGTCCGGCGATTTGACCACCACCACGACGGACCGTCCGCTGAGTTCACTGTTACCGGACAACAGTCGCCATTCACCTTTGCCGTTCGTTTCGGTGTTGGCGTCGAAGCTGCCGTCGGCGGAGGAGGCTTCGATGGTGACGTGCGCCTTGCGCTCACACCAGGAGACCGGCGAGGTGACCTTGCCGACCAGGAAGCCGGTCGGTTTGCCGTCGGCCCCGAGTTCGGCTTCGACCGTCGTCTTCACCGCGAACTTCTTCACCGTCGCCTCGGCTGACGCGACCGAGAGCGCGGACAGGACGAGCAGCACGACACATACACCGATGCGAGATCTCACCTTCTCCTCCAGACGAGCATGGGGACGATGGCGTCAACATAGACGCGCCGATCGCGCTCCCGCGCGCGTCCCTCACTATCGATTACGCGGTTTCGCGCATCGGAGACGACCGGCCGCCGTGGCCGTCCGGCGCGCCATCAGCCGCCCGCCGCCGCCCAGGCGGTGGCGATCGCCTGGGCACGGTCGCGGACGCCGAGCTTGGCGTTGATCCGCTGCACGTGCTTGGCGACGGTGCGGGGGCTGATCGAGAGCTCCGCCGCCAGCTCCTCGGTCGAGCGGCCGTGGGCGAGGCCGTGCAGGACCGCCGCCTCGCGCCCGGTCAGGCCGAGCAGGCGCAGGGCGTCGGGCGAGAGGGCGCGCCCGGGGCGCCCGAGGACCAGCGCGGTGCCCTCCCCGGCGCGGACGCGGCGGACCAGCAGCGTCTCGCCGTCGACCTCGATCGTGCCCGTGCCCCGGCCGGCCTTCGCCCAGCCGCCCAGCGGGCCGCCGGGCGGCCGCCCCTCGCGCAGGTCCGCCTCGGCGGCCGGCCCGAGCAGCTCGCGGGCCGCCTCGGAGGCGAGGCCTACCGCGCCCTCGCCGTCGAGCACCACGATCGCGGTGCCCTCCGCCTCGAGGCCGGCGCGCAGGCCGCCGATCGTGGCGAGCAGGCGCTCGCGCAGCTCGGCCGCGCGGTAGGCCTGGATCAGGTGAGGGCGGGCCAGTTCGAGCAGCCCCAGGTCGCGGGCGCCGAAGTCGCGGCCGCCGCGGCTCAGCACCACCGCGATCGTCAGCTCCGGGGTGGAGGGCAGGACGAAGGCGACCTGGTGGGAGATCCCGAGCGGGGTGTAGAAGTCCTCGAAGATCGGCAGTCGGCGCAGCTCCCGCGCGGGCGCCACGTCGGAGAAGCGGACAGCGCGCCCGTCGCGGGTCGCCAGGTAGCGCTGCAGCAGCGGGTTTTCGGGCGCGTGCCGCTCCCAGGCCGCCGTCGCCCAATCCGGCAGCTCGGGCTCGGCCAACGTCGCCACCGGCGTCGTCCCGGCGAGCTCGTTGTAGGAGGCGTAGGTGGAGGGGACGAGGCGGCGGAAGCCGGGCAGGATCGCGGCGCGGAACTCCTCGCGGTCCTGCGCGTCGTAGGCCTCACCGACGAAGTCGAGGACGGCACGGAGGTCGCTTTCGCGCAACTGCGCCATCGTCGGGCGAGCATAAGGTACGTACGCGTAACCGCGTAGATGGAACCTCGCGAAAACTTGGCATCCACCGGGGCGAATAGTTGAAGAAAGAGGTGTGATCGCGTCGGTTCTTCCCGGCGGTCTCCGGCGTTCGGCGCCCTTACGACAAACGGTGAGTGTGTGCAGGTTCTGACGGGGCGGACCGGGTCGCCCGGGTCAGTCCCACGCCCGGCGCGCGCTCAGCAGAAGACCGCGAGGTGGAACGACGCGGCCATGGCGTGACTTTCGTCGTTCGTCGTGATCACGTCGAGGGATTCGTCGTCGCTCGGGTCGAGGCGCACGGCGATCTGTCCCAGCGGCGGCAGGAAGATGCCCGTCTTGCCGCTGGCCAGGGTCGCCTGCCAGTCGCACTGGCTCACGTTCCGTTCGAAGAATTCGACCTGGTATTCCCCCGGCTGCCGTTCATGGGTCGTCGAGATGCCCTTGCCGCGGACGAATTCCCCGTTGCTGTCGACGACCGCCCAGAGTGCGGTGGCGGGAGGGCCGGTTTCTCCCCTTTCGCCCCGCGCTCCGGCATCGCCGCCAGGGCCCTGGGGCCCGGGGGCGCCTTTGTCGCCTTTCGGCCCGGCGGGGCCCGCGAGCATCGACTTCGCCGCGCCGCTGAGTTTCGCCGGCGTCACGGCTTCCTTCTTCAGCTGCTTGGCCCCGACGCTGTTCTTCGGCAGCTTGATCGCCGCGTAGCTCGCGCCGCCCAGGGCGACGAACAGGGCGATCGTCGCCATCACGTTGGCGTAGGTCAGTTTTCGTCCGCTGCGGTGCATCTGGGGTCCTTCCGGAGATATGGGCGGGAAGGACGAGACCGCAGGAGCTTCTCATGAGCCCCTGGCCCGAGGGGCGCGACGGACCCGGCGTGACGAACCGGCCGATCTGTCATAGGATGGCGGCGTGCCTCGGTCTCGTCCCGTTCTCGTGGCGCTCGTCTGCCTGCTCGTCGCGGTGCCGTTCGCATCGGCGGCGAAGCCTGCGCGGGCTCCGGCAGGCCCGACCCAGGCGGTCATCGTGAAGCTGCTGAAAGCTCACTACCTGGGGGACGACCCGGTCAACTATCCGTCCGCGACCTACACCTACGTGGTGCACAGCGTCGCCCGCGCCTCGGCGCGCCTCGGCAACCATTTCGCCGACGGCACGCCGCCGAACAAGAAGACCACCGTCTACCCGGTCCACGCCACCTCCACCCGCACGGTGGAATACGACGGCAGCAGGACCATGACCAACTACGACGCGAAGTACGTCTTCTTCAAGGATGAATTCCATGAATGGACGTTCGTGATCAAGTCCGAGCACAGCACCATCACCCACTGACCGTTCGCCCGTCGTCGATGAACTTCCTCCACCGACGACTCACCTACGCCAACGTCGTCTCCACGCTTTGCCTGTTCGTCCTGCTCGGAGGCAGCGCCTGGGCGGCGACGCAGTTGCCGAAGAACAGCGTCGGCACGAAGCAGATCCAGAAGGAAGCCGTGACGCCGGCGAAGCTGAGCCAGGCGGCGAAGGCGGCGATGACCGGCCCGGCGGGGCCGAAGGGAGAAACCGGCCCGCAAGGCGCCGCGGGGCCCGCGGGGGCGACGGGCGCGAAGGGCGCCACCGGTCCGACCGGGCCGGAAGGCGAACCGGGCACCGCGAACGTCATCTTCTCGAAATGGACGACCGCCACGCCGGGGACCCCCGAGACCCTCGACAACACCCTTGCCAGGAAGGCGACCATCAGTGCTCCTAGCCTGACTGCCGCGGTGCTCGAAAGCGCCTCGATCGTGGTCTATTTCAGGATCGGTTCGCTGTACTACCAGCTGCCCTATCACAGTGAAGCCGCCGAAAAGCCGAACACGATCTACTACTCGCCCGGCGTCGGCACGATCACCATCTGGCGCGCCACGGACGGCTGCAAAGTCGAATCCTGCCTGGTCCCCCTGGCGCTCGGGCTCCAATATCGCTACGTGATCATCCCCGGGGGCAGGGCGGCGGACTAGCCGCCGCGGGGCCGTGGCTCGCGGCGTGCTGCGGGAGCCGATTTGCGAGGTTCGCGAGGGGGCGGCTTGGACGGCCGCTCCGTTCAGGAGAGGATGGGCGGGATGTCCGACCTCCGTGAAAGCGACTTCCGGGCGGCGCTCGACTTCGTCGGCGAGGTGCACGACGCGCAGGATCGCGACGAGTTCCGGGCGCTGATCCTGCCCGGCTACCGGACGCTGGTGCCGGCGCTGCACGTCTCCTACAACGAGATCGAGGGAGACGGGCGGGTGGTGGCGGCGATCGTCGAACCGGAGCTGCCCGCCTGGGCGGTCCCGGCGTGGGAACGGTACGCCGGGGAAAATCCCCTGCTGCGGCGCTACCTGCGCACCCGCGACGGGCGGGCGCTGCGTTTCTCCGACGTCTCCTCGCGCCGGGAGCTGCGGAAGCTGCCCCTCTACCGGCACTTCTACGAGCCGCTCGGGGCCGAGCACCAGATCGCCTTCATCCTGCCCTCCACGCCGAAGCTGACGATCGGCGTCGCCCTCACCCGCTCGGAGTCCGACTTCAGCGAGCGCGACCGCCGGCTCCTCGAGCTGACCCGCCCGCACATGATCCAGGCCTACCGCGCCGCCGAGCTGCGCGAGCAGCTGGCGGCGACGGTCGGCGGCCTGCGCTCGGGGCTCGACGCCGACGACCGCGCGATCGTCCTGCTCGACCCCGACGGCGGCGTCCGCTTCGCCTCGGCGTCGGCGCAGGAGATCTTCGCCGAAGGGCCCGACGCGCCGGTGGAGGGAAGGCAGGCGCCGCGCGTCCTCACCGAGTGGCTCGGCGGGGCGGCGCGCAGCGGCACCCTGCGACTCGACGGCCGCACCGTCCTGGTGCGCCGCCTGGTCAGCGACGGCCGCACGGTCCTGCTGCTCGACGACCCCGACCGGGTGCTCTCGCTCTCGGCGCTGCGGGCGCTGGGCCTGACGCCGCGAGAGGCCGCCGTGCTGCGGGAGCTCGCCCTCGGCGCCGAGACGCGGGAGGCGGCGGTCCGCCTCGGCATGGCGCCCAGGACCCTGGCCAAGCACCTGCAGCGGGTGAACGCCAAGCTCGGGGCGGTGGACCGGGGCCAGGCCGTCGCCACCGCCTGGGCCGCCGCCGCCGGCCCCGCGGCGGCGAGGAGCCCGTCTACGCGCCCACGCGTATAGGCGATCGGCGCGCCGTCAGGGATGGGTCGCGGGCGCGGCTAGGTTGCGCCGCATCCGCAATTCACCGGGGGAGTGGGATCGATGGTTCGCAGCCTCACGCAGTTGGTCGCCGTCCGTTTCGCCGTCGCCGCAGTCGCCTCGGCGGCCCTGGCCCTGGCCGCGGCATCGCCCGCCGCCGCCGGCCTGCCGAAGCCGGCGGCCAAGACGATCGTCCCCGGCAAGTCGATCGGGGGGCTCGGCTTCGGCGGCAGCCAGGCGAGCGTCGAGAAGGCCTGGGGCCCCTACCCGGGCGGCACGTGCGAACAGATCTGCACCTACGGCGCGCCGCACGGCGGCGCGGCCGGCGAAGTGCGCCTCGAATCCGCGGACTCAGTCCACTACAAGGCGTTCGAAGTCCTGATCAGGACCGGGATCGAATCGAAGGGCGCCAAGGACGTCGCCGGCTGCGACACGCCGCTCGTCGGCTGGAAGACCTCGAAGGGGATCCACCTCTGCTCCAAGGTCGGGGAACTGAAGAAGGCCTACCCGGGCCTGCGGCCGGACGGCGCCTCGGCCTACGTCCTCAAGGGCCCCGGCCAGGCGGCGACGATCTTCTCCCTCACCGAAGACAAGCTCGTCTTCCTGATCTCGATAGTCGCCCGCTTCCAGGAAGGGCAGCCCGGTGAATGACCGGGCAGGCGCCGCCGAACTGGCGGGCGGAAGTCGTCCGCGGAGCGGCTCGCGGCCGGCCGAATGGGCCACTTGCCCCCGCCATGGCGGGCGACCATAATGCCGCGATGCTCTCGTCCGCGGCAAGGCGCCTGGCGCCGTTCCTCTGCGCGTTCGCGCTCCTGCTCGCGGCCGGCCCCGCCGCCGCGGCGACGACCTTCACGCCCGACCGCTTCGACGACCCGATCCTGCCGGCGAAATCCTGCACGCCGCCCGCCCCGGCGAACGGCTGCTCGCTGCGCGGCGCGATCGAATCGGCGCAGGCCGGGGACACGGTCCAGCTCGGCGCCGGCACCTACAGGCTCGAACGGGGCTCGCTGAAGCTGCCGAAGGCGATCACGATCGTCGGCGCCGGCGCCGCCGCGACGACGATCCGCCAGACCGCCCTCGACCGGGTGATCGAGATCGAAAACCAGGCGGGGCTGACGATGAGCGGCGTCACCATCACCGGTGGCCACCTGATCGGCCAGGCGGGCGCCAACGGGCTGAACGCGGGCGACAAGGGCAAGGAAGGCGAAGGCGTGTACGGCGCCGGGATCGACGCGGGCGGCGCGGTCACGCTCACCGACGTCGTCGTCACCGGCAACCAGGCCTACGGCGGCGACGGCGGCAACGGGGCCGCCGGGACTTCGGGCGCGGGCGGCGAAGGAGGCCGGGGCGGCTACGCCACCGGTGCCGGGATCGACGGCGGCAGCTCGCTGACGCTGGTGCGGGTGACGGTCTCCGACAACATCGCCCGGGGCGGCGACGGCGGCGCCGGCGGCAGCGGTGGGACCAACGGCGCGGGCGGCAAAGGCGGTTCCTCGGGCTCCGCGGGCGGGGTCGGCGTCAGCTTGGGGACCAGCTCGGCGCTGACGGTGACCGACAGCGCGATCACCGGCAACCAGGGCGGCTCCGGCGACGGCGGCCCCGGGGGGGCGGGCGGCACGACCGCCGGCGCCGGGGGTGCCGGGGGTCAAGGCGAATCTTCCGAGGGCGGCGCGATCTTCTCCAACGGCACGGTGAAGCTGACCAACGTCACCATCACCGGCAACTCGGTGAGCGGGGCGGACGGCGGCGACGGCGGCGCGGCGCGGAGCCTCGGCACCGCGAGCACCGGCGGCGCCGGGGGTTGGAGCTGGGGTGGTTCCGGTGGGGCGATAGCCCTGATGAACGGCGCCGCCGGGCAGTTCGCCTCGGTCACGATCGCCGGCAACGAAGCCGGCACCGCCACGCCGAGCCAAGGCGGCGCGGGCAGCAGCGGCGGCGCGGCCGGCGCCGACGGCGGCAAATCCGGGACCTCGGGGGGCAACCTCTTCGTCTACAACGCCTCGCTGACGATCCGGGGCACGATCGTCGCCGCCGGCCGGGCCGAAGCTGCCAACTCCGACTGCGGCCTGGGCGGTGGCGGCACCCTGCTCAGCGCCGGCCACAACCTCGAGGACCGCGACCAGTGCATCGCCGCGCCGAAAGTGGGTGACCTGCACGACGTCCCGGCCGGCCTCGGCGCGCTCGCCGACAACGGCGGCCCGACCGAGACGATGGCCCTGCTGGGCGGCAGCGCCGCGATCGGCGCCGGCGAAGCGAGCTGCGTCGGTGCCGCCGGCCAGCCGCTCGGCACCGATCAGCGCGGCCTGCCGCGCTTCTCGCCCTGCGACATCGGCGCCTTCCAGGTGCAGCCGCCCGCGCCGCCGGTCCCGGCCCCGCCGGACGCCGGCGGCCCGACTCCCTCGCCGCCCCCGAAGGCGGTGCTGAAGGGCCTGGCGCTCTCGCCGGCCAAGGTCAGGGCGGGCAAGAAGGTGACGATCAAGTTCGAACTGAACCTCGCCGCCCGCGTCGGCTTCGCGCTCGAACGGAGCCGTCCCGGCGTCCGCGTCGGCGGCAAGTGCGTCGCCCGCTCGGCCCGCCATGCGGCGGGCCAGGCGTGCCCGCGCTGGGTCAAGGCAGGCGGCGCGCCGGCGACGGTCGACGGCCGGGCCGGAGCCAACTCGGTGCCCTGGACCCCGGCGCGCCTCGCGCCCGACAAGTACCGGCTTGTCGCCACCCCCGCCGGCGGCGGCTCCGTCTCCGGCACCTTCAGCGTCGCGCGCCCGAGCCGGGCCAAGAAGCCGGCCTGACCCGCGGCCCGGGGCCGGCCAGGCTCGCTCGACAACCTCTCGACGCTCTGCGATATTCGCCTCGTCGGTGATCTCGTCCGGATCGCATGTGGCGCAGGCGCGGACAGAGATTTGGGACTGGCGATGGCGGCCCGGTATAGCGCCCGGGTGAGCGACGCCGCCGCGGCGGCCGCCGGATGGCACGACGCCGAGCGGGTCGAGGACCTGCCCGCGGTGGTCCTCCCCGACCTGCTGCGGCTGATCGGCGGCGACGCGAGCGGCTGGAACGACATCGACGTCGAGGCAGGTCGGCTGCGCCTGCTGACCCACCCGCACGACGTCTTCGACGCGGCCGGCATCGACCTCCTGGTCGAGCTGCTCGACGAACACCCGATGCTGCCGCCGCTGGTCGCCGATCCGTGGGGGAGGCCGATCTCCTGGCGCGACGTGATCGACCGCGCGCAGCTGCGCAGACGTCGCATCTATCCCGACTTCTACCGGCCCAACGGGGTCGGCTCCCAGCTCTGCTTCATGTTCTCGCTCGAGCCCTTCATCGGGATCGCGATCAACCGGCCCCGCGACGACTTCAGCGCCCGCGACCGTGACCTCGCCGCGCTCCTGCGCCCGCACCTGCGAAGCGCGTACCGGTCGGTCGCGGCGCGGCAGCGGAGCGCCCTGCAGCTCGCCGCGCTGGCGCGCGAGGCGGAGCCGGTCGCCGGCGGCGTCGTGGCGCTCTCGCCGCGGGGCGAGGTCGAGCACGCCACCCCGGCGGCGCGGAGGATCCTCCGCCGCTGGTTCGCCGCGGCCCCGGGGCGGGCGGCGCTGCCGGACGCGCTGGCGGGGATCGACGCGGCCGGCCGCGAGTTCCGCCGGCCGGAGGCACGGTTGACGGTCGGCCGGCTCGACTGCGAGCCGCCGGTCTTGGTCCTCGAGGAAGAGCGCCTGCGGCCCGATCCGGCCCGGGCGCGGGCCCTCGGCCTCACCCGGCGCGAGGCGCAGGTGCTGAGCCTGGTCGCCGCCGGGCTGACCAACGCCGCGATCGCGGCCGAGCTCTTCCTCAGTCCCAGCACGGTGGCCAACCACCTCGGCCATGCGTACGCGAAGCTCGGCACCTCCTGCCGCGAGGATGCCGCCGCCCTGCTGCTCCGGGCGCCCGAAGAGACGGGTAGGGGTGCCCATTGCGGGCGCCGTGGCCCCTCGGAATCCTTGCGGCCATGACACGACTCCTCCCCGGCGCCCTCGGCGGCGCGCTCGTCCTCGCCCTCGCCGCGCTCTCGCTCCTGGCCGGGTCGGCCGCCGCCGCCGTCCCGGGCAGCGAGTACGCGGTCTCCTTCGTCGGCAGCGCGAGCGCCGAAGTCCACTGGGAAGACGCGAGCGAAGAAAGCGGACGCTGGACGGTCGAAGACGACGCCGCCGACCTCTGGCTCCCGGCGACCGTGGGCGGGGAAGCCGTCGATGCCGAAGACTCCTCCACGACCCAGGCCCCCTACGACGCGCTCGCCGGCGGCACCGCGGTGGAGGATCCGGGCACCTTCGTCCACCATTTCGTCGAACACTCGGAAGGGGTCAACTGCGAAGCGGCCTGGATCTACGACGAGGGCGATGCGGTGGTGAGTGCCGACGTCGCGCTCGGGCAGCTGGTCGTCGGCACCACCTACGCCTCGCCGCTCGCCCGCCACTTCACCTCCGAAGGGCCGGGCGGCAGCTATCCCGAGTGGAGCTGCACCCACCCCGAAGACGACGGGCCGGGCGCCACCGGCTTCATCGGCTACCCGCCGAGCGGCCACGGCGCCACCGCCGCCGGCGGTCAGATCGCCTACTCGACCACGGTGCCCGTCGCCGACGTCGGCGAGGCCTCCTTCAGCCTGCCCGCGAGCGACCAGAGCACGATCAACGGGTCGGGCTGGTGGCACGAAGCCGGCGCGACCTCACACCGGTTTCAGCTCGGCGGCAGCTACACCTTCGCCAAGGTCTGCGACGGCACGATCTTCTACGCGTACGGCTTCGCCGAAGGGACTTGCGCGGGGTCGGGCGCGGGCTCGGGCGGGGGCTCGGGCGGCGGTGGAGGAGCGGGCGGCGGGAGCGGGGGCGGGACTACCCCGTCGACCCCGCCGACGGCCCCGGTCTCCGCCGCCGGCGCTTCCCGGCAGGAGAACACCCACCACAAGAAGCGCAAGCACCACCGGCACAAGAAGCACAAGAAGCGCGGCGGCAGCCACCGCGCCCATCGCGGCGACCGGGCGCCATGACGAGGGCGCGGGGCGGCTGACGCCGGGTGTGCTCTGCCAAGGGATCCGCCGACGACGGCTTCCTCCCGTCCCGTCCCTGGCTGAACGGCGGTGGCCGGCGATAGGGTCGGCCGACGTCAGCGCCGGCAGGGGCCGGCATCGAGCGAGGAGGATGTCGATGGTGACGATCACCGAGCAGGAGTCGGTGCAGATCGAGGCGGCGAACGCGAGCGACAGGACCCCGGTCGTGTTCATCCACGGGCTCTGGCTTCTGGCCTCGAGCTGGGAGGCCTGGGCCGAGGCGTTCGAGGCGGCGGGCTACGCGTCGGTCTGTGTCTCCTGGCCGGGGGACCCGGCGACGGTCGAGGAGGCGCGCCGCGACCCGCGGGCCCTCGCGGGCAAGGGGGTGGGCGACGTCGCCGACCACGTCGCCGAGGTGATCGGTGCGCTCGAGCGCAAGCCGGCGATCGTCGGCCACTCCTTCGGCGGCCTGCTTGCCCAGATCCTCGCCGCGCGCGGTCTCGCGGCGGCGACGGTGGCGATCAATCCGGCGCCTTTCCGCGGCATCCTGGCGATGCCGCTGGCCGCCATCCGCTCGACCTTTCCGGTGCTCGCCAACCCGGCCAACCGCGGCCGCGCCGTCACCCTCACCTTCGACCAGTTCCGCTACAGCTGGGCCAACGGCCCGAGCCACGCGGAGGCGCGGCGCATCTACGAGCGCTTCCACGTCGCCGCCCCCGGCAAGCCGATCTTCCAGGCGGCGGTCGAGAACCTGAACCCGGCGAGCGAGCTGCGCGTCGACGTCCGCGCCCCCGCCCGCGGCCCGCTCCTGATCTTCACCGGTGGGATCGACCACGCGGTCCCGCCCGCGATGAGCCGCGCCGCCTTCAAGAAGCAGCGCCGCAACCCGAGCTCCACCGAGCACGTCGAGCTCCCCGACCGCGGCCACTCGCTGACGATCGACGACGGCTGGCACGAGGTCAGCGACGCCACCCTCGAGTTCCTCCACCGCTCCCTCCCCGCCTAGGGAACAGCAAGTCCCACCGACCCCCCGAGGTGCGTTCGCACTTTTCACCGCATAGCGGTGAAAAGTGC
>Ga0335075_10001447_pt1 | contig 39153 bp, 35 predicted proteins | sample Lox_Sample_24_FD_206723 | JGI IMG/M metagenome (GOLD analysis project Ga0335075, IMG submission 206723) | Soil microbial communities from Loxahatchee National Wildlife Refuge, Florida, United States - Lox_Sample_2.4 | ecosystem: Environmental > Terrestrial > Soil > Wetlands | place: USA... | reverse complement strand
GACCAGCTGGCAACGGGGCAAGCCAAACTTAAAGAAACAGGAAGGTTTGAGAAGGGGAAGTACTATCGAAATGGTAGTGAGGAACCCCAGGACGGGTTCGAAGTCTTATATCAGCTCTATGCTGGACAAAAGCTGGAGTATCCGCCTGGGCGGTATAATGCCCCGATCTTAATGAAGCCGCAGAACTTTGCTTGGAAGCCTGTTCTGAGCGTGAGCGAGGGGTTCAAAGCTTATAAGAAGCTCCTTGGTATCTTTTCTGAACGGGGAACTGTTGCTGAGATGATTAAGATTGAGGAAGGCGGACGTTTTAGAGCTGCGCCGGATGATGCAATTCAGCTGTTCTTCGTTGTGAACGGTAGAGGCAATGCTGATGGCAAATCCTGGGAAACGGAATCAGCTATGCGACTTCAACCTGGAAAGAGAGCGATGCTTGAGGCGGCAGTTACAAGTGAGATTATTCATTTTGTGTTCCCTATGCTATCGTCCGTCACATAGTCATGGGACGTTTAGATATACATTTGTGTATAGGTAGGCAAGTTGTAACTCGTACTGAAATACACCACCCGACTTCAGTATCAAAATCAGAGTCTTTCACTCTTGTATATCTCCCACTGGTCACGTCTAAGAAATCCTGCCTCGAAACTCGGGGACGTCTGTACTGCAACTTCCGACTAGGTGTACCAGCAAGGAATTCCAACCACTATCAGAAAATACAAAGGGAGGCTCGGAATCTCAAGTGGAGTGAATGAAGGGCTAAGACATCTCCCAAAGGGTGAACTGCGGCAACATCGTAGCAGAGAACGTCGACAACTTGTGACAGATAGCAGCGAAGCTAATGATAACACTTTTGCTTGTAAAGTAGAATCGCAGATGACGATAAGTTTAGGTGTTATCTTAGAGCCAGAGCTTCGAACCTTACCTACTCAGCATTTATGATACTTATCTTGACGGAGGCTGAATGCAGGTCTGATAGCCTTGCTGGCTGTTAACCGCCTAATCCACTACGACCTGGATTCGACAAATCTCGTGTGCATCAATAACTCAAGAATACTGCCAGATTTGACAAGAAGCCAGATGTCAGTTGATGAGTAGGCAAGCAAGCCGCAATCCGACTTGAATGACGCCGCAATCGTACGACTCGGAAAATGGGGAGGTGAGAACACTCTTCCAGGATCTGCAATCCTTACGGCCGATGCTCTCTCTGGCCTTTATGATTCTGTTTTCGGAAGCATTGTCCGAGTCATACCAGTATCTTACTGTGGCTTGAATTGAGAATCGAGGATGCTTTGAGCGGATTGCCGGTAGCCTAACCACTTTCATAAAGAAAGTTCCACCAGAATCGGAATGCATATTGAATTCTTCCAATATGACCGCTCTAACAAATGAACACGTAGCACTTATCTTCCCGGGACTTTGCGTGTAGATCCTCAAGGGATGTACGCGTGACGACTGATCACAGCCAGGGGGCTGAAGTCACATGCATCATACCTATCATGAGCACATGATTTCGGCGAAATACAGTCGCAGGCGCTTACAAGTATGAAAGATGCCCGAGCAATACAGCTCCCATCAATGTTCATTCCAGATAAGTGTAGCAAAGCATATGAAGTTGTAAGGAATATTAAAATAGAAATATTTAAAACATACTCAATGTAAGCTTCTGCTGCACAAGTGACAATATGACAAAGTGCGACTTGCAAAGCCACAATGCACGAAGCCACAGGCAAAAGTCCAGGTTGTTCGTGCAGAAGGCGTGCAAGAAGCTCTAGAACGATCTCAAACAGGAAGGTCTGCGCCGCACCATTGTATGAGCCAAAAAAAGATCCTTATAAATGGCACTGTTTCATGACAAAAGTAACTAATATGTACGTTCTATCACATCAAACACCAGCCAAGACCTGAAACATGAGCCCTTCGGCGATCCTTGGCCCCTATGGATGGTTTCACTTTTCCGGGGATAGCGTAGGCTAAAATGACCTCACACACTCGTCCCGTAAACCTTGGCTAACTTTAACTGTTCTCTTGGTCCTCCTCTGCATATATGTATGTCCGTGTCACATTTTCTCAAGCTAACCGTGCTGGTGCAATCCTGTGCCCAAGATAGAGTATCTAAATCTTGCAATACTGCCTCAGGAGAGTAAGAAAAAACGTGTGATGTGGCTTCGGAGGAGTGCATGTTTCGTATAATCCCTCATTGAGTCGAGCAATGGACCATCAGCCATCGCCTTTTCATGTGCCAGATTACGCCCAAGTGAGCAATGGCTTTTTTCAATCTTCTGAATGGGGATGGAGAGCAAAACACCAGTCACAGGAAAATCACACACCCGCAGAGCCTCAGCCGCAATTGTACAACCCACACCCTCCTCATTACCCTTCCCCCACCCATTGCCTCTCCTCTCGCCCAATACCTCCCCTCAACCCCATCACGCTGCCCACGCAACGACTCCCCCACCCGAAGAGTTAACCTCCCGTAAGCCAACCAATCCCGCCGCATCCCAAAGTCGGGCGCTTAATCGGAACTGTCATGCATTAGCGTGCCCACACCCACCAATCCCATCCGCAGTCCGGGAACGCAGCAGTATTGATTCAGCACTGCAGCCCTGCCATTCGACAAGTCACCTGGTTTCGCGCCGGCGCTTACAGGAGGCTGCCTGGGCTGATCCCTGCAAATGCCAAGCCCCCTGGGCATGCACTGCCCGGCATTTCGGGTCGCATATGCACAGATCCGGCTAGTAAGTGGTGCTGCTTTTGCTCCTGGTAAATTTCGATGGGCGATGACGCTGATGCTGGGTCGTTAATTAGATGGGCGATTATGGGGGCCACAATGTTACGCTGGTCGCAGCAGCGAGGATCCGGCAATCTAGATACTTTCATGTATCATGCAAGGTACGAATTTGGGGACGTGGTCGAGGTGGCCGGATGGAGTGGTGGCCGCAGGATGGTCTCTGTTTATTTGTTTGTTTGTTGTGTCACTGTCACGGATTTGGAACGGTATGTTGATTGAATAATAGATTTTGCTATTTTTTTTTTTCACTGCTACTGACTATGGTATCTGTCATCAATACTGCCAACCTGAACGCCCAAGAAACGCCTTCCATGCCTGCCACAGGCTTCCAGTAACATATGACTCCTATTGAACTGGCGTATTTATTGCCATGCTCTAGACGATGCTCAAGGCAGATCGCTGAGCCGGATTTGTCAACCCATCGCCCAGCAAGTAACGCTATTTTCCTCCCATTTAAATCTGTAACGTCAATGTTGTATTCGGTGTGGGCGTGACCAGCGCGTTAGATTGTATTGCGTAAGAAATGAGAAGGATATGAGGAGGCGACTTCAAGGAGATTAGATTGGCTGATGGACGAGGGTAGGCTGTATTAACGGGTGGCTGAGCTAGTCAATTTTCCTCCTCTTGCCTTTTGGGGCAGCACTCATTCGTGGTGTATATGTGACAGTTCTTGTGACAATCTCTCGAACATGACGTACGCCGCACCGACTGGTCTTGGGAGACTTTGCGTCAAAATATCTAGCTTTGCTATTGACATCCCAGTCATATGGTGAGCGGGCACTGAATGGTGAACGCATTGTGGATGTAGCGCTTAGCGGAGAATCCCTCCCAGAGTAGGCTGGCGAGGGAGGAATGCGAAGACGGCCCAATCGTGCTGATGATGGCGCGGATTTCGGAATAGGGAAGTTGAATGGAGATGGAAGAACAGCAGATGCTGGTGACTTATGGGCTTCGCAAGCACATGAGCAATTGCTGTGTTCACTCGAGGTATCGGAAGGTGCTGAGGTAGGAGTTGAGCCGCCAGAGTGCTTATGGCCAGTCAGAGGAGGACTCGCCATACTCTTGAGGAAGTCCGTATAAGCTGTGGGCGGGGTGATGGGAGTCTTGATGCCATCCTCCAATTTGATGAAGTCAGCGAAGCCAGGCAATGGGCTTCGAGCCGACGCTGACCGAGCTGACAGCTCGGAAGGAAATGTCGCTGAAAATGATGAAGGGAAGGTCGCTGTCATGGGCGTCTTGAGCTGAGGCAGCTTTGGCTTGGTGCTTGTAGTCATCTTTTTGTCTTTTTCCACGAGGTAACGAGTGTACGTGGATCAAATGAATGACTTAGGTACCAAGATGCTACAAGCTGCAATGACGGTGACCCGTAAAGGATGTCGAGATGAAGAAGGGTGAATGGATTATATGGTAAAAGGTGGCCTGAACGGAATGTTTTGATGTCTAGGGGGCCCTGGACAAGAGAGGGGAGTGACTGGAGTGCCTTAGTGTAGTGAATACAGCAACCAGTGCTATATTTACAGAAGGCGCTTGGGTGGGTGGAATGGATGTAAAGTTGGAGCTGGTCTGACCTGCAGCGAGCGAGGAAGTAATAAAATTGGTTGCGGGTCGAGAAGAACAGGACCCGGACGAGGGTTTTTGACCGTGGCGCTGAGGGAGTGACGGGGAAGAATGAGTGTGGAGGGAGGACAGGGATTTGATAAGGGCGGCACGACGGTTGTTGTGTTTTCTGGGACTAAGCGAGCACTAGGCGGGTTGTGCTGGCGTCTTGAGGGCAACTCGTTCGTGTGCACTTGGTGGAGTGCGTGAGTGTTGCGCAGGCGCAGGAGAAGACAAGGGAACACAGGCCGCTGACTGGTGCAGCAGCGTCAACAAACGACCCGCTGTGATATGGAGACCAAGATGTTGTGTTGTGTTAAGTGTAGTGTGAGGACATGGATGAGGGACAAGACACACAGGGTTGTAGAGCGCGCAACTAGGAGTACACTGCTGCAGGAGCAGAAACTGGTAGGATTGGTGGATGATTCGCGCCTCGGAACTGCAGCAGGGAGAGGAGTCAGAACACTGAGAATTCCCGTCGTGATTGGATGACAACACACCTGACAAAGGCTGCTATTCTGGGAACTGGTCAGTGATGGGCGGCTTTGCTGCCGATTGATTGGCCCACCGGGAGAGCTGGCTCTTTGTGTGTGATGGTGTGTGAACGTTGACTGTACTGTACACCAGGTACGAATAACGCCGCTGCTTTGCCTTTGGCTGGCCACGAACCAAGGTATTGTGTGAATTGCGATGTGATATGTTAAGATAGCTCGAGATGGAGATCCCGATGATCTATCTCGATGGCGTTTGGCTCTTCTATTTCGGGGATCGGAGACGCCTGCGTTGCACCAAAGATGGCAGCGGACCCGAGAAGCTGGTAAGAAGGCCTGTGCTGATGGCGGGTGGTGTGTTGGTTTGGCTGGAGAAAGAATGAGGAAGGATATGCTCACTACTACGAAATTATATTCACCCAGGAGGTTCCATTCCGTTATGTATTCTGATGATGGGTTTTGAGGCCAAAATTGCGGCCATCAGCGCGCGCGAGCAGCAGCATATATTTGTGCTCTGTGCGAATCATGGACTGCTGTCCTCTCTATGCTCGACATGAATTGACGTGGACTCTCCGGAGAGCCACAGCAGGCAGGATAGATGGGAGCGCGCGCTATCTGACGGGATCGAGTTTTGCTAAGCAGCTCGCAGGATACTGTAACTTGACGCCCGCCAATATAGCATTACTATTACCCTTACAGCCTTGGGCCGCGGCCATAAGCACTGATTTGTGTGGCTTACATGTCATGTTACTCCAATCATTCTCTCAACGTACCTCTCTTGTTGGTTTCCAGACAGCGCGCGGCAGCATGTGGCAAAGGCCTGCCAGGGACTCGGCACCGCGATAAATTATGCCATCGAATAGGAGACCACCCAAAACTGGTCTGTTGCTACAACAGTCATTTAGATTGCCAGACCGCTTTCAGCCTCCCGTCCAATGATCCAAACTTCGAAGTCAAGGCGCCACAGAACCGCCTATCTATTCTTTTCATACGCCGCTTTGGTGTTGATGAGGCACAATATCCGGTAACGGATTGGACAATTGCTGGCCTAGACCGGCTACGCCGCAATTTAGGGCGTAGTGCTTGATGCAATTCTTATCGATGCAGGCTTCGCAGTGAGTGGAATGGGAGACGGCCGCCGGCGTCGTGAAGACAGATTTGAATGGAGCGTTTCTTCATCAGAAGACCTGAACGACGCCAACATGTGATACCTCATACTGCAGAATATGTATGCTAGAGGCACAGTCGGGCAGCAAGACTCGGAAGGAGCCAGTGGCCGTCAGCGATTACACAAGACTTGGGCCCGAGACTTTCACCGCCAGAATGAATGGTAATACTGAGAACTGATTATTTGTCTATTCAATGGTTGAACTTGAAGGAAAACCCCATTCTAGGAAATTTCTTTTTGGACCGTTACGCACGGCATAATGGAAAGGTTCTATCGTCTATGATCAACAGACGCACGGAATTCTTCCCGCTCGTGACACCATGTCGGCGCTCAGTAGGTTCTGCTTCTCAAGTTCGGCGTGGCTGTCCCCACTCAACCTGATCACAAAAGAAGCCAGTACTATTGGGCCAACTCTCTCACGTCTGTGCTCTTGTGACGGTACGCAAGCGCCTAGAAGCCATTGCAGAGCCCATTCAGGACGCACATACGTTAACGACGGAGGCTTGTGAGGATGTGAAACTGTTGTGTAGCTGTGCGGGAGTTCTACGCTTCTCGCGGCAATGACAGCCCTATGGATCCGGACTTTACAAGCCAACTTTGATCAGATGCTCACTTGGCAGCTCCTAGCCTGGTAGAGCGTGTTATCGTTGGCACCGATTTTACCCTCTCCACTAGAGAAAGAGCAAGTTCACCATGCTAAGACCTTCTCATGATCTTGCCTTGATCCAGGCTAATGAATCTCGCCGGAAGAAAGCTTCAACGCCAAAAGGATATGAGACATGCTGATCTAGAAATTTGACCTCCGTTAGAAAGGCTGATTCGTCCCTGAATTTGCGGTGTAACAATGGTTCGAGGCCCCGAACTTCGCACTTTCGCGTGCAGATCGTCCGGATACAGTGAGAGATTATCCACCGCCCAATTCTCGGGCCTGCACTCATTAAAGCTGTGATACATTCGCCATCTCCAAGTTTGTATTCAGTCGAGGCCGAAATTCAATCCCTTACTGGACTTTGTTTGGACTGCCGTGGAAGCAATCCCGGGTGAAGGAAGAAGCGAGATGAAAATTGAAACATTATCATGGACGGGACTGCACACATCAGAAAGATGCCTTGAATTCGAAGTCACCTAGCAGTATCTTATGTACAATTTCTGTGCCTTAGAGCTTGGTCATCCTCGTAGCATACTTGGCGATCTGGACAGCCAGCAAGTCCACTTTCGGCATACGGGAACGAGAATTCCCTTGAGTCTCCTGGTGAATGGTTCCGTGAATATGTTGCCTATTATGTTTGCCATCCTTACCTCTGCTACCAACGGGTACGACGGGAGCATGATGAATAACCTGCAGTCTTCCTCAATGGAAAGATTGTAAGTGATTGCCCTTATGGTCTGTGGAATTCCCTACTAAGCGTTAAATAGCCTTTAACGAACCTGACGTTGTCTCGAGGAGCTTTCTCAATACCGTTATATCTATTGGATCATTATTTGCTTTCCTATCGTGTCGTATGTTGCAGGTATTCTGGAGAGATGAGACGGCGTCATGACCGGCTTTGTCGTTATGATCTTCGCCGTGACTTTGCAGTCTATCAGTATCAATCTCTCCATGCTCAATATTGCCCGGTCCTGCATTGGATTTGGTGCTGCCATCGCTCATGATGTTGCACCAGAACTGGTGATGGAACTTGTACAGTACATCCTCAGCATCATGCGATCTATACGACCATATACAATTGTACTTGGTAATGGGGCAGTATCGTTGCTGCTTGGTTGACATACGGTAACTGTTCATCATACTCGAGAAAACTAGACAAAACTGATACTTTACAGGAACATACCAGATTGCATGACAATGATCGCGGAGAATACTCTCGATAGGCCAAGCTCCTCGATCTATAATATAAATACTTTTTGTTTGGTATGTAATTTCAGACGAAACTCTTCATATTAATTACTCTCTCCCACGCTCTTAGATGCTGTTCTGTAGTGTGCTCGTTTCCGTCGACGATTGCAGTGACGGATGGTAATCTGTACCGGTGCTAATCTTGGTCAGGCTTGTTCCGGAGTCTCCACGCATGAAAAGCTCTCAACATACTAGCCACGACACATACTTAAGGCAGTAAAGAAGGCAAAGTTGTCGAAATTGAATATCGGGAGGTATAAGAGACCATAAGACTAGATCAAAAGTTTCAAGGCAACGAATGGACTGAGCATTGGAGGACCCCTGGAAATGTCACCTTATCACCCTCATCCCTTTCGTTTTATTGTCTCAATGGTCTGGTGATGGACTCTTGTACTAAATGATAGATGTCCCAAACGCAGCGCAAATTACGAGATTACGAGAATATGGTTAGCATCAACAAGATTCTTAACATCATCAACGCGATAGCCGCCTTCATTATCTGCTTCTTCATGGATAAGTTATGACGTCGCCCTTTGTTTTTGATTCATTGTTTGAACGATACCCGTACGTTATGTCGCAGAAAAAGCTGCGGCAGCCGAGAATGCTGAAGTCGCATTTACCTTCATCTTCTATATGATAATCTTACATGGTCTGGAATTCTCGTAGGCTACGGTATGGAAGTTCTGCTTTATGACATCTGGGCAAAGTTTCGTTCTTTGTCTCTTTCGCCTTTCTGAATAACCGATCTTGCGTTCTTCAACACTTACATCAATCCTACCGCCCTTCCCGTGGTCAGCTGGAAGTACTACATCGTCTACGCTTGCTGGCTTGGCTTTGAGTTCGCCGTCGTTTGGAAATTCTACATCGAAGCTCGAAACACTTCTCGTGGAGAGATCTTTCACCACTTCAACGGTGAGGGTGCAATCTCAGGAGGAGACCTTGCCTACGAGAATCTCGAGAATTTGAAAAGAAGCTTAGTGTCTAAAGGGAGGTGGGCTATGAGACTGGCATCCATGAAGAGGAGAAGGTAGTTACGACTGCGGCCCACTTGAATAGTCTGAGAGCAGGTCAGCTTTGGTATGATCTAATTAATTAGCAAAAGGGCAATCGTATCTTCTTTAGACTGCCCATCTAGTAAAATCCAGTGAAAGTGATACGGTCACTCAGAAATTTGGTTAAAAGCGTTGTGGATTTCTTGCTAGATGTTCCATCTGTACCGATAAACTGGCTGGTGTCAAAGCTGATAGCAACGACACACACATTCCTTTTTCGCTAGCGTGTATCGGCCTTATCTGAGCCTTGAAGCTTTGATGTTACTGCTTCTTCAGGCAGCCGACGAATTGTCATCTATCCTTCACCTATTTAATCTTCAGATTCTCTCCTCGCAAAGATCTACATTGTCCGCTATTTTCCAGAGTAGTCAGCCCGAAGAGTAGCAGTTCCCCATTCGCTTGATCCTTAGCCCAGCATCCTCATAACGGCAAAACGAAGCTCCCAAGTTGCTACAGCAAGTCAAAATTGTTCTGCACAATTGAACAACCATGGATTTTATAGGTCTGAAGACGGTGGAGGATCCGAAGCTCGCGCGCGGCTCTAATTCCTTTGCAACATTCATGATTATTGGCCGTACGCAAGATTATCACCTCTGGCGTGTTTAAAATGTACTGATATTGCGTAGCCACATGTTTCTTCCTTGGCATCCTCTTCTCCGCCTTCCCATACGACTACCCCCTATTATGGACGACCGAAAACACGCCCATGGCTTTCTACGACCAACTAGAAGCTCATCTGCGATTCATGCACGCCTCGCCGCCTCTGATCTCCCGGATCCTGAACATTGTCATTTTCATCGGCTTCTCCGGCTTTATAATCAAACTCTACAAACCCACTGAAGGAAATTTATTATTCGACGGCTCTTCTCTCGTCCTCTACACTATTGGCGTTATCGTATATATCACGAACATTGTCAAGGGGCTGCGCATTGTCACGGCTGGGAAATATGAAAAAGCTTTCACTGCAGAAGAGCTGGCAGCGCCTGGCATGGCAGTGACCCGAGAGGACAGTTTGCGAGTGCTTGCTGCCAGTAACACCATTCTTGCGCTGGTGCTTATTGGTGTGCTAGTCCTGCAGGCTGGGCAGTGGTACGCGGAGCGCAAGGACCGCGACGAGGCTGCTAAGTTTGAAAAGGAAAAGCAAGAGAAGGTTGCGGCGAAAGTGAGCGAAAAAGGGGGCAATCATGTAACGAGATCCTCGTCGAAAAAGAAGCAGTAGGTGGCGGTATGAGGTTTTGGGAGGAAGCTGGCTTCATCTTCTGTAATTCAAAATCTCGTTTCCAATTTGCAAAAGTAATCGTCACATGTCATCATTAATTCCTTCTTATTCTGCTCCTAGTGGCCGTTGATTTCAATTGGCAATGTTATAACCGCCTCAAATCGTGTCTTCAGAGGATCCTGGGATGTACTCAGGATCCATATTGGACTGGTCTCGGGAGAGATTTTCACTTTGGTCATTTTTCATCTGTACTGACGTCAAAGTAAAATGTCAACCTCGTCCCTATGCTCCAGTGCTTTGTAGAATTCCCTACCTTCTCCGTCACCAGCCGGCAACTGTCTGCTAACTCCTCCACAACGTGTAGATGAAATGCAGAAATGTTCTGATAATTAAGCTTCTATCATGGTCGCTCATGTCAGTCCAGCCTGGTGATATGCACGTAAGCTAAGTTTCTTGCACATCTCATCCTTCTCATCTCTTTCTCTCGATGCGCACCTATAATACATCCTTTGTTCATACACCTTCAATTTGTAACGTCCGCATCCTTATACCAAAAGCTTGAGGTGACTTCCCATCGGATACCGGTGGCCTACTTCTGCATACATTCAGTCCCAGTAATGGCTGGCGTATGAGAGGCAGTACAGAGTCTCATATACAAGACATGTGACAAATAATTTTGCAACAAAAGCTACTGGTATACCCTGTTCCCATATCTCAGATTGTTTAGGGGATAGTTATGGTCCCCCTGAGGGCTTATACTCCTGAAGAAATAGTGCGCAATCATTCGAGACTATGCGTCACGAGCCCCCTCCTCGCTACCAAGAGAAGAAAGCTAGATACAATAAAAGCTTCGTTAAGCCGTTCCTTCCTGGCATGGTGAGGTAGACCATTACTTTGCTCTTGATGGTGGGATTCTAACTTGCTATATGGGGTTACTGATCAGTCCAGCAACGAAATAGATATTTTGATGGTATTCTTACTGGAATAAGTATCGCCTTCAGCCTTTACATTGGGAGCAGTTTGAAAGCTATTGTATTGAACCTGAGATGGTGGGTGTTAAGCATCAAAAGATGAGCTTTAAAGAAGGTGCGACCTTCTTTGTCAGGGAAATCATTATGATATATCGCTCATATTCCCTGAATAGGTTGACTTGATTCTGTATTGTGACAGTGACGGATAGTTTTGAGACTGTTATATGTTGAACAACACCTAAGAACGGTATCGGCGTGCCTTCTCTGAATTACTCCCAGAGTCAAATTTGATCCAATCAGATAAAAAGCCTTAAAATATCAACTGTCCCTTGACAGATGGGAAAACACCTAGTCATGCAAGGGGCTTTACTTAATTACAACGCACCTAGTTGTCTAAGGTGTTTGGAGGAGCTTTTCATCTTCCATTATGCCCAATGCACTCGCTTGAGAGTTGGAAAGAATGAAGCAACCAATTTATTCGCTTTTGAGCGAAGCAAGTGTTAGCTGGTCCATTTCTTATTATAGCGGTAGCAATTGCTATCACTGGACCACCGGTGTGGTCGTTGATGATAATTCTTTTATATTGGGTTATCTTGTTGGGGTGGTGAAGATAGTACAGGCCTGAAGATCAGGGGCGGTGTGTTACACAAGCGGCAAATTATGGTATATTTTCATTAAACATACTAGTATTATATGTGGCCACAAATTTAATGCTTATATAGGCTGCTTAATTCAGTATTCCGGCCTTGAGTCTGACCTACTCAGTAGATCCAGGACCGGAAGGTATCGAAAGCTTAGCATTAGCAACATATCCGTTTCAGACGTGAATTCTTACACCTCTACTTTGGAGCGATTTCAAAATTCACGGGATGATGCTTTGCAGCACATGGGAAGTATTTACGACTTCTCAAAGCTCTCTAATGAACTTCTTACAAATGCTTCCTTTCCATATACATAGACCGAGTCATCATTTCAAATTCAGTCTGCAAACGCCTTCTTGACGATATATTATTAGTGAGATAGTGATTTCCAATCGATAACACTGGGCTTGGAAATGGTATATCATATAACATCACCGATATCGTACTAGGATGCTAATAGTGCGGGTGGCAATAGAAGCTGTGGCCCCGGATGTAGTAACATTAAAATCATTAAAGTTGCGACAGGTCCTGCTGCAGGGTCTTTCGTCTCAAATGATGACCTATACTTGGTGGTCTTCAATTGATCTCAGTCATCGTGACTGCTATTCTACTTCGAGACTTGGATATTCTCGAAGAGATCTTGCTGCTGCGTCAAGAAATATGCAAACGATTTGTTATTAGATGAGAGACTTGCTGCAGATATGAAACATTACTGGAAGCTGCTTAGAAGAAAGCGCTCTAATAGAAATGCATAACAAGGTCCAAAAGACGTCACCTCACAGCTTACTAGACTATTAATACTTTGACGAGACTTTCCAAGATCCAATTTGGAGACTAACTACAATGCTCCATACTGTCAACATCTACCCTTTCCTAGAACAAATCTCTCCTCTTCGAACTTTTACAGCGTTAGGAGGGAATGCCAATCACACTCGCGTATAATCGTTCGGGACTAAGATCACGTGAGATGCAGGGTCGGCTTCGATACCTCGGTCCGCTCTGCTCTCCAACGATGATCGAGATGATTTCCCCGCTTCAAAATTTCGCTTTTTCCAGGGTCAATGTGATGGGCTGTTTTGGTGTGCCGCTGCCAGCGCTTTGATCTAACCTTTGGTTCACAAAGTGGACCTAAATTGGTCCCCAGATTCCCAGCTACAGATATGATCTCGCAAGCCATAGCATACCCTAGGCACACGGGTTCTCATGATGGTTCATCCAATATTTGTGTTTGGACTTGGGTGATGTCCCTTGCTAAAGATCCGGATAAGGTTTGGCAAACGTGGGGGATCCAGGTTCACATGTTGGACCTTGGCTTGATGCCCAAGCAATCCGCATTATCCATTACGGTCTATCAATGGCTGATATATGGCCTCTGTTTCCTGGTCTCCATGGGGGCGACAACGTGGTCGACATGAACCACATTCAGTGATGATTCTGATATGAAATAAAAAGTCAAAGATTGCTTGTTTAACCTCTTCAAGCGCCCATCTTTGGGATACAGGACTTGAACTTGTTGTGCCTCGTTTAATGAACTCTTCCTCATCTCATCTAAGCTTCTTAGCAGCCACACCACGCCAGAAAACGTGTCTGATCTTCGAAGCCATCGTCGAACAATGTGAGGGCTAGAAAATGCAGTAACTACTCATTTGCCGGACTAGAGAAGGTTTAGTGTTATCACTTCACAGAAGCCCATATCCGCCACGGAATAGCTGTAGCTGCACCTCAATCACAAAGGAAACATAAACCTCGGGAGAAAGGCACAATATATACCAAAAGCCTAGCTTACCATACAATAGTCGTCTCTCATTGCCTCCATTGACTCATTGATTCGATAAAGGCGACTCCCGAATTGTGATCAGACCTCCGGGACAGGAGTCTTGAGTGCGCCGACGCGGTGAACTTCACACAGAATAGTTCGTGATCGTAATGTACAGTCTGAGCACCGTAGCTTGTCAGTCGTGAGCCATAAGTTCGGGTATTGAAACTACTATCTTCCTCCTATTCGATGGTTGTTCGGAGGAATTCCCTAACGGATAAGATGGCCATTGAAAAAACGTGCCTAGTGGGTCGGGTCGGGGTGGCCCGTGCATAATTACAGGCCGCTTTCCAGAAATTTTATGGCCCGAGGTTTCGTCAACGGCGATCAGACACTCGCCCTACGCTTTGCGTGCCGTCCTATGTAAGTAGGTTAAGGACGTCCCTAGAACAATATTTTTGTAGGCAGAAAAAGCACCACCCTTCCCTATTTTGCCGCAGTAGAGGCGTAGCTTCGAAAACAGTGCGGCGTCGTGCATGTACGTTTGGGCAAAGTTATGAAACATGTGTGGCAACTTCACAAGCAAAAGCTTCGATGTTGTCTGTTAAATATTGACCGAGGGAAGACCCCTCTTCTTGCAGTTTCCTCTTCCGCATTCAGATCTCTCCGACTAGGTTTGTTACGTTACGCCCAGGCACAGAACAAGAAGCCCACAGGGATGGCCATCAACCGCAAAACGTGGAGAGCTGGGCATTGATTATGGGAAATTGATGTCCTACATGGAACACCCCATTTCGACCCTCCCATTGCGTCTCTAGTGCGCAATCTGTCCTAAGTCTGCATTCCACTTTTCCTCATTTAGACATCTTGCTTAGAAATACTATGGACGTAACATACGAAGTTGGGAGGCAAACTGTCAACGTCCTAGCCCTGGGCCTTTATGCTAGGACCCATTTTCTCACTTGGACCCGTCAGGCGGGTTCGGAGGCTGCCTCTTTCCGGAAGGACATCCTTCGATAGCATAAGGCAATCTTCCCTACTGTACTGATGTCCCCAAGCAGGGCCCGCAGGATGGCGATGATCCTCGAGAACTTGCAAGGGGTAGCGGAACTATCCCACAGATTGATTGTGGCCTTCCAACATTCTACTGTTGGTTGTTTGAAGGGTGCTTACTCTCTCAGGTAAAAAGTGGGCTCCTCCTCCACATTCGAGAGGTGTAGTTTCTGTTTCTGTAGCATCTCTTTTTTTCAGCTTAGGTGTTCGTGTTTGATATCAGTCATCATCAAACTCATAATATATCCTGTATTTGTGTCGTATCGTCGTTAAAATGGCTGATAATAAAGTCCCCCAACTTGTGGCCGCACTTTCGGTTTTGTATACCATATCCGTCTTATTTACTGCTCTTCGTGTTTATGTGCGGGTTTTCATAAGCAAGAACTGGGGTCTGGATGACTCTCTACTCATGGCGACCTTGGTAGGCAGTCCTTAAATCAGCTTACTCGCGGTCGATGTGATGTTGACAGGTTATACAGGGCGTCTTCACAATATATACGATTACGTCGTCTCTAGGAATTCATTATGGTACCGGTCGTCATATTCAGGACATCCCAAAACAAAATGTCCCTCCAGCTCTTATGTATTTCTGGCTCGGCGAGATCCTCTATACCTTGACGACTGTGCTCCTGCGTCTTTCGATTGCCGTCTTCCTTCTTAGAATCTGCGTTAAACGGGTCCACAAGTATTTGATTTACGGTACGATGGTGATGGTTATTGTTTACTCGATATTCTATCTTTTACTGGCGGTTTTCCAATGCCAGCCGACAAGCTACTTTTGGAATCAATATGCTGGTGCCGAGGGAACCTGCATTAATAAGGCGATATTTCCTGACGCAACATTTGCACATAGCGCTGTGTCTGCCACTGCGGATTTCATCCTTGGCATTTTACCGGTCAGCATAATTTGGGATTTGAAGATGAACTTCCGAACCAAGGTATCCGTCGGGGCTGTTCTTAGCCTGGGCGTGATGTAAGCATTCTCCTGCATGGGTCATTTTAGTTCAACTAATGCCTCAATAGAGCCGGTCTTGGGACACTGATACGGATCCCGTATATTCGCGTCCTTGCTATCACAGATGACTTTCTTTATGCTACGGTGTTAGTTCCTTCTTCCTCGCAAAACTGGATATATCACTAACGCACGTTATTACAGAGATGTTGGAATCTGGTCCACTGTAGAGCCAGCTCTAGGAATTGTTGCAGCCTCGGCCTGCGTCCTCCGTCCTCTGTTTAAGAAATTCTACGATCTCTCATCTCATGGAACGTATCCATCGCAACGCACCACGCAACCGTCTGCCCGGGGAAAAAACAGGACCGGAGGCATAAGTGCCATAGCCAGGGAAGAAGGTCTGGAGCTTAGCAACAACGCTGCCATGATTAACGGGGCCGAAAGCGTCATTACTTCTGGAGGCCGCATGACATCGATGTCAAATCATATAAGTGCGGCGGGCAGAGACAAGAAAGGAGTCACGTTCCTCACCAAAAGCGTCACCAGCAGTAACTCCAGCCAAGAAGAACTGGCACCGGTAAAGAATGGAGGAATCCAAGTTCAAAGGACCATAGATATAGTTAGGACACACAGACGCGGAGATGATGATAATGGAAGCATGAGCAGCACGAAGTCGAGCCCGCCGACACCATGGCCAAGAGCATGATTAATTTGGGGGAAAATTGGGTTTGGCGTTAAGTGCAAGGATACCTATGGAATATAGTTGGATTGTGATATGATAAAGATACTGTTGATATAACTTGGCGAAAGCGTGTATTGATGTCGACAAACGGCAGGTGACGGCGAGGCTTTGGCGAATTATGTCAAGAACCAAATCGCCCCCACCAACTTTTACTTCAGCCTTTGACATTTCCCACCACCATCTTTTGTTGGGCGTTGACGCATCCATGTCACCATACGAGAAGTTATCTGTATTGTCATTCAGTAATCAATTCATACGTTGGCGCGCTGTTCTACTATCTTTAAAGTAATAATATCGTTCAGCCTTTCTCACAATGGCTGAAAGCTACGGGACATCCCCGCCCAAATATGGACGGATTGCGCGACTCCGCGGATTCCTACCTCTGAACGAAGAGCCCAACCCAATGGCTACTCATGGCAGCGGTACCCTCACCAACTTAATCAGGTCGCGTTCTGGCGCTTCGCTGCATACCATGACTCGGCGGCCTGGCTCGATTGCTGGACGTGACATGACAGATGATGAAGAGGGCGCACGAGATACACCGCAACGGCGGTCTTTTGATGCAGATGATACGTGGCAAGCTGCGTCGAGACGTGCGAGTGTGCTTTATGATCCGCGTATGAGGAGCCAGCGATTGATCGGGAATAGTAATCCGAGGTATCGGTGGCATCAGTATTGGAAGACAGAGGAGGAATTGAAGCAGATGAAGAAGCCAATGCACGTTATATCTATTGCCTCTCCTTGCTGTTCGGCGGCTGACTACTTAATCTTATATAGAAGAAAGTACTACGAAAGAAATAATTCTCTAATACAGCAGTATCTCTATATTGATCGCCTACTCGATTCTTCTATTCCACACAGCCTTCTTAATGAATATAATCAAACATCAGATAATGTTGAAGTACCACCAACAATCTCCGAAGAGCCACCTACGCCAGTGACGCCAGGCTCAGAATCTGGAGAGAGGAATGGAGGGCCTTCGACCTTCAAGAAAGTCAAAAGAACACCGAAAGACCTCTATAAGGTTCCCACAGAGGATACGCCACTAATTCATGAGGATGATGATGACTGGAAAGAGCCTAGGCCTGAAATTCCTGGCATGGAGGATGATAGTGTTGAAAGCGGTGACAACATTGTCCAGGTGGCCATCTACGTCAACCTTGTTGCAAACACCATATTGCTCATTGCGAAGATCGCAATCATGCTGCTCACAAAGTCCCTGTCCGTGCTTGCTAGTTTGGTTGATGCAGCATTGGATTTTCTCAGCACTGGTATTGTTTGGACTACAACTCGATTAATAGCACGGCATGATTCCTACATGTACCCTGTTGGACGGCGAAGGCTTGAACCTATTGGTGTACTTGTATTTTCCGTTATAATGGTCACTTCATTCTCCCAGGTGGCCCTTCAATGTTTTAATCGTTTAACCTCTGGCGATCGAACTGTCCTTGAACTTGGGTTACCTGCTATTATCATCATGACCAGCACTATCTTCATCAAGGCTCTCTGCTGGCTCTGGTGTCGCCTCATCAAAAACTCAAGCGTCCAAGCGCTGGCGCAAGACGCCATGACGGACGTTATTTTCAATATCTTCAGTATTGTATTCCCTCTTGGTATGTGCTTTACCCCACCAGAGAAGCAATGCGTTTTAACTCTAGCATAGTTGGATTCTACGCCCAGTTATGGTGGCTTGACGCTCTTGGTGGGCTCCTCCTGTCATTATTCGTCATCTCTAATTGGGCCGGGACAACTGTGGCTCATATTCGCAATCTCACTGGAGCAGCTGCAACAGCTGATGAGCGAAATGTTCTCTTATATCTCACAATGCGCTTCGCCAAGACAATCAAACAGATACAAGGTATTCAGGCTTATCATGCCGGAGACAAATTGAATGTCGAAGTCGATATTGTGCTTGATGAGAATACAAGCTTAAGAGACAGCCATGACCTCGGCGAGTCTTTGCAGTATGTCTTGGAATCTGTCCCAACTGTGGATAGGGCCTTCGTACATCTAGATTATGCAAGCTGGAACTTGCCCAGTCATATGCAGCAGCAGGCAGGTTGACAAGGCCTTGCAAATTCGGAGTTCGCATTGGATTGTGGACAACTATAAAGGTATCTATTATTCCTCAACTGTTCGATAATCCACTTCGCCTCGCCTCGTACGAGTACTATACATATACATCGACTCTGTTCACAAAACAAATTACATACATATCTTAACACGGGCTCAGGCTCAGTTGAGCATCCTGGATAGACCTTCAACGGTCGGAAATTCTTTGTTGCAATGCTTTGTGTTATATACTTCTCGATTTATCTTCAATATCCGTTCTTTATCTTAATTTATTGTTCTCAGCTTTCAAGGCCGGAATTCAACTGAACCAAATTTTTTTCGAGTAAATACTTGAAAAGTATGATTGTTCTGATCTCCTTCTAGAGTTTTGCAGGTTTGCAACGACTGTTCAATTTGGCTTTCTATTTATGCCGTCTTTCCTTCCTACTTCATTTTGACAAACCCTTCAGCCTTCACTTTCGTCACAGATATTACGAAATTTCAACTTGTACTCAGTAGAGAATCGAACCAAAGTAAGTTAGACCTAAACTCGAAATATCCACTTTCGAAGACTTTCGCTGGTGAGCAGTCTAGCTCTCTAACAGTGAATTTTTCGGGATACCCTGTATGAGTGACAGCAATAAAGTGAATAGTCAAGTCACAATTCCCACTCACAAAAAATCACAATGATTCAGACATGGCGTAAGGCCCATATAATGCAACTCTCTAGATTGCAGCTCATTCTACTCATATTCATCGCCACGACCTCTTCTGCACTAGCTGTGCAAGCCCAGAATTGCTCTATGGCTCAAGCCCGGCATGGCCGGCATGTCCATAGAGATCATGGCGACCCGGGTAGAATCATACCAGTAGCTCAACCAACGAGCGCAAGCAATATTGGTTCAGTAGACCAGCCCACAAGCACCCCTACCATTCCCCCATTTACTATCCCCTCTTCAGCACCTGCGGTCCCGAGCACAAGCACGATGCCTACGTCGGTCGCTGTCGCAATATCAGTCTCGGGCATAACGATGACTCCTCTAACCATGTCAGAGCCAATCACATCTACACCGACGCTAGCCCCTCTATCCGCTCCCCTGGGAACAATCGTCTCCATGTCACCAATTCTCACCTCAACAGACTCAACGGTTACGCTCACGAGATCTAATTTTGGATCTCTGGAGCATAGTACTTCAACAATCGCCCCAAGCACGATAGCCACATCAAATTCAACCACAAATGGCATCTCTTCGGTAGGCGCCTCTTCGCAAGCGTTACCATTTATCCTCGTGGGCGCATTTGGTATTGCTCTCGGGCTCTTCGGTTTCGGGTTGACAGTCCTCGTATGGCTGCGTGGGAGCGCTCGGAGAGCGAGAGCGAGAGCGTTGAGGCGGGAGGTGGAACTTATGGAAGTTACGGTGCCTAGACAGGTTGAGGCTGTGAGGGATGATATCTTGAACAAGCGGATACCTAGGCCAAGGAACTCATTAGAGGAGATTATCGCTGCAGCAGAGAGAATTGCTGCGCAAGAGCGAAGTCCCGCGCTAGAGAGGAATCTTGCCAATCCAGTGGAAGATGTGGGACAGAGCTTCTCGAGAAAGGAAGACGAAGATAGGTGGGAGACTTTGCCGCCCTATGTACGTTGAGGAACTGGCTCCGGTCCGAAGCCGTGAGCTGAATGAGAGGCTGGGAGCTGGTTTTTGGAATCTAAGAGTCCTGGGAATCATATACTTATATGACAGGAGGTGAGGAGCGACAGACTGCTTTAGACTTACTGATTCCGTGTGGGATTTTTGATCATTAGTGCGTGCTGCTGCGTAGTTACGCCTTAAATGCAATGATATACTCAATTGGTTTTCTCTGATGTGAAATGTCAGTGTGTCATTGATGAGTTCAGCAAATATGATTAATCGTGTTATGTCATTTTTGGTGTTTATTCCACCGTTTATGTCTATGCAATATAACGCTATGCAACCCGTCTAATGCATCCAACGCCATCGCTATGCTAGCAAAGAAAAACTTTATTAAAAAAATGCACATTCTTGCTCGGCTCTTTTGAAAGCGTTAGCAAAGAACTCCTGCATCGCTAGGTAGTGGAAGAGAATCCCGCCTAGGACGGCAAAGTGCCACAGGTTATGGCTCCCTCCTATGTAATCAAATGCGCCGGGGAACCATCTTTCCGGGACCTGTGATGCATATACGAAGGCGCCGACGAGATATACCGTGATGCTCTTTGCGATGGGAGCATAGAATTCCCAGGCCCATGTTCCACCGCGGGTCATGTTCAGTTGTAGTATGGGAACAAAGCCTGTTGCGCCGAGGGACACGTAGAATGCTACTCGTGCCCAGGACATGTCTTGGCGGTTGAAGGTCGGATGCCATGGTAGGATGACGCCGCCAATGCCCAAAGTCGCTGTTGTGGTTATGTAGATCCAGCGGTTTACGGGCTCGCAGTAAAATGCTGTGTATTCCGTGGTCATGATGGAAGCAGCAATGAGTAAGGATATGCCAGTATAATCGACACATGCGAAACGTTCCATGAGAGTCTGGTCTGCTACGCTATTCATTGTATGCCATAGTGTGCTGCAGACGAGGCATTTGCAAGCGGCGAAGAAAAAGACTGCTGCAATGAAGACATCGGCCTTTGTGCTGAGGGAGAAATTGACAGATGTGGGGTAGAAGTAGAAGGCTATAGCAAGGACAATCATGAGCCCTATAGCGTGCGACCAGATGTTGACTAGCTCATTTGAAATGCCGAAAACAGACCGTACACAATCTATCTTCGAATCCGAGAATCGGTAGCCTTTGACGATGTGAGGGTTGATACGCCAAGGAACGGGAAGATCTTCGTATCGTATTAGGCCGTGCTCTCGTGCCCGAGCGATTGCTTGCGCGACAGTCTCTTCCAAAGTCTCCGCTGCTTTGCGGGCTCGTTCAATACCCTCGTCAACAACTCCCCTAGCTCTTTCAATGCCTTCATCAACAACCCGTCGTCCTTCATCCATCAATGTCCCTGCGGCCCCAGCGAAACCTTGATCTCGCAGTTTATACGCTCGTGACTCATAATCTGACAATATCCCTTCCAGAAGTCCAATCCCAGTGTAGACTTTATCATGCAGATTTTCCTTAGCTGCCAGCGCGTCTTGATATCTACCTTCCACTGTCTCCACCATTATTTTTGCCCTCCGTTTGCCTGCATCGAGAAACTCTCCTGATACTTGAGAACATCGCGCTCGTACTGCTTGTAAGGTGGCATATGCCCGCGATATGCCGGCATCGAGGTTGAGGTTGCCATAGTTCTCAAGAAAGTCCAATCGCCGCTCAAGTTCAGTAAGAAAGTAGTCAACCTGAAAATGAACTGTTAATGATGGACAGATATCCAGCAGGGCCTAACTTGCCTTCAACATTAAGCCCTCATCTCCGTCCAAAGTGATACTTGACGATCTTCTCCTGGGATGGAAGGAGGAGTGGCGACGCTTGTAGACGCGCTGGTTTTTGTCCATCCCAGATGCCTTGGCGGACCGGACATCTTCATACGACTCGATTGTCAGAGAGGGAGAAGTACAAGCCATGACGTGGATTACGGATGTCGGGATGAAATTAGGGTGTGGAAGAGGACATTCGTTGAGTGGGCACAAATGATATCATATACAGAATTGGTAGGAACAATTTGATATGTAGCACATCAAAGCGCATAAATGAGAGCATGGAAGTCGGAGGAAAAGATTGGGCGGTGTGAGATGAAGATCACAGGGGGACGACCTGCCAATATGCTTAACATAGACTGCTCAAAGGATCGGCGGCGGGGAGGCGGCAAATCAGCGATTTTTCCGCCTGAAAAGGTATTCAAATTAGAACAAAAGCATGTGATAGGAACAACAAATATAGTCTCCTTCATCTCTGAACAAAGGATACTTTTTATGGTGTGTCGTACTTATTTTCTGTCCAAATTGCGCAGTGCACAATACTATGGAATTATTTTATTCGCACTCATCATTGTCTATAGGCAAAAACTTTATGCAGTGAATTCCGGCTGGTCCCTTACATTATTACCCGCTAGCCTGTTTTGTACCACTAAAACTCTCGCTTGCTGTCCAATAGGATACATCGGCTATGCCTTCTGTTCCTGACCACTTCTTTTCGCAGCAAGGCTGACGATTTGTTCATCCACATCCACTTGATTCGAGGTGTGAGGGTGTCGCACTGTAGTCTTCACTTTATATCTGAATATCATGGCTGTGAATGCAATGGTCACCGATCCGTCCTTGAGGACATTGCTAGATATCTCCGGTCAAGCCCGCGAACAAGCTCTTACCTTGCTCGATCTTGTCTCATCCACACCGAACCCGCCATCTCCCGAAGCCCAGATTCAAATTTCAAAGCAACAGAAGCTTCTATATGGATATCTTGCACAGCTACGTGGCTCTGTCCGTGATGCAACACTTGGCGCCAGAGACACAAAGGCAACGACAGCTGAGGCGCGTCAGGAGGTGGATCGCCTTCATCTGCAACTGCAAAACCTCTTTTATGAGCAGCAGCATCTGCAGGGTGAAATAGCTGCCTGCGAGGCTTATGAGTAATTTCCCCTAGCATAAGATTGTACCATAGAAGATCAGCGTGTTAATAATTGGTCTATTTTAATAGTTACAAGTATTTGCAACTCCCTTTGATACCAATTGAGGAATTCCTCGAGCTACATCCAGAGCATGCAGACGCAGACGAAGTTGCTCTTACGATTGCTCGGATCGATCATGAGCATGCGGAGCGAGAGGCATTAGAGCAACAGAGACAGGGGCTGTTAAAGAAGAAACAAGGACTCATCGCAGACAATAAGAAGAGGAAGGATGACCTCGCAAGTCTGGATATGCAGTTGGAAGCTTTCATTGATGTGAGTTATTTTCCTGAATTCAATTGTAACCGGTGATTAATTAATTATGGCAGGCTGCAAAACCTATCCAGAAGACACTTGAGAAGGTCGTGTGAGGTTTCCAAAGCAATCCCTGTAAAACGGGACTAAGTTGAAGTCCACAACGTATGATCAGGTTATGTTGTGTTGGGCTGAGCTGGGAACTCTTGGCATTCTCTTCGATGACCCGCGTCAACCGTAACAACTGCGTTGAGCACTCGACGACCACCAAACATTAAGAAATTCACTATGAGTGATTTTTCTAGGTGCTATAAGGATAAAACGGAGAATGTATGCCGACATGCAAGGTCTTTCTCGGAGAGAAACAGATATCTCGGGTTCGCACTGATAAGAGAGCACACTGAAGCGTAACGGCTCCCGCTATGTAGTGCAATCCATAAAAAGAATCAATGTGAGCCTGCTAAGAAACATATTGTCTATCGCAGGGCGTAGTGGGGACCATTATACAGTCCACGTAACACATCGGAACAGCTCCGCGGCTATACGCGTGCTATCGGGGAAGACCAGTGTTTCTATCTCCGACGGAGCCTTTTAGGGCGTCAAAAGGATCCACTCTCGAAAAGAGACGGACCTCTTAAAGCCGTGATTTCCTATTGGCCAGTTCGTTTAAAGAGAATTCCCCCGACCCAATATTCTGCGACTTTTAAAATATCATTCTTCCATATGGACAATAATGCTTCTCTGCCTTTCAGCTGGTGGCCTCTTCTGTTTCTTTTTGCCGTTGCAGAAAGGAGAATGTCATTCTTAGCGTTGCAGACTAGACTTGCCGAGTCCCTTTGTGAACAGGGGCCAATCCTATGCTTCCCTGTGGGGGTTGCTGGTGACAGCGGTTGAGCGGGTGAGCGGGTTTGCGGGTTTCACGCACGGTTCAACAGAGAACCGACTGGATGGGATACGGGTCATTGATATTACAGCATTTTATGGTATTATAGGTCCTGCTTGTGGCACTGCGACGCGTAAGGAGGTGGGCCATGTAATAGGAATTCCTTGCAGGTTCGAACCTTGTTCCTTAGAGAAAATAACGGCTGCCATCTTGGCAACTGGCACGCCTACGGCTGTGATAGTGATTCCAAATGCGATGCGGAAAAAAGGCTACGCTTCCCCGTATCGATTGGCAGAATCGTTGCAATGGGAAAGGTCGCCAAGGCAAGCTTAAAATTGCTTCCTTATCAGCTCTAACGCTTCTCCATCTTTCATGATGTTACATATTGATGTTATATAGCTGTGATATTTCTTTCGCGCAAGTGAAGAAGACCTCGTGAACGCATGTTTTTGGAACAGCTGTCTTACAATACTTGTACGAGTGAGACAGTCAGATAGATGACAACCGCGGTATCTTGATCAACTGATAGCATGCGGATGAAGTTGATGAAGCAACTATGCAGCCGTCAAACTAGCCCCTCTGATGCCACCCCCCTAGAATACGTGCTCTCATTGGTGGTTTGTGAATTGTGTGGGTTGACAGGGGCCGTCATCGCGACTGAATTCAATTGGCTTAAGGGCGCTACTAGCGGTAATGATACATCCGTCCATGTGGGTCTAACTGGAAAACTCTTGAGATGCAGCTACTCCCCTTCAAGTATTATCATGTCCTGTTTAGGAATATGATCTGCTCAATGAAGCCGACGTAAATGAGATCTAGTGAGATCTCTTTCATCACAGCATCAAAATCATCATTCCTCTTTGCAAATCACCACTTCATTACACGAATAATTCAGAAGACTTCCACGCCCCCCCAATACACGCCGTCCCCCATACACCTCTCTGAGAAGACTTACAATTCGAGCTGAATCCGTGTGATAAGATGGACGCCAAAAAAGCACACCCGGTGGGGCAATTTCCTACTCGCCCAGGCTTGCACAGCAATCAAGAACACATGCGGTAGAGAATGGTGGAGCATTCCTCTTCAGATTCAACTAGCAGGATTGATCCTTCCAATCTGCTCCTTTTATCGTGTTGACCGCTCTCGGTTGGCGGCGGGCGTCCACTTGGCCACAATCGGGCTGGACAATCTCCCGTTCAGATGCTAGATGGGACGTTTGGCTTGCCTCTTTTCGCCTCGCCTAAGCAATATTTATGTAGAAGGGGCCTGTCCTCTCGTGTGGATAAGGTGCAATCAAATAATAATAAAAAAACTAAATAAAATATGCCTGTAATCTTCCTAGATGAATTTCCACTACTAGTCTCGCCGCCAGGAACTACCTAGGTTGGTAGAGGAGAGCCCATACTCCATGTGCTGAGACTAATTGTACAATTCCCTTTCTTCCTCACCTCTACACTCTGAAGCTACTCCCTCCTGCAGCTCTCCGACAGCTATCACCTCAACGCCTCATAATCTCCCGTGTCTCTCGTGCTCTCCATAAACATCGTCCCTTATCGAAGCATTATTCCTTGGCTCGCCCCTCAATATTCAGAATAATCTCGTCACGATGTCGGTCTTCTCCTGGTGCACGCGGCGAGTAGGCGGTCTATGCTTTATCGCCTTGCTTATCCTATGCTACTATGTTATTTCAAGTGAGCTTGGATCAAGTACAGACAACAAAGTATCCCAAGGCCACCACCATGGTACAGACCACTACAGGCGACCTCAAGACGAGTCAGGAAAGGGAGGCAATTGGACGCTCTTCTTCGCATACTACTCGGTCCTCATTCATACCCTCATATTCATGTTCCCGATGCGAGCATGCTGGGCAGTCGAAGACCTCACTCGCGGTCTCAAGAAGGTGGCCCGCAACAAGCAATTGAGTGACTTCAAATTCAGCCATGCGCGCAGACTCTCCTCCACGTCCCTCTCCAGCGCCGAAACTTTGACATCATCGCAAATATCCTCTGCCTCTAGTGAAGCCGGAGACATCGTATTGGGATGCGTTGATGTCGAGCAAGAAAAGATATTGCATGCGATTATTATACCAAATTACAAGGAGAACATTGATGATCTACGAGAGACATTGGCCGTTTTAGCCTCGCACACGCAGGCGCGTTCCACCTACGATGTAAGTAGTCAACCCCGACGCAACTCTTAATGCTAGAAGTGGCGAAGTCGCAAATTCAATTGCTTGTTCTGACGGTAATCCAGGTCTACCTTGCCATGGAAGCTCGCGAGTCAAACGTAGAACTAAAGGCCATGAGTCTTGTCTCCGAATTCGTTAAGAAGTTTCGTTTCATTGATTTTACTGTTCATCCAGGCGATATTCCAGGTGAATCGGCAGGGAAAGGCAGTAATCTCAAGTGGGCTGCGCGGAAGGCGAGCGAGAGGTACTCAGGTGCCCAAAGGAAGGATGTGATTATTACTGGCATTGATGGTAGGTGGCCGCATCTTTAGGAATCTTGAATATCGTTCTAATTAGCGCCTGTACAGCTGATAGCCATCTGCCTTCAAATTATTTTGCGCTGATCTCAACCATGCATTTGACATACCCAGAAACGGCGACCACAACACTTTATTCTGCGCCAATCATATTCGACCGAAACGCACACCTTGTGCCAGCGATTGTCCGAGTAGCAGATGTGTTGTGGTGCGCGGCTGGCTTGTCTGGCCTGTATTCTACCTCAAGTATACGACCTCCTACGTCAGTATATTCGATTCCTCTCGAATTGGCGGATCGGGTTGGCGGCTGGGACGCCGGCCCAGAAGCCATTGGAGAAGATTTACATATGTATCTTAAGTGTTTTTTTGCGCTAAACGGCCACCTTACCTCGAGAACGGTTCTGGCTCCCGTGAGCCAAAGTAATGTATCGAGCGGAGGAAAGGGCCTGAATGGGTACATCAACGATTGTCGTGCTCGTTATAAGCAAGCTATGCGCCATATGTGGGGAGCTTTGGACAGTGGCTTTGCTATCAGGATGTTTGTTGACCTTTGGAGAGAGAGAAAATCAACAGGGAGGTCATTCCGCCCATTACACGTGAACAGGTATGGCTTCCTAAACCGCGGTCAATGCTCCGACACTCACAAGTTTGTAGTAGTGACCCTGGCAATGTTTACGTCCCGCAATCCAACAACTTGTTAGAAGAACAACCTACTGAAAATGGGGTCTTTTCAGACGTCGTACATGATACGCTGAAGTCGCCAGATTACCTCCGTATATTCTATCTGGCGCACCGTCTATTCGAGGCTCACTTTCTGCCTATTCATGCAGCAATTCTTATTATTGCCTCCACGATCTATCTCTGGGTTACAGCTGGAAAGCCGGACACCCTAGAGATTGGATGGACTTTCGAGCTCTGCAATTACCTCAGGATCATGGGCATGGTTGCTGTAGCTTCCTACATGTTCATTTACGAACGATACCACCGAATTTGCGCCGCAGCACGTGAGGCTGAGATGAAAGCTGCAGGCCTCAGCCAGGGTATGACATTTTCTTATCGATCATTTAGAAAGAATTTCTTGGATTATATTATGTGTCCGCTCGTGGCTCCAGCCTACGGCAGTATTCCTGCAGCCGTGGCGCAAATCTGCCACTTCTGGACATTAGACTTGGTTTATACAGTCAGCAAGAAGCCCACAAGACAAAGGGCAAAGTCAGCAGTGGGGACAGCGAAGGCGGTCCTAGCTGACTTAATGGCATGATGATAGAGGAACTGGGAAAGATGAGGCATTCTTGACGGCGACTCTAGCATATTCGTACATAGATTTGGGGTTTCTTGGGAACGGCATACATGGCATACATTTCTATAGACAGAAGCATGTGAGATTAGAGTACAGGAGACTCTTAGCTTAATTGCTGGCGATAATGCCTAATACTTAATAATATAATGATACAGATGAATGAGTCAATTTTGATTGTCCTCGTTTTTGCTGATGATGTGGATATTGTCTATATAGTATGCTCTAATCTCGTGATTTCTAACACGTGACGGCAACTGAGATTAAGGTACAGCAAGTGGCCCGTTCCAACTTTCGCCCTTGCAGAGAAAACCTAGACACACTTTTCTCCGACGATCGGCAGTCGGAGAATCGACCCTTAGCGTGATTCGTCACCCTCTTAATAAAACCGTAAGCCATGTCATTTCAAAGGGCGCATCCGCATGCTCATACACTCTTCGACTCAAGTCACTCTTTGCGGGAATTAGAGTGCTTACCGCGCTAGATTCTCCCTTTTTATTCCCCTTAGCTGGGGCGGAACTACAAAACGCCGATACTTTCGCTTGTCGTCAAATCGATTTTTGGCGAGGAAAGCCTCTCGTCGTCGTTCAGTGACATTCCTCTTTACCCTTTACGAGGGCTTGATTACCTTGACGGCAGCAATGGTTACGTAGGCACTTTATTTTTATCGCCGCCCGATCGGCGAGGATAATCCTAATACGGGTTGTTTTCATAGCGCAGAGGCCTCGCGCTCGGGTAGTCGGCATGACTGATGCTTTCTAAGTTCTTCATCTGAAAGAGGTATAAGGTTTTGGAGGCACATTCATTTTACTGATTTATGTTGGGAATTTTTTTGAAACACATTCTATGGCCTGCTTAGTCTATTGGTCTATGTGTTATCACCGCTGCCGCTTATGTGCTACTTGGTGTGAATATCCTGGTTATTGGACCCATGGCATTATTGATGTGTAGATCTGGTGGTTGCTGTGTGCTCCAGGAATATACTAAGGATATAAGGTAACGGTTTCTCACACCTGCTTCAGATATTTCCCTTTCTTTTATTTCTTATGTTGCAAAGTTCGTCCTTCACTTATACAACTTTTTGATGTTCTGCGGCTGGTCAAAATAATCTTCCGCTTATGGAGCTTGTAATGACACTACCATCAGTAAAGATGTTGTACTATTCGTTCCCCGGCCTCTTTGTCATCCTTTGTTGGATCTTCCCTTTCATTGCCCTGACACAACAAGGCACAAGTTATATATCGAAAGCAGAGTCAATACCACGCGCTAAAGTCTTCGTTATTGGTCTCTCTAAAACGGGCACTACCTCTCTTGGCGATGCTCTCGAGCTTTTGTCATACCGCCGTACAGGCTGGGAAGACATTCGCAGCCGCTTCCTGTTTCGCTCCTACACCAGAGGTGATCTCACATTCCTCATTGACCGCACCTTTGAATTTGATGCCTTCGAGGATTTACCATGGAGTCTAGTATACAGGGAAATGGCCACTCTGTACTCAGATGCAAAATTCATCCTAACGTTGAGGAAGAGCGAGGATGCCTGGCTGAAGAGTATCAAGCGTCATACTGAAGAGAGGAAGTGGGATGGTCATGAGATCGTCTATGGTGCGGAGGAGGCAACTGGTAACGAAGGCGCGTATCTAGACGCGTATCGGAACCACACTGATTCAGTGCGCGAATTTTTCTCGTCACCCATCCAGCAGGGACGTCTGATGGAGTTCGTGATCGATCGGCCAGAGATTTCGAAAGGCGAGAAATGGAGTCGGCTTTGCGAATTCTTGGGCCTTAGTGACAGCATGATCAACATGATGCGGCAAATGGAATTCCCCCATAGTAATGCTACACCGAGCTCGCAGGAAACTGGCGTATGGCATTTTATGGCTAAGATAAAGTGCTTGATAGAGGAGGGATTAGTCAAGGTATTGTATGGGTTAGGTTGGTTGACCGCCGCCGGGCTATGAACGAATCATTGATTCTCGCATCACATTCCCTTTGGGGGTTGGACCCAAGACCATTCTTTTCGTCCATATTGCTGATTCACGCCAGCAGAAGCTTCAGTGCTTCGAAAGCTGCCCTGATGACAACAGAGCCGGGGAACGGATCTTCAAACATCTCGTACTATGCTCGGCAACTGCTCCATCACTCCCCAGCATCCGGCTTCATCAACATCTCTCATCCAGCTCATAAAGCTCTGATAGTTTTAGTCATTTCAACCGGGTGCAGCACAACCGATCTAATGGAAGCCGCTGGGAATACGCAGAGATATATGTTGCTCCATAACGACGACGGAACACAATTCATGCCGACTCAATAAGACAACTATTTATTGTTATATCTATATTATACCCTTTTTGAAGTCTGCAAAGCAAGTTTTGTGTCCCGAATATTGAAGTCTTCTTCACTTGTGTGATAAATCCTGTTCCTTGATTGGTCCCCAAAGGCCCAATTTTAAGGGAAAAGTACATTGTGCTAACATAGTTGGTTTCTGGTTACGAGTGTACACCTTAATGACATCGACCAGTGCTGGTTATAGTGCAATCCCTGTTGTAAACATCTGTGGGTGATTTGCTCATTAGCAAGCACAGTTAGCAGTTTTGGTCTCGGCGCAGTCGGGGGGTTGTTCACTTAGAAGAGGTAGGGTATTACTCCCGAGGTACTTGATACACAAGATCCTCTGAGTGTCCTGTCGCCAGGTTTCCTTCTTTCCCTCTTGTCGTCAGGTTTCCTTCTGTCGTCACTAACATTGATTTTGTCGAAGCCAGTTCTTCTTATCGAGATCAGGATATGATTGTCTTCTTCTTACTCTTTGAGATGGGTCGATAGTTGTGAGGTGACGGATTCTTAGTCCATTCTGTTATTGACTTCAAGCCCTTCAAAATGGAGGAGCAACGATCGATCTATTGTGGTCCGCTTCAATAGGGATGCGCGTACTTTCAGTGCACCCCGATAAGGTAGACGAAAAGTGAACGAGGCAAATGATACCTAGTAGATGTGCAGGTCATGGCCACCGAAGTTAAGAAAGACTTTGACCAACATTATTAGAACAGTGCCGGAGAAAACAATCCCTGGTTAGAAAGCAATATCCAAGTCTGGATGTATAAAGAGGAAGCTCTTGACGTGGAAGGAGAAAGATATTCAATCGCGAGCCATAAGAAAAAGATAGGTTGCCGTCCCACAAAAGAAACTTAAGGAAGATTTAGAATCCCTGCCATCGATGAGTATACATCTCGGCCAAGACCTACCCTCCTAACGGATCCTACCAAACCTCTTACCGACATTAGGGTACGACAGATGATCGGAGAGTTCGTTAGGTATATCGATAGTAGGAGAAGTTCTACGAAAATAGTGTTTTCACTGACAGAAGAATACTAAGCGGCAGGAAGGGAGAAGGACGACAGGAAAAATATTACGACAGTGAAGAAGTCCGTTGCCCCGTCCAATAAAAGGCCTTTTCTTTTAGGTAGTTCCGAGTATAATATTCAGGTAGCATCACATAACATTTCCCTCCTGGGACCTTGATTAGGTTAGTAGGTATCGCTGCCCTGATTAGGCGCTAATCACCCTCGGCTCACTCACGTTGTTCCTCAGTCTATTTTAAGCCAATAATATCGTTCCTAAATTAGCGAGCCTCTTGTGTGTTTCGTCAACTTTAAACGGATATGCCCAGGGTGCCCATTTCGGCTCCCTGGGGTCCCAAACTGGCCCTCCATTTAACTGAAGTATAGTTATTGAGCAGCGATATAACACTAACTAGGACCAAGTGGGTTACAGTTTATATCAACGCCGTTTTTACAACTGTGATTCGCGGTTTAAATACAGGCGACTCCTCAGCGCTGTTATTCTTCAACATGTCTTTTCTTTGGCTTTTTGAATGCTCCCCGCTTGGTTCCATGAGATAAAGAAGTGTTTGGAGTAATTGAACCACTGAGGCTTGATCGGCTATCATCGTTTCCTACTAGAGATGCTGTATCAGATTTCTGTGAGAGACCGTAGTCTTCGAACACTTGCGAAAGCCCAGATCCTTCTGAAGGCTGCAGCTCGGAGACCTCGAAATTGATATCGGATGGCAACTCATCGATAGCTGAACAGATTCTTTCGAAATGGGCTGGCATCCATATGTCGTAGACGTTCTTGGTGAACTTATATGCTGTCCATTTCTCTTTGCCATCCTCGCTCGTGAAGCTGAACTCTTTGATAGGGTAGCGGTAATAAGTAGTCTTTGGGCCATCGATCTCAGCATAATGAGCGTAAATCCTCGCTGTTCTATCATTGTGCGAGATCGAGAAAGCAAGGATCTCTCGGCGGAGCTCCTTCTCGCGCCCTACAAGTCTAAAAAGTTCGACAACAGCTCTTACTGCCAGAGTCATACTATGAGCATTTTGCCGGTCTGCAACATCAAGTGCCGCAGCACCGCACTTGACCTCACACGTCAGAAATGGGAAGTACATCTGCCATGTAGCCATGAAGTATGAAGTATAAGAATCTGGAACCTCGCCGACCCAAGGCTTAAGCTTTTTGAGTTGGTCTTCCGTAAACGCAGATCGCCCAAACGCCACAGCATAATCAGGTTGCGGACAAGGACCGTAAAATCGTATAGAACTCTTCCAGCCTTCATCAACGCTTTCAATTAAATGACTAAGGTGCGTTGAACCATAGGTGGCAAGGGTTTCTGCAGAAGGGACGATCAATCGAGTAATATCTTGAATAACCCTTGCCTCGTTCCTATCTTGGATCTTTCGGCAAGTTTTGTCGAACAGGTCATCGTGAAATAACGAGCCCTGAGGAACTGTCTGCTCGTTCTCCAGTAAGATTCGGTAGAGGCTCTTGCTTGCATCCGTGATTCCCAAGTCAGACTTGTCCATAAAGCTGCCCTTGGTTGCAAGGACGGTAGCATAGCTTGGACGTGCATAGGGGATACTTTTGGCTTCCCTTGGCTTGTCATCGCTAGGTGTGGTAGAGCTAGGTGTGGCAGCGCCAGCTTCCGATTGTTTACCGCGAAGAGAGGATGATGACTTCAACCGTGCAAGCAGGTGACTCATCCTGCTTACTTCTCCAAATTGTTCTCTAAACCAGTCCTCGTCTTTGAACTCTTCGATCCAGCTGTCTTTTTCGAGATCCTTTCTTGTCTGATCGTCTTGTTTGAAACATCCTTCGGGCCAACGTCCTTTTTGTATCCAAAAATGAATTGGATTGAGTTTGTTATTGGCGACGCCGCTTGTCGCCTCCTGGCCTGATGTGTCTACGGCAATCGAGCTTGCAGCAGATATACGTTGTCGCTTTGGAAGGGGCTTGGCTAGAGCACGAATATGTGGATCTTGGGATTCTTGAGAATGCTTTCGTTTTCGATTTTCAGCTTGCGGAGATGATGGAAGAGTCTGTGGAGACTTGGCTAAGTTAGCTTTACAGCATAATAGAAGGAGAGTAACATGCTTGTTTTCCTAAAGGTTTGTTGGCTAGAGAAGGGTTTTGTTTGGCATTTAGGCGATCGCTCCTGCGAGGAGATATTTGCGCCTGCTTCTTCCTGATCCCTTGCTTCCCTATCGATAGTCAGTCACTGCGGGCTGGTAATTAAGGACGATGGCTCACCTTGACCTTTAAGCACTGGGGATTGCTGGCGAATCTCTGCGACGCTTCGCCTTGTTTGACGCTGGGCCATATCGATCAAGGGAGGAGGGTTGAAGTGACCTTACATTGGCAATGAGCAATTAAACTAAAGGAGGTGGTGTACTAGAGATGCAGCTGGAGTCATAACGCGCTAGGAATGAAAGATTACCCAGGTCTTACGATTGCGCTCGATCGAACAGCGGACAAATTTACCGAGACTAGCCTTCGCTTCGAATCGATGTGACGCGCTAGATCGACAACCGAGCGGCAATCTTGATCACGTGCTGCTTTTAGGGTTAAAAAGTAATACAGGGTAACATCACTGCCAACTACGTACTTCAAATTTATGTTTCCTGTATTTTACGAATTAATTACGAGCTCTACCTCCTTGCTGGAGTGTTCTCGTTTCTTAGCACAGTAGAATTACATGGTGGCCATACAAGTCCAGACGGCTAAGGGAACGTTATACCTGCCTAATATAGTCTTCTATTTGTCTATATTCCGCATGAATCTGTAACGGCTAGACTAGGTTCTCCTATTCATCGCTGGTGCCATATCTGTATCCTCCTTGAGCTGCCTGTGGAGTCAGACCAGGGTTTCCATCCGTTGTTAGCATCGTGTTCTGCAAATCTGCCTTGCTTAGGGCAGCCTGCCAGTTTCTCCTCTTGGTTGTTATCGCCGTGTCTAGCATGAATCCGCCTCGCCTGTAACAGCTTCTCACAGTCACACTTGCCCAATCTTGTCCTCTATTCGTTATCGGTGCTGTGTCCACATGAATCTTCTTTGCCTAGACGGCCTGTGGAGGCCAGGTTCCCCTACTCATTGGCATCGCCGTGAATCTGCTTTGCTTGGAGAGTGGAGTCCAGTTTCGTCGTCAATGCCGTGTCCATACGAATCATCCCTGAACAGGCCAGGTTGTCCCATTCGTCATGAATCTGCCTAGACAGCCTGTGAAGTCCAGGCCAGGTCATCTCATTGCGTCAGCGCCATATCTATATGAAATCCTCCCTTTCTAACTGCATAAATCCGCCCTTACTTGGACAGATTTGTTGAAGGCCAGACCTTCGTCTATCCTCCGCTACAATTTAGCTTGCTTAGATAGTCTGTGGAGTCCATGATAGGTTCTCCTATTCATTGGTAGCGCTGTTGGCAACATAAATCCGCCTCGTTTAGACAGCTTAGGAAGGTTAGGCCAGCCTAATCTGGTTCTCTATTCGTCGTCAGTTCCTTGTTCGCATGAATCTGCCTTGCTTTGAGCAGTTTGCTAGATCCAGGTAAGTTTCTCCTTCTTGCCTTTGGCGCTGTATCTGCACGAATCAGACTTACTCAGACAGCTCCTGATCAGACCTGTGTGAATCTGATCCTTTATTCTTCACTAATGCTGTGTCTTTTATGCATTTGTCTTTGCTAGGCAGCTATTGTGGAGTCCGAACCCTCGTCGTTAGTGCCGTGCCTGCATGGATCTTTCCTCTTGAAACTGCCTATAGAGTCCACGCTAGTTCCTTCCCCTCATCGCTAGCGCTGTGTTGACAGCTTGCTAGTCCAGGCTAAGTGCCTCTCCCTCGTCGTTAACGGCGTGTCTGCATGAATCCCCCTTGCTTAGACAGCTTGTGAACGTTAGGCCTGCCTAATCTAGTTCTTCCTCCGCCATGAATTAGCTTTTGCCTAGAGCCTGTGGAGTCGTTAGGGCTTTAATCTATCGGCAGCGCCGTGTCCGGCATGAGTCTGCCTTGTCTAAACAGCGTGTGGAGTCCAGCGCCGTGTGTTATGAATCCTCCCTGCCTTGCCCCTACACGGCCAGTGGAGGCCAGTCCAGGTTCTTCCATTCATCGTCAGCGCCGGCTCCGAATCCTCCTTGCTCAAACTGCCCATGAAGGCTAGGCCAGGTCCCCCGCTCATCACTAGCGCTGTGTCTGCATGAATCTGCCTTCTGAGATTCAACTAATGTCTAGTGCCTTAATCTTAAGACATCTGCAAAGAACGCTAAATTCTCCTAGTTTAGCTCACGGGGAAAATCTGTATTCCATTTGACGTAATGTATATACATCCCCCTGGGTTGTTGATTTGGATATCCTGAATAACCATCCTACCACTTGTATTATTTATGACAACTCTAGAAGGTGTTTTATCGATTACCAGCTGCTCGCAGCCTGAACCATTTATAACCATTTCACCACTAGTATTAACGATATCAATTGCTGGCTCTTGCTTGCGCAGTCCCCCAACTCTCGGAAGGATATAGGGATTCGAAGCGACATGGGTAAGCGGAGGGTTATGGAGAGACTTGGAAGCCGATTGGATATAGGGAGGTGGATCTCCGTTAACAGTTTGATTTTTGGCTGCTAGCTAATATTATTACATAACTGTTAACATTGGTGTCGGTGGGTTGAGCGTACCAGAGCAGCGGGACAAACAAGCACCCATCTTTAGGAGTAATGATCTAAGAGGTGCTAGTGTTTAGATGGGAAAGTGCTATTAAATAGTCAACGGCAATCCACAATCGCAACGCCGTCCGCATGAAGCCCCCACATTGAATCTGCCTTTGTCCGGACGGCTTGTGGAGTCCAGACTAGTTCTCCCATTTGTGGCTACACCGTGTTCGCATGAAATCCGCTTCGCTCGGACAGCTTGTAAAGGTCAGCCTAATCTAGCTCCCCATCCGTCATCGGCGCTATGTCTGTATGAATGCTCCTTGCTGTGGAGTTCCCCATTCGTCGTCAGCGCCGTGTCCGTATGAATCCTCCACGAACTATATGTGGAGCTAGGTTCTCTGATTCATCGCTAGCGCTCCAACTTGCACCGCCTGGACGACAGCCTTCTTCTTCAGCGCTATGTAGTGGAGCCCTTCTGCATGAAATCCGTTCTTACCCTCAACCCTACCATCTCCACTGCGAGTTGTCTTGCAAGCGGCAAACCTGTAATAGAGCAAAACTGTCTAGTTGTTAGTTAAAAGGGACATAGAAGTAGAAAATTTATATAGAGATACCTATTAAGATGCCTGGAAATTACTATGCACAACATTGTTAATAAGGGTAAAAGTTGGATAGACGTGGAAGTCTTTGGAGGTGGCTGAAATAGTGAGGTTTAGTAAATACGTCACCAAGAAGGCTTGGCAAAATTTTAGTCGAAACACTACGAGGAAACTATAACCGAATCTTTAGGCCAGCATTGAGAGCCCAGAACGGACCCCTTGGGAGCCAAAACGAACCCCTCATTTGCGTGCTCAGGCTTGCTCACCCTCAGCTCAGGCTAAAGCAGCAGCTGCTCAGGTTCAGAGACTAAAACGGAATCAGCGAAAAAAAATCTTGATTGTGAGTATACAGGTAGCAGCTGTACTCGCAACTGTAGTCCTTCGGCAAAATCGTTATCCAACCTCAGGGTTCCAAAAGCCTCATGGCTTATTATAGCCGAATCGCAATCTGGGGCTGTAAGACCGGATTCGCCAATCCCTCGGATTCGCGAATCCGTGGCTACAGTACCAACCGATCGGCCAATCTCGCCCGATTGGCCAATTCGACGATTTTTCATGAAACTTGGTGATAATTGTCTTTGGTGTTTTAGTTGATTCTTACTGGTTTGACCTACAAACCCGGGGTCCCCGTCGGTGTCACCGAAAGCCAGGCTTACTATTGCTACTAGTTAAGATCTAATGCTTTTTACAACTATTAGACAGTCCATTCTACTTGAAACTGCGTTGCCTACAGTTAACCAGCTGGATTGACGTATATACTCCTATTCATTTGTGGTTGCCTAGCTGGTGGTTTTAGATAAAATGTCTGACTTTCCTGGCCCAATTCCTGGCCCAACTCGTGGCCCAATTCCGGGCCCAATTCCTGCTCAATTCCTGGCCCAATTCCGGGCCCAATTCCTGCTCAATTCCTGGCCCAATTCCGGGCCCAATTCCTGCCCAATTCCTGGCCTATTTCAACATATCCAAGCCGGCATCAACTTAACACTATGGATATTGGCCTACCTGCGTCGTCGCCCTCTAGGGTCAACTTTATGCCATCGTCGCTGCTGCTAGCACGTGGTGGTGTAGATCCCTATGTCAGGCGCCAGAACGTACAGCGTATAGTTCAGGCCGCTGCACATGTCAGAACGCTACGGAGCGTGGTTTCTCCGGCCGGCTGACGCTGGCCATACTTAAAGAATGACATTCCTAGAAATGGAAAAGGTAGCGAGTAGTTCCTTGAATATCACTGTCATTCTGGAGACCTGTCTTTGCATCCCGTGATCACCCACGTGACACCAGTGTATCGTACCATAACCTGTGTTGATTCCCTACTGGAGACCCTATAAGACCGGCAGTCTTACACCCTAGCCCAATTCCAACGACCTTAATCTCCAATTTATAGATATAGTCCTTAAACACAAAGGGAATTGCTTACTTACACCACTCAAACGCTCAGATTATCAGTATTACCTCAATAATCGGACAGCTACAAGTCAAGCTGCAAATAAAGCCTAGCGCCAGCGCCAGGCTCATAACAAACACTAGGCTTTAACGTTTTTTGAGCTCTAAGACAATTAAGTCTATCGCAAAGCAGAGCAGAAGAAAGACGGTACATGGTTTAAAGCTCGGTATGTGTTACGGCCCCAACACAGCTGCTCACGGACCGTTACGGGTCTACGGACGGGTGGTTAGCTAACGGATAAACCTTACGGACTGTTACGACCCTAAACTATAGGTCGATGGGCAGTTTGACGGACCGTTAGCATGGGCAGTTTGGCACTTGGCACTTTCGGGCCGACATTGATCCGTATGAACGTGTATATTAGACTTCGAGTGCAACGCTCACTCTCTTCTTCTCTCCTTCTCTCTTTAGCTTTAGATTCTTGTTATATAGGCTACCACTTCATTGAGTCCGCTTGCTCCCCGCCGGCGATCCTACTCTATATTGACCGAGCCACCATAGGACTCAGCTTACGTGCAAGCAAAGCAATAGGAGACCTAGCTTTACTAGAAACGTTAGGACTCACCTCACACGCAAGCAGGCTGGTAGGAGACGCAGCCTTACTGACTATAAGGGAAGCGACAACGTAGGATTGAAGGGCTCTGCGAGAAGCCCTATTCTTAGCTGTGTTACTACAGCGTTAACAAGGGGGCATAGCTGCGTAACGTTTAAGGGGGCAAAATACAACAAGGTAATATGTAGTATTATATATATACTAGTAGAAGGAGTGCGCTAATGTTTACAGTGTAAATGTTTACGTTTAATTAAACGTGGAATTCACTTAAAGCAAGCGCGCCCCACGCTAGTAAGCTTCAAGTTGTACAACAGCAAAACGCTTGCTATACGCTTAAACAACGCACACCGCCCTAAGCAATTTATAGCTGAGACGTCCCCCACGGAGAGGGAGAAAATAGCTGGACGCACTTGCAGCGCATGTGCTATTCAAGAGGTTTTTTTCCACGTAGATGGTTTCCTCTAAGAAGGGGTTTTCTTTTTTTTCCCCTTTAATCTGCTTACTTAGAGGTTTTAATCTTTTCCTTTATACTACTACCCTTAATGTAAGAGACTAGCATTAAGAAGGGGGGAGATACTATAAGGGCGGTTGCCTGAGCATGCCTTAGGTACGCGATTCAGCTGCGCTATAGCCGCGCTGAGTCAGCTAGCTAGTTAAATACTTCAGGAAGCTTCTTTG
>Ga0335075_10001446_pt1 | contig 39196 bp, 37 predicted proteins | sample Lox_Sample_24_FD_206723 | JGI IMG/M metagenome (GOLD analysis project Ga0335075, IMG submission 206723) | Soil microbial communities from Loxahatchee National Wildlife Refuge, Florida, United States - Lox_Sample_2.4 | ecosystem: Environmental > Terrestrial > Soil > Wetlands | place: USA... | reverse complement strand
ACGCGCGGACGGAGGTCACCCCACTTCTTCTCCGACAGCCGCGAGGTCCACAGGTCAGGCGGCTCGGCGACGTGACTGTCCGTGTCGATGACGGGGGTGGTTTCGAGAGTCCAGTCCGCGACTGGTGTCATCGAAGTGGTCATGGCACGAGGATTATCTATCACCATAGATTTTGTCAACCACTCTGTGACTGGCATCACGAAACCGGCATGACTGCTTGTCATGCTGGAATATCTTGTCCATACTCGGATCATCTGTAGGCATAGTTTGGCGGTCTGAATGTGCTCGGACCGGCGGAGGCAAGCTGGGAAGCTGGTGGCTGTGGATTTCGCGTTCTCACCCGAGCAGGATGCCCTGCGGGCTGCCGTGCGCCGGTTCGCCGAGCAGGTCGTGGCCCCGCGCAGCCGGGAGATCGATCGCACCGGCTCGATCCCGGACGACATCGCGAAAGGCCTGGGCGAGCTCGGGCTGCTTGGCATGAACCTCGGTGAGGAGTCCGGCGGTCCCGGGGCGAGCTCGGTAGACATGGGCGTCGTCGTCGAGGAGCTCGCGCGGGCCGACTTCGTCGTGGCTCACCTTCCCATCCATCACGGGCTCGGCGTGCACGTGGTCGCGCAAGCCAGCGAAGCCGTGCGCGAGAGATGGCTGCCGAGCATCACCGGCGGCAGCGAGCGATTCGCGTTCGCGCTCACCGAGCCAGAGGCCGGTTCCGACGCGGGCGCGATCACGTGCCGCGCCACGCCGACCCCGTCCGGGTACCGGCTCAGCGGCGAGAAGACCTCGATCAGCTTCCTCGGGCCGGCTCGCGCCGCGGTCGTGGTCGCCAAGACGCCGAATCCCCGCGGTCGCGGGATAACCGCCTTCTACGTCCCGCTCGACCTGCCCGGCGTGACGACCGGGCTGTTCGAGGACCTCGGCTGCCGCGGCCTCACCCGGGGATGGCTGAATCTCGCCGACGTGGAGGTGCCCGCGGAAAACCGGATCGGCGCCGAGGGCGACGGGTTCCGCCTCGTCATGGGGATCTTCGATCTCACGAGGACGCTGATCGCGCTCGCCGCGGTCGGGGCCGCCGAGGCCTCGCTTGACGCGGCGATCGCTTACTCCCGCACCAGGAAGACTTTCGGCGTGCCGATCGGCGCCCACCAGGGCGTCTCCTTCGAGCTGGCCGAGCACGCGACGCGGCTGCAGGCGGCCCGGTGGACGTGCTACCGCGCCCTGTGGCTGCGCGACGCCGGCCGGCCGCACACCGCCGATGCTGCGATGGCCAAGTGGTGGGGCGTGACGACCGCGCGCGATGCCATCCACGCCGCGATGCTTGTCCACGGGCACGCGGCCTACACCCGTGAACTCCCGCTCGAACAGCGGTTGCGTGACGTCATGGGCATGGAGTGGGGCGACGGGACAGCCAACGCCGCCAAGCTCGTCATCGCCAGGGAACTGATCGGACGGGACGTGGTGGACGCCAAGCCATGAACCTGTACAGCGACGAGCGGCTGGCGCTGCGCGAGGCGGTGGCCGACTTCCTGGCCAAACACTGCGCGGAGCAGCAGGTGCGTCACGACATGGATCAGCCAGCCGGCTTCGACCGCGCGACCTGGTCGCTCTTCGCCGGGCAACTCGGGTTGTGCGGACTGGGAGTGCCCGAGCACCTCGGCGGCAGCGGCGGCGACTTCCTCGACGTGGCCGTGGTCGCCGAGCAGTTCGGCGCGTCGCTGGCGTGCCTGCCCTTCCTCTCCAGCGTCGTCCTGACACAGACGGCCCTGGCCGCCGCACAGGGCGGCGACGCGGGAGAGTACATCGAAGCCATCACGGCCGGCAGGCTGACCGGCGCGGTGGCCATGGGTCTTACCGGATCCCGGGACAGCAGTGGCTGGCGGGTGGACGGCGTCGCGGACTACGTCGTCGACGGCGCCACCGCCGATGTCGTCGTCGCGTTCGCGCGGACGCCGGCCGGGATGTCGCAGTTCGTCATCGATGGCCAGGCTCCTGGCCTGGTCCGCGAGCCGCTCCAGACGATGGATCAGACCCGCCGCCTGGCCCGGCTCGTCCTGGCGGGTGTCCCCGCGCGCCTGGCAGGCGGGGAAGGGCAGGCCCTGCCCGTCCTCGAACTCGTCCGCGACACCGCCGCCACGGCGCTGTCGGTCGAGGCCGTCGGGGGCATCGGCCGCGTGCTCGACCTGTCGGTCGAGCACGCGAAGACGCGGGAGCAGTTCGGGCGCAAGATCGGCAGCTTCCAGGCTGTCAAGCACCGGTGCGCCGACATGTTCGTCGACGCGGAGTCCGCGCGCGCGGTCGCCTACGCGGCGGCGGCGGCACAAGCCGGACGCGGAGCGCCGGCCGCGGGCAGCGAACGCGAGGCGGCGTCCACGATGGCCAGCGCGGCCAAGGCGTTCTGCGCGGCCGCGTACGGGCGTGCCGTCCGCAGCATGATCCAGATCCACGGCGGCATGGGGTTCACCTGGGAGCATCCAGCGCACCTGTACTTCAAGCGCGCCACGTCGGACGCGTCGATGTTCGGCGACCCGCTTTTCCACCGGCACCGTGTCGCAGTATCCCTGCGACTGCTCCAGATCGAGGAACAGGGCGATGACTGAGCGTCTAGACCCCGGCGACGTCGAACGCCGCACCGAGAAGACGCCGGACCGGGTCGCTCGCCGGGTGCTGCGAGAGATCCGGGAACGCAAGATGGCCGCTGGCGACCGGCTGCCCAACGAGGTCTCGATGGCGCAGGAATTCGGCGTCGGCCGGGCGTCAGTGCGCGAGGCGATGCGGATTCTGGAGACGCATGGCCTCGTCCAGATCAAGCCAGGGCCGCGCGGTGGCCCGGTCGTGCGCGATGCCAACGGTGTCGACTTCGGGCGGACGATGTCGATGTTCTTCAGCCACCGCGGCGTGACCTACCGCGAGGTGATCGAGGCCCGGCTCGCCTTCGAGCCGACGCAGGCGAGGCTGGCCGCCGAACGACTCACCGGCGAAGCCGCCCAGTCGCTGCGTGAGGCAACCGAGCAAGGGTGGCGGAGCCTCGACGCCCCTGACGAGGTGTGGACCGATAGCTCGCGCGCGTTCCACCAGGTGATCGCGAGGATCAGCGACAACCGCGCCCTTGAGCTGTGGCTGGGCGGCCTGCTCGCCGTGGAGGCGAGTTATCTCGCCCACACCGTGAAGCGTGAGTTCCGCCCGTACACCCTGCACGACCACGACCAGATCGCCGCCGCGATCGTCGCGCGCGACGGCGCTGCCGCCGAGAGGCTTTCCGCTGAGCACATGCGGTCACTCGTCCACGAGATCGAACGAGCCTACAGTGACGAAATGGGTCATGTCATCGACTGGCTGAACCTCGAATGACCCCGCCGACAGGAGTGAAATCATGCCCGACGCCGTGATCATCGATGCCGTCCGCAGCCCGGTCGGCAAGCGAAACGGGGCACTGTCCCAGGTCCACCCGGTGGACCTGTCGGGATCCGTGCTGCGCGCGCTCGCCGAACGGACCGGGATTGACCCGGCCGAGCTGGACGATGTGGTGTGGGGCTGCGTGAACCAGGTGGGTGATCAGGCCGCGCAGGTCGGGCGTTACTCCGTGCTCGCGGCCGGCTGGCCCGAGACGGTGCCGGGGACGACGATCAATCGCGCGTGCGGGTCAAGCCAGCAGGCCGTCGACTTCGCCGCCGGGATGATCATGGCCGGCCAGTACGAGTTCGTCGTCGCCGGCGGTGTCGAGACGATGTCGCGGGTGCCGCTCGGGGCAGGGCGCGACTTGGGGCGGCCGTTCGGCCCCGCGGTGCGGAAGCGGTATGAGGAGCAGCTGAGCTCCGGCGGGTTCCCCAACGGGGACTTCAGTCAGGGCATCGGCGCCGAGCTCATCGCGAAGCGCTGGGGTTTCACCCGCCAAGACCTGGACGAGCTGGCCGCCGAGTCGCACGCCAGGACCGCCGCGGCGGCCGACGCGGGGGCCTTTGACGACCAGTTGGCGACCATTCCCGAAGCACCCGGCTTCCGGGCAGACGAGGGGCTTCGGCGGGGCACGACGGTAGAGACGCTCGCGGCGCTCAAGCCGGCCTTCGTCGAAGGCGGGCTCATTCACGCCGGCAACTCTTCGCAGATCTCCGATGGCGCGGCCGCGTTGCTGCTCACCACACCCGAGAAGGCCCAGGCTCTCGGACTGGAGCCCATCGCCCGGTACACGGCGGGCGCGGTCGCGGGCGCCGACCCGATCATGATGCTGACCGGCCCGATCGCCGCCACCGCCAAGCTGCTGGGGCGCACTCAGCTCACGGTCGACGACATCGGCACGTTCGAGGTGAACGAGGCGTTCGCCTCGGTCTCCCTGGCGTGGCTGGCCGAGACGGGCGCCGACCGGGCGCGCGTCAACCCCCAGGGCGGGGCGATCGCCATGGGGCACCCGCTCGGCGCGTCCGGCGCCGTCCTCATGACCAAGATGGTGCACCGAATGCGCGACCAGGGGATCCGGTACGGGCTCCAGACGATGTGCGAGGGCGGTGGCACCGCCAACGCGACGATACTCGAGCTGATCTGACCGCGATGCTGGTGCACGACGGGCTGCTCCGGGCCGCGCTGCGCTCGCCGTCGGCCCCGGCGCTGATGCTCGACGGCGAGGTGGTGAGCTTCGGCGAGCTGGCCGGCACCGCCGATCGGCTCGCCGGTGCGCTGGCATCCATCGCCGCCCCGGGCGAACGAGTGGTTCTCATCGCCGAGAACTCGGCCGGATGGGTCGAGTGCATGTACGCGGTCCCGATGGCCGGGCAGGTGTTCGTGCCGTTGAACTACCGGCTCTCGGCCGGGGAACTCATCGACCAGGTGAACGTGTGCCGGGCGAGCGTCCTCGTCTGTGACCAGGCGCAGTTCGGCCGGCTGGGGTCCGAGCTCGCGCGGGCCGGCACGGTGCGGGAAGTCGTCGTCATCGGTTCCGCCCAGTGGGCCGGGCTGCGCGGTGGCCCCGCCGGCGGTCCGGGCCGCGCGCTGCCAGCGCCGGTCCCGGCCGATGTCGCGTGGCTGATCTTCACCAGCGGCACCTCGGGACGCGCCAAGGGCACGCTGCTGACTCATCGCTCGCTGGGCACGGCGATGGTGGCGAACTCGTTCGGCCGGCCGGTCCGCGCCGACGACGTCTACATTTCCGCCTATCCGCTCTGCCACGTGTCGGCGATGAACGTGCCGCTCTACCACCTGCACGGGCGCCCGGTGGTGCTGATGCCGCGGTTCCGGGCGGCCGCCTTCGCGGCGGCGGCCAGGCAGCACCGCGCGACGACCACCACGCTGGCGCCCACGATGCTCGGCGCGCTGCTCGATCACCTCGACGCGGCCGGCACGGCGCTGCCGGCGCTGCGGCGCGTGGGCTACGGGGCCGCCCCCATGCCTGCCGCGCTCCTGGACCGGGCGAGAAAGCGGCTCGACGTCCACCTGACCGAGAGCTACGGCATGACCGAGCTGTCCGGCGCGGTGACCTTCGACGGCGTGCCCAGCCCGCTCGCGGTCGTCCGGGTCGTCGACGACGAGCTCAAGCCGCTCCCGGCCGGAGTGTCCGGCGAGATCGTCGTTTCCGGCGACCAGGTAGCGGCGGGGTACTGGGACGAACCCGCGCTGTCGTCGGCCACGTTCCAGGACGGGTGGCTGCGCACGGGCGATCTTGGCCAGTTCGACGAGGCCGGGGTGCTGCACGTCGTCGGCCGTCTCAAGGACGTGATCATCACGGGCGGTGAGAACGTCATGGCCCGCGAGGTCGAAGCCGCGCTGGAGCAGCATCCGCTGGTCCAGGCCGCCGCGGTGGTCGGGGTGCCGGACGAGCACTGGGGCGAGGCGGTGTGCGCGTTCGTGGTGCCGGCCGGCGGCCAGGCCCCGGCCGCGGAGGATATCGGCGCGCACGTGGCCGCGCGCCTCGGGTCGTTCAAGCGCCCGCGCGTCATTCATTTCGTCGCCAGCCTGCCGGCGAGCGAATCGGGCAAGGTCGCCAAGGATGAGCTGCGACGCCGGGCGACGGGGTTTCACGATTTATCTTCTGAACGGAAGGGGCTGACTCCCCATGGGAATGCTGGATTCACGGGTAGCTGTGGTCACCGGAGGCGCGCAAGGCCTGGGGCTCGCGATTGCCGAACTGTTCGTGGAGCACGGAGCCAAGGTGGTCCTCGGCGATATCAACATCGCCGAGGCCGAGATGGCGGCGAAACGGCTGGGGCCGGCCATCGCGGTCCGCACGGACGTCACGAGCGAGGCTGATGTCACCGCGCTGGTCGACGCCGCCCGTTCGGAGTTCGGCGGCATCGACGTGATGGTGAACAACGCCGGCATCACCAGGGACGCCTCGCTGAAGAACCTGACGCTCGAGAACTTCCGCCTGGTGATCGACGTGCACCTGCAGGGCAGCTGGCTCGGCACGAAGATCGCCGGCCTGGTCATGAAGCAGCAGGGACGGGGGTCGATCATCAACATGTCGTCGATCTCAGGGAAGGTCGGCATGTTCGGGCAGACGAACTACAGCGCCGCCAAAGCCGGGATCGTCGGGCTCACGAAGGCAGCGGCGAAAGAGCTGGCCGCCGCGGGTGTCCGGGTGAACGCGATCCAGCCTGGCCTGATCCGGACCGCGATGACCGAGGCGATGCCGGCTGAGGTCTACGCGGCGAAGGAGGCAGAGGTGCCGATGCGCCGCGCCGGCGAACCCGCGGACGTCGCCGGCGCGGCGCTGTTCCTGGCGTCGGACCTGTCGACGTACGTCACTGGCGTGGTGCTCGAGGTCTCAGGCGGCAGGCACATCTAATCGGTGGAGTAAATTTCTGCTCACGTTGGGCGGAGGGTAAACCCTACGTGAGAGCAGGTAGCGGACGTGTGACGATGATCGGACCACAGATTCATACTTGACTTACGGGGAAGTTTATATCAGGCTGAAGGCGATACAGTTGCAGTCCTCACGAGGGGTGACGCGCGGTGAAGTACGTGACATTTCTCGACGAGGCCACCGTTGACCCTTTCCCCGTGGTGGGGATCCTGCTCGATGACACCAGCGTGCTGCCGCTTCCCGCCGCCTATGACGCCAGCGACGAGCCGGACCTCGAGCCCGACGACCTCGCCGACCTCACGGCCCTGCTCAGTCGCGGGGCCGCCGGCTGGCAGGCCGTCTCCGAGCTGGTCAGCGGGCTCGCTGACCGCCGGGACCTGCGACGCGACCTCGCCGAGCTGCGCCTGCTCGCGCCGATCCCGCGGCCGCCGCGGCTGCGGGACTACATGACCTACCGCGGTCACATCGGCGGCTCGGGCATGGATGTGCCGGACGTGTTCACCAAGTACCCGGTCGGCTACAAGGGCAACCACCTGGCCGTGCAAGGGACGGCCACGACCGTGACCTGGCCCTCCTACGCTCGTCGGCTCGACTACGAATCCGAGATCGCGATCATCGTCGGCAGCGGCGGCGAGAACCTGACGGTCGCCGAGGCGCGGGACGCGATCGGCGCGATCACGATATTCAACGACTTCAGCGCCCGCGACATCCAGTTCGAGGAGATGACCATGCGGATGGGGCCCGGCAAAGGGAAGGACTTCGCCAACGCGTTCGGCCCCTGTGCGGTGACCCTGGACGAGATCCCTGACGAGTTCGGCATCAACATGCGTACCCTCGTCAACGACGAGGTCTGGTCCAAGGGCTCGACAGCCGGCCGCCAGTTCTCCTTCGCCGAGATCGTCGCCTGGGCCTCCCGGGACGAGCCGGTCTACCCGGGCGAGATCCTCGGTATCGGCACCCACGACGGCGGCTGCGGCTACGAGCTCCGGCGCTGGATCCAGCCCGGCGACCTGGTTCAGATCCAGGCCGACGGCATCGGCACCCTCGAGAACCGGGTCGGTGCCCGCCGCGAGGGCCGCCATGCGAACTGACGTCGGGATCATCGATGTCATGGTGCAATGCCAGTTCGGCAAGGAGCGGCTCGAGTTCCCGTTCGCGCGTGAACTCCTCCGTGACTCCGACAGCCTCCGGGCGTGGCCGTCCCTCGGGATCGTCTCGCACATGTTCGGCGACGCCGCCGACCGCGAGCGGGAAGCGGGCGACCCCGACCGGGTGGTCGCGGCCTTCGACCTGGCAGGCATCGACAGGGGGCAGCTGCCTGTCTACCCGGCGATGTCGGACGAGCAGCTCGACCAGATCGAACAGTACGCGGCCCGCTTCTTCGGCACGCTGCGGGTTGATCCGCACCAGGGCTACGCCGCCGTCGCGCAGATGGACCGGATCATCCGCCGCCGCCCGTGGATACGCAGCGTCTCGATCATGCCCGCGCTGCTCTACCCGCCGATCCCGCCGAACAGCAAAGAGTTCTACCCGATCTACTCCAAGTGCATTGAGCTGGGCGTTCCGATCATGATGAACGTCGGCGCTCCGGGTCCGCGGGTGCCGGGCGCCACGCAGCATCCGAGCCTGTACGAGGAGGTGCTGTGGTTCTATCCGGAGCTGACCCTCGTGTTCAAGCACGGCGGGAACCCATGGGTGACGGAATGTGTGGCACTGCTGCGCAAATGGCCGAACCTCTACTACGCGACCACGGCGTACGCGCCCAAGCGCTATCCGGCCGAGATCGTCGAGTACATGCGAACCGCCCGCGACCATCACGTTATCTACGGTGGCTATTACCCGTCGCTCGGGTTCGACCGGATCGTCTCCGAACTGCGGGCCATCGAGCTCGGCGACGAACCGGCCGCGAAGTTCCTCCGCGGCAATGCCATCAAGGTCTTCGGGCTCTGACACGCGAACTGCAAAGGACCGATCATGAGACAACGACGCGAGGCCGCATGTATCGCCATCTGCGACTGAATCCGCGGCCCGACGGCGTTGCCGAGGTCACCCTCGACCGGCCGCCGGCGAACTCGGCGGACTTCGAGATGCTGGAAGAGCTTACGACGATGGGGCTCGGCTTCGCCAGGGACACCCCGCGCGTGGTGACGCTGGCGAGCGCGCACCGCATCTTCATGGCAGGCGCCGACCTGGGCGCGGTTGAGCTGAGCGCGGCCAGGCTCTCGCCGTTCAACCTGGCTTTCCAGGCGGCGATGAACGCGTGGGCGGCGATTCCCTGCCCCACGATCGCGGCGATCAACGGTCACGCACTGGGCGGCGGCTGCGAGCTGACCCTTGCCTGCGACTGGCGGATCATGGCGCGCGGACGGCCGAGGATCGGTTTCCCCGAAGTCCGGCGCGGGCTGATCGCGGCGGGCGGCGGGACGCAGCGCGCCGCGCGGCTGCTCGGCGCCGCCCGGGCGAAGGATCTGCTGATGCGCGGCCGGCTGCTGGACGCCGACGAGGCCTATCAGATCGGGCTCGTCTCTGAGGCATGCGACGCGGACAAGCTGCCGCACATCGTCGACGCGCTTGTCCAGGAGTTGCTGGCCCTGCCCACGCACGCGGTGCGGGCCAGCAAACGCTGCGTCGACGAGGGGCTGGAGACGACGCTGTTCGGCGGGCTGATGATCGAACGACGCGAGGTCCTGGCGCTCGCCGATACCGCGGATGCCGCCGAGGGGGTACGCGCCTTCCTCGAGAAGCGCGAGCCGGTCTGGACGCAGGGGTAGTCGTGGGCCGCCTGGGTGTACAGCTGCCGGTCAGCATGCCCGTGCCCGAGCGCGCCGACCTCGCGCGGTGGGCGGAGCAGCACGGGTTCGACGACGTCTGGACCGCCGAGATCGGCGATCCCGACGCGTTCGTGGTCCTGGCCGCGGCCGCCTGTCACACACAGCACGTCCGGCTGGGCACGATGATCGTGCCGCTCGGGGTGCGCACGGCCGTCAACCTCGCCGCGGCGGCGTCGAGCCTCTGCGAGCTCGCGCCGGGACGCTTCGGCCTTGGCCTCGGCGTGTCGACTCCCGCCGTCATCGACGGGTGGCACGGCGCGGACTTCGCCAGGCCGCTCACCCGCACCCGCGAGACCGTTGCCCTGCTGCGCACCGTGTTCGCCGGAGATCCCACTGACGTCGACGGCCAGACGCTGCGCTCGCATGGGTTCAGGCTGAACCGCCCGCCCGAGCCGCCGCCGCCCATCTCGCTCGCGGCACTCAACCCGAAGATGCTGCGCCTGGCCGGCGCCATCGCCGACGGGGTCTGGCTGAATTTCGCCCCGCCGGAAGCGATCCCGCGGATCCTCGCCGAGATCGACGAGGGGGCACGCTCGGCCGGCCGCGCGCGGCCCGAGATCCTCATGTCGATCACCACCTGCGTGACTGCTGACGTGCGGGCTATTGCCGCCAGGTACCGGAGCTGGTTCAAGTTCTACCTGAGATCCGCCTCCTACCAGCAGGCCTTGTCCTGGTACGGGTACGAACAGGAGGTCGAGCAGGCCCGGGCGGCGCTGGCGGCCGGCGACCGCGACAGCCTCGAGGCGGCCGTGTCGCCCCGGCTGATCGACGGCCTGACGGCTTTCGGCTCGGCCACGGACTGCCGCGACGTGGTTGACGCGTACGCCAAGGCGGGAGTGGACACGATCGTCGTGATCCCGTACGGAGCCTCATGGATGGAGACGCTGGATGCATTCGTCCGCTAGATACCAGGCGCGGGAGGCGTGACGTGGGTGCTCTCGATGGTGTCAGGGTGCTCGAACTCAATCTGCTTTCCCCGGCGGCATTGACGACGGTCATGCTGGCCGACATGGGTGCGGAGGTCATTCGCATCACCCGGCCGGGCACCAGCACCGATCCGCTCGAGGCGATCTACGACACGCCGCGGAAGGTCGCGGGCAACTGGCTCGACCGGAACAAGCGATGGATGCAGCTGGACCTGAAGTCCCCTGAGGGCCTCGACGTCTTCCGCGCGCTGGCCCGGGAGGCGGACGTCGTCGTAGAGGGATTCCGGCCCGGCGTTCTCGAGCGGCTCGGCATCGACTACGCCACCGTCAGCCGGGACAACCCGGGCGTCGTCTACTGCTCGCTGTCCGGCTTCGGGCAGGACGGCCCCTACCGGCTGCGCCCCGCCCACGACCTTGATTTTCTCGCGATCTCCGGCGTTCTGGGCCTCATGGGGCGGTCCGGGCGGACCCCGGTGATTCCCATGAACCTGATCGCCGACTACGCCGGCGCCTCGCTGCACGCCGCGCTTGGCATCATGTTCGCGCTCTTCGCCCGCCAACGGACGGGAACCGGACAGCAGGTGGACATCGCTTACCTGGACACCACGCTGTCCGTCCTGGCCGCCAGCCCGCCCGTGACGGCGTGGCTGGGCGGCGCGGCCGAGCCATCGCCAGAGCGCGGCATCTTCACCGGCGAGTTCCCGTACTACTCGGTCTACGCCGACCGGGACGGCAAGCTGATGACGATCAGCGCCACCGAACCGTGGCTGTTCGCGAACCTCTGCGAGCTCCTCGGCCGTCCGGAGCTCGCGAGCGGGGCGATGCCCGGCGGCGCGTTCTCCGCCAAGCCCGGCGAGGCCGACGCCGGGGTGCGCGCTGAGCTGGCGGCGGAGTTTCGCAAGAAGACCCGCGAGGAGTGGTTCGAGATCCTCGGCGAGGCCAACGTGTGCGTGGGCATCGTCAACGACGTGCCGGCCGCGTTTGAGGATCCGCAGGTCCGGCACCGGCAGATGGCGCTGCACCTCGATTCGCCTGCCGCCGCCGACGGCGTCCTCCACCCGGGGGTCGCCATCAAGCTCAGCGAGACGCCGGGTGGCGTCCGTTCGATGCCGGCCGCGCCCGGCGAACACACCGACGAGATCCTGCGCGAGCTCGGTTACGGCGACGAGCAGATTGCCGGCCTGCGCGAACGCAAAGCGATCGGAACGAGGGCGGAGAAGGAGACCCGATGACCACGCAGCCGAGCAAGACCGAGCACTACCTCAAGGTCCTTGATGGCCTACTGCCTGAACTCGAGCAGCTAGCGACCGAAACGGACGAGACCGAGCGGTTTCCTGAGCGTGCCTACGCGCTCTTGCGGGACAACGACTTCCTGCGGCTTACGCTCCCGGCCGAATGGGGCGGTCAGGGAATGACCCTCATGGAGTTCTTCCCCGTCCTGCAGGCGGTCGCCAAGATCCACGGAACCTTCCGGATGTTCGTGCACGGGCAGAACGGTCTGTGGCGGATGGTGCAGCAGTGGGGTAGCGAAGAGCAGCAGCAGGACTGGCTTCCAGTCATCCGTGACGGCGCGCTGTTCACGTTCGCGCTGACCGAGCCCGATAACGGTACTGGGCGCGACATCTCCACGCGAGCCGAACGCGACGGCGGCGAGTGGGTGATCAACGGCACGAAGCACCTGATCACGTGGGCCGGCGAGGCGAAGCTCATGCACCTTATCGCCCGGACGAGCGACACTCGCGATCAGGAGGCGACATGCTTCCTCGTGCCGCAAGGCACACCAGGCTGCGTCGTCGAGAAGCTTCCGCACACGATGGGATGCAAGGGCGGCAGCCACGACATCGTCCACTTCGACAACTGCCGGCTGCCGGCCGATGCGGTCCTGGGCGGCGTCGGAAACGGTCTGAACCTCGGTCTTCGCGGATTCCTCGACGTCAGCAGGCTGGGCATCGCGGTCTCGGCCCTGGGTCTGTCCCGGCGCGCGCTGGAACTGTCGATGGCGTTCGCCGAGCAGCGGGTGACGTTCGGGAAGCCAATCGCGACCCGGCAGGCGGTGCGGCTCGCGATCGCCGACATGGCGACGGACATCTACGCGCTGCAGGCCGCCATTGACGACGCCGCCCTGCGCTTCGACCGGGGAGAGGGCATCGCGGCCGAGGCCGCCATGTGCAAGCAACTGGCGATCAGGACGGTCGGTGACGTCACCGACCGCGCGCTGAAGCTGCACGGCGGCATCGGTTACACGCGCGCGCACACCATCGAGCGTCACTACCGCGACGCGCGCGCACTGTGGTTCGAAGAGGGCACGCCCGACATCCAGCGGCTGGTGATTGCCGATGAGGTGCTCAGGAACGGGCTGACCTTTTGACTCATCCGGCCTCGGACCGAGAGTGGGTGGCGCGGGGTCCGCGGGGCCTCGCGCTCGTCACCGGCGGGTCGGGCACGCTCGGTCAGGCCATCTGCCGGGCCCTCTTCGACGACGGGTGGGGACTCGCCGTCGGATACGTGAACCGGCGTCGGGCGTGCGCCTTCGTCGAGTCGCTACCCGACTGGAAAGGGCGAGCCCTGGCGGTGCCGCTCGATCTGGGGGACCGGGCGGCGGCGAAGGCGTGCGCGCAGCGACTGCTCGCCGCGAACGGCGTGATCGGCGCAGTGGTATTCAATGGCGGAGTCTCCAGCGTGGCGCCATTCCACCAGAGCGCCGAGGCCGCGTGGCGCCAGGATGTCGAGGTCAGCTTCCTCGGTACGGTGCTGCTGACGGAGACGTGCCTGCCCGCGATGCTGGCAGCGGGCCACGGCCGGCTCGTCGGCATCACCTCGGAGGCGGCCAAGACGGGCGACGCCAAGCACGCCAGCTACTCAGCCGCGAAGGCCGCGCAGGCCAGCTACCTGAATGCCGTCGCCCAGCGGGTGGCGGGGACCGGGGTAACCGCGAACTCCATCGCGCCCGGCCCGATCGAGAGCCCGCTGCTGCGTGGCACGTTCGCGACCGCCGCCGACGCCGACCGCGCCCTGGCCGCGCTGCTCAAGGCGATTCCGGCCCGTCGGCTGGGCGCGCCAGCCGACATCGCCGAGGCGGTGCGCTTCTTCGTCACGTCCGGGCCCTCCGTCTCCGGCGTGCACTTGAGTGTCGGAGGCGGCATCACCATGCAGGAGTGATATACCCATGAGTTAAAATTTGGCAGGCTTCAACCCCTGTCAGCCTTGTTGATCGCCATCTATTGACTTACCCGGAAGTTAATTCTAGCGTAGCAGAAGCAGATACAAGCATGAGGAGGAACCCTGATGACTACCGCTGCATCTAAGGTGGCATTCGTCACCGGGTCAGCGTCCGGTATCGGCGAGAGCATTGCGCGACGACTTTCCCTCGAGGGGCTCAGCGTCGCGGTTGCCGATCGCGACGAGGAGCGCGGCAAGGCCGTCAGCGAATCCTTGCCCGGGTCAGTGTTCGTGCCTGTCGACGTCACGTCGATGGCCTCGGTGACCAAGGCCGTGGACTCCGTCACTGACGAGCTGGGACCGATCGGTATCCTCGTCAACTGCGCCGGCGGCGACGTGGTGAAGCCGTTCGTCGAAACCGACGAGAGCTTGTGGTACGACCTCGTCGAGTTGAACTTCATGGGCGTCCTGCGCTGCACCCGCGCCGTTTTGCCGGGCATGATCGAGCGAAGCGCCGGCCGCATCGTCAGCATCGCCTCCGACGCCGGCCGTGTTGGCAGCAGCGGCGAGGCTGTCTACGCCGGCTGCAAGGGCGGCGTGATCGCCTTCATGAAGACGGTGGCGCGCGAGGTCGCCAGGCACGGCGTGACCGCGAACACCGTCTGCCCTGGCCCCACCGCGACACCGCCGGTTACCAAGATGCTTTCCGAGGGGAGCGAACGCTACATCGAGGCCCTCAAGCGCAGCATCCCGATGCGCCGCCTCGGGGAGCCGGAAGACATCGCGGCCGCGGTGGAGTACCTCGTCTCGGACGGCGCCGGATACGTGACAGGACAGACCCTGTCGGTCAATGGCGGCCTTTCGATGAGTTAGCCCAGGTAGTAGGGTCGCGGGACAGAGGCAGCAGGTACATGGCAGGTGGCAAAGATGCAGACGCCTGAAGCGGCTCACCCGAACTGGTCGGGACGTGCCCACCAGGAGACGATGGCGACATTGCTGACGGCGAAGGCCGAGGCGACGCCCGACGCGATCTTCCTTGAGATCGAGGGAGCACCGCCTCTGACGTACGCGGCTGTTAGTAGCAGGGCGCTCGAGCTCGCGGGTGGCCTCGAACAGCTTGGCGTACGGCGTGGCGCCACGGTAGCGACGGTGATGGATACCCGCCCGGACAGCGTGATCTTGTGGTTCGCCTGCGCCTACATCGGCGCGGTGTTCATGCCGCTGAACACCGCGCTGCGCGGCACGTTCCTCGAGCATCAGCTGCGGGTATCGAGTGCGTTCGCCCTGTTCGTCGACCAGGCGCACATTGACGTCGTGGCGGGCATCGACGACACGGTCCAGCGAGCCATCTCAGCGGTCGTGCTCGTCGACGCGCAGCCAGGCAGCGCCGTCGCCGGCCTTGACGCGGTGTCCCTGCACAGCGTGCTGGAGAAGGGACGCAAGCACCCCACGTCGGGCACCGACGCCGGCCGGTGGAACGAGCACGCGATGATCCTGTTCACGTCCGGCACGACCGGTCCGTCGAAGGGCGTGATCCTGTCCCACCATTTCGTGGTGAACATGGCCGACCTGTACATGCGCAGCCTGCGAATAGGTCCGGACGACGTCTTCTACAGCGGGTTGCCCCTGTTCCACCTGTCTGGCTCGGTGATCACCCTGCTGGCGCCGCTCGTTTCCGGCGCGAAGGGAGTCCTCGACAAGACCTTTTCCGTGTCGGGCTTCTGGCGGCGCGTCCGTGAGGTCGGCGCGACCCATACGCTGCTGCTTGGCGCCATGACGCAGATGCTGTGGCAGCGCGAGCCCGACGAGTACGAGAAGGACAACACGATGCGGGCCGTGGTCGCGGTCCCCATCACGGAGCAGGTGTTCCGCCCGTTCGAGGAGCGCTTCGGCATCAAGGTCGTGACCGGCTACGGGATCTCCGAGACCGGCCAGATCATGTTCTCGTCGGTGGACTACCAGGCCGTGCCGGGGACGTCCGGGCGGCCCGAAGTCGCGAATTACGACTTCGTCATCGTGGACGACAATGACGAACCACTGCCCGCCGGTGAGCCCGGTGAGCTGCTCGTCCGGCCGCGGCGCCCGCATCTGCTCTTCGAGGGCTACGTCGGGGACCCGGAGGCGACCACCCGCGTGCTGAGCAATTTCTGGCTGCACACCGGCGACATCTGCTCAATCGACGCCGACGGTAACTTCCGGTTCCATGACCGTAAGAAGGACTATCTTCGGCGCCGAGGGGAGAACATCTCGTCTTTCGAGGTCGAGCACGCGCTGATGCGGCATCCCGACGTTCGCGACGTAGCCGTCGTCGGGGTCCCCAGCGAGCTGGGCGAGGACGAGGTGAAGGCGTGCATCGTCCTGGCGGACGGCGCGTCGCCCAGCGAGGCATCCCTGATCAGGCACTGCGTCGCGACGATGCCGTACTTCGCCGTGCCGCGTTTCATCGAGTTCTACGACGCGCTGCCGCGCAACGAGGTGGGCCGCGTGCAGAAGTTCGTGCTGCGCGCCGACCACGCCGCTCGCCCCGGGTGGGACAGAGAGGCCGCCGGAATGAAAGTCACCCGCCGCAGCGCCGCGGAGCTGTAGCGAGGCCGGGACCGCCGGGACTCAGTCGTCGAAGGCGGCCGCGACAGCGCGCGCCAGTTCTGTGTGGCCCTTCGGCCATTCGGCGTCCATCGCCATGATGTCGACGACCACCGCCATGGCCCCGGCCGCGCGCCAGCCGTCGACGTGCCGCCTCAGCCCGTCGATGCCGTAGCGCTCCCGCATCCGCACGTGACCTTCGACGGCGATCGACCCGGCTGCCCGGCCGGCCTCGTCCGCGTGCCTCCGCACCTGATCCCAGGCCTCCTCGAACCCTCGGCCAGGGGCGATGGCGGGGGTGGGAAGCCAGCCGTCGGCCAGTCGGCCGACCCGCCGCAGCGCGGCCGGTGAGTCGCCGCTGCCGACCCAGATCGGCACCGGCTGCGTGGGCAGCGGCAGGATGCCGGCGCGGTCGACGCGCTCCCAGGTGCCGGAAAAGTCGACGACCGGCTCGCTCAGCAGACGGCGCAGCAGCGCGATCTGTTCGTCCAGCCGCTTACCGCGATTGCCGAAGTCCTTGCCCAGCGCCTCGTACTCGACGTCGTTCCAGCCGATGCCGACCCCGAGCCGCAGCCGGCCGGGCGCCAGTGCCTCGAGGGTCGCGACCTGCTTGGCGACGAGCGCCGTCTGCCGCTGCGGCAGGACGAGCACGCCGGTCATGAAATCCAGCGAGGTGACGGTCGCGAGGTGGGCGAACGTGACGAGGGGCTCGAGGAACGGATCCGCGCTCGTATAGACGCCCGTCCACCCTGGGCGTGACGCCGTGTCCGCGCCCAGCACGTGGTCGTACAGCAGGAGGTGGTCGAACCCGGCCTCCTCCAGCGCCGCGCAGAAGCCGGCCAGCTCGCCGTGCGCGGTCGCGGTGATCTCCTTCTGCGGCAGGACGACACCGCGGCGCATCACGCGCCGCCCGCGGCCGGCCAGCCACCGAGATGCGGGGCGTCCATGCGCAGCGTGACATGGGTGTGCTGGAACTTCCAGCCGTCGGCGAGGCGCACGTACGCGTCGTCGTAGCGGACGAAACTCCACCGCGGCTCACCGCGGAAGTCCATCGGCGCCAGGAAGTACCAGCGCCCGGTGGCGGTGTCACCGGAGACGGTGATCACCGGGTTGGTGACCATGTGCTGGGAGAACCTGATCGCCTTGCTGAACCGCGCGAACTGCGCGCGGATCGCGTCGTGTCCCACGAACCGGCCGTGCCGGTCGGACTCCCACACACCGTCCTCGGCGAAGATGCCCGTGATCCGGTCCGGGTTGTGGGAGTCGTCGCAGATGTCGCAGTACAGGGCCTTCAGGTCGCGGATGGCCTCCCGGTCCTCGAGCAGCGTGAGCCGGGCCAGCAGTCGCTGGAGATCCGTCATGCCGAGATGTTGAGGAGCTTCTCGGCGTTGGTCTGGACGATCTGCCGAACCTCCTCGTCAGGGACGTCCTTCATCATCTCGTTCAGGTGATTGCGCGAGTTCGGCCACAGCGAGTCCGAGTGCGGGTAGTCGCACTCGTAGAGGATCCGGTCGACGCCGATCTCGTAGCGGTCCTGCAGGCCCTTCTTCTCGTCGATGTAGCAGCCCCAGATGTTCCGCCGGAACAGCTCGGACGGCAGCACGTCCTTATAGCGAGTCGCGTGCGCGCTGTGCCGGTCGAAGACGTAATCCATCCGCTCGAGCAGGAACGGGATCCAGCCGATGCCTCCCTCGGAGAGGGCGACCTTGAGCTGCGGGAACTCGTGGAAGACGCGGGAGAACAGCAGGTCGGCGGCGGCCATCATGGAGTTGCACGGGTAGACCGACAGCGTCACGGCGGTCGGCGCGTCGGGGCCGGTCGTCGGAGGCTTGCCCGAGGTCCCGAAGTGCATGCACAGCGGTATCCCGGCCTCCTGGGCGGCCGCGAACACGCCGTCCCAGTGGCCGGTGTGCCACGACGGCAGGCCGAGGGGAACCGGGTTCTCGGGGAACGAGATCGCCTTCGCTCCCTTGGCGACCGTGCGGAGAACCTCGTGCGCGGCAAGGTCGCCGTCCCAGAGTGGCAGGATCACCATCGGGATGAGCCGGCCCGGTGCCGCGGCGCACCACTCGTCGAGGACGAAGTCGTTGTACGCCCGGACGCAGGCGAGCGCCAGGTCCTTGTCCTCGCCCTCGAGGAACCGGGTGCCCGCGAAACGCGGGAACGTCGGGAAGCACAGCGCCGCCCAGATGCCGTCGATGTCCATGTCCTTGACCCGCTCCGCGGGGATGTAGCACCCGGGGCGGATCTGGTCATAGCGCATCGGCTCGAACCCGAACTCCTCCTTGGGGCGCCCGGCGATCGCGTTCAGCGCCGCGTTGACGTAGCGCCGTCCCTCCCACTCCCACACCTCGGCGACCGTGTCTTCCGCGTTGCCGAAGACGTCGACCGCGCCGGCGGCCTGGACGATGCGGGGCCCGAGTTCCTTGTACTTCTCCGGCAGGTGGTTCTGGAATGCCATCGGGTGCTCGATCAGATGGTCGTCCACCGAGATGATCTTCATGTCCGGCTGCAGTGGCATGATTCCCCCTTTCGGAAGGTACTTGCGGGCATCAGTGGCGAGCGGGCGAGCGCTACATGACTGCCTTGTTCGCCTTGAGTTCGGAGATCGCGTCCCAGTCGTAGCCAGCTTCGATCAGGATCTGCTCGGTGTGCTCACCGTGCTCGGGAGAACGCCCGGGCGTGACGGCCTTTTCATCGAAGCGGACCGGATTCGTCGGTACCGCGATCGTCTGCCCGTCACCGGTCGCGATCCGGGCGATGTAGCCGTTCGCGGTGACTTGCTGGTCGTGGTGCACGTCGGACGGCGACTGGACCGGTGCCCACGCGATCGAGGTCGCGGACAAGCGCTCCCGCCACGTCTGGAACGATCGGGTGGCGAACGCCGCGTCCAATTCGGCGATCAGGGCCTGCGAGTTCACCCCGCGCACCGACGAGTGGGCAAACCGGGGGTCTTCGAACAGGTCGGGCCGCTCGATCGCCCGGCAGAATTCGCCCCACGTCCGGTCGGAATCGAGCATGTTGAGCACGAGCCACTCTCCATCGCTCGTGCGGTACGTGCACACGAGCGGGTTCGGGATCGTGTCACGGGTCCGGGCGGCGTTGTAGTCCGGGCCGAGCAAGTCGGCGAGGACGATGTCGGGTGTCAGGTTCCACAGCCCCGTGGCGAGCAGCGACACGTCCACCACCGAGGGCTGACCGGTCCGCTCCCGCTGGAAGAGCGCGGCCGAGATCGAGCCCGCCAGCGTGAGGCCCGCCATGATGTCGCCGAACGCGCCCCGCTGGATCAGCGGCGACTGGCTCACCCCAGCGGAGAGCACGTTCTGGATCCCGGCCCGCGCCCAGTAGGACGTCGAGTCGAAGCCGGGCCGCTCGCGCTCCGGGCCTTGCGACCCGGTTCCGGATCCGCGGCAGTAGATGATGCGCGGGTTGACCCGGCGGATGTCCTCGACGTCGATCCGCAGTGATGTCCTGACGCGCGGGAGATAGTTGGTGACAAAGACGTCCGCCGTCTCAACGAGGCGATAGAGAACCTCGAGGCCTTCGCGCGACTTCAGGTTCAGTCCGATGCTGCGCTTACCGAGGTTGGCGATCTCATACATGAGCCGGACGCCACCGGGGTTCTGGCCGGTCGTCCCGCTGTGCACGAGTCCGCGAGTGGGGTCGCCGGACGCCGGGTCCTCGACCTTCACCACGTCAGCCCCCCACTGCGCCAGGACCACGCCGGAACTGGGAGCGAAGACCCACGATGCGACTTCGATGACCTTGATACCGTCGAGGACCGGCATGTCGCCTCGCTTTCTGTGGCCCGCGTCGCCGACTCTAACTCTGACGCTCTGCGTGGTCAAGAGAAATCTCACCAGTCAGGCAAGTAAAGTATCTCGCTAAGCAGCGTATCCTTCCAAGTTGCAGTGAACTGGCAAGGAAAGTTACCCTGATCAGACGCGTGTTTACCGCGGTTGGTACTTGCGCGTAAGTTATCCTTGCTCCGCGGGCACCCGACGAGCGCCCATGCAGTCGAAGGAGGCAGTGTGGACGTGGAAACGGTCACGAGGCGGTCGAGGACCCCGCCGCTCGAGGTGATGCTTGACGTCGCGGCCAAGCTCTTCGAGGAGCGCGGGTTCCGCAACGTCTCCATGCAGGACGTCGCTGACGAACTCGGCATCACCAAGCCGACCCTTTATGTGCACGCGAGCACGAAAACCAAGATCCTTGAAGGAATCTTCGAGTGGGTCATGAAGGAGGGCGAGGAGGCTCTGCTCGACGCGAGCCAGCAGCCGTTTCCCGAGGAACAGCTTCGCGTGCTTCTCGTCCGCTGGACCCGGGCCGCCGCCAGCCGTCAGGCCTACTACCACGTTTTCGCCGCCCACATGCCCGACTTGCCGCGCGCATCCGCTCGCTACTACATGCGGTGGTCCGCCGAGGTGGTCGAGCGGGTGCGGGCAATGATCATCGCCGGGCAGCGCCGGGGGACGTTCCGGTCAGATGTGGACCCCACCGTCGCGGCGTTCTCCGTCGTCGCCATACCCAACTGGACCGCGCGCTGGTACAAGCCCGGCGGCAAGATCGGCCTGGACGACGTGATCGACCAGCAGTGGCGCCTCATCATGGGCGGACTAAGCAGCCAGGCCTAAGACGTTCGCGTGCGCTGAGACGATCCCTCAGGAGTGACAGCATGACCTCACCCGCGAAGACGCCCGCGCGCGTTACGCTAGTGACTGGTGGTAGTAGCGGTATCGGGAAGGTCGTCGCGACCAGGATCGCTCGCCCGGCCGAACACGTGGTGGTCGCCGGGCGCCCGGGCGGCACCGCGCAAGACGTCGCGGACGAGATCGTCGCCGCCGGGGGCAGCGCGTCCGCGGCCGGGGCCGATCTGCTCGAGCCCAAGCAGATCAAGGACCTTGTCGACGGGGTCGTCGCCGAGTACGGCAGGCTTGACCATCTGGTGGCGAGCGGCGCCGGGTTCAGTCCCGCCGGCCTTCACTTCAAACTGTTCACAGACATGGATCCGGCCGATTTCCCTGGTGTCGTGACCGCGCACTGGCTCAGCAAGGCCTACCTGATCCACGCCGCGCTGGCGCACATGATCCCCGCGGGCTACGGCAAGATCGTCAACATCAGCTCCGACGCCGGACGGGTCCCGACGCCGAACGAGTCGATGCTCGGAGGCGCCGCGGCGGGCATGATGCTGATGACCCGGGCGATAGCGCGTGAGGTGGGACGCCAGGGCGTCCGGATCAACACGATCTCGCTAGGGCCGCTGGCGGACGTCGACATGGTGCGCCTGGCGCAGATGTCACCGTCGGGCGAGGCCAGCGTCGCGACGGCTCAGAAGCTGACCAGCAGACTGCTGTTCCCGGTCACCGCCTCGGACATCGCCGCCGCCGCCGAGTTCCTGCTGAGCCCGGCCGGTGACAACGTCACGGGGCAGACGATCAGCGTCAACGGCGGCGTCTCTACCACGTGACTAACCTTCCTAGTTGGTAAATCAGCTAGGAACCGTCGGTAGGCAATCGGTAGCCGAGAACACGTCATCCTCATCAGTTGTGCTTCCGCCCTGGGCAAGGTCTTGAAAAATCTGTCTTATGGGTTAGATTTCTATCAGCACAGCAAGCACGGGAGAGGTGGCGTCGGTTGAGGATCAGGACGGGACAGCGGCTGCGCAGCCAGGTTGACTCCACCGAGCTCATGGTGGTGCGGACCATGGAGGGGGAGGTCGACTTGCAGTGCGGCGGTGCGCCGCTGATCGACGCGGGCGACACGCCCGCGACTGATCTGGAGCTCGCCGCGGTGCCAGATGCCCCGCCGCCGCAGCTTGGCAAGCGCTACACCGATCCCGCCGGCACGCTCGAGTTGCTGGTCGTCAAGGCGGGCACCGGGGTGCTCGCGGTCGACGGCGCCGCCCTCGTCATCCGGAACGCCAAGCCGCTGCCCGCCAGCGACTGACGACCCGTGCGAAGCCGTCATCGCGATGACCCACGAGAAAGGAACGCCATGGACCGACTGGCGGGCAAGGTAGCGCTCATCACCGGTGCCGGAACCGGCATGGGCCGCTCGTGCGTGCGCCTGTTCGCCGCCAACGGCGCGCAGGTCGTCGGGGTCGGCCGCCGGCTGGACCGGCTGCGGGAGACGGCGGAACTCGTCATGCAGGCCGGCGACAAGGCCGAGGTCTTGGCCTGTGACGTCGCCAGCGAGCCCGACGCGCGCGAGCTGGTCGAGGACGTCGCACGCCGGTACGGCCGGCTGGACATCCTCGTGAACGCGGCGGCGATGGGCGGCTCGGCCTACGGCGCCATCAGGCCGGGCGGCGTCGACTCCATCGCCGAGACGCCCAGCGAGCACTGGCACGAACTGCTGCACAACAACCTCGACTCGGTGTTCTACCTGTGCCATGCCGCGGTGAACGTGATGCGCCGCCAGGGCGGTGGCTCGATCGTCAACATCGGCAGCATGGGCGCCGTTCGCGGGTTCCCCGCCTACCACGCGTACGGCGTGACCAAGGCGGGCATCCATAGCCTCACCCGGTCGATGGCCGTGCGGTACGGGCGCGACAACATCCGCACGAACTGCATCGCCCCCGGCACCACCGACACCCCGATGATGGCCGGCTCGGCCTCCATCGCGAACCTCGACCCGGGCAACCCCGACCGCTACAACTTCAACCCGATGGGCCGGGCCGGAACCCCGGACGAGATGGCCTACGGCTGTCTCTTCCTCGCCAGTGACGAGGCGTCATACGTCAACGGGGCCGTCCTGGCCATCGACGGCGGAGCCCTGTCGTGTCCGACCTGACCGGGCGGCTCGCGGGCAAGACGGCGATCGTGACCGGCGCCGCTCGCGGCCTCGGTGAGTCGATCGCCAGGCTGTTCGCGGCCGAAGGCGCCCACGTTGTGGTCACGGACATCCGGGCCGGCAAAGCGCGCACGGTGGCCGGCGACCTTGCCGGCCGCGCGCACTTCGTGGAGCACGATGTCACCGACGAGGAATCCTGGCACAACGTCGTGCGGGAGACGGCGGACACGTTCGGCCGTCCCGACGTTCTCGTCAACAACGCCGGGATCGGGCACCGGGCGCCCGTTGTCGAGCTTGCCCGGACCGACCTCGAACGCGTGCTGGCCGTGAACCTCGTCGGCCCGGTCCTCGGCATGAAGGTGGTTGGCGCCGAGATGCAGGCCGCGGGCCGGGGATCCATCGTCAACGTCTCGTCGATGGCCGCGATGGCGGGGGTGTTTCCCGTCATCGCCTACTCGGCGTCCAAGTGGGGCCTGCGAGGCGCCACGAGGGCGGCCGCGATCGAACTCGGCCGGAACGGAGTCCGGGTCAACTCGCTATACCCGGGCGGCATCGCCACTCCGATGAGCGGTTCACCGTCGCGCCCCTTGCTCGAGCCGCCCGAGCCTGGTCAGCAAGACGCCGATCCCGAACTGGCGCGCCGGGACGCGCTGCGGACCTATCAGCCGATCGCCCGGGTCGGCAGGCCGATCGAGATCGCCCGCGCGGCGCTTTTCCTGGCCTCCGACGAGTCGTCCTACTGCTCAGGCACGGAACTCGTCGTCGACGGCGGACGGCTAGCCGGATTCGACCTCGAGCGGGAGCCAACCGCCTGACAACGCCAGGGAGCGTGTAGTGCCACTGTCGATGCTGTTGGAGATGCCCGCCGAGGCATGGCCGGACCGGGTAGCCCTCGGCACGCGCGAAGCCAGGCTGACCTACTCGCAATTGCGGGCCGCGGCGGGCAACGGCGCGCACGCGCTGCTCGAGACCGGCGCGCGCAGCGTCGCTTACCTCGGTCTCAACGGCCCCGGCTTCGCGGTCGCGCTCTGGTCGGCCGCGTTGGCGGGGTTGCCGTTCTGCCCGCTCAGCTACCGGATGTCGGGCGAGCAGTTGCGTCCCCTGCTCGGCCTGCTCGACGCGCCCGTGGTGCTGGCCGCGCCGGCCTGCGAGCAACTGGTCGACGGCTCGCAGGCCGCGGTGGTGCCGCTGGACGCGTTCGCAGCCGGCTGGCGGCGAACGCGTCCAGCGGACGACCCGCTGCCCGTCGTCGCCGACGACGCTACGGCGGTACTGCTGTTCACCAGCGGGACCACGGCGGTCCCGAAGGCAGTGGTCCTTACCCACGAGAACCTGGTGAGCTACGTCATCGAGACCGTCGAGTTCGGCTCCGCGGCAGCCGATGACGCGGTTCTCGTCACGATGCCGCCTTATCACGTGGCAGGCGTGAACGCGGCGCTGAGCAATCCGTTCGCGGGCCGCCGCATCGTCTACCTGCCCAATTTCGACCCGCCGTCGTGGCTGGCGACGGCCAGGGCCGAATCGGTCACTCACGCGATGGTGGTACCGACGATGCTGACCAGGATTGTCGACGAGCTTGACGGGAGCCCGGCCGGCCTGCCGGCGCTCCGCGTGCTGTCTTACGGCGGCGCCCGCATGCCGCGCGCGGTGCTCGAGCGAGCCCTGGCCGCCTTCCCCGAGGCCGGCTTTGTCAACGCCTATGGCCTCACCGAGACCAGTTCGACAATCGCGGTACTCAGCCCGGAGGACCACCGGACGGCCCTGAGCTCCGCGGATCCGGAGGTGCGGGCCCGGCTCTCCTCGGTTGGCCGTCTGGTGCCCGGCATGACGGCCGAGGTACGCGACCCGGCCGGCCGCCCGCTTCCTCCCGGGGCGGCGGGCGAGGTCTGGCTCCGCGGCCGGCAGGTGTCGGGCACCTACCTCGGTCAGGGATCCGCGCTGGACGAAAGCGGCTGGTTCCCGACACGGGACCGGGGTCATATCGACGCCGACGGCTACCTCTACATCAGCGGTCGCGCGGACGACACCATCATCCGCGGCGGCGAGAACATCGCCCCCGCCGAGATCGAAGAGGTGCTCGCGGCGCACGGGGCGATCGCCGACGCCGCGGTCGTGGGGCAGGCCGACGACGAGTGGGGCGAGCGGATCGTGGCGGTGATCGTTCCCCGTCCGGGGGCCGCGATCCAGGCCGAAGAAGTGCGCAGCTTCGTCAGGACCCGGCTCCGCGGATCACGCGCGCCGGACGAGGTCGTGTTCGTCGCCGAGTTGCCCTACACCCCGACCGGCAAGCTGATCCGCCGCGAGCTCGGCGCGATGCTTTCCTGACTCACCGCAAAGGATCCCCATGGATGCGCGAACGACCTACGAGTCGCTCTTCATCGACGGCGCGTGGCAGCCCAGTGACAAGGGTCAGACCCGGCCCGTGGTCAATCCGGCGACCGCCGAGGTGATCGGGCAGGTCCCGGAAGGCGATGCGAACGACGCCGACGCGGCCATCGCCGCCGCCCGTCGCGCATTCGACGACGGGCCGTGGCCGCGGATGGACCGGCGCGAGCGAGCCGCGCGGATGACCAGGTTCCTCGAGGTGCTGATCGATCATCGCGATGATCTTCGCTCGCTCGTCATGCAAGAAGCCGGCGCCTTGCGCCAGGTCGCCGACGCTTACCATCTCGACCTCGCGTTCGCCCGCTTCGAGCAAGCCATCGACCTCGCCCGCGGCGGCCTCGACACGACCACCCCGCTCAGCGTGGGACCCGGTGACGGCGTCACGGTGCTGGGCGGCACGGCCGTGCTGCGCGAGCCGGTCGGCGTCGTCGCCGCGATCACTCCGTTCAACTTTCCGCTGTCATTGAACCTCGTGAAGCTCGGCCCGGCGCTGGCCGCGGGCAACACGGCGATCCTCAAGCCGGCGCCCCTGACGCCCTTGGAGGGCCTCGTCCTCGGCGCGGCGGCCGCCGAGGCTGACCTGCCTCCGGGAGTGCTCAATATCGTGACCGGCGACCGGCAGGCGGGGGAGGCCCTCGTCGCGGACGAGCGCGTCGACATGGTCAGCTTCACCGGTTCCGACGTCACCGGGCGCGCCGTGATGGCGCTGGCCGGCGGAACGCTCAAGCGCCTGGTCCTGGAACTCGGCGGGAAGTCCGCCCTCATCGTGCGCGCCGACGCCGACATCGCCGCGGCGGCGGATAACGGCTTCCGCAGCTTCACCACCCACGCCGGGCAGGGCTGTTCGCTGCTGACCAGGCACGTGGTGCATCGCGAGGTGGCTGAGGAGTTCGCCGGCCGGCTGCGTCAGCGGGCAATGGCGACCGTGGTGGGAGATCCGCTCGATCCGGCTACCACCATGGGACCGCTCATCTCCGGAGCGCAGCGGACCCGGGTCGGCGGGTTGGTCGAGACCGGCGCGGCGGAGGGCGGGACCGTCATCGCCGGCGGCCGCGCACTCGACCGACCGGGCTACTACTACGAGCCGACCGTGATCACCGGGGTCGATCAGGACATGCGGGTGGCCCAAGAGGAAATCTTCGGCCCGGTCGCCGTGGTCATCCCGTTCGGCACCGACGACGAGGCCGTGCGGATCGCCAACAACTCCCGCTTCGGCCTCTCCGGCGCGATCTTTAGCCGGGACCTCGGGACCGCCTACGAGATGGCGCGGCGCCTGCGCACCGGGCAGGTGAGGATCAACGGCGGCGGAACGGCGCCCGACCTGGACGCGCCGATCATGGGCCGGAAGGCGTCCGGGATGGGCGCCGAGTACGGCCTCGCCGGGCTCCTGGAATTCACCACGGTGAAGTCGGTCGGATTCAGGGCCGGCTGATGACACGGGCGCGAAGGTACTACTCGTCAGTGCGCGACGCGCTTTCTTCGCTGCTGCGTTCTCTAGGACCGCCGCCGCCCCCTCCGCGCCGCTACTTCAGCAAATGCCAGGTCAATCGACGAGGCGAATGGCCCTTTCCGGGCAGCTGAGCTCGGCGTCCCTGGCCGCTTCCTCCTGGCCGGGCGGAACCACGTCGGTGCGGAGCACCGAATAGCCGGCGTCGTCGATATCGAAGACCTCCGGGCAGATGTGATGGCATTGTGCGTGCCCTTGGCACACGGCGTTGTCCACGGTGACCCGCAACGGTCTGCCCTCCTTTTAGTCGCCGTTCATCGTCAGCACACCACGGATATTGCGTCCTTCGTTCGAGTCCGCCAGCGCCTCGTTGATGTCAGGCAACCAGTACTTGGTCACCATGACGTCGAGGTCGAGCAGCCCGTTACGGTAAAGGCCGAGCAGCCGGGGCGCCGACGAGCGCGGGTCCATGGAGCCGAACAGGCAACCGAGCAGCTGCTTGTTGTAGAGAGCGAACATGCCGAGGTCCATCGGCACCGGCTGCACGCCGTGCTCGGCCATTCCGGTGACCACGCAGGTGCCGCCCTTGCCCGTGATGCTGAGCGCGTCATGGACGAGCTGGCCGGTGACCACGCTGGGGGTAAGGACCACGACATCGGCACCCTGACCGTTCGTCAGGTGCGCTACCTCCGCGCGCGCGTCGTCGATCGAGGCGGCGGTGCTCGCGGCCCCGGCCTTGTAAGCCATCTCCCGCCGGTGCTCGATCGGATCGACGGCGATAATGTGCTTCGCCCCCGCGACACGAGCACCCTGCACGGCGCCGAAGCCGACGCCGCCAGTGCCGACGACCACCACGATGTCACCAGGCCTGGTACCGCCGCGTTCCACCGCCGAGCCCCAGCCGGTCGTCACGCCGCAGGACACCAGGCACGCACTCGCCGGCGGCAGGCCGGAGTCGAGCGGCAGCAGGGATGCCTGGGAGACGACCGTCCGCTCAGCGAACGTCCCCAGCTTCGCCATCACGAACAGGTCCTGTCCCCGCGCGCGGTGCTTGATCAGCCCATCGACGAGCTGTCCGCGCTGGGCGAAGCCCTTATTGTCGTCGCAGATGTAGCCGCGGCCAGTGGCGCAGTACCGGCATCGCCCGCAGGCCGGCACGAAATTGGCGAGCACGTGGTCGCCAGGCGAGAACCTGGTTACCCCGGGGCCGGTGTCAGCGACGACGCCCGCGCCTTCGTGCCCGCCGAGCATCGGGAACCGGGACGCCTCTTCTTCCTTCGGCACGCGCTCGCCGGTGCGGATGCCCTCATCGGAATGGCAGAGGCCGGCCGCGGCCCATTCGACCAGCACCTCGCCGGGGCCGGGCGGGTCTACCTCGATCTCCTCAACGCTCCAGGGCTCATTGACGCCCCAGCAGATCGCCGCCAGAGACTTCATGGCTATCGCACTCCTGTCCCGCCGCGCATGTGGTCCACGTCGCGCCATACTAACTCACAAGTAAGGTTACAACGCAAGATGAGCGGGTTCTGCGACTTTATCAGCGCATCTTGCGGCCACCCGCTGAGGAGTCTTGACTTACCAGTTAACTTAACCATACGCTCGATCTGTTCGGGCGCCAGCATCTCCGACCGATTACTGGGAGCGTCCATGACCGAGTCCACGACCCCCGGCTTCGAGACGATTCCCTACGAGACGTTCGGAGTCCACCGGCCGGCCCTGTCGTACTTCTCGATCTTCGACGGGTTCCGCGAGCGCGCGCCAGCATTCCGGCTGGACATCTCGTCAGGGAACGAGGGCTGGATGCTGACGCGGCTGGCGACGATACGCGAGGCGTTCCAGCATCCGGAGACGTTCTCCAGCACCGCGGTGATCCCGAGCGCGCCGGATCCGCAGTACAAGCTCATTCCCGAAATGATCGACCCGCCCGAGCACACCGCGTGGCGGCGGGTCCTCGGCAGCATCTTCGGGCCGAAGGCGGTCGAGCGACTCGATCCCTGGGTGCGCGAGCGCGCGGCCGCGCTGGTCGACGATCTCGTCGACCGTGGTTCGTGCGATTTCGTCGCCGACTTCGCGCAGCAGTTTCCCAACTCCGTCTTCCTCGACATCCTCGGGCTGCCCCAGGCCGAACTGCCGTTCTTCGTGTCCGCGGTCGACAAGATCATGCACGGCAACCACGCCGACCCGGCCGCGGCGCAGCTGTCGGCGGACACGATGGCGGAAGTGGGCGAGTACTTCAGCCAGCTGGTGGCCGAGCGGCGCCGCGCGCCGAAAGACGACCTGATCAGTACCGCCATCGGCTTCGAGATCGACGGTGCGCCAGTGACCGACGCCGACCTGCTGTCGCTGCTGGTGTTCTTGTTCATGGCAGGCCTGGACACCGTGGCCATCCAGCTCTCGTACTCGTTCTTCCATCTGGCCACGCATGCCGGTGACCGCGAGCGCGTTGTCGCCGAGCCGGGTTCGATCCCCGGATTCGTCGAGGACCTGCTCCGGGTGTACTCGTTCGTCGCGCCCGCTCGCAAGGTGACCCAGGACGTGGAGGTGAACGGCTGCCCCATGAGGGCCGGGCAGATGGTGTACCTGCCGCTGCCCGCGGCGAACCGCGATCCCAGGGAGTTCCCGTCCCCGGACCAGGTCGACGCCGACCGCCTGCACAACCGGCATCTCGCCTTCGGCGCGGGACCGCACCGCTGCCTCGGCTCTCACCTCGCCCGCCGGGAGCTGCGCATCGCGATCGAGGAGTGGCACCGGCGGATCCCGTCCTACGCCGTCGACGACGGCGCGGTCATCACCGAGAGCGGCCAGCAGATCGGCTTGATCAGCCTGCCCCTGCACTGGCCGGCCTTAACAGCGCCGGCCCCGAAGCATCCATCCAATCGATGTAAGCAGGTTTCTTCCTGACCGGTCAATAATTATCATCGAGGCTCATGACCGTAACCCGCGGAGCACCTCCGCTGAGGCGGCCATGAGTACCAATCTGACCAGGAACAGTCCGAACGATCTTCGGTCGCGGCCGTGGGCGGAGCAGCGGTGGCCCGCACGGGTTACCGGGAATTAATTTTACTGACTGATAAGCAAAGAACTGTTGACATGCGGGAAAACGTCGTGTCATAGTCACCTTGCTCTAACCTCCGCTTCGGCCATTAGCCCGAGGCCCTCCGTCGTCGAGGGGGACTGCGAAAAGTGCACAGATATACCGAAATCACCCGGAACCGATCGCCCCATAACCAGCGATCCTTCATGGGCCGCGCAGTCGCCGCCGGTGCGGTGCTCACGGCTCTCACCATCACCGCGGCGTGCAGCTCGAGCAGCACCACGGGTGCTGGGACCGCCGCCGCCGCGGGAGGCTCGGGCGGCAGCACGCCAGGCGTCAGCTCGTCCACGATCAAGATCGGACTGCTGACCTCGTTCACTGGTCCGCTCGCGGCGACCTTCGCCACCGTCCCCACCGGTTTCGACGCGCGGATCGCCCTGCAGAACGCCGAAGGCGGGGTCGACGGGCGCAAGATCCAGGTCGTCAACGGTGATGACCAGGGGTCGGCCACCGCGGCGCTGGCCGCGGCCAAGACGCTGGTCGAGCAGGACGGCGTCTTCGCGGTCGGCGGGCTCGGCACCTACGAGTTCGCGGCATCGTCGTACCTGCAGCAGCAGAACGTCCCTGTCGTCGGCTACAGCATCGACGGCGGACCGGAATGGGCGCCGCCGTTCACGAACACCGTGGCGGTCCTGGGGAGTCCCAACCCCAAGTATCCCGCCGCGGTCGCCTGGGGTTCGTTCCTGAAGAGCCACGGCGCCACCAGCGTGGCGGCGGTCGGCGCGGCCGCGCCGTCGGCGCAGGTCATCGCCAAGAACATCGTCGCGTCGGCCAAGGCGGCGGGGCTCAAGGCGCCGTACCTGAACACGACGATCCCGCTTAGCCAGACGGCCGGCTTCGATTCAGTCGTCCAGGCCATCAAGGCCAGCGGCGCCGACGCGGTGACGATGTCGCAGGGGACGGCCGCGGACCTCGGCCTGCTCTCCGCGATCCAGCAGGCCGGCCTGAAGCTGAAGGTCGTCCTCGTCCTCCCCGCCGTGCCGGGCGAATCGATCAATAACGCACAGGTCAAGACCGAGCTTGCGAATTCCTGGTCAGGATGGCCGGTGCTGCCACCGATCCAGGACACCGCCAGCAACAAGGTCATCACCAACGCGCTGGCGACCTATGAGCATCAGACCACTCAGCCGGACCAGGACGAACTGGCCGCCTGGGCGTCGGCGGACGCGGTCATCAAGGGGCTGGAGGCGCAGGGGAAGAATCCCACGCGCGCGGGGTTCCTCTCCAGCCTGAAGGGGCTGACGGCCTACGACGGCGGCGGCACCTCACTGGGCACCACGAACATCGCCCAGGCCTTCGGCGCGGGCGCCCAGGACGCCGGACCGGCGCCCGGCGACTGCATCGCGTTCACCCAGTTCACCGGCGGCCAGTACCAGGTCCCGATCACGACCTGCGGCGGCCTCGTGCCCAACTCGGACGCGGGCTAGCCGTCAGCAGAGCGCTCAGCCTGCCGGCTGGGGTGTGCGGCCGCTGCTCGAGCCGCACACCCCGCCGGCGCTCCGCTACCGACAAGCTCAGCCACCGACCAGTTTTCCTCGCGGGAACGTTAGGGGAGGGCCATGTTCGAAGCCATCATCGCCGGTTGTGCGCTCGGCGCCGTGTACGCACTGGCTTCCGGCGGCCTGGTGATCACCTATGTATCGTCAGGAATCCTCAACTTCGCGTACGCGGCGATCGCCTTCTTCGTAGCCCGCTTCTATTACTTCCTGCACGTACAGCACCAGTGGTCGGTCGCGCCGGCGGCACTCGTGTCGGTCCTGTGCGCCGGGCCGGCGCTGGGTATCCTCCTCTGGCTGGTGCTGTTCCGGTTCATCCGGCTCGCGTCACCGCTGATCAAGATTGTGGTGACGATCGGCCTGGCGGTCGCCATCCCTCCGGTGACCCTCATGCTGTTCGGCAACCTCGACATCTCGAACCCGCCGGGACTGGCCCCCCAGCCGGTGCGCGTCTTTCAGTTCCTCGGGACGCCTATCTCGCTGGACCAGATCCTGGTCTATGTGTGCGTCGTGGTCGTTCTCGGCGGGGCCGGCGCGCTGCTGCGGTGGACAAACGCGGGGCTGCTGATCCGTTCGGTCGTCGACTCCGACGCGCTCGCGTCGTTGTCGGGAGTGCGGCCGTCCCGGGTCGCCATGGGCGTCTGGGCGGTCAGCACATTCAGCGCCGGGCTGACCGGCGTGCTGGCCGCGCCGATCATCGGCCTGACCATCGATTCGTTCACGGTGCTGATCGCCGCGGCCTTCGCGGCGGTCGTCGCGGCCCGGCTGCGCAGCGTGGGCATCGCGGTGCTCGTCGGCTTGCTGATGGGGATCATCACCGGGATCGTCGAGCGGTACCTGCCGTCGACCAGCCAGTTCACCGCCGCCGTCATCCCGAGCATCCCGTTCGTCCTGCTGGCCGTCTTCTTGATCTACTGGGCGATCCGCGGCGAGAACCTGCAGCAGACCCAGGCGGTCGGCGGCCCCCTGGACCGTGCCATCTCTCCCCATGGCGGGAGCGAGATGGCGCTGGCCCGGGCGGCCGACCTCACCGGCGACTCCGCGCTCGTCAGGGTTGGCGGCCTGAGAATCTCCCCGCGGGTGGCCTACCCGACGCTTCTCATCGTGATCGCCGCCGTCGTGCCGTTCGCGCTTGGCGGCGTCTGGATGAGCGCGTACGCGGTCGGCATCGCGTACGGGGTGGTGATGCTCTCCTACACGGTCAGCGCCGGCGAAGGCGGAATGATCTGGCTGTGCCAGATCAGCTTCGCCGGGATTGGCGCCTTCACCACCGCCGTGCTGGCGACGAACGACCACTGGCAGCTCATCCCGGCCATGATCGTCGGCGGCCTGGTCTGCGGAGTGATCGGCGCCCTGGTCGGCTTGCTCACGATCCGGCTGGGCAACATCTACGTCGCACTCGCCACGCTGACGTTCGGATTGCTGGTCGAGAACCTGGTCTTCAACCTGAACTACCTGAACAACTTCGGCGCCGGGGTCGACATCACCCGATCGGGCATCACCGCGACCGACCGCGGCTTCGCCTGGTTCTCGCTGATCATCTTCGTGGTGCTGGCGCTGCTTTTCGAGAACATGCGCCGGTCGACCTTCGGCATGGCCGTGACCGCCGTCCGGTGGAGCGATCCGGCCGCGCGGACGGTCGGGCTGAGCGTGCTGATGAACAAGGTCGGCCTCGCGACGTTCGCGGCGTTCATCGCGGGGATCGGCGGCGCGTTGCTGGCGATCTACGCGACGGCGGCGATCCCGGACAGTTACGCGACCTTCTCCGGCCTGATCTGGCTGGCGGTGCTGGTCACCGTCGGCGTGCGGAGCATCAGCGCCGCCCTCATCGCGGGCGTGCTGTTCAGCATCCTGCCCCAGGTGTTCCTGACCTACCTGCCAACCTCCTGGGGCGAGCTGCCCCCGGCGTTGTTCGGGCTGGGCGCCGTGCTCGTCGCCCGCAATCCGGAGGGCACCGTCGCCATGCACGCACGGCAGCTGCAGCACCTGCTCAGCCGGCGAGCCGGCGGCCCCGCGCCGCAGCCCGCTCTCGTGCCCGGAACCGGCGGCACCGCAGCCGGGGCGAACGGGTCGGCAGCCCGGGAAGGCGCCAAGAAAGACTCGGCCAGGAAAGAGGTGGCCCGATGACGATGGTGCTGGCCGGCGAGAACATCTCCGTCAATTTCGGCGGCATCAAGGCGCTGACCGACGTCAGCATCCAGGTGCCAGAACAGTCGATCGTCGGCTTGATCGGCCCGAACGGCGCCGGCAAGAGCACGCTGATCGGCGTGCTGTCCGGCCTGCTCCGCCCGGGGCAGGGGCGGGTGTACCTGGACGGCGCCGACGTCACGAAGCTCGCCGCCCACAAGCGGGCCAGGCGCGGTCTCGCGCGTACCTATCAGCTGCCCGAGCTCTACGCCGGCCTGACCGTGCGCGACCACCTCGTGCTGGCCTACCGGCTGCGTCACGAACGCTCGCGGATGTGGCGTGATCTGCTCGACGGGCGGGGCTGGCGGCCGGCGTCGGCCGCGGAGAACGAGCGTGTCGACGATCTGCTGGACTGGCTTGGCCTTACTGAGCTGCGGTTCTCGGCCGTCGCCGCGCTCCCGCTCGGCTACAGCCGCCTGGTCGAGGTGGGCCGGGCGCTCGCGGGATCACCCCGCGTTGTCCTGCTCGACGAGCCGCTCTCCGGTCTCGACAGCGAAGAGTCAGAAGCGCTCGCCGGGACGCTGCACGACCTGGTGCAGCGCGAGCAGGTGTCGTTCCTGCTCATCGACCACGACGTCGACACCGTGCTCACCCGCTCTTCTGACGTGGTGGTGCTGGAATTCGGCCAGGTGATCGCGCAGGGGACTCCGGCCGAGATCAGGGAGAGCGACGTTGTCCGCAACGCCTATCTAGGCGACTCCGTGATGGGCAACTCCGTCAAGGCAGGGCCAGGTGCCAGCGATGACTGAAGCGATGACTGACTCTCGTCCCGTTCTCGCGGTATCGAACCTCCAGATCTATTACGGCGCCGCGCTCGCGGTCCAGGACGTCAGCTTCGAGGTGCCGGGCGGCTCGGTGGTCACCGTGCTCGGCGCGAACGGCGCGGGCAAGAGCAGCGTGGCCCGGGCGTGCTCGGGCCTGGTTCCGGTGAAGTCCGGTTCGATCCACCTCAACGGCGCGGACGTCACGAAGTGGCAGGCCGCCGAGATCCGCCGGGCGGGGCTCGTCTACCTGCCGGAGGGGCGCGGGGTATTCCCCAACCTCTCCGTCTGGGAAAATCTCCGGCTGGCCGTCCGCCTGGTGCCCGACCGGAAAGAGGCGCTCGAACTCGCCCTGCAGTTCTTCCCGATCCTGGACAAGCGACGCGGGCAGCGGGCCGGCAGCCTGTCCGGGGGCGAGCAGCAGATGCTCTCCCTGGCCCGGGCGCTCGCGTCCCGGCCCAAGGTCGCGATCATCGATGAGCCGTCCCTGGGCCTGGCGCCGAAGATAATAGACCAGGTATTCGAGTCTCTGCACCAGGCCAAGCAGTTCGGCATGACCATGGTCGTCATCGAGCAGTTCGCGCACCGGGCGCTCGCGCTGTCCGATCACTGCATCATCCTTCGCCAGGGCAAAGTCAGCTGGGCCGGCCCGGCGACGACAAGCCTCGACGAGATCACGGCTCACTACCTGGGCAGCTGATCGCGGTGCGCCACGCGTCCAAGCGGTACGTCGTCACGGGCGGCGCGTCGGGGATCGGGGCCGCGGTCTGCCGCGTGCTCAGCGACGCCGGCGCCGCGGTCGCCGTGCTCGACCGGGACGCCGCGGGTGCGCGGACGGTGGCCGCCTCGCTCGCCCGCGGCCGCGCGTTCGCGGTCGACATCAGCGACCCGAAGGAGGTCGACCGGGCGTTCGACGCGGCCGTCGGGTTCCTCGGCGACCTGGACGGCGTGGCCCACGTCGCCGCGGTCGACGACCCGGAGGCCAAGGAGGCGATGGGGCGGTTCCGGGCCGCGGGCGAGCCGCTGGACATCACCGGGCGGCTTCGCGACGATCAGTGGCGGCGCATGCTCGCGGTCAACCTCGACGGAACCTTTTACGTCAACCGCGCGGCGCTCCGCGTGCTCCTGCCGCGGCGCTCAGGCGCGATCGTCAACGTCGCGTCGATCGCCGCGTCGACTCCCGCGGCCGGGTTCCCGCACTACAGCGCAAGCAAGGCGGGGGTCCTCGGGCTGTCGCGGTCGATCGCCCTCGAGGTGGCCGATCGCGGCGTCCGGGTCAACGTGGTGGCCCCTGGCGCCGTGGACACTCCGATGCTGGCGCGCAACCCCAGCCGCTCGAGCGACTCGTCGATCCCGCTGGGCCGGATGGCCCAGCCCGCCGAGCTGGCGCACGTGATCGCTTTCCTGCTGAGCGACGAGGCGTCGTACATGACCGGCGAGACGGTCCATGTCAACGGGGGGCTGGCGATGCTATGACAGGAGGTGAGGGTGGGAGAGGAGCTTCCGTACGTTCGGGCTGATGTTTTTGATTATCCCGAACGGCCGCGGGTGACTGTCCGGCGACGCGCGTTCGTCACCGGCGGGACGAGCCCCATGGGACAGGCGATCGTGCGCCGGTTCGCCCGGGCCGGGCACGAGGTGGCCTTCAGCTACAACTCCAACGGCGAGCGCGCGAAGGAGCTCGCCGCCGAGACCGGGACCGAGGCCTACGCCCTCGACTTCCGCCGGGAATGGCGGGCGCCCGACCTCGACGTCGACATCCTCGTGAACAACGCCGGCGTCAACCTCGCGACCGAAGAGATCTTCAACACCAGTGACGAAGAGATCGAGACGACGATGCGGATCAACTTCTACGCGCCGGTGCGTCTCATCCGCCACTACGGCCGGGGCATGCGGGACCGGGGCTTTGGCCGCGTCGTCACCATCAATTCCGGGATGGGGCTGGTTCCGCCGGCCCGCCGGCTCAGCTACGGCGCGAGCAAGCACGCCATGCGGGCGGCGACCCGCTCGCTCGCGCAAGAGCTCGCCGCCTACCAGATCACGGTCAACGACGTCTGCCCGGGGCCGGTCGACTCGTTCATGTTCCGGGAGAAGGCTCAGGCGGCAGTGGACGCGGGCAGGTTCCCCGATACCGGCGCCTACCTGGCCGACTTCCTTTCGAGGGTGCCGACAGGCAGCCTCATCCTCGCGGACGAGGTCGCGGCCGCGGTCGCGTTCCTCGCCGCCGAGGAGAGCGGCTCGATCACCGGCGTCGCGCTGCGCGTCGACGGCGGCATGTACAACCTCTAGGAGGGATATGACGGAAACGATCGCCGGGGTCCCGTCGCTCGGGGAGGCCCTGGCCGCGGCCGAGGAGTCGACGGGGCTTCGCGACTGGGGCGGGGACGGCAGCTGGCGCCCGGGACTCGGTGAGGTTCTCGCGGCGGCGCGCGCGGACCCGCAGCCCGCCGTGCGCCAGATGGTCACCGCGGAGGTCGCCCGCCTGCTCGCCATCCGGCTGCGGCTGGCTGACGATGAGGCGGCTCACCCGGAGATCACCGCCGCGCCGATCGATCGTCCCCTGGTCATCGTCGGATTCCCGCGCACCGGGACCACGTACCTGCACGAGCTGCTCACCCTGGACCCGGCCACCCGGGCGCCGCTGGCCTGGGAATCGCGCACGCCCTGGCCCGCGCCGGATGTCGCGACGTACGCCTGCGATCCGCGGATCGCGGCCACCCAGGCGCGCTACGACGCGATGCTGGCGACCCGGCCAGAGTTCCGGACCATGCACGCGTTCGGCGCCCGGCTTCCGGCCGAGTGCCACGAGATCATGATGCTCCATTTCGCCAGCGCCAACTTCTGGCACCGTTTCGGGCTCTCGTCCTACGCCGCCTGGTTCGCCGCCGCCCGGCACAGTGGCAAATACCGCACCCACCAGCGCGTCCTGCAGGAACTGCAGTGGAAGGGACCGCGCGGCCGCTGGACGCTCAAATCCCCTGAGCACCTGTTCGACCTGGCCGAACTCCTCGAGACCTACCCCAATGCCTGCCTGGTGCAGACGCACCGCGACCCCGCGACCGCGATGGCGTCGCTGGCGAGGCTGATCTACGCGAACCAGGCGATGTACATCCCGCGGGCCGATCCCCGCGAGGTCGGCGCCGTCGTGCGCGCCCTGTGGGGGACGGCTTTCGAGCGCGCGGTCGCTGACCGGTCGCTGCCCGGCGTGGACGGCGCGGTCCTGGACGTCGCGTACCGCGACCTGGTGGCCCGGCCGGCCGATACGGTTCGCGCCATCTACGAGCGGTTCGGCCTGCCGTACACGAACGAGTTCCACCGCGCGCTGACCGGCCATCTCGAGCGGCAGCGCTCCGGGCACGGCGACGGCGGCGGTCGCGAGCAGGTCCGCGACGACTCGGACTACGGGCTGACGGCTCGCGACCTGGCCGGCGCGTTCCCCGGTTACCGCGAACGATTCTCCCGCTTCCTGGAGCAGCCGTGACCGTCGCCGATCTGAGTGCCGGCCTGGCGCCGGCTCGTGAGTACTTCCTCGACCAGCGCCCGGACGACCCGCGACTGCGACAGGCGGCGAACATCTGGCTGCACGATGACGCGGGCCGTTTCGCCCTGCCCCGGTTCGGTGTCGAACGCGTCGCGGGAGACTGGGACCGCCCCGCCGTGCAGGCGAACATCGCCTTCCGGGGCGGACGGGTGCTGGTCGGCAACACTGTCGGCGACGCGCACCCCACGCGTGACGAGCAGGGCGAGCCGGCCGTCCTTGGCAGCGGCCCGCTCCGCCTCCAGTGCCTGGAGCCGTTCCGCCGCTGGCGCCTGAGCTTCCACGGACCGGCCGTCGACACCGACGTCGCCGCCCAGGCTTTGGGGCACGTCGCCACCAGGCCTAACGTCGATGTCGAGATTCAGGCGGAGCTCACCATGGTCGTCCCGCCGTGGGTGGAGAGCGACGGCAGCGCGGAACAGAAGATGATCGACGCCGGCCACCGTCACGAGCAGCTATTCAGGGCGCGCGGCACGCTGCGCGCCGGACACGACGCGCCGGTCGGGTTCACGGCGTCCGGGTTGCGCATCTACCGGCAGGGTGTGCGGGTCATGACGGGATTTCAGGGGCACACGTGGCAGGCCGCGGTGTTCCCGAGCGGCCGGGCGTTCGGCTACACGGCGTTCCCCGACTCGCCCGACGGCACGGCGGGTTATGCGCGCGGCTTCGTGTTCGACGGTTCGCGGATGTACCCGGCGACCCCGGTCGAGATTCCGTGGCTGACCACGTTCCAGCCCGAGGACGGCGATGTCGGTTTCACGTTGCGCAGTGAACTCGGCACGCATCGCGTCGAAGCCCGCACCACGACCAGTTGCGCCACCGCCGGCCGCGCCGCCCTGGCTACCGTCGCCGCCCTCAACTCCGGCACCGCCGACCGTGATCTCTTCCTGCACCAGGGCGGCGCGCGCTACACCTGGGACGGCGAAAGCGCCTACGGCATGGTCGAGCGCGCGCTGCCGGTCGGCCAGGTCACGGTGCCCGGGCAGGCCGGAGCATAATGACCGGCTCGTCGTGACCGTGGAAAGGAGTGTGCTACCATCCAAAACAGTTGACTAATTATGCTTAATTGATGAAGGAGACCTCATGGCCGAGGGATTGTGCACCGGACGCGTCGTGGTCATCACCGGCGCGGGCAACGGCATCGGCCGGGCGCACGCCCTGGCGTTCGCCGCGCAGGGCGCCAAGGTCGTGGTCAACGACCTCGGCGGCG
>Ga0335075_10001445_pt1 | contig 39199 bp, 24 predicted proteins | sample Lox_Sample_24_FD_206723 | JGI IMG/M metagenome (GOLD analysis project Ga0335075, IMG submission 206723) | Soil microbial communities from Loxahatchee National Wildlife Refuge, Florida, United States - Lox_Sample_2.4 | ecosystem: Environmental > Terrestrial > Soil > Wetlands | place: USA... | reverse complement strand
TCACGCCGTCGATGATGATGCACTGCTCGGTTGCGGGCTTGCCCTCGAGCATTTTGTTACGGTCAGCAATGCAGTCGTGTTTCTGGATCACTGTGTCACCGGTGCTCGTCGGGACATAGTAGCCGTCGGGCCAGACTGCGGGGCACGGATAGTCGGGGAACAGTTTGCGTGCGAAGGCATAACGATAGTAACTGCCGAGCGGATCTGGGCCGGTGCTCACGGCGTAGCACATTGCGAAAGTGCCCTTAGGTGTCTGGACGGCTTCTCCAGGCTTGTAGCCCGCCGGGCGATGAAACCTGTACCGGAACGGCTTCGGCTCGGGAGGGTTCGCGGGAATTTTCGCCGCCGCGCCGGGATCGGAAGCTTGACCTGGCTGGGCGAGCACGCCATGTTCGGCGGCTTGACCGGAAGGCGATTCGCCCACTTCGCTCGGTTGGAGTGGCCGAAAGATCGGCATGACAATGAGCCAGCGATTGGCGAGCTGATCGTACCGTACGACCGCATCGCCGTTATCGTGCGGCTCGCATGGCCCGCCGAATCCGGCGAAAACGGAATTCGTCGCCACTGGACCGTAAAGGACCTTTCCCGTTTCTGGATATTCCTCGCCTTTCTTGGTGTAAACGGCGAGACGCGAATTTACGATTTGGACGATGTGATTCGGGCCCACGGCGAGGCTATTGTCGGAAGGATTGCGAAAACGGCTGGTGCCCTGGGGACCTTCGAAGCCTGCACCTAGACCATCGAAGCTGTACACGAGTGGGATTGGCCGACGCTTGCCTTGCGATGTTTGCTCGACGGCCCTTGCGGCAGGGGGGATCTCGGGTGGCTGCGTTACTTCGGGAGTCGAACTTTGCTGCAGCACGGATGAAGAATCCGGATCCGCGTCAGCTGCGGTGCAAGCGCTGCTGTCACAGGCTGCAGGCTCGACGGCGGCGGGCAAGCCGCGCTCGCCGCCCAGAGGACGGGAAACATCGAATTTGATCGCTTCGTGCACAGATATCGAGTCCACCCGGACTGACGAAACGGATCCTGCTCGGCTCAGGGCCTGTTCCCGAGGAGTCGCGCCGACCGTACAAACAAGAGCAAAAACTGTGGCTGAAATTCCGATCTTGGTGATTTGCGATCCGCTCACTTTGCCTCCGCTTGCCCGCTAACAAGGTTCGAAGATGAAGATTGTTGTTATCGAAACTAAACAATTGTGCTATTTTCCCGGCGACAAGAGCAGCATCGGGAGTTGGGTGACTCCAAAGGAAAAATCCGGCTCTGGCGGTCGTCCTCTCGGCGACAATGGTATCCCGCGCACGTCCTTGACGCTCGCCGTCGCCGAACGCTTGCGTGAAATGATCATTCGCGGCGAATTCACCGAGGGCGAACAGCTCCGCCAGGATGCGATCGCCGCAAATTTCCAGGTCAGCCGCATTCCTGTCCGCGAGGCGCTTCGGCAACTTGAGGCCGAAGGGCTGATAAAGATCGTTGCTCATCGCGGCGCGGTCGTGTCCTCCCTTTCTTCCGAAGAAATCGAGGAACTTTTCGAAATTCGGGCGCTGCTCGAATGTGAAGTGCTGCGCGTTTCGATTCCCAACCTTACGGAAGCCGATTTTCAACGCGCCGAGGAAATCCTTCGCGTTTACGAAAAAGCGCTCTGGACGCAGAGCGACGTCGGTTCCTGGGGGCGGCTCAATTCTCAATTCCACGCCTCTTTGTACTCTCGGGCAAACCGTCCTCATTTCATGTCTATCATCCGGCAGATCAACAACAACGGCGAGCGCTACACAGGACTGCAGCTTTACCTGACGCGCGCCTTCGAGCGCGCGAAAAAGGAACACCGACAGATCCTTCAGCTGTGCCGCAAACGCGATGTTGAAGGCGCGTGCGCCCTCCTCAGGCAGCACATCCAGTCTGCCGGTCACACCTTGAAGGAAACTCTGCAGCAGCGGCGCGTGGAATCCGCATCTGCACCGCAAAACTAAGCGGCGGCCTTGCAGAATCCCGATCGCGCCGTCGCTTCCTCCCGCTGCCGTGCATGTCGCCTAGCGCCTTCGGGGGCGGAACGGCGGTAGCGGCGCATCGCGCAAATCGAAATTCGTCGGCGGTGTAACGCCGAGCAGGTACTCGACAAAATAGTCCCACTGCCGGCGCAGCAGATAATGCGCGTGTGGACCGCTTTCACCATGGAACATATTCGGAACGAATAGCATGTCAAACGACTTGTTCGCGCTCATCAGCGCATCGACCAGCCGCATCGTCTCCACGGGATGGACGTTATCGTCGATGTCGCCGTGCATCAGCAACAGGTGGCCCTGCATATGGGACGCGAGTGCCTCGTTAGCTTGCTCCTCATAGTCTTTTCCGACCGGCCAGCCCTGATACAGCTCGTTCCACCATGCCTTGTCGAGACGCGGATCGTGATCGCCTGAAATCGACACGCAGACTTTGTAGAAGCCCGGAAATTGCAGGAACGCGTGCGCGGAACCATATCCACCGGCCGACGTTCCGTAGATCCCGACGCGCGAGATGTCCATCCACGGATACTTCGCCGCCATCTGCTTGATCATGTCGACGTGATCGATGAAGACGTTCCCCATGTTGTGATACGAGAATTCATGAAACGCGCGGGAGCGCCCGGTCGTTCCGCGGCCGTCGACCATCACCATTACGAACCCAAGCTCCGACATCGATTGCAGGTACATGGCTCGCGGGAATGTTTTCGGTACGAAGAAGCCCTGCGGCCCCGTATAGATCGATTCCACAATCGGATACTTTTTCGACGGATCGAAATTCGTCGGGCGCCAGATCAGGCCGTATAGATCTGTTTTTCCATCGTCTGCCTTGCCTTCAAAGGGCATCGGGAACTTGTAGCCCATAGCAAGCAGTCGACCCACATCCGCCTTTTCGACGTCGCGCACTTTCGAGCCGTCGGCGCGGAAAAGCGCGGAGCCGCCGGCCATGTCAACACGCGAATAGTCGTCGACAAAGTACTTATTGTCCGGCGACATGCTGACATCGTGATTGGCGTTCCCAGGGGTAAGCAGTTGCAAGCCGGTCCCGTCGAAATTCACTGAATAGAGGTGGGTCAGGTACGGATCTTCGCCTTTTTCGCGCCCGCTCGCCAGGAAATAGACCCTATGCGCGTCGCTGTCGACTGAGACGATCTCGGTCACGACCCAGTCGCCCCTGGTCAATTGGCGTTCGAGTTCGCCGGTCTTCGCGTCGTAGAGATAGAGATGATTCCAGCCGTCGCGCTCGGACGTCAGCACGATCTGCGAATCGTCGTTCGTGAACTGGAAGCGGCTTTCGCCAGGATCGATGTAAGTCTTCGCCGATTCGCTGATCAGGACCCTTTGGTCGCCCGTTTCCGGGTTCACTTCGCGAAGCTCAACCTCTTTCCAGCCACGCTGCTCGGTTTCGTAATAGAAGTGCTTGCTGTCTGGGAACCACTCGAAAAACGGGCCACCTTCGAAGGCGATGTCGAGCGGAGCTGTCTTTACGTCGACCCGGCTGTGCCCCAGAACGTCGAAAACGATTGGTGCCGCCTTGGGCAGGACTTCTCCCGGCAGCGGATAGACCACGGTGAACGCTTGCGGCCGGATCTGGTTCGGCGGAACAAATTGCAAGCTGGTGAAGCGTCCGGCTTGACGCGAATCGATCCGGTAAGTGACGAACTTCGAGGAATCAGGTGCCCAGAACACCGCGGGCCGCTCCTTGGGATTCTGTGTCTGCTGCTCCACGTATGCGCGCAACCCGGGCAGGGGAGTCGCGTAGTCGTAGCCGGGGATGCCGTCGGTCGTGAGCTGCTCGACCGTGCCGGTCGAGGTATTCCGCAGATACAAGTTGTGATTGTCAACGTAGGCTGCAAACCGGCCGTCGGGCGAGAGTGACTCGTATTCGTTCTCAGTTATTGGCTCGCCTTTCGTGCATTCGTAGCTCTCGATGTTGCACGTCCACTGAGAATTCTGCATCTCGAAGCGGATCGCTTTACCGCCTTCGACAAAGTTGAACTCATCGAAGGGCAGGCTCGCCGCATCCACATGCGAGCCGGTAACCTTGGAGAGCGCCTCGGCTAATCGCGCCTGGTCGAATGCCGGTGCTGTCGTGTTGTTCGCCACGTCGACGACCACAAATTGAGTCGTGAGCTTGGTTCCTTCGAGAGTGGCCTTCGCATACCAGAATCGGTCACTTTTACCAATCCAGTTCGGCATCACGGATCCTGTGGTGTACAAGTGACGCGAGTTGCCCGGCAAAAACTTCTCTGCACGCTGGTAGTCGGCGAGCGTGCCTTGCGCGTACGCCGATGCGGCAACGAACACCAAAACAAGTGCGGCGAGCATAAATCGGCGGAAAATTTGCAGCATGGACTGAGCCTTTCTTGGATCGGAGGTACCTGCTTTCAAATCACAGCAGAATTCGATAGTGGCGAGCGGGGACTGACCACCCGCAATAGTGTCCTTCGAAACGGCAAGAGACAATCGCGACCGGAATCTGGAGAAAGAAGGGCTGTTACATTTGCGCCGAACTGGAAGCCGGTTGCAACGAAGCCGCGCTCGCACAGAGTAAAGGAAAGAGGGAAAGGGGAGAGCAGCTTCGCTCTCCCCATGGTTGGGGTGGTTTGTCTTCGTTGGCTGTCTCTCTTCTACAAACTTCTACAAAACGAATGCGTGTCGCTCAGAACACAACTTGCAGACGGAACTGAATCTGACGCGGGGAATTCTGCCCCCCGTAATTTGCGGGTGTTGTACCCGTGAGCTGCGAGTAGGGGGCCGAATTCACGAACAAATATTGCGCCGGATTGTTGCTTCCGTACGAATAGTTGTCGGTGTAGTTGAAATTGGGATGGTTGAACAGGTTGATGAATTCAGCGTGGAATTCCAGCCCGACGCGTTCCCAGATGGGAATCTCCTTCGTGAGAGAGAAATCCGTATTCACGAATTGCGGCCCATGCAGGAATATGGGCGGAGCAATCACTCCAGGAGTAGATTCGGGCTGGACGGCCCCGCCGGGGCCGAACAGGCTGGTCGGCAACCCGAGTCCCTGGATCGAGGGATTGGGGATGCTCACCCCGTTGTCTGTGATTGGCGCAGAAGCATGGACGCCCACCTGACTCTGCAATTGAGAGACTGAAATTCCATTGAGCACAACTCCCGAATCGGTCGGGTCGGGCGGGTAGCCATAGTTAGTGGAGTTGTAGCTGTCGAACCAGTTGTAGGTGTCCTGACCGCCGGCGAGCTTAAAGTTCCGGCCGATTTGCCAGCTGAAGATACCGCCTAGGGTCCAACCACCAATCACCCGGTTGATCAACGAGTTGTGCGAGTCAAACGACGCGCCTGCGCCAAATGGCAGATCGTACGTCAGATAAGTGTTGAACGTGTGGCGCAGATCGTAGGGCGACGGAACTTTATTGAGACCGGGATCTCGCAGTGTGTAGAAATCTACGACGGCCGAATCAGCCGTATAGTAATCGCCCAGGTAGCGGTTGGTGAATGCGTGGCTGTAGGCGTAGTCAGCCATGAAGTTCAGACCGTGTCCGACGGGATGCTTCACGTTGATGTGGAGGCCGTTGTACGTTTCGCTTCCCGGATCGGAGAGGTATGAAAGTGGATTCCCGGTGGCATACGGGTTCACCTGGAAGAAATTGATCGGATAAGCCAGCGGAGTCGGCGCACCCGTGCTGTATCCCTGGTTTACGCAAGGCGAGAAGGTATTTCCGACCAGGTTGCAGAAGTAGGAGTAGTTCTCGGTAATAGCGCCGGCTAGAGCCCCGGCCTGGCCCGTCTGGACGTCAAACAGGAACCCGGGATTCGTGAATGCTGAACTTCCCGCGCCTCCGAACGCCTGAGTCAGGATAGGCGTTGGACTCGCTCCGGCAAACGTCGTTCCGCCGCTCGCTGCATAGTTTGCTGCCGCGTTTTGAAAGTCCTGGAGGAACGAATCGAACCCGCTGACGTTCTGGAAAATGTTCACTTCATTGAGGTCATACGCCATCCACATGTGAACGGCGTGATTTCCTACGTAGTTCACCTCGACCAGCCAGTTGCCAGGGAGCTGCCTCTGAATGCCGAAGGACCAGTTCTGAATGTATGGCGTGTGAATGTTGGGATTCACAGTGCTGTACGATCCGAGGCCCGTAAATGTAAACTCGGATTCCGGGAGAGGCACGGTAAAGGCACCGCCTGTATTCGGGAAGGAATTGATCGAGCTCACGGCTGGGTTGCTCGGATCAAAGGAAAGCGAGCCCGGTGCAAAGAGCCCGGCACCAGAACCTTGGTTATAGAAGAAGTTTTCATTGGCAAGGCCGCCGGTGGCAGCGCTCTCCCACGGGATCGTGCCCTCGTCGTAGTAGTTGATGGCGTACCCGCCGCGAATGACGGTCTTGCTGCCACCGGCCAGTTTGCCCAGGATTCCGTTCTCGAAATCCGGATTCCAAGCAAATCCTATACGGGGAGCAGGCCGCCCATAGTTTCCGTTGTAGGGTTGCGGCCGCAACGTGATTTCAGGATTGGTATCGCCGTTCAACGTTCCGGGTTGGAAGAGGGCCGACGAAGGGCCGAGCAAAGCCGCGTACGTCGGACCAGTGTAATAGTCGTTCGTATTGGTGAGAGGTCCGGTGAACTGGAACCGAATGCCGTAGTTGAGGGCGAGATGGGAAGTCAGCTTCCATGCGTCCTGAACGTAGACTCCACCCTCTTTAAACTCCTCCTCTAGATGTGTGATTCCGCCGGGCGTGTAGGCATAGGGCTTCTTCAGGGTGTTCAGCGGAATATTTCCGGAAATGGAAGATACACGGCCCGTAAGAAGGGAGTACAACGCCTCTGCGTCGTTCAGAGCTTCGCTGTTATTCGCGGTTCCCAAGCCTCCCGGGAAGCACCCCTGCGTGTCTGAGGTGCAGCCAGGAACGGCACTTGTGTTGAACATGTTTGCGGCGGGGTCAATGCTGGTGATTCCCAAATTCTGTGCGATCGGAGGTTGGGTCCCCGTATCAAATGCGCTGGAGTAACGGAATTCTCCGCCGAACGTGAAGGTGTGGTTCCCATGTGTCCAAGTGAGGTTATCGGTGAAATTTCTCACGGGGGAATTGCGCGGCTCGGGAAGAATCGAGCCCGAGTCAGGAACTGGCGGCGTAAACAAACTTCCCCCGGGCCCGCCCAGACCGCTCGCCACGGGCAGATACGTGATCCCGTTGAACGCGTCGAACTTGTTGCCTTCCTGGAATTCTTCCTGCTCGTTCAGGACTCCAAGGTTGAGCTGGTTAACGAGCGTCGGGCTGATGGTCCAATCCAGTCCGGTCGAAAAATTCGAATACGTAGACTGAAACGCACTCTCGAGGACTGGATCAGTCGGATAGATCGGAGAACCGGGGTACGTCCGCCAATACATGTTATAGGAGGTGTGCCAGAGGATGTTCGGCTTGATCAGGTAGTCGATTCGCGCCGTTGGCCAGACCTGGGTGTTCGAGCTGTTGTACGAAAAATTTACCTGATTCATCATGCTTTGTAACTGGGCGTCAGTCGTGTCGGGGCGGACAGTTCCCTTTCCTGCATAACCATCGATCGTGGTGAACAGACTTTGTATATTCGAGTTGACGCTCGTCCCCAAGCCGCATGCGCAAGTGGCTGCGTACCCCGACGCAATGTTGAACAAATTGACCGTATGCTGAGCGTTGTCTGCGCCGGTATAGGTGAACATCCCGCTTTGCGCCGCCTGGTTGGGAAGATTTGTGGTCTGGAGCGATGTTCCCGGCACTCCCTCGCGTTCGTAATTAACGAAGAAGAACAGCTTGTCCTTCTTGATCGGTCCGCCGATGCTTCCACCAAAATCGTTCAAGTGATAGGGCTGCTTTCTTCCGGCGGCGAGATACGCAGCACTGGTCCCTGGATCGGCGCTGGCCAGTTGCTGCGCGTCGTACAGGTACGTATCGTTTCCGAAGGTGTTTGCATTGAACGCGCTGTTGTATGTTTCCCAGAACGCATTGCCGTGAAACGCGTTTGTTCCTCGTTTCGTGGTCACGTTGATCGTGACCCCGCCCTCAGCTGCCGCATCGGCGCTAAGTTGGTCGGTCGAGACGGTCATTTCGTCCACAGCACCGATGCGCAGGCTGGAGCCAGTAAAGAATCCGGTGGTCGATGTGCGGAATCGAGAGAAGTTGTCATTGCTGCCGTCGACGCTGATATTGATTGCGCCGTTTGGCATGGCATCATACGTGGTGAAGCGCTGGTCGCCGCCCACTTGGGCGCCGGGCAAGAGTTGTGCGAATGGCAAAGCATCGCGCCCGTTGAGTGGCAGGTTCTGAATGTCGTTGCCCGTGACAGTCGTCGCAAGGGTATTCGAGGTTGTCTCCAATACCTCGCCTTGTGCGGAGACCTCGACCGTCTCGACCGCGCTGCCGACCTTTAGTTGCACGGGCAGGTTGGATGTGCGGCCAGCGTAGATCACGACAGTCTTGTACTCTTTCGTTGCGAATCCTTTTGCAGAAGCCGTCAGCGAGTACGTTCCGGGCTGCAAATCAGGAAAGGTGTAGTCGCCAGATGTGGTTGCCTTTACCGTAGTCGTGAAACCGGTCGAGGGCTCCGTCAGGGTCAAACTGGCGTTTGGAACGCTGGCTCCTGAAGGATCCGTTACCGTTCCGGCGAGTTGGCCCTCTGTGCGGGCCTGGCCCCGCGTGATCGAGGGCAGAAGTAACAGCAGTGAAGCCACCGCAAGAAAGGCGAATAGATTACGCAGTCTGTGTGCCATGGCATCCTCCGAAGGGTCTTGTGACTTTCGAGCCACTTTGACCGTTCTTCCCGCACGCTGTAAGCGTGACTTTCTTCGCATGCTTAAAGCGAGAGTTGTTTGCACGCGTTCGGCATCACTGTAAGTGCGCTCGAACCGTGACTTGTTTCCGCGCCCGGCTGTTATTTGCCCGCTTGGCCGAACTCCCTGCCGCGTGCGGGTTGGTTGTAGTCAACGAGGAGGGCTACGGGACTGTCGGTCCTAAGTTCATCAGACATGACCGAGCAGCGAGAACAGGCGAAATGTCCTCCGACCGTAGGGCCCCACCCCCATGGCTGTGGAATGCGTATACAACATACGATATAATGTGTCAATTGGTTTTTATAAATTATATCTTGCGCTCTCTCGCCGAACTTGTCGGAGGATTTATTCAACAGCAACGGGCTCGACGACCTCGTCGTCCTTGCATCCGCTTGCTTCCAGCCGACTTTCCGCGTGATATGATTCAGCGCTAGGAAATAGGAACAGCCGTGACGAACACATCGAGGACCAGGGTAGTTCCGCACGTGGCCAACCGGTCGGGGGCGAGTGGTGAGCACGGGCTCGGCAAGGCTGGGCCTATTCCGCGCCAGTCTCTTGCAGCGGCCGTAGTCGAGCGTCTGCGCGAGAGAATTCTGAATGGCGACCTGCGGGAGGGCCAGCAACTGCGGCAGGATGCGATCGCCGCGGATTTTCAGATCAGCCGTATCCCCGTACGCGAAGCGTTGAGCCATCTTGCCGCGGAGGGACTGATCACGATCGTCGCCAACCGCGGAGCTATCGTTTCGGCGCTGTCGCCCGAGGAAATCGGCGAGCTCTTCGAAACGCGCGCTGTGCTCGAGTGCTATATGCTTCGCCACGCAATTCCGAATCTAACCGAGCAGGACTTTGAACGAGCGGAGGACATCCTTCGCGAGTTCGAGGAATCGCTCGAGGATGAGTCGGAAGCCAAATCGTGGGGACAGCGGAACTGGCTGTTTCACTCAACTCTCTACGCGCCGGCCCGCCGTCCTGTGATGATGGGCTTTTTGAAAACACTGAATCATAATTGCGACCGTTACACCCGTCTTCACCTGGTTTTCACGCGAAACCTTCATCTCGCGGGGGAAGCACACCGCAAGCTGCTCGACGCATGCCGCACGCGCGACCCAGAAATCGTAGGCGACGCTTTGTGGAGTCACATCATGGATGCCGGTCAATATCTGAAGGAATTCATCGCGCGCCACCGCGAGCAGCGCCTATAGCAGCTTCGTTTCGAAGCCGAGAAGCTGACGCACGGGGAAGCGCCCACGACTTAATTTTATTTTTGTACATCTAGCCAATTGTCATAGAAATGTGATATTAAGTTAGCTAGAGCGAATCTCGGCATACGCAGCAGAGCGAAATCAAACTGCCAAAACCACGCTAGGGCGACGCGGAATTCGGTTTCCGCCCTCTACGCAGCAACTCGTTTCACACATTCCGACGCCGTGGGCACGCTTTTACGTTAACCCAAATACTATGTACCGTGTTGTTTAATATAAATTATCGCTGTAACATTAAACAGCCCGCGCTTTAGCTATGAAGGATCGGCGATGCCCATCTCTCGTCCAGCGGAACTTGAATTCGAGCGAGACTTAGCCCTGCGTAAGCTATTCCATATTTCTCACGACGGCATTCTGGTTTTTGGCGATCGAGGCCGGAAATTGCTCGATGCGAATCTGCAAGTGGTGAAAACGCTTGGATATTCACGCGCCGAGTTGCGGGCCCTAAGCGTCGACCGAATTTTCGCCGATCAAAAAGCCATTCAGAGGTTCTTTGACTCGTTGTGGAGCGAACCAGTCCGAACCACAAAGCGGAAATCGTTGGAGCAGATTGCTTGCCGGCACAAGTCCGGCCGTATCGTGGGGGCGAGTCTTTCTGCGTCCATGATATTGCACTGTGGCCAGCCGGCTGCCCTGGTCGTCATCGGCGAAAGGCTTCGCCGCCGTTACACGAACGATTTCCTGCGCAACCAAGCGAAGCTCTCCGGGTTGCTGCACACGGTCACCGGCACGACGATCGGCATCCGAAATCTGCAGCATGATGTTCGAGACTGGCTCCGCAGGATCTGCCGTCAGGCTCAATTGCCGGTTGGGCATGTCCGTATTCTGGCGGGCGACTTCGTTGGATCGCCGGGCGAAATCGACGTCTGGCATATTAAGCCGGCGCACCAATTCAAGTCCGTTCGTGAGAATCCCAGTCGGATCGCGTTTCCGGAAGACTTCCGCAATCGCGTCACGTCGACGCGCATGCCTGAGATCGTTCCTGACATTGAGCGGGATCCACACTTCGCCGTTTCTGAATTTCACAACTTGAACCTACGCTCGGCAGTCGCCATCCCAGTGACTGTTGAACAGAGGGTTAGCGCGATCTCCGAATTCTTCTCACCCAGACTTCTGGAGGAAGATCCTCTTCTGGTGGACGTTCTCGAATGCCTGGGACGCGAGTTAGGCTACGTCTTGTGGCACCACGCAATATCGGTGAAAGCGATGAGAGAACAAGACGAGGAGCGTCGACGACTGGCCCGTGACCTGCACGATACTACTGCGCAGGGACTCGCAATGATGATTCTCGAACTGGGACGAGTCGAAAAGGAATCCGACGCCTTGACTATAGAGGCGCGCACCGCTGTGGTGCAGAGCATCGAACTTGCGCGGCGAAGTCTTGCGGAGGTGCGAACCTTTTCCTATTTGCTGCATCCTCCTATGCTGGACGAAATGGGATTGCTGTCTGCGGTTCAGATTTTTGCAGAAGGTTTTTCCCGACGAAGCGACATTCGGATCGAAACCGAGCTGCCTGATTCCTTACCGCGCATGCCGCCCGATTGGGAAATGGCTCTTTTTAGAACAGTTCAGGAAGGGCTGACCAACGTCCGACGGCACTCTCACAGTCGAACAGCGGCAATCCGGTTGAGGATCGGGGGTGGCATTGCGAACTTGGTCGTGGAAAACGAAGGAGCGTCTGTGCCGCCGTTGAGTATGGGAGGGCTGCCCCCAGAACACGTTGGAGTGGGAATTGCCGGGATGCGCGAACGCCTGCGGGTGTTCGGCGGCGATGCGGTGCTTTATTCCCGCGAAAACTTGACCGTGCTTGAAGTTACAGTACCTCTGCCCAGACCGCTTTCGTCGGCTGTCGAGCTTAACGCCGTCTAGTCTTGACGGAATTTATGCACAACGTATTGCGCCACTGCGGACCCGTCTGATACATTCACCTTCTGGCCGTCGTCCCCCAGGGTGAGTTCGAAGTTTCCGAATTGCGTTTGTCAGTGGGCCGCGTGTGGGATCGTCCCCTCCAGCTAGCGCCGTCCGGGAGGGGTGTCTCGTGCCTCACACAATTCTGGTCGTGGATCAGAACCAGGAGATGCGCGGCAAAGTACGTTCGTTGTTGGAGAGCGCCGGTTGGCACGTCGTGGGCGAGGCCGGCGACGGACAAGATGCTATTGAGAAGGCGCAACGGCTGGGCCCCGACTTGATCATTCTCGATCTATCCCTGCCGATCAAGAACGGGCTCGAAATCTCGGCGGAAATTCTGACGAATCTCCCGCGCACTAAAATCCTGATATTTACGATCCACGAGGCGGAGGAAATAAGGAGAGAAGCATTGCGCGCCGGCGTGCACGGCTACGCGCTGAAAAGTTCGTCCAGCACCGAACTGATTAAGCAGGTAAAGAGCCTGCTCGACGGCAAAGAATAGCGGGAATGCCGTCGGCGGGAAAGTGCTACGTTTCCGCGTCAGCTTTTCTGTGAGGGGCGGCTCCGGCACAGTTCTTGGAAGTCCCCTGTTGCGGTGTTCGACTGTATATAGTATACAGACGGCCGTTGCCAGGGGAGTTGCTATGCGCTCGGTTTTCCTGCCGTTGCCTTCAACCACAGCAAAGCAGTCACACCGCCAGCGACACATCAGCAGATCCAGGAACAGTCGATTCGCATTAGCATATGTCGCTCTCACCGTTTTTTCGCTCGTGGTCGTCGCATGGCGAGCGGCGGACGCAGCACGTAATGCCGGCGATGTGGTAAAGGTGGATCCCTCCCTTCTGGCGGGATTACACTGGCGCTCGATTGGGCCAGCGGTCTTTGGAGGGCGCGTTGTCGACGTGGCGGGGGTGCCAGGGAATCCGAACATCATCTATGTGGCTCATTCGTCCGGAGGCCTCTGGAAATCGACAAACGGCGGCACAACGTTCGAATCGATCTTCAACGACGGCAATACGCTCGCGCTGGGGGCGATCGCGCTCGATCCAGACAATCCGGACGTGGTGTATGCCGGCACTGGCGAAGGGACGGTGCGCAATACCGCCTCGTATGGCGATGGAATCTATAAGACGCTCGACGGCGGCAAAACTTGGGAGCACCTCGGCCTCGAGAACACGGAACGCTTCGCGCGCATTGTGGTGAATCCCCTCAACACCAAGATTGTCTTCGCCGCGGCCATGGGTCACGAGTTCGGGCCGAATACCGAGCGTGGGCTCTATCGTTCCACCGACGGAGGAAGCACCTGGAAAAAGGTCCTATACGTTAACGACACGACCGGCGCAAGCGATGTAACGCTCAATCCAACGAATCCCAATGTTGTCTTCGCGGGAATGTACGACTATCTCCGGCAACCCTGGCACTTTCGCAGCGGCGGGCCAGGCAGCGGATTATACCGGTCGACCGATGGCGGAGGCACGTGGGTGAAGCTGACCGATCCGGCGCTGGACAACGGTCTGCCTCCCGGACCCCTTGGGCGCATCGATGTTCGAGTCAGCCGCAGCAATCCCCGTGTCGTTTACGCGGTGATCGAGTCGCGCGAAGGGGTATTGTGGCGTTCGGACGACGGTGGCGATCACTGGCGTCTGGTGAACAACAACCACCGTATCAATTCGCGCCCATTTTACTTTTCAAACATTCGTATCGATCCCGTGGACGAAAATCGAATCTATGTTCTCGCTGTTTATCCGCAAATTTCGGAGGACGGGGGCAAAACCTTTCGCGACATTCCCTACAACGATTGGTTCGGCGACACGCACGCGCTATGGATCGACCCCACAAATCCTTCGCGCCTGCTCGGTGGGAGCGATGGCGGATTTTTTATTTCGAATGATCGCGGGGCAACGTGGGATTTTGTTAACAACATGCCCATGGCGCAGGCGTATCACGTGGCGCTCGACATGGCGGACCCTTATCACGTGCTGGGAGGCTTCCAGGATCACGAAATGTGGCGCGGTCCAAGCGACCGTTGGAACGTAACGGGCGCGCGCGCGGGCGACTGGCGACGCATGCGAGGTCATGCGGACGGAACGTCCATCGTGGCTGATCCGCGAGACCCGAACATCGTCTATTACGTTGGCCAGGGCGACATGACGCGCTTCGATTGGCGCACGCATGAAGAACGGTATATTCAGCCATATCCCGTCGCCTCAGCCGGAACCGGCGACAACATGCTGAAGTACCGTTTCAATTGGAATTCTCCGATTTTGATGTCGCGCTTCAATCCAGACGTTATTTATCACGCGGCAAACGTCGTATTTAAAACGACCGATGGTGGCGATTCGTGGACCGCCATCAGCCCCGACCTCACGACAAATAATCCGGAGGAGGAGAAGCTGAGCGGCGGTCCGATCACTCCCGACAATTCGACTGCCGAGTTTCATTGCACGATTGTGTCTCTGGCGGAAAGTCAGTTCGATCCCAACACGCTGTGGGCCGGAACAGACGACGGGAATCTGCAAGTAACACGCGACGCCGGCGCGCATTGGACAAACGTGATCGGCAATATCAAAGGACTCCCGAAGGAAAGCTGGGTCACTTCGATCAACACATCGTATGCCAACGCCAAGACCGTGTACGTTTCATTCGACCGGCACATGATGGATGACTTCGCGCCCTACGCGTATGTCACTCATGACGGCGGCGACACATGGACGCGAATTTCGAACGGGCTCAGCGGATACGTTCATATCGTTGCTCCTGATCCCAAGCAGCCAGATCTGATTTATGCCGGCACAGAACTCGGCTTCTACGCTTCGTTCGACGATGGTCAGAATTGGACCGACTTGCGCCTCGGCCTTCCGCATCTGCCCGTCTACGATTTGAAAGTTCACCCGCGCGACAACGATTTGGTAATCGCCACTCACGCTCGCGGCTTTTACATCCTGGACGATGCAACTCCGCTTCAGCAACTCGCTGCAGCGATGCAAAAGAAAGTTGTCCTCTTTCCGCCCGCGAGAGGCACACGTTACAACCGTTGGAGCGACACGAGCACCCTCGGCTCGCAAATGTGGACCGCGCGCAACCGGCCTTATGGATGCATCATTTCGTACTACCTGGCGCAGCCCGCTTCCGGAAATCGTGTTGCAGTCTCCATCTTGGACGCAAAGGGCCGCCTGATCCGCACGATGGACCGCCCCGGAATGCAAGGTGTCAACCGGATTGCCTGGAATCTTCAGGAAGACCCGCGGTTCGGTATCGCCTCTGGCTGGCAGAAAGCATGGCGCGATCCCATGCTGCAAGGCGTGCGCGTTCTGGCGGGAGAATATGTCGTCCGGCTGCAAACTGCAGGAGAGACTGTCGAGGCCAAGGCGACTGTGCGGCTCAATCCAAATGTGCACGTGAGCGCAGCGGATATGGAGCTGAACTACGCGACCGTGAAGCGTCTCGAACGAATATCGTACGAAATGGACGAATCGATGAACCGAATCCGCCATATCGACGCGCAGCTGGACGCAATCGAGCAATCCGTATCAGATCCCGCGATCAAACAAGCAGGACAACAGATACAGAAGCAACTCACGGCAGTCCAGGACGACATCCAGCCGCCCTGGACCGACCCAGAGCATCTCAATCTCCGAACCAAAGTTCGCGAACTATTGGTTCAGGTCGACGGCTATTCCGGCAAACCCACGGTTCCGCAGGAAAAATACACTGAAGTCTTCGGAGATCAGTGGCAGGGAGTAATGCAGCGACTGAACGGCGTGATCAACGGCCCGCTCGCGGAGCTAAACAAGCAGCTGGCGGCAGACCACGTGCCTTACATTTCGTCGGCGCCTTCGATGGAACGTCCATCAATATTTTGATCGAAATTCGGAGAATGTGCTATGAAACCGCCCAAATCTGACTGGAGCAAAGCCCCACGCGAAGCAATCTCGCGGCGGCAATTTGGCCGGAAAGCTGCCGTCGCCGCCGCAGCGACGTTTACCGTTCCCGCTTTGCTGCAGGCCGGTGCCACGAGTCCGGAAGCTGTGCGTCTTCAGGAGAAAAAGCCTGAGCCGCTCGAAGGGTTGACTCCGGAGCAGACGGCGGAAGTCGACGCGCGGCTGGCGAACATCCTGCGCAGGTACGGGAGCCGCTTCAACGATGACCAGAAAGCCCGTCTGCGCCGCATCCTCGCCCAGAACGAGCGCATGATGGGGCCTGTTCGCGCGTTTTCGCTCGAGAACGGCGATCCACCCGCGAGCGTGCTGCGAATCCGGTTCGACAACCCGGAGCCCATGGAGAGAAAGGAGAGGCTCTAGTCATGTTCGGTGAAGACATCCTCTACCTTTCTGTGCGCGAACTCGGAGATTGCATTCGCAAGAAAGAAATCTCTCCCGTGGAACTTGCCGAAAGCTATCTCGACCGCAGCGAGCGTATTGGGCCCAAGCTTAGCGCGTTTGCGACGGTCACACGCGATTTGGCGCTGAAACAGGCGCATGCCGCCGAAGCGGAAATCGCGTCGGGTCACTATCGCGGGCCACTGCATGGCGTCCCGTACGCATTGAAGGATCTCGTTGCAGTCGAAGGCTATCCAACCACGTGGGGTGCGCGTCCATTCGCGAACCAAAGGTTCGACTACAACGCGACGATTGTAGAGCGGTTGAACCGTGCCGGCAGCGTCTTGATCGGCAAAGCGGCGATGATCGAGCTGGCCGGTGGCCTCGGATACACATCGGCCTTCGCTTCCCTCACCGGCCCGGCGCGAAACCCATGGAACACGGATCGGTGGACGTGCGGCTCATCGAGCGGCTCTGGCGCCGTTGTTTCCGCCGCGCTTGCGCCGTGGGCCATCGGTTCCGATACGCGCGGTTCGACGATTTGTCCCGGCGCCTGGTGCGGTATTTCCGCCATGCGGCCCAGCTTCGGTCGCGTCAGCCGCCACGGTGCGATGGCGATTGCATGGTCAATGGACAAACTCTGCCCTATGTCACGCACTGCCGACGATTGCGGGATCATCCTGTCCGTTATTGCGGGGCAGGATGGGAAGGACATCGATTCGCTTCCGGGCCAATTCTGGTATCCGCAGCCGGACTTGGAGCCCAAAATGCCTCTGCGCATCGGCCGCCTTACCAATGCATGGAACCACCTCGAACCCGGCCTCGACGACGCGGTCAACGCCAGCCTAAAGATAATGGAGCAGAACGGCTGTCATGTTTCGGACGCCGCCATTCCGGATGGTCCTTATGAAGAGGTTGCTGAATTGACAATTCAAATGGAGGCAGTTTCCGCCTTCCAGGACTTGATCGAATCGGGCCGCTGCTTCGAGCTGGAGGACCCGCTCGGCAGAATTAATGGCTACGCTGGTCTGCAGTTCACCACGCAGGATTACCTGCAAGTTCAGCGCGTGCGCACGTTCCTGCAGGAGCGAGTCGACCGGCTTTTCGACAACTACGATGTGCTCGCCACCGCCGGCGAATCGAGCGCCGCGTCGCCGATCAAAGAGGTTGACGACGAATCGCGTCCTCGTCGCGCCGAGTCGCGTTCCCCCAGACCCTATCGCATCGAAGAACGTGCTCCCGATGGCATCTCCAGCCTCTGCGGCTTGCCTGCGCTGACGGTTCCATGCGGCTTCAGCAATGAAAATCTTCCGTTTGGCGTTCAGTTCATCGGCCGGGCTACGAACGACCACGCAGTGATCGCTGCTGCTCGGCTGTATCAGGCTCACACGGATTGGGAACGGAAGCGCCCGCCGATCGGGTAAGCGTCTTGCGGAAGCCTGGTGTTGTTATTTTTTCACGCCTCCCGCAACTCGGCACCGAGGTATGGTCCAATTTAACTTAAGCTCGAAGATTTGGAGGTCGCCCGTGACAACCGTCGAAGCCCTTAATGCGAAAAATAAGTTAAGGGCGCTGCTTGACCGGGTCGAGCGTGGCGAGGAGGTCGTCGTTACGCGCCACGGAAAACCTGTGGCATGGCACGCCTGGTTCCAAAACGGGGAGAGAGTTGACCGCTCTGAAGCCCGAGCGGCACTCGGTCGGATTCGATCGCGTGCGGCCGCAGTTGCAATGCAATCCTTCGATTGGAGTTCCCGGAAGAACGATCAGTATGCGGGGCAGCCATGAGTATTGTGCTCGACAGTTTGGCGACTAGAGCCGCGGCGGTTCTCGGGTAACAGCTTCCTCTGCAAAGCAGGGAACTTACGATGCCCGATTACGTCGGAGCAATCGATCAAGGCACAACCAGCACTCGCTTTATTGTCTTTGATCGCGATGCTCGGGTCGTCGCGGTCGCGCAGAGGGAACATCAACAAATCTATCCTCGCGCCGGCTGGGTGGAACACGACGCTGAAGAAATCTGGACTCGCACGCAGGAAGTTCTACAAGCCGCGCTAACGGAGGCAAAACTGCGTGCGAACGATCTGGCCGCTATCGGCATCACGAACCAGCGCGAAACTACCGTCATTTGGGATCGTCGCACCGGCCGGTCCATCGCAAACGCCATCATGTGGCAGGACACACGCACCGCAGGTCTCGTCGACGAGCTTTCACGCGATGGTGGGCAGCACCGCTTTCGAGCATCCACCGGCCTTCCTCTCGCCACCTATTTCAGTGGTCCGAAGATTTGCTGGATGCTGGATCACGTTTCTGGTTTGCGTGAGCGAGCTGAGAATCGCGACGTTCTTTTCGGAACGATCGACAGCTTTCTCCTCTGGCGCTTGACGGGGGGCGTTCAGGCAGGCATCCACGCGACGGACGTTACCAACGCCAGCCGCACGCAATTGATGAACATACGAACGCTTCAGTGGGACAGGCAGATCCTAGCCGCACTCCGCATTCCCGCTGCGATTCTGCCGCAAATCCGATCGAGCAGCGAAATCTACGGCGAAGCAAAATGTGCGCCGATAGAAGGTGTTCCGATTGCAGCGATGCTCGGAGACCAGCAGGCGGCGCTCGTGGGCCAAGCTTGCTTTGAGGTTGGCGAAGCAAAGAATACGTATGGCACCGGTTGCTTTCTCTTGATGGGCACCGGCGAAGCGCCTGTCGAGTCGACGCACGGACTGATCACTACGGTCGGCTACAAATTTGGCGAGCAGCCCGCCAAGTACGCGTTGGAAGGAAGCATCGCGATCACAGGCGCGCTGGTTCAATGGCTACGCGACAATTTGGGCCTGATCGAACGCAGTGCAGACATTGAGCGGCTCGCGCAAACCGTTGTGGACAATGGCGGCGTCTACTTTGTGCCGGCGTTTTCGGGCCTGTTCGCGCCGCACTGGAAGCCGGATGCGCGAGGAGTCATCGTTGGGCTCACTCGCTACGCGAACAAGGGACATATCGCCCGCGCGGTTCTGGAAGCGACCGCATTCCAGGTGCGCGAAGTCGTGGAGGCAACTGAGAAGGACTCGAAGATCGCGCTCGGAATCCTGCGCGTCGACGGCGGAATGGCTGCGAATGACCTGCTCATGCAAATTCAGGCAGACATACTAGACCGGACCGTCGTTCGATCAGCGATACAGGAAACGACCGCTCTCGGTGCCGCATTCGCTGCGGGACTGGGGGTCGGGTTTTTCACCGGCACCGATGAAATCCGCTCGCTTTGGAAAGCGGGAAAACGCTTCGAGCCGAAGATGGACGCGACGCAACGCGAACAACTCTACAAATCCTGGCAAAAAGCCGTCACCCGTTCGTTCGATTGGGTCGATTGAGGTCTACGTCGAGCATAGTTTACGTCGGAGTGCCAGCTTACAGGGCGTGATATGCAGGCCGGACCCGTCAGCGCAAGGTTTCCTGCAAATCTATCGGTTGCATCGAAACTGTCGATTGTACACATGCGGAGAAACTGGGTTACTTATCTGCAATGCGCGAGTTCGTCCCGGAATTTTCCGCGGACCATGACGCCTGCGGTGTCGGGTTTGTCGCCCAACTTGGCGCGTCGCCATCACGCGGTGTTATCGACCGGTCGCTCACTGCTCTCGCACGTCTTGCCCATCGTGGCGGAGTAGACGCCGACGGGCTAAGCGGCGACGGCGCGGGCCTTCTTCTTCCGATTTCCCAGGGCTTCTTTCGTTCCGTTGCACAAGCCATTCGTCTTGATGTTCCGCAGAATTTTGGCCTCGGCATGGCCTTCATCGACCCGGCGCGCGAGAGCGAAGCCTGCGCGGCCGTCGAAAGGTGTTCCAACGAAACAGGCATTTGTTGTCTGGGCTGGCGAAGCGTTCCCACGGAGCCCTCGATACTTGGTCCTCGCGCCGCTTCGACTCTTCCTCTGATCCGCCAATGTTTTTTCTCTGCCGCTGGTTCCGAAAGCGATCTCGAGCGTGCGTTATTTTTCCTGCGGAAACGCATCGAGGCGGAAGCGTCTGGCAGCATCTACTTCTCATCGCTTTCCTCGCGCACCATCGTTTACAAGGGGCTCCTCGCCCCGCTCCAGCTTCGCGAATTTTATCCGGACCTCGACCATCCTGATTTCAAAGCGGCCTTCGCTGTATTTCACCAGCGCTACTCGACCAACACGCGGCCGACGTGGACGCTTGCGCAGCCTTTCCGCTTCGTCGCGCACAACGGCGAAATCAACACGATCGGCGCGAACCGCAGGTGGATCCGCGCGCGCACCGAAAAACTTCGCGCCGAGTTCGGTGCGGATGAGTGGTTCCATCCTCTCGAAGAGGGTGTGAGCGATTCGGCGAGCTTCGACAATGCGCTCGAAATTCTCTTGCGACGCGGGTACAACGCCGCGGCGGCAATGCTTCGTCTCGTACCCCCCGCAACGAAATGGAACGAACGGCCGGACCGCGCGGACCGCGTTGTCCGCAACTTCCTTCAGCGCGAAGCCCGCGAACAGGAACCGTGGGACGGCCCAGCGGCGCTCGTTTTCAGCGACGGCCGGTTCGTCGGCGCCAAACTCGATCGCAATGGCTTGCGCCCCCTGCGCTACACGCTAACTGAAAATGGCCTTCTTGTTCTTGGTTCGGAAGCGGGGCTTGCGGATTTCGCCGGCGAGCCTATTGCAGAGCGCCGCCGGTTGGGTCCGGGCGAATTGCTTCTCGTCGACTCGGCTACTGGGCAGATCTATCGCGATAAGGGAATCGCGCGCCTGCTCGAATCGACGGTCGAAAGTGGCCGTTCAGCGAACCCTTCGCGCATAAAGCCGGCCAAAGCCCTCGGCGCGTCGAAAATCAAAGACGCCAAGCGCATCGCATCGGCGCTAGGTTGGACCGAAGACCAATTCAAGTTGCTGTTTCAGCCTCTCGGGCTCGAGGGCAAAGAAGCGATCTGGAGCATGGGCGACGATGCGCCTCCGGCCTTCGTCTCCGCTGCGCGGCGTCCCCTGTGGGATTACTGCAAGCAGCGATTCGCGCAAGTTACCAATCCGGCGATTGATCCTCTGCGCGAAGCGCACGTCATGTCGCTCGACGTCTACATCGGCGCGAACGTGACGCTCGATTCGCCGCTGATCGACGCGCGCCAGTTGCGCCAGCTCGCGTCGCGGCTCGGCCAATCTTGCACGATCGACTTCACGTTCGACGTTTCCGGCGGAACAGACGCCGCCGTCGCCGCAATCGATCGCGTCCGCGCTGAAGCGCGCGCGGCAGCTAGCAGCAAATCCGGTTTCGTATTGCTGACTGATCGCGCAGTCTATTCCGAACGTGCAGCTTTGCCCGCCTTGCTTGCCTGCGCGGCCGTCTGGAACGAATTGGTTAAGCGCGGCGCGTCCGACGTTCCTCTCATCGTTGAAAGCGGGCAGGTGATCGAAACACATCATGTCGCCCTGCTGATCGCCGCCGGTGCGACTGCCGCGTTGCCGTATCTCGCCCTTCAATTTTCCGAAATTCTCAAGCCGGGCGGAGCGAAGAAGTACCGCGCGGCCGTGGAAGCCGGCCTGCGCAAAGTTCTCGCCCGCATGGGCATCTCGACCATCGCCAGTTATCGCAACAGCCACCTCTTCGAAGTCGTTGGCTTGGACGAGAAGCTTCACTCGGAGTTCTTCGAGAACGCTTCCGCCGCGCTCGGCGGCAAGGCGCTTCGTGAAATTCTCCAGGATGCGCTGACGCGTCACGCGGAAGCATTCGATCCGTCAGCCCGTGAGCTTAATGACGCAGGCCTCTACCGGTTTCGCCAAACGGGCGAGCGCCACTCGAATTCGCCTGAACTCGTTCGGCGCATGCACCGCTACATCAAGTCGCCGACGCCTGAAGCTTATGCTTCCTTCAAGCAACTGGCTGACGCGCGCGAACCTGTCGCGATTCGCGACCTGATCGAGATCGTCCCGGGCAAAGCCAGTGCGATCGCGCTCGGCGCCGTGCAGCCCGAATCGGAAATCCTGTCGCGCTTTTCGACGCAGGCCATGTCGCTCGGAGCCCTCGGACCCGAGGCGCATCGCACGCTGGCTATCGCAATGAACCGGCTCGGCGCGAAAAGCAACACCGGTGAAGGCGGCGAAGATCCAGACGTCTATCGTCTCGAACCGGACGCCAACAATCGCATCAAGCAAGTAGCCTCCGCGCGATTCGGCGTCACGGCGGAATATCTCGTCCGCGCAGACGAACTGGAAATCAAAATGGCTCAGGGCTCGAAGCCCGGCGAGGGCGGCCAGCTTCCCGCAGCGAAAGTGAATGCCTATATCGCGCGTCTGCGTCACGCCGTGCCTGGGATGTCGCTCATCTCCCCGCCGCCTCACCATGACATTTACAGCATCGAAGACCTCGCGCAGTTGATCTACGACCTTCGTGCGATCAATCCTGGCGCCCGCATAGGCGTGAAACTCGTGTCGGGTGCCGGCGTTGGAATTATCGCTGCTGGAGTCGCCAAAGCCGGCGCCGACGTGATCACCATTTCCGGGTTCGATGGCGGCACAGGCGCTTCGCCTCTTACTTCCATCAAGAACACGGGCCTGCCCTGGGAAGTGGGCTTGCGCGAAGCTCATCGCGCGCTGATTCAGACTGGTTTCCGCGCGCGCGTGCGCTTGCGAGTCGATGGCGGCTTTAAGTTCGGCCGCGACGTGATCCTCGGTGCGCTTCTCGGTGCGAACGAGTTCGGGTTCGGCACCTCCGCGCTGCTCGCAATCGGTTGCGTGATGGCCCGCCAGTGCCACCTGAACACTTGCCCTGCAGGCATTGCCACGCAGGACGAAACGATGCGCACGCGCTTCAATGGCACACCTGAGATGGTGATTGCCTATTTCCGCGGTGTCGCTGCGGAAGTCCGCGAGCGGCTCGCCACGTTGGGTGCGCGTTCGCTCGACGAGATCGTCGGAGCGACCCAATTCCTCGCGCCGCGCACAGATTCTGCGGCATCCGCTGTCAGTACGCTGCTTGCTCCAGCGCCGGAGCCGCCCGCTCGCATATCTGAAAGCGGTCGCGACGCCGTCGGCGTTCATGGCGAACTGATCCGTCGGTTCTCCGGACTTCTGTCCGGCAAATCGCAGCCCGACTCGTCGCCATCCGCCCCGTCGCGCGCGCCCCGTCGCATTATTTTCCCGATCGCGAACTCCGATCGCACCGTAGGTGCCCACCTTAGCGGCGAAGTTCTCCGCAGCACATCGTTCGAAGGCTTGGGCGATGGCATGATCGACTGCGAATTCCGCGGCGTCGCTGGCCAAAGCTTTGCCGCGTTCCTCATTTCCGGCTTGTGCTTCCGCTTGCGCGGAGAAGCGAACGACTATGTCGGCAAGAGCCTGAGCGGTGGCACGATCGCCATATCCGCCGGCGCCGCTGCATCTCGGCGCGGCGATGTGCTCGCGGGCAACACGGTTCTCTACGGCGCCACGAGCGGCGAGCTGTACATCGCGGGACGGGCCGGCGAGCGCTTCGCCGTTCGCAACAGCGGGGCGCTTGCTGTTGTCGAAGGTCTCGGCGACCACGGCTGCGAATACATGACCGCCGGAGTCGTTCTCATCCTTGGCGACAGCGGCGTGAACCTCTGTTCCGGAATGACTGGCGGCCTCGTCTATGCGCCCGATCGCTCCGTTGCAAAACGCAACTACAACCCCGAATTCGTGCGCTGCCCGGCATTCGAAGAGCAAAACCCACCCTCGTTCGCCACGTCAACGGAAGACGCCTCCGGGATGCCCGCCTGGAGCGAAGTCGACGACGATCAGGAGGACTTGTGGCTCCGGCGCGTTTTGCGCGAGCACGTTCGCCTCACTGGAAGCCCTCGGGCTCGCCGCCTGCTGAATTCAACGGCTCGCCTTCCGCTCGTCCGGCTGGAGCCCGTCCATTTACCTTGTTCCATCGCAAAAACATGGGAGCCGATTCTGAATCGCCTCGAACAGCAGGAAATGATCGCACTAGCGGCCGCGGAAAAAGGATCTAGCCTTCGAGTACGGGTGCCGGCAGTTCCCTCGGACGCGTCTGCGATCACCTTGCACGCGGCGCGAGCCACAGCCGGCGCGGAAAGCGCGAATCCGAGAATCGTGTCGGACGCCGGAACAGATTCCGTCATCAAGCCGCGCTGAGGTCCCTCCGTCCGTGAAGCCTTCATCGAAGCTCCGGCTCTCGGCCTTTGCTATAATTCACGGCTAAATCGACAGCTGTCGAGCCAAGACATGGATTTCGATCATCTGGTCACATTCGTCGAGATTGCAAAGCAGGGAAGCTTTTCCCGCGCGGGACAGAAACTGTTTCGTTCTCAGCCCGCCGTGAGCGCACAGATTCGTCTGCTCGAGCAGGAATATGGACAGAAGCTGTTCGACCGCGTGGGCAAGTCCATTCAACTCACTTCCGCGGGCGAAGCGCTGCTCGAATACGCCGGCAAACTTCTTACGCTGCGCAACGAATCGCTTCGCGCCGTTGCCGATCAAGCCAGCACTCCGCGCGGTACGCTCGCCATCGGAGCCAACGAAGCCACCTGCCTTTACGTTTTGCCGAATATCTTTGCGGAATACCATCGCCTCCACCCGAACGTTCAGATCAGCATCTACCGCAATTTCAGCCACAAAGTAATCGAGAAGATCGAAAGCGGCACCATCGACGTCGGCGTCGTCACGCTGCCCGTAAAGTCGCCCAGCCTTCGCGTCCATCCGATTTTTCGCGACCGCATCATGCTGATGACCAGCCCGTCTAATCCGCTGGCAAAGATGAAAACGGTCACCAGCGCTCAGATCGCCGAACAGCCGCTCATTTTCCCGAAGACAGGTTTCATGCGCCAGGTTCACGACAAGCAGTTTCGCCCGTTCCGTTCGCGCCTGCACATCACGATGGAACTGCCGAGCGTCGGCATGATCAAGCGGTTTGTCGCCGCTGGCCTCGGTGTTTCCCTCATCAGCGAAAGCTTCGTTCGCGACGAAGTGCGCGCGGGAAAAGCGAAACTGATCCCTGTTTCGGACATGGACGTGTGGCGCGAACTGGGAGTCGTCTACCGGCGCGACCGCACTCTGCCGCGCTCCGCGATGGCCTTCGTCAACATGGTTCGTCAGGGGACCGATTATCATCCTGACGGCCACGGCGCCGTGAAAACGTGATCCGAATTCGGTGATACGCCGGGATCTCTGAAGATGAAGCGCAAGGCCGCGCGCGTCGAGTAAGAATCGCCGCCACATCTCTGCTCAACGGTGCCTCCTTCTCTGAATTTCGTTTTCTGGTGGATTCCCTGTAGATTTTTTGGAGGTTTCCTGTAGAATCGGCTTGGTCGGGCAGGGAGAGGCAGTAAACGCTTACCGGGCGTTCACGCCGCAGTCATCGGGCACCAAAACTCCGATGTTTAATTCCTTGGCCCGGATTTTTCTGACTGGGCTATTGGAAAATGACGCCGAATTCCCAAAAACTGTTTGAGTCGATGCAGGGTTTAACCTTCTGTTTTCTGCTGTTTATTCTGGAGCAGGGCGAAAAGTTCGTTCGCAGCACGAAACTCTTCTTCCAGTTCCCGGCTTGAGAGATTTCTCCGCAGGTGATCAATTTCCTGCGCGAGCCGCTCCAACGCGCGCGACACGTTTTCGCGATTCGCGATGAAGACGTCGCGCCACACCCCATACGGACTTCCCGCCAGTCGCAGTGTATCTTGCAGCCCCTTTCCCGCGAGCGTAAGCGGCAAGCCTGTTTCGTCCAGTTCGCCCGACACCACTCGCGCAAGGGCCACAGCAAGCAGTTGCGGCAGGTGCGAGACGACGCCCACCGCCCAGTCGTGCGTATCCGCATCGCACCACACAGGCTTCGCGCCAATTGCACGAAGCAGGCCGGCGAATGCCTGCACGCGCGGATCGGAATCGTCTTCGGCCCCAATCAGCGCATACGGCGCGCCGGCAAAAATCTCGGCATCCGCATTCTCGATGCCCGACACTTCTCTTCCTGCCATGGGATGCCCGCCGAGGAATCGCGTGCCGTTCGCGAAGCGCGAACCCGCTTCTTTGCAGACAATCGTCTTGGCGCCGCACGCGTCGGTGATCAGCGAACCAGATTCGGCACTCGCGGCGATAGTGGGGAAAGCTGCGATTGTCGCGCCAATAGGCAAGCCGACGTACACCAGGTCGGCCCCACGAACCGCGTTTTCCAACGTTGAGGCCGGTTCTTGCACGGCACCGCGCGCGACAGCGCGTTGAAGCACGTCTGGCCGATCGAAGCCGATGACCGCGATGTCGGGAAAGTGCCGCCGGAGAGCTAAGCCGAATGAGCCGCCAATCAGGCCGCTCCCGACGATGGCCACACGGCGAAAGGGAATTGAATGAGGCATGCGCTAGATCATACGGAGAAACGAGCCGAACTTCGAGGTGCCAACGCGGCACCGGTCTTGCGGCCAGTCCGCAGCGTGATTTTCCGTTTCGCCGCGCCGCGAGCCCCCGATAAATCAGGAAGCGCCCCGTCGGTTAGCCGGCAGCGTGTGCGCTGGACTCACCCGCCGAATCCAGCACCTCAACCTGCGTGACGTCCTCCAGCTTTTCAATCTGGCGAACGAATGCAGGGGCTGAACGCTCGGCTTTCACCGTCATGCGCACGTCCATGAAGCGCCCGTCCGCGGACGAGTCGGCATTCACGCTGAGCAGATCGAAGCGACGGCGCCTCGTCATGCTCAGGACTCGCAGCAGAGCGCCCTCCTCGTTCTTGACGCGCAGTTGCAGTGTAAGTGTGCTCACGACGCAACTCGGTCGAGCATTTCGGAGTTGGTCTTGCCGGGACCGACGATTGGCCACACGTTTGCCATTTGATCGATCACCACGTGAGCCATCACGGGGCCTCGCGTCGCGAGCAAATTGTCGATCGCATCCTCGATGTGTTCCTTGCTTTCGACGCGGAACGCGGGAATACCCATCGATTCAGCCACGCGCGAGAAGTCCGGATTGTCGGACAGGTCAACTTCGCTGTAACGCTCTGAATGGAACAGCTCCTGCCACTGGCGGACCATGCCGAGCGCACGATTGTCGAACAGCACAATCTTTACGGGCAAATCGTAGCGGCGCAAAGTCGCGAGTTCTTGCAGGTTCATCATCATCGAGCCGTCGCCGGAAACGTTGATAACGGTGGCGTTCGGATACGCGAGCTGTGCACCGATGGCTGCGGGGAGGCCGAAGCCCATTGTTCCGAGGCCGCCGCTGCTCAGGTGTTGTTCGGGACGCGCGAAATCGAAATGCTGAGCGACCCACATCTGGTGCTGGCCCACGTCGCACGCGACGATCACGTTTTCCGGCGAACGCTGCGCCAGCCGCTTCAAGAACCACGGAGCATAAATTCCGGGCGCCGGAGCGTTGTAGTCCCAGGCGTGCGCCTGCTTCCACGAAAGGCATTGATGACGCCACGCATCGCCGTCCAACGAGTTTGTCGTCAGGGCGCGAAGAGTCTTCTTCAGGTCCCCGATTATCGGCGCATCCGCGCTGCGCAGCTTGCCGACTTCGGACGCGTCCGCATCCATGTGGATCACGCGGGCGCCCGTCGCGAACCCGGCGAGTCGGCCGGTGGCTCGATCGTCGAAGCGCGCGCCGATGCAGATCAGCAGGTCGCAGGCCTGCACTGCGTGATTTGACGCTTTCGTGCCATGCATGCCCATCATTCCAAGAAACAGCGGATGATTCGTCGGAATCGCGCCGATTCCCTTAAGCGTCGAGATCACCGGAATCCGCGTCGCTTCCACGAACGCGCGGAACTCGTTGACCGCTTCGGCCATCCCGATTCCGCCGCCCGCGTAGATCACCGGCCGATGAGCCTCACCGATGAGCCGTGCCGCGCGCGCAATCGCTTCGCGGTCAGGCTCCGTCGAGGAAGGCTCGGCTTCATTGCCGTAGATCTGAAAATCGGCTTCCGCATTTCCGATGTCCTTCGGCAAGTCGATCAGCACTGGCCCGGGACGGCCGGACTTCGCGATGCGAAATGCTTCATGGACTACGCGGGGCAGATCCTTCGCCTCATCCACCAGAAAGCTGTGCTTTACAACGGGAAGCGTGATACCGAAGATGTCGACTTCCTGGAATGCGTCGGTTCCCATCAACGGCGTGGCGACTTGTCCCGTGATCGCAACGACCGGAATCGAGTCCATGTAGGCGTTGGCAATCCCCGTGACAAGATTCGTCGCGCCGGGACCAGACGTCGCCATGCACACGCCGACTTTACCCGTCGCGCGTGCATAACCGTCAGCGGCCAGCGCCGCAGCTTGTTCGTGCCGCACAAGGATGTGCTTGATTCGCGAGTCGAGCAGCGCGTCGTACACCGGCATGATCGCGCCGCCGGGATAGCCGAAGATGAATTCGACGCCCTCGTGTTCGAGGGCCTTCACCAGAAATTGAGCGCCTTTCATTTTCCACCTCGGGCTGCGGTAGATGTTTCGGGCTTCAGCCACGACATTTGTGCGCGAAGCTCTTCTCCCACTTTTTCGATTGGGTGATTGCGGTCGCGCTCGAGCAGTTTCGAGTACTCCGGGCGGCCGGCTTGATTTTCCAGCACCCATTCCTTCGCGAACTTTCCGGACTGAATTTCATCCAGGATTTTCTTCATGCTCTCGCGAACGTGCGCATCGATCACGCGCGGGCCGCGAGTCACATCGCCATATTTCGCCGTTTCGCTGACGAACTTGTGCATCTTCGCGATGCCGCCCTCGTAGATCAGGTCCACGATTAGCTTTACTTCATGCAGGCATTCGAAGTACGCCGCTTCGGGCTGGTAGCCGGCCTTTACGAGCGTTTCCCAACCGGCCTGGATCAGTTCGCGGATGCCGCCGCAAAGAACGGCTTGCTCGCCGAAAAGATCGGTCTCCGTCTCTTCGGCAAACGTGGTTTGGATCACGCCCGCGCGAGTGCCGCCAATCGCGCCCGCGTAAGCGAGCGTGCGATCCTGCGCATGCCCCGACGCATCCTGGTGCACGGCAAGCAAGCAGGGAACTCCGCCACCTGCTTCATACTGCCGGCGAACCAGGTTGCCCGGACCCTTGGGCGCAACCATCGTTACGTCGATGTTTTGCGGTGGCCGAATCTGACCGTAATGAATGTTGAAGCCATGCGAGAAGAGAAGCATTGCGCCGGGCTTCAGTCCGGGCGCAACCTCATTCACGTACAGCGCCGGTTGCGCCATGTCAGGCGCCAACATCACGATCACGTCCGCGCCGTCAGCGGCATCGGCGGGAGCAATTGGCGTCCAGCCGTCCTTTTCCGCTTGCGCCCACGACGCGCCGCCACGGCGAAGTCCCACCGTCACATTCAGCCGGCTGTCGCGCAGGTTCAACGCGTGTGCGCGTCCCTGGCTGCCATACCCCACCACAGCGATGCGCTTGCCTTCCAGCGCTCGCGGATTCGCATCGTCTTCCCAAAACATCTTGGCCATGTTCATCTCCTCATTGCAGAACTTGATCTGCTGTTGTAATTGCGCCTTCTGAAGCCGACGAGACCAGCCGCGCATACTTGGCCATCACGCCGGACGAATATTTAGGTGCGGGTGCTTTCCATGATGTCCGCCGCTCGTCGAGATTCGCGTCGACATCCAGCCGCCGCGCGCGAACGTCGAGCGTGATCGTGTCGCCTTCGCGTACCAGAGCGATTGGACCTCCGCGAGCTGCCTCCGGAGCGACGTGTCCGACCATAAGCCCGTGAGTCGCGCCGCTGAAGCGTCCGTCCGTAATCAAAGCAATCGACTCGCCCAGACCCTGGCCAACAAGCGCGCCTGTCACCGCGAGCATCTCGCGCATGCCGGGGCCGCCACGCGGTCCTTCGTAGCGAATCACGACCACGTCGCCCGGTTTGATTTGTCGCCGCTGGACAGCCTCGAATGATGCCTCTTCCGAATCGAAAACGCGTGCGGGTCCGCTATGCAGCAGCCGTTCGTGGCCCGCCAGCTTTACCACGCAGCCTTCAGGCGCCAGCGACCCGTACAAAATCGCCAGGCCGCCGTCCTTCTTCAGCGGATTCGACAGCGGCCGAAGAACTTCCTGCCCGGCTGTTTCATTCGCGTTCTCAATTTCTTCGAAAAGCTTTTTTCCGGAGACGGTCAGTCCGTCCTGCAACAGGCCGGCTTCCCGGAGTCGTCGGCCGAGCAGTCGCATGCCGCCCGCGGTGAACATATCGGGCGCAGCGAAGCGGCCGAACGGCTTCAGATCAGCGATCAGTGGAGTCTTAGCGGAAATGCGGTCAAATTCCTTGATGGTCAGATCAATACCGGCGTCGCGCGCGATCGCGAGCAGGTGCAGAACTGCATTTGTCGAGCCGCCGGTCGCCGCAACAGAAGCAATCGCGTTCTGCAACGACTTGTACGTGATGACCTGTCGCGGGCGAACATCGCCGGCCAGAAGCTTCATCACAGTCTTGCCACAATCGAACGCGACCTTTTCCTTGCTCGGATCAGCCGCGGGAACCTCGTTGGCCCCCATCGGCGAAATTCCTAGAAATGTGATGGCCGTCGCCATCGTATTCGCAGTGAACTGGCCGCCGCACGCACCCGCGCCGGGGCAGGCAACATTTTCGAGATCCGTTACTTCCGCGGCAGTCATCCGCCCTGCCGCGCACGCTCCGACAGCTTCAAAAACGTCTTGAATCGTGACTTCCCGCCCTTTGAACTGCCCCGCCGCAATCGATCCGCCGTAGAAGCAAAGCCCGGGGATATTCAGTCGCGCCAGAGCCATTACCGTCCCGGGAATCGTTTTGTCGCAACCGCAGATCGCGACCACGGCGTCAAAAGCGTGCGCTCGCACGACCAGCTCGATCGAATCGGCCACGATTTCGCGAGAAACCAGCGACGCCTTCATGCCTTCCGTGCCCATCGTGATGCCGTCGGAAATCGTGATCGTGTCAAACTCGATTGGCGTACCGCCGGCAGCGCGAATCCCTTCCTTCACGCGCTCGGCCAACTTTCGCAGGTGGAAATTGCAGGGAGTGACCTCTGTCCACGTGTTGGCAACAGCGATCAGCGGACGCGCGAGATCCTCGTCCGTCAGGCCTGTAGCCTTGAACATCGCGCGGGCTGGCGCGCGGGATATCCCTTTTTTGATTTGGTCGCTGTTCATCCTTGCGTCGGTCTTTCAGTCCGTTTCTTGGGGCGTCGGAGCTTCAGCTCCGACATCCAGCGCTCGCCTCCCCTCAGGGGTTTCAACCCCTGAGGTCGTACTAGATTTCTCCGCTCGCTTTCAGCTTTTCGGGGAATTCGCGCCCCGAAACTAAAAAGCCCCGCCGCCTGGGTTCAGGTGCGGGGCAGACCGTCTAAGCCTTGGCTTAGACCGGTGGCCCCCGCCGAATCGCTACAACTACAAGCACGCTGCTAATCAGTGATGCCATTCATATCTCGCGTTCACCAGGCCCTTGCCGCCATGCCAACGGCACAACTGCAAAGCTGTAAACGACAGTAGACTGCCGGGCAGCCCGATAAGTCAAATTTGTAATTCTTGGCAAAAATATAACTTTTTCTTATGCCACCCTGGGGCAAATTGCAGTTGACGCGCGCTCGTTCCAGACCGTATATTCTTGCTTCTCTTTTTGTTGGGAAGGTTCTAGGAAGCTCGGATCGCGCGATGCATCTGTATTATTGCAATTTCGCCTTTACTTGCCGCTTCTCCTTTACGGGGGAGCGGGCGGGCGAGACTCGCGCGGTGAGCGACACGATCTAAGAACCGCAAAAAGTTTCGAGAAACCGGCCGCGACTCCAATCGAGTTCGCGGCTTTTTTGTTTTCTAGGCTGTTTCGGAAGCAGGAGGACGACTACCACATGAAAATCGACGACTGGCGGCGAAAAATTGACGCAATTGATATCGCGATGCTTCACCTGTTGAATCTGCGGACCGAACTCGCCTTGGAGGTCGGCCACTTGAAAGGTCAAGCCGGTCTCCTGCTGCGCGTTCCCGAGCGCGAGCGCGAAATCCTGAACCGCATGAAAGCGCTGAATCCGGGTCCGCTCGACGCTTCGGCCATCGAGCGCATCTACCAGAACATTTTGGATGAATCGATCCGCACGCAGGTCCTCAACAACTGCGGCAAGGCCGAAACGGAAAAGCCGGCCGCGCGCGCGCCGCGACGCAAATCTCGAAAACTCGCAGCTTTATGACAATCTCGCCAAATCACGCGCGCATCGCTTTCCAGGGCGAGCGAGGCGCCTTCAGCGAGGAAGCCGCCGTTCAGCTTCTTGGAGAAGGCATTACGCTTGTGCCGCGCGGTAGTTTCGAAGCGACGTTCAACGCGATCGACGCCGGCGCCGCTGACTACATCCTCGCGCCAATCGAAAACAGTCTGGCTGGCTCGGTCCATCGCTCATTCGATCTGCTTGTCGAAAGCCGTTTGACGATCATCGCGGAAGTCACCATTCCCATCGTCCACCATTTGATTGGATTGCCCGGTGCGTCTCTGGAAAGGATTACCACCGTCCAATCGCATCCCGTCGCCCTCGCGCAATGCGAACGCTTTTTCATCAATCATCCGCGACTCAAGCGAATCGCGGCCGAAGATACGGGCGGCAGCGTGCGTGAAGTAATGCATGCGGGCGATTCGTCGCGTGCGGCCGTTGCAGGACGCCGCGCCGCAGCGATCTATAGCGGCTCGATCCTGCGCGAGCATCTCGAAGACGACCCCGAGAACTACACGCGTTTCCTCCTCCTCTCGCCCGGCGCGACAATCGTCGCGAACGCGGACAAACTGTCCCTCGTTTTCCAGTTGGATCATCGTCCCGGCGCCCTTTATCACGCACTCGAGCCGTTCGCTAAGCGCGGAATCAACATGATGAAGATCGAGAGCCGTCCCGTTCACGGTTTGCCATGGCAGTACCGGTTCTATTTGGATTTGCAAACGCCCGCGGGCCTCGCGGCAGCCGAACCGGCTCTCGACGAGCTTCGGCGGCTTGTGGTCGGTTTGCGCATCCTGGGTTCATACCCATCCGCCCCATCCGCAAAGATTGCGGAGGGCGCAGCGTCAGGGGAGCAGAAATGATCGTCAACATGTTCGGCAATGCTACGGAAGAGCAGATCAATCATGTGATCGACCGGATCAAGGAATGCGGATTTCAGCCTCATATCTCACGTGGAGAGGAGCGGATCGTGATCGGTGTCGTTGGCAAGAGCAATGAAAATCGTGCGCAACTCGAAGCACTTCGAGCAGCTCCCGGGGTTGAGGATTTGATCCCGATTTCTCACCCGTTCAAGCTCGCGGCGCGAACTTGGCGGCCCGAAGGATCGGTGATCGACGTCGGGAAGGGTGTTGCAATCGGTGGCGCGGAGGTGATCGTGGCCGCCGGACCGTGCGCCGTCGAATCCGAGCCGCAGATCAACGATGTCGCCCAGCGCGTCGCCCGCGCGGGCGCGAAAATGTTGCGCGGCGGCGCCTTCAAGCCTCGCACCTCGCCGTATAGTTTCCAGGGACTCGGAGACGAAGGCCTCAAGCTGTTGCGCGCGGCGGGCGACGCAAACAATTTGGTCGTTGTAAGCGAAGTAATGGATCCTTCCCAAGTCGAACAGATGCTGCCATACGTCGACGTGCTGCAGGTCGGCGCGCGAAATATGCAGAACTACCATCTTCTGCGCGCGCTCGGGGAAATCGATAAGCCAGTGCTGCTCAAGCGCGGATTGTCCGCCACAATTGAGGAGCTGCTGCTCAGCGCCGAATACGTTATGGCGGGCGGCAATTACAGAGTCATTCTCTGCGAGCGCGGCATACGCACCTTCGAGACGTACACGCGCAATACTCTCGACATCGCCGCAATTCCCGTGATCAAGCAGCTTTCGCACTTGCCGATCATCGCTGATCCATCGCACGGCACCGGTCGCCGCGACAAAGTTTCAGCGATGGCTCGAGCTGCTGTGGCGGCCGGCGCCGACGGCCTCATCATCGAAGTCCACCCCGATCCGGAGCGCGCGCTTTCCGATGGCGCGCAATCGCTCTATCCCGACCAGTTTGCGCAACTGATGGCGGAGATTCGAATCATCGCCCCGGCAGTGGGCCGTCGGGTGGCATAAGAAAGCGCAATTGCCGCGTCCGCGCGCTTCGACATGGTGGCTCCGAACAAGAGTCCGCTTGGCCGGTGTGTCACCGAACCGCCCAAAATTCTTGTATTTGCATAGGGCGAGCGACTATAGTGACACCTCGCAAGTAAGCGTTTACTCGCGCGAGCCGTTCACTGCACTCGCAAAGCCGGCGGGAGGAAAAACACCGTTATGTTTTCCCGAAATCGTAGAGACTTCCTGCGGACATCCGCAATGGCCGGCGCGGCGGCTTCAGCGGATCTCCTCTTCGGCCGGTTCTTGCGCGCACAATCCGCATCCACTGATCCGAACGCAGTCGCTCGCGTTTACGTCGACTCGCGGCGAGTGATTGGCGCACTCGATCCGAACGTCTTCGGCTCGTTTCTTGAGCACCTGGGACGCGCCATCTACGACGGTATCTACGAACCGGGCTCGAAGCTCTCTGACGCGAACGGATTCCGCACCGACGTACTCGACCAGATTCGCAAACTCGGCGTTCCCATCATTCGTTACCCCGGCGGGAATTTCGTCTCCGGTTACAACTGGCTGGATGGCGTCGGGCCGAAGAAAGACCGTCCCGTCGTTCTCGACAAAGCCTGGAATACCCTCGATAGCAACCAATTTGGCACCGACGACTACATGGCATGGTGCAAAGCAGCCGGAACCAAGCCGCTAATGGGCCTCAACCTGGGAACGGGCACTCCTGAACAGGCTGCCGCGCTCGTCGAGTACTGCAACGTTGAAAAAGGCACCAAGTGGAGCGACCTCCGCCGCAAATACGGCCACTCTGAACCCTACAATGTCGAGCACTGGTGCCTTGGCAACGAAATGGACGGCCCTTGGCAGATCGGCCACATGTCTGCCACAGATTACGGCTACAAAGCGGCAGACGCAGCTCGCCAAATGCGGTACGTCGATCCCTCGATCAAATTGGTCGCGTGCGGGTCGAGCGGACCATTCATGCCAACGTATCTCGAATGGGACCGCGAAGTTCTCGAGCAGTGTTATTCCTACGTCGACGGCCTCTCGCTCCACCGCTATTTCGGCAACAACCAGGAGCAGACCGGCGGTGAAACTTCCACGTATCTTGCGCTGAACCTCACGATGGACCGGCAGATCGAGCAGACCCTCGCGGTCTGCGATATGCTGCAGGGCGAGCATCATTCGCCGAAAAAATTGTGGCTTTCCTTTGATGAGTGGAACGTCTGGTATCGCGCCACCGACGGCAACGGCCATCGCCAGGAAGCCCCGCATCTCCTGGAGGAGGTTTACAATCTCGAAGACGCGCTGCTCGTCGGAGGATTGGTGAACTCGCTTCTCCGCCACGCCGACCGCGTGAAGATAGCCTGCCTCGCTCAGCTTGTGAACGTCATCGCGCCGATTACGACGAATGAAACCGGTCTTTTTCTGCAAACAATCTATTACCCGTATAGCTGGGGCCTCCACTACGCCAAAGGATCTGTCTTGAACGTATTGACGGAGTCGCCCACCTATCAGGTTTCCCGCATCGGCGATGTCCCGTATCTCGACGTCGTCGCCACGCGCACAGATGAAGGAATCGTTTCCGTGTTCATCCTGAATCGCGACCTGTCGCGCGCGCACTCGCTGGAGATCGTCTGGGAAGCGCAGGCTCCCGGCCAGGTTCTTGCGGCTCAGGTCATGACAGGAGATGATCTGAAGGCGTCCAACAGCTTCGACGCGCCGCGCAAAGTCGTTCCGCAGGATTTGGAAAGGCCGTCGACGTCGAACGGTCGCACGCGTTTCGAAGTGCCGGCGAGGTCGTACTCGGTAATCCAGTGGAGCGCCTAGCATCCTCGCTGCGCTTTTAGGCCCTGTTGGTGGAAGCGCGGGGCTCTACAGTTGGCGGAAAAAGGCGGTTTTTAGGGGGTCGGAGCCTGACTGCCGCAGGCAGGCTTCAGCTCCGACATAAGCCAGCCTCTTATCAGGGATTTTAACCCCTGAGGCGCAGATTCTGACTTTTTCCGTAGCGTCGTCAGTCGTGGGGAGCAGCGCGCGTCTTGCGCTGCGAAAGAAGAGGTTGCCATCATGGCGGCTTTTAGCCCCGCGAAAGGGTGCAGGTTCAAAAAGGGCTTTAGCCCTGGGAATCCAGGCGCGATTTTTTCCGCATTGGACTTCCACAAATGGAGGACCACAGAATGGATTGGACGAAGATTGGTTGTAAACTCGCAGTGGTCGTCGCAGCGTGCATGTTGCCGCTAACCGTGGAGGCCAAGACGCAAGTGACAAAACAGCCCTTCGGCAAAACCACAGACGGGACTCCGGTCGAGATTTACACCCTCCAGGGCGCCAATGCCGAAATTCGCATAATGACATATGGTGGCATCATCCAGTCCGTGAAAATTCCGGATCGCAAAGGGCATGTTGCAGACGTTGTTCTGGGATTTGATTCGCTCGATGGATACGAGAAGAATCCGGGCCCTTATTTCGGTGCCCTCATTGGCCGCTACGCCAATCGCATTGCCAATGGCGAATTCAAGCTGGACGGCCACACATACACTCTGCCGAAAAACGACCACGGCAACACGTTGCACGGCGGCACGCGCGGATTCGACAAGGTAGTTTGGAAAGCGAAGGAAATTCCCGATGGCATTGAGCTGACGCACGTCAGCCCTAACGGCGATCAGGGATTTCCCGGCACGCTAACGGCTGTTGTGAAGTACACGTTAACGGGCGGCGTTCTTCACATCGACTACTCGGCAACCACCGATAAAGATACCGTGATCAATCTGACGAATCACTCATATTGGAATCTCTCGGGGCAGGGAAACGGAACGATTCTTCACGACGAGCTGAAAATCAACGCGACCGATTTCACTCCGGTCAACTCCAAGCTGATTCCCACCGGCGCTCTCGAGCCTGTTGTCGGAACCCCGTTCGATTTCCGCAAACTCACCGTCATCGGATCGCGCATCAACGACGACAACCAGCAGTTGAAGTATGCCGGCGGCTACGACTTCAACTGGGTCCTCAATAAACGCGAAAAACCGGCGCCCGCGCTTGGCGAAGCGGCCGAGGTGTACGATCCAACTTCCGGCCGCGTCCTGACGGTATGGACCACACAGCCGGGCATTCAGTTCTACACCGGGAATTTTCTCGACGGCACGATCAAAGGAAAAGACGGCAAGGTATACGTCCACCGCGGCGCTCTGGCTCTCGAGACGCAGCACTATCCCGATTCGCCGAACCAGCCGAAATTTCCATCAACCGAGCTGAAACCCGGCCAGCGTTATCACCAGGTGACCGAGTTCCGCTTTTCCACGCGCTGATCGCGCGCACCACGCTCATGTAGCTCACCTCTTTAGAGGTGAGGCTTTGCACGGTGCGACCCAGTTTTCGTCCTGCCGTCTGTGTCGCTCGTGGCGCGGGCGTCCCGCCCGCAGGTCTGTGTTATAGGCTTCGCAGGGCACGGCATGCCGTGCCCTCATGATTGAAGTACCGCCAACGTTGCCTGCACGCCGTGGCGAGGTCTTCAGCGCGGCGGATTTTTCTTACCGTGCAGACTGGTGACTCAGGGCCCACACGTACGCGCTCACAGCCTTCAACTCGCTTGGAGTCAGCTGCGCCCCGCCCATAGGCGGCATCGGGCTGCGATATTGCTTTGGACGCGGCACTCCCTCTCGAATGGTTTTCATGATTCCGGCGTAGCTTCGATCGCTCCACAAATACTTCTTCGCAGTCAGGTCCGGACCCAACGGCGATCCCTTGCCGTCCTGACCGTGGCACGCCGTGCATGTCGCTCCACCGACGCGTCCGTGATAGACGCGATCCCCCTCCGCAACCATCGCTCGCGTAGCGCCCGGAGGAACAGGAAGCGCTGCAGCCCCCGTCCTACCGGCATTTGCATGCGTTCCTTCCGGCGGCCTCGCCGCACGATGCTCGGCTGCGCCACCTAATGCCGACGCGTTAGGGCACGGAGCGCCCGCTGCGTTCGCATCCTCGGCGCCGCCCCTGTACAAAATGCGATAGATCGTGCCGCGAACATCGTCCGCAACGTACAGCGATCCGTGCGGGCCTACGGCAACGCCCGAAGGACGATGCAACGCCGCCCCCGGACTTTCTGACGCTCCCGCGAAGCCGCTCGCGAACACCTCGCAATTGCCCGATGCCCTTCCATCGCGCAGCGCCTGGAATACTACGTTGTATCCTCCCTGCGGGTACGGAGCGCGATCCCATGAACCGTGAAACGCGATAAAAACTCCGCCGTGGTAGCGCGCCGGAAACTGCTGCTTGTTGTAGAGCGCCATCCCGTTCGGCGCCCAGTGCGCTGGAAACGCAGCGATAGGACCAAGCTTGTCCGCGCAAACCCCGACGCGTCTGCCGCCGTCGCCTCCGTACTCCGGTGCCAGCACCAGTTTCCGCTGCATCCCGTCGTAGTAGCACTCTGGCCAGCCATAGTCGCCGCCCTGCTTCAGAAGCAGCAATTCCTCCGCTGGCAGCGTCGCTTCTTCGCTCGGCTTGTAAAGCTTGGGCCAGTTCGCGTGCAATTGGTCGCGTCCATGTTGCGTGACGAATATCCTGCCGCTGGCATCGATCCCAAAGCCTTCCGCGTTCCGTATCCCCGTTGCGTACCGCCTCGCCGATGAAAACTTCTGATTCAATTCAGTCGCGCTATAGCGCCACACGCCGCCGCGAGTCTCAAGTTCGGTACATGGGTTCTCGCCGGGAGACCCGGGCTGACGATTTTCCACCTGGCATGAGTTGGTCGGAGTCGCCACATCCACGTACATCGATCCGTCAGAATCGATGATGAATGGATGCATCGGATGATCGCCGGTCAGCGGCAGCCCTGAAACGATCGTTTCGGCGGAGCCCTGCGGAACGATTGAGCCCGAAGTCAGAGCGTAGCGGACGATTCGATCATTGATTTCCGCATACAGCCAATCCTTATAAATCCCGATTCCG